>Ga0100403_1000100_pt1 | contig 76506 bp, 66 predicted proteins | sample CryGeymet201501t_FD_83663 | JGI IMG/M metagenome (GOLD analysis project Ga0100403, IMG submission 83663) | Groundwater microbial communities from Crystal Geyser aquifers in Utah, USA - Crystal Geyser metaG 2015-01t | ecosystem: Environmental > Aquatic > Deep subsurface > Groundwater | place...
ACGCCGGGGATGGAGGTCTGTGGCGAGGTGACCGGACTGGGGCCGGGGGTGAGCGGCCCGGCGCTGGGCACCCGGGTCGTGGTGTTTGGCGGGCATGGCGGGCTGGCGCAGCACGGGGTCTTTCCGGCGGCGCTGTGCCGCCCGGTGCCTGCTGCGATGGCCGATGTCGTCGCGGCCGGGTTCCAGGTGGCCTATGGCACGTCGCATCTCGCGCTCACCCGCCGGGCGCGGTTGCAGCCGGGCGAGACGCTGCTGGTGCTGGGCGCGGCGGGCGGTGTGGGGCTGACGGCGGTCGAGGTCGGCCACCAGCTTGGCGCGCGGGTGATCGCGGTGGCGCGGGGCGCAGAGCGGCGCGCGGTGGCGCAGGCGGCGGGGGCAGATCACCTGATCGACCCCGAGGCGGGCGACCTCAAGGCCGCGCTGCGCGCGCTGGGCGGGGTCGATGTGATCTACGATCCGGTCGGCGGCGCCTCGTTTGACGCGGCGCTGGCGGCCGCGCGGCCCGAGGCGCGCGCGCTCGTCATCGGCTTTGCCAGTGGCGAGGTGCCGCAGGTCGCAGCGAATCGCCTGCTGGTCAAGAATGTGGATGTGATGGGTTTTTACTGGGGCGGCTATCTGCGCTTTGCGCCGGAGGCGCTGACCGACAGCCTTGCCACGCTGCTGGACTGGCATGCGGCCGGCCGGCTGCACCCGCATGTGGGCCATGTGCTGCCGCTGGCGCAGGCGGCCGCAGGGCTGGACCTGCTGGCCGCACGGCGCGCGACAGGCAAGGTGGTGATCGTGCCCTGAGCCGCCCGGCGTCAGCGCCGGTGGGGCTGTCGGAGCCTTCGGCGAGGATATTTGAGGCAAGATGAAGCCGGGGCGGCGCGCCCGGCGCGGTCGGGTCTGGGTGTGGGTCAGGGTGTGGGTCTGGGCTGGCTGTAGGCGGCGCGGATCATCTGGGCGAGGTCCGCCACCACCGGGCCGGTGCCGGGGTCGCGATGATAGAGGTTGATCGTGATCTGGCGCAGGTCGGGCAGCGCGCCGCCATGCGCGATGCGTTCGAAATGCGCGGGCTCGGCCCCTTCGACCATCGCATGCACGGCGAGATCGGCGCTCACCGTGGCTTCGATGGAACGACTCGAATTGCTGTCCACCGCCATTTCCCAGGGGATACCGGCCTCGTCCAGCCGCCGCTGCACACCCTGGCGAAAGATGCAGGCCTGTTCGAAGGCCAGCCGCAGCGGGCGGCCTTTCCAGGCCTGCCCGCCCGGCGCGCCGACCCAGATCAGCCGGCGGGTCGCCAGTGTCTCGCCCCCGTCGCGCGGCGCATCCTCGGTCGTCAGGATCAGCGCCGCCTCGCCGCGCGCGAACTGGTCGCGCAGGCGGCTGGTAAAGCCGGAGAGAAGCTGCACGCGGACCCGCGGATAGGCCATCGCAAAGCGGTGGAGCACCTGCGGCAGCGCGGGATAGACGATGTCATGGGGCACGCCCAGCACCAGCTCTCCCTCGTATTCCTGCGCGGTGAGGCGGCCGTAGATTTCGTCATTCAGGTCGAGCATCCGGCGCGCGTAGCCCAGCAGCTGTTCGCCCGTGGCCGTGAGCGCGATGCCGCGACCGCTGCGGTCCATGAGGCTTTGTCCCAGCCCTTCCTCGAGCCGCTTGAGCTGCATCGAGACCGCGGATTGCGTGAGGTTGAGCAGGCCCGCCGCTCGGGTGACGCCGCCGGTCTCGGCCACGGTGACAAAGGCACGCAGGGCGGTCAGGTCGAGGTTGCGCGGCACATCACGGCCCTTGATGATTTGCATGTCAAACATTCGTTTCCATCATGGAGCCCGAGACGGGATATATCAAGCATCGGCATGCAAACCATGCCAGCCATCACGAAACGGAGGTCTATCCCGATGCGCAATCTGTCTCTCTCCCCGGCGATCCGCACGGTTCGGCGCGACCCGGGCGCTGGGCGCGGACTGATCGGGCGGTTGCGCGACATGTTCGCGCTGCGCGCGCAGCGCCGCAGGCTCGCGGCGCTTGACGCCGCGCAATTGCGCGATCTGGGCCTGACCCGCGCGCAAGCGGCGGCAGAGGCCGCGCGGCCGGTCTGGGATGTGCCCGCGCATTGGCGGGGCTGAGCACCGGCAGAGGGATGAGCGCGGCGCTGATGGATATATGTGCATTTTCATCAGAAAAGCCGCCTCACCCTGCCTGCAATCCTTGAAATCCGCGCAGTCTCTGCCAATATCCTGCAGCAAGGTTGCCGTGGAAGCACGGTGCCACCCGAAACACCTTGGAGGTCTCTGATGGCAGAATACAATACGATCCGCACCGGTGTCGGGGCGCGCAGCGCCGCGATCGACGCCGGTCTGCGGACCCATATGAACAAGGTCTACGGCACCATGTCCGTGGGCATGCTGATCACCGCGCTGGCCGCCTGGGCCATGGCGGGTCTGGCGGTCACCGACGTGCCCAACGCCTACATGTTCCGCGACGGCAAATATCTGACCGACTTTGGCTATGCGCTTTATGCCTCGCCGCTCAAGTGGGTCGTGATGTTCCTGCCGCTGGCGATGGTGTTCGGTTTTGGCGCGATCATCAACCGGATCTCGGCCGCGGGCGCGCAGCTCTATTTCTACGCCTTCGCCGCGGCGATGGGGATCTCGATCAGCTGGATCTTTCTCGTATTCACCGGCTTTTCGATCGTGCAGGTGTTCCTGATCACCGCGATCTCCTTTGCCGGTCTGTCGCTTTACGGCTACACCACCAAGAAGGACATCTCGGGCTGGGGGTCGTTCCTGATCATGGGCGTGATCGGCCTTTTGGTGGCGATGATCGTCAACATCTGGCTGCAATCGCCCGCGATCATGTTCGCGGTGTCGATCCTGGGCGTGCTGATCTTTGCGGGCCTGACCGCCTATGACACGCAGAAGATCAAGACCACCTACCTCGCCCATGCCCATGGCGGCGACAGCGAATGGCTGGGCAAGGCCGCGATCATGGGCGCGCTGAACCTCTACCTCGACTTCATCAACATGTTCATGTTCCTGCTGCAGCTTTTCGGCAACCGGGACTGACAGGGCAGACATGCAAGTGACGCGGGGGCCGGTGGAAACACCGGCCCCTTTTGCGTGGCGCTAGATGGCGCGCGTCATGGCCACGGCGGGAAAGTCTATGCCAGGGCCGAGCGGCACGGTCACGGGGCCGAGGGCGGCAAAGCCCATGGCGGCGTAAAAGGGCACGGCGGTGCGGGTCGAAAGGCAGTCGAGCCGGGTCAGGCCGGCGGCGCGGGCGGTGGCGATGACATGGGTCATCAGCGCCCGCCCGATCCCGCGCCGCACCTGCCGGTCATCGGTGACGACATGGCGGATGTGCCCCAGCCCCGGATGCGCCGCAGCCCCGCCCGGCGCATCGCGCGTCCAGCCCCCGGCGCCGAGAATCGCGCCCCCCTCCTCCTCCTCCTCCTGCGCCTCCACGACGAAATAGGTGCCGCTGGTGACGAGCCGCGGCTGCGCGCGGCTGATGCGCGGCAGGGCCGTGACCAGCACCGAAGGCGGATAGTCGGGCCGCAACAGGCGCGGATAGGCCCGCGCGAGCAGCGCGTCGATAGCCGCAATATCGGCCCAAGTGGCGGTGCGGACGTGAAACATCAGAAACCCCCGTAAACCGCAAAAGGCCGCGCAGGATGCGCGGCCTTGTCGGTGCAGGTTGTCGGTGCAGGTTGTCGGTGCAGGGCGGCAGATCGTTACTTGATCTTGCCTTCCTTGTATTCGACATGCTTGCGCACGACCGGATCGTATTTGTTTACGGTCATCTTTTCGGTCATCGTGCGCGCGTTCTTCTTGGTCACGTAGAAATGGCCTGTCCCCGCGGTGGAGTTCAGGCGGATCTTGATCGTGGTGGGCTTCGCCATCGTCGTATCTCCTGTCACGCGGCCCTTGGGCCAGCCTGTGCAAATCCTGTAAGCCCCGCCTTTTACCCGGCCCGCCCCCCGAGTCAACCGCAAAGCGCCGTGCGGGGCATGATGGGCGCGCGGCGGCAGGCCGATATGCGCGGATGGCCTGTAAGCCGGATTCTGTCCCCCCATGTTGCCATGGGATGGATGACCATTCCTCTTGACCCGCCGTTACCGACGCGCCTCCAGCTGCCAACCCGGGCCTCTCGGGTTCAAGCATCCCTGTGGCGGATATCCTGTCGGATCACACGCCGCGCGAGGCCCCTATTTGGCATTGCTCCCGGTGGGGCTTGCCGTGCCGGTCCTGTTGCCAGTCCCGCGGTGGGCTCTTGCCCCACCGTTTCACCCTTGCCGCTGCGGACAGCGGCGGTCTGTTCTCTGTGGCGCTATCCCTTGGGTTGCCCCAGCCGGGCGTTACCCGGCACCGTGCTTTGTGGAGTCCGGACTTTCCTCGTGCGGGGTTGCCCCTGCCCGCGATCATCCAGCCATCCGCGCAAGGGTCTCCTAAGCGGCCCCGGCAGCAATGTCAAAGGGCAGGGTAGCGGCGCGCGAGGTCGGTGATGGTGGCCATGTCGGCGCTGCCGACCGGCCCCGCGGCCCAGGGCCGGAACCGCAGGCGAAAGGCGGCGAGGCGCGTGTCATGGGCGATGTCGGGGTCATAGCCAAAGGTGACGGCGGCGGCATCGAAGGCCGCCGCATCGGGTGCCGGCACCGCGCCGCGCGGGTCGGGCCAGACCGACAGCCGCTGGCGTGCCAGCCGCAGCCAGTCGAACCGCGCGCCGGGGTCAGCCTTGCGCAGCGGCGCCATGTCGCTATGCCCGATCACCCGTTCCGGCGCGATGCCATGCCGCGCCATCACCCCCGCCAGAAGCTGTTCGAGCGCGCGCATCTGCGCCGCCGCATAGGGCGTGCGCCCGGTATTGGCGAGCTCGATTCCGATCGAGGCGGAATTGACGTCGGTGACGCTGCCCCAGCGCCCTGCCCCCGCATGCCAGGCGCGCATCGCTTCGGGCACCAGCGCAAACACCGCGCCCGAGGCCGCGATCAGGTAATGCGCCGACACCTCGGCCGCCGGGTCGCACAGCCGGTCGAGCGCGGCCTCCGCACTGTCCATTGCGGTGTAATGGATCACCACCATGACGGGCCGCACCCCGCCCCGGCGCATCCCGCAATTGGGCGAAGGGTAATCGGTGACGGTCAGTTGCCGACCGCCAGCCGGAACGGCTCGGGGTCCCAGCCGCAGGCAAAGCCGTCGCCATCCGGGTCGATCCCGCGCGGGTCACGGTCCGGCCCGCCGCGCGCCAGGAAATCGCGCTGCGCCTCGTCGGGCGAACGGTAGCTGGCGCAATTGTTCTGAAACCGCGCCTGCGACGCGATGGCAAGACGGCTGTACCAGGCCTGCCCCTTGCGGTTCGGCGCGTTCAACGCATAGGCCACGATGTTCGGCCCGGTGTCGCCCGCGCGCTGCGGCAATGCAGTCGGCTGGACCTGCTGATAGGCGGCCGCCTGCGCGGCCCGGCGCTGCGCATCGCTCTCGATGCTCTCGCGGCTCGCCACGGCGTCAAAATTCTGCTCGTCCGAGATGCCCAGACTGGTGAGGCCACCGGGCACGACGTTCGACGGGCTCGCCTGCACGCCGGCGGTGCGCAGCGGGTCTGCCACAGCGCCGCCAAGCCCGGTCTGGTTCAGCGGCGCACCCAGCGGCGCACCCAGCGGCGCACCAATGGCGCCGCTCCCGATCCCGGCAGCGGCAAGCTCTGACGCGGCGATGCCGCCCGCCGGCACCGGCTGGCCCAGCGGCGCACCCGCGCCGATCGGTCCGCCCACCGGCCCCAGCAGATCGGGCCCGCCCGCAGGCCCGCCACGCAGCGCGGCCTCGCGCCGGGCGCGGTCGATCTCGTATTGGTTGTAGTCGGTAAAGCCCACGCCCGCGCCGCTGTCGGGCACGCGTTGCGGCGCGCAAGCCGCCAGCATCAGCCCCGTCAAACCCATCAGCACAAGCGTTCTCACGGCACTACCCCTGCCCAAACCGTCGTTGAGCCGGTCCCTTACCACCACTTCTGCGGCTTGGCTACAAAACCTGTCGCACGTTCCAGTGTGTAGGCGACATTCAGCAGCCCCGCCTCGTCCCAGGGCCGCCCGATCAGTTGCAGGCCCAGCGGCAGCCCCTGCCGGTCGAGCCCGGCGGGCACCGAAATGCCGGGCAGGCCCGCCAGGTTCACCGTCACCGTGAACACATCGTTGAGATACATCTGCACCGGGTCCGCCTCGGCCATCTCGCCCAGGCCAAAGGCGGCAGAGGGCGTGGCAGGCGTCAGGATCGCATCGACCCCGGCCTCAAAAGCCTCGTCAAAATCGCGCTTGATCAGCGCGCGCACCTTGCGGGCGCGGTTGTAATAGGCGTCATAGAAGCCCGCTGACAACACATAGGTGCCGATCATGATGCGCCGCTGCACCTCGGGGCCAAAGCCCTCGGCGCGGGTTTTCTCGTACATCTCGGTGATGCCGTCGCCCTGCGCCAGCGCCGCGCGATGGCCAAAGCGCACCCCGTCATAGCGCGCGAGGTTGCTCGACGCCTCGGCGGGCGCGATCACGTAATAGGCGGGCAGCGCGTATTTCGTATGCGGCAGGCTGATGTCCACCACCTTGGCGCCTGCGTCGCGCAGCATCTCGGTCCCGCGCGTCCACAGCGCCTCGATCTCGTCCGGCATCCCGTCCATGCGGTATTCGCGCGGAATGCCGATGGTGCGGCCGCGGATGTCTCCGGTCAGTGCCGCCTCGAAGTCAGGCACGGCGATATCGGCGCTGGTGCTGTCAAGCGGGTCATGCCCGCAGATCGCGCGCAGCATGATGGCCGCGTCGCGCACATCCTTGGTCATCGGCCCCGCCTGGTCGAGCGAGGAGGCAAAGGCCACGATCCCCCAGCGCGAGACGCGCCCATAGGTCGGCTTGATCCCCACGATCCCGGTCAGGGCCGCAGGCTGGCGGATCGACCCGCCGGTGTCGGTGCCCGTCGCGGCGAGGCAGAGGTCGGCGGCCACGGCCGCAGCCGACCCGCCCGAGGACCCCCCCGGCGTCAGCGCGCGCGCGTCCACCTTCCAGGGGTTGACGGCATTGCCATAGCACGATGTCTCGTTGCTCGACCCCATGGCGAATTCGTCCATGTTGAGCTTGCCCAGCATCACCGCGCCTTCACCCAGCAGCTTGGCCGTGACGGTCGATTCGTATTCCGGTTTGAAGCCTTCAAGGATCCGGCTCGCCGCCTGGCTCGGCACGCCCCTGGTGCAGAACAGATCCTTGATCCCCAGCGGGATACCGCAGAGGTCGGGCGCCTCGCCCGCCGCGATCCGCGCATCCGCCGCCGCCGCCTGCGCGCGCGCGAGCTCTGGCGTCGGATGCACAAAGGCCCCCAGCGCGCCCGCCCCCTCGGCCTCCGCGAGGCAGGCCTGCGTCACCTCGACCGCGCTCACCTCACCCTTGCGCAGCGCATCGCGCGCGCCCGCAATCGTCAGCCTGTTCAGATCACTCATTCCACCACCTTCGGCACGGCAAAGAACCCCTCGCGCGCATCCGGCGCATTGGCGAGCACCGCCGCCTGCCGGTCGCCATCCGTCACCACATCCGCCCGCCGCTTGAGCCGCATCGGCGTCACGCTGGTCATCGGCTCCACACCCGTCACGTCAACCTCGCCCAGCTGCTCGATGAACCCCATGATCGCGTTGAATTCGGCCGCGAGCGCCGGCAGCGCGTCCTCCTCGACCCGGATCCGGGCAAGCTTGGCCACCCTGCGGGCGGTTTCGATATCAATCGACATGGGGCATCTTCTCCGATCCGGTGCGCCCCTGTCGTTTAACGGCGCGCCCCGCCGCCCGCAAGCGGCTGCCTTTCCGCTTCATCTTGCCCCAAATATCCCGGGGGAGTCCCGCAGGGACGGGGGCAGAGCCCCCATCCGGCCCCTCCGCCCCGGGCGCCCCGGGCGCCCCGCCGGCCCTGCCGCACCCGCCGCATCACCGCGGCGCCCCGACAGGGCCATCCTGCCACGGACATGCCATGCCCAGGCGAAACGGCTCAGGCGCCGTGCAGGGCCTTTCCGCCGCCCCCTTGCGTCATGTGCCGCACATAGACCGCGATCATCCAGCCCAGCATCACGGCATTCAGGATATGCCACATGAAATGCGTGCCGAGCGGAAAGGCGCTGCAGACCCCGCCATCGACCGAGCGGAACACGAGGCTCGCGCAGAGGTTGGCGGCGCCGATGGCCAGCCCCCGCGCCGTCCGCCGATGCCGCCGCCACAGCAGCGCGGCATAGACGGATATCAACAGCGGCACCGCCCAATAGACCGACGACACCGCAAAGAACGGCAGCGCGGCAAAGACCGGCGTGACCGCCGCCGCATAGGGCACAAAGGCCAGCGTGCCCAGCGCCGCGACCCACCAGCGCCAGCGCCAGACATGCAGGTTCACCGCAAGGATGTAGGTCAGGATAAAAAGCAGGATCGGCAGCGTGTCCGCGAGCCCCGCCCAGCGCGTCGCGGTGGTGTGGAACAGGAAACTGCCGATCCCGATGGCGAACAGGATCACGCAGAGCGCGCGGGCCAGCGGCACCCCCTGCGACCGCCGCCACAGCCAGAGCGCCGCGACCAGAAAGGCCGCGTTGGTCATCGCATTGACCGGCTCGGACCAGAAGCCGAAGCCCGTGCGTTCGCAATAATTGTTCACCTGCTCAGACCATCGCAATGCGCGCCCTTTCCCGCTAACCTGCCTTCTGCACAGACATAGAGGACCACGCATGAAAATCACATGGCTCGGCCACTCCGGCTTTCGCATCGCCATCGGCGACCAGATCCTGCTGATCGACCCCTGGATCACCGGCAACCCGGTGTTCCCCGCAGGGCGCGAGGCCGAGGCTATCGCCGGCGCCACCGCCATCCTTCTCACCCATGGCCACGGCGACCATGCGTCGGATGCGCCGCGTCTGGCCGGGCTCACCGGGGCGATGATCCATGCGGGGCACGAGCTGGCCGAATATATCGAGATCGTGAAAGGCGCGCGGGCGCAGGGCTTTGGCCGCGGCGGCACGATCCGGCTGGGCGATGTCAGCGTGAGCATGGTGCCCGCCAGCCACTCCGCCAGCATCGACTGGACCGGCAGCCCCGCGATCCCCGCCGGCGGCGAGGCGGGCTTCATGATCGCGGGCGAAGGCCACATGATCTATCTCTCGGGCGACACCGGGATCATGGCCGACATGGGCTGGATGGGCGAATATTACAAACCCGACATCGGCATCCTGGCCTGCGGCGGGCATTACACGATGGACATCGACGGCGCAGCCTGGGCCGCCAGACGGTTCTTTGATTTCAAGACGGTGATCCCCTGCCACTACCGCACCTTCGGCCTGCTCGCGCAATCCGCCGATGGCCTTGCCGCCGCCCTGCCCGGCATCGACGTGCGCAGACCCGACGTGATGGAGACGATCGAGATCTAGACCCTAGGGCTGGCCACGCGCGGCGACCCTCTGCGCGACCTCGGTCAGCTCATGCACCAGCGTGCGGGCCATCGACCGCATCGCCATCACCTCAAAGGCCTGCGCGTCGCTGCGCGCGATGCCCACCTGCATATGGCCCAGGAGCGTGCGCGCGACATGGCCGGCCTTGAAGGTGGCGGCGCGCAGGTCGATGGGCACCAGCCGCGCCAGCACCGCCTCGGCGGCCGCGCCCGCGAGGCTCACCACCACCATCCCGTCGGCCTGGTCGGTCAGCGCCGCCAGCCCCGCAAGCCCCTGTGGCACCGGCGCGCCGATCAGCAGCGCGCGCCCCTGCCCGGCCCAGACGATGCGCACGCCACCCTTGGCCAAGGCCCGGTTCGGCGCAGGAAATCCCAGGCCCAGCGCGGATTTGAGCACCGCCGCCACCGCATTGTCCTGCCCGTGAAAGGGCGCGATGGATGTCACCGGGTCCGCCACCGCTTCGCGCAGCGTCACCCCGCCAACCGTCACCGGCAAGAGCCCCCCGCCTGCCGCTACCGCTATCAGACTAGCCACGCAAGCGCCCTCCCTCCGGGTCAAGGAACACCGGGTCCACCACCTCGCAGCGCGTCTCGACGCCGCACAGGTGATCGACCATCCGCACCACCTCGCCCCGCCGCGCAGGTCCGCGGCTGAGGAACCCCAGCCCGATATGGCCATGCAGCGTCGGCGACCAGCAGACCGAGGTGACATGGCCCTGCGCATTGACGCGCACCGCATCCGCCCCCCTTGTGAACAGATGCGCGCCCGCGTGCAGCACACCATCCTCCAGCGCGCGCAGGCCCACCAACTGCGGGCGGTCCTCTGCCAGCAGGCCGGGCCGGCGCGACGCCGCCTGCCCGATGCAGTCCTTCTTCAGCGACACCATCCGGTCCATCCCGATGTCGAACGCGGTGGCGCGACCGTCGATCTCGGCATGGGTGATGAAGCCCTTTTCGATCCGCAGGACATTGAGCGCCTCCATCCCGTAGGCGCCACCGCCCAGCACCTCTGCCTGCGCGACGAGCAGGCGGTAAAGGCTCTCGCCATAGCGGGCGGGCACGGCGACCTCATAGGCCAGCTCGCCCGAAAACGAGATGCGGAACAGCCGCCCCGCCACACCCGACACCATCGCAGCCGCGCAGCCCATATAGGGCAGCGCGGCATCGTCGAGCGGGCCGTCGAGCACGGCCCCCAGCAGATCACGCGCGCGCGGCCCCGCGACAGAGAACTGCGCCCATTGCTCGGTGACCGAGACGCATTGCACATCGAGATCGGGCCGCAGCACCTGCGCCGCATAATCCATGTGCCGCATCACGAGGCCCGCGGCAGCAGTCGTGGTGCTGACGACGTAATGCCCCGCGCCCAGCCGGGCGCAGGTGCCGTCATCCATCACATGCCCGTCCTCGCGCAGCATCAGCCCATACCGCACGCGGCCCACGGCCAGGGTGGACATCGTATTGGCATAGAGGAAATCGAGAAACGCCGCCGCGTCCGGCCCCTGCACGTCGATCTTGCCCAGCGTCGAGACATCGCAGACCCCCACCGCCGCGCGCACCATGCGCACCTCGCGGTCGCTGGCCAGCCGCCAGGTCACCTCGCCCGGACGCGGGAAATAAGAGGGGCGATACCACAGCCCCGCCTCGATCATCGGCGCGCCGCGCTCCACACTCGCCTGATGCGAGGGGGTCAGCCGCTGCGGCGCAAAGCCCGCGCCCTGCGCCCCCGCCCCCATCGCGGCGATGCTGACGGGCACATAGGGCGGCCGGAAGGTCGTGGTGCCGGTTTCCGGAATGCCGCGCCCGGTGGCATCGGCCAGCACGGCGAGTGCGGCGACATTCGACGACTTGCCCTGATCGGTGGCCATGCCCTGCGTCGTATAGCGCTTCATATGCTCGACCGAGGCATAGTTCTCCTGCACCGCGAGGCGCACATCCTTGACCGTCACATCGTTCTGGAAATCCAGCCACTTGCGCCCCTTGCCCTCGACCGCCCAAAGCGGCGCTATGGCATAGGGCGCATCCTCGGCCTCGGGCCGCGCGACCTCGGGCGCATCCATGCCCAGCGCGGTGAGCGTCACGGCAGCCGCGCGCAGCCCGTCGGCCAGAGCGCCTGCGGTGGACATCACGCCCGCCGCCGCCCCCGCGACCTCCATCCCCGGAATGGCGCCCGGCGCGGGGACGAAGGACGCGATATCCTCGCGCCAGACCGGCCGGCCGTTCATGTGGCAGGTCAGGTGCACCGTCGGGTTCCAGCCGCCCGACATGGCAAGGCAATCGGTGCGGATGATCCGCTGCCCGCCGTCGTGCCGCACGGTGATGTTCTCGAGCCCCAGCCGCCCGGCGGTCGCCACCACCCGCCCGCCGGTGAACACCGGAAAGTCACCCGCGACCTGCGCATCGGCGCGGCTGTCGATCAGCCCCGCCACCCGCACCCCGGCAGCGACAAGATCATGCGCCGTGCGATGCGCGTCGTCATTGTTGCCGAACACCACCACCTCGCGCCCCGGCGCCACGCCCCAGCGGTTGACATAGGCGCGCACGGCCCCGGCGAGCATGATCCCCGGCCGGTCATTGTCGGGAAACGCGATCGGCCGTTCCAGCGCGCCCGCGCAGAGCACCGCGCGCCGCGCCACAATGCGCCAGAAACATTCGCGCGGCAGATGCGGCGCGCGTGGCCGGTGCAGCCCCACCCGTTCGAGCGCACCATAGGTGCCGCCGTCATAGGCGCCGGTCACGGTGGTGCGCGGCATCAGCCGCACGTTGGGCAGGGCTGAGAGTTCGGCCACCACCGCGCCAGCCCAGTCATGCCCGGCCATGCCGCCCACCTGCCCGGTCTCGGCCAGAAGGCGCCCACCCATCCGCGCATCCTCATCCGCGAGGATCACATCCGCCCCCGCGCGCGCCGCCGCCAGCGCCGCCATCAGCCCCGCCGGCCCCGCGCCGATCACCAGCACATCGCAAAAGGCAAAGGCCTTTTCGTAGGCATCGGCGTTATGCTCGCCCGAAAGCGCGCCCAGCCCCGCCGCGCGGCGGATGATCGGCTCATAGACCCGCTCCCAAAAGGCGCGCGGCCACATGAAGGTCTTGTAGTAGAAACCCGCGCTCAGGAAAGGCGCGACCAGGTCATTCACGCTCAGCACGTCGCGGCGCAGGTTCGGCCAGCGGTTCTGGCTCACCGCCTCGAGCCCGTCAAAGACCTCCTGCACCGTGGCGCGCGTGTTCGGCTCCGCCTGCGCGCCGCGGCCCAGGGTGACCAGCGCATTGGGCTCCTCCGACCCGGCGGTGAGCACGCCGCGCGGACGGTGATACTTGAAACTGCGGCCCATCAGCCGCACGCCATTGGCCAGCAGCGCCGCCGCCAGCGGCTCGCCCGCGCGCCCCTCGTAGGATTGCCCGTCAAAGGTAAAGCGCACCGGCGCGCCGGTCTCCCCCCGCTTGCCCGCGACCCTCATCGCGCCACCTTCGCGGCCACCTTCGCGGCCAGCGTGGTGGCCAGCGTGGTGGCATGGACGGCATGGGTGACGGTGTCACGATCCGCCACGATGAAGGCGCCGCAGGGGTCGTGATACCACAGGTCGCGCGTCGCCCCGGCGGGGTTGTCGCGCAGGTGCAGATAGGCGTCCCACTCCGCCGGATCGGCCTCGCGCGCCGGCCGCGCCAGCGCCACGGCATCGCCCGACCAGGTAAACTCGCGCCGGTCGCGCGGGCCGCAATGGGGACAGGTGAGCCTCATGAGTGCGCCGCCATCAGCTTCATCTTGCCATAAATATCCAAATCCGCCCTCTCACCGGCTCAATGCAGATTGTGCTGCGCGCCGGTGCCTTCCTCATCCATTATGCCCCGCCCGGTCGCGAACCGGTCCAGCCGGAACCGCGCGGCGGGGGCGTGGTGCTCGCCTGTCGCCAGCAGATGCGCAAAGCTGTAGCCCGACCCCGGCACCGCCTTGAACCCCCCGTAATTCCAGCCGCAATTGACAAAAAGCCCCTCGGTCGGCGTCCTGTCGATGATCGGAGAGCCGTCGGGCGACATGTCCATGATCCCGCCCCAGCTTCGCAGCACACGCGCCTTGCCGATCATCGGCATCAGCGTCATCGCGGCATCCATCACATGCTCGGCCATCGGCAGGTTGCCCCGCGCGGCGTAGGAGCTGTAGAAATCCAGATCACCGCCGAACACCAGCCCGCCCTTGTCCGACTGGCTGATGTAGAAATGCCCCATCCCGAAACTCACCACATGGTCGATCACGGGTTTCAACCCTTCGGTGACAAAGGCCTGCAGGATATGGCTCTCGATCGGCAGGCGCATCCCCGCCATCGCGGCGACCTGGGATGAGCGGCCCGCGACCACCATGCCGACCTTTTTCGCCCGGATCGCGCCCCGCGTCGTCTGCACGCCGGTCACGCGGTCGTTTTCGATGTCGATCCCGGTGACCTCGCAATTCTGGATGAGGTCCACGCCGCGCCGGTCCGCACCCCGCGCATAGCCCCAGGCGACCGCGTCATGACGCGCAGTGCCGCCGCGCGGATGCAACAGGCCGCCATAGATCGGGAACCGCGTGTTGTCGAAATCGAGATAGGGCAGATGCTTGCGCACCCCCTCGCGGTCGAGCAGCACGGCGTCGTCGCCCTGGTTGATCATCGCATTGCCGCGCCGGGCAAAGGCATCGCGCTGGCCGTCGGAATGAAACAGGTTGATGAGCCCGCGCTGCGAATGCATGACGTTGTAATTCAGCTCGCGCTCCAGCCCTTCCCAGAGCTTCAGCGAATGGCTGTAGAACTCCGAATTGCCGGGCAGGAAATAGTTGGCCCGCACGATGGTCGTGTTGCGGCCGACATTGCCGCCGCCGAGGTAGCCTTTTTCCAGCACCGCCACATTGGTGATGCCATGCTGGCTGGCGAGGTAATAGGCGGTCGAGAGGCCATGCCCGCCGCCACCGATGATGATGACATCATAGGCCGTCTTTGGCGCCGGGTCGCGCCAGGCGGGTTTCCAGCCGGACTGCCCGCGCAGCCCCTCCCAGATCACCTTCAGCCCCGAATAGCCCATGGCCTGCCCCGTCATACGAATCCGTCGTCAACGGATCATGCCCGCGATACCTTGGCAACCGGTGGGCGGGTCGTCATGGCCGGTTTCGACAGAACCTGTCGCAGACGCGACGGCGCCGCGTCAGAGCAGGAAATCGCCCTCGCCCACAGAGACCACGCCGCGCAGGATGATCAGCATGTCAGGCCGGCCGTCGCCGTCGAGGTCGATCTGCACGCTGCGGTTCGCGGCGTTGAAACGCACCTCGCCCGCGGTGCCGCCAAAGGCGTCGGTGCCGATGAAGTCGAGCGTGCGGCCAAGGCGCGTGAGGTCGATCAGGTCGCTGCCCGGCGTGAAATCGGTGATGACATCGGCCCGTTTGCGGGTCCGCGCGCTGTCGCTCGGGGCGAGGAACACAAAGGTATCGGCCCCGGCGCCGCCGGTCATCACATCCTTGCCGACCCCGCCGATCAGGATATCGGCCCCCTTGCCGCCGAACATCAGGTCATTGCCATCGCCCCCCGCCAGCCGGTCCGCGCCGTTGCCGCCGTAAAGCGTGTCGTTGCCCGCGCCCCCCTCGAACCGGTCCTTGCCGCCGCGCCCCTGCAGGACGTCATTGCCCCCCTGCCCCTGGATCAGGTCGGCGCGGGCAGAGCCGTTGAGCATATTGGCCCGCGCATCGCCCACAATCACGCGGTTGGGGTAGGTCCAGGCGAGCGTCTGCACGCCAAAGCCGTAATCGATGGCCTCGAACCGCTGCCCGCCCTCGGTGTCCAGAACCGTCACGCCGCCGCTGATCTGCACGAGCAGCGGCCCGCCGATGATCCCGTCATTCGCGCCGACATTGGCCCCGGCAAAGGTCGCGACATCGGTCAGCCATTCGACCTCGCCGCCAAAGTCGGTGAAGGGGCGCGTGACCTCCTGCGTTACGTCGCGCCCGTTCACCATGACGGTGAGAGCATAGAACGCCTCGATCACCGGCCTGATGCCCTGCGCCGCAGCGATGGCGGCCGCGCGCATGGCATTCACGTTGCTGTCGTTGATAAAGACGCTCGCGAGCAGGTCCGACAACTGGTCCATGCGCGCCAGCGCGCTGTCGCGCAAGCCCGCGATCGACCCGCCGGTGTAGCCGCCGGTGATGACGCCGAAATAGCGGTCGTTGACGAGGCCCAAAAGCTCGGTCACCCGGTAATAGGCGGCCGTATCCTCTTCGCTGAGGCGGTCGGTCGTCTGCAGCATCGCCAGAACACGCTGTCCGGCCGCGTTGAAGCTGGCCATCGCATCGACATAGGCCTGCAACCGGCCGCCATCGAGGCTGGCACTGCCATAGCTGGCCTCGATCACCGTGGTGGTGGCAGAGGCGCCGTAAGTGTTGACCACGAGCCTGTATTCCGCGCCGCTGCGGTCGGCAAAGGCGGTGGCGCCGGTCACGCCGCTCAGGTCGATCATCGTGCCGATGCGGATCTGGTCGGTGAAGGGGCCGACGAGATAGCGGATGAAATCGACCGGGTCGTTCACTGGTCCGCCGTAGGACGCGACAGTGCCGTCGAACGCCCCCGGCTCCAGCACCTGCCGGGGCGTCCCGCCCCGCCCCATGAAGGCACCAACCGTGCCGCCAGAGCCGGCGCGGTCCTGCGTGTTGTTACCGCCTAAAGGGTCGGGCTCGAACCCGATGTAGGCAAAGCTCGACATTGGTCGCTCAGGTTTCAGCGCGTGGACAAGATCCGCGCCGAATCCGACACGATGCGTCGGGTTTAGACCGACAAAGTCCGGGCGGCCTACCCGCTGATCGCGCGCGGGCCGCCCAAACCGATCACCGATCCGTGATCAGAGACCCTTGGCCCGGTAGCTCGACGCGACGCGGCCGATGGACACCAGATAGGCCGCCATGCGCAGGTCGTGCACGTCGTCGCGGCCATGCCAGACCTCGCGCATCGCCTGATAGGCCGTGCGCATCGTGTCATCGAGGCCCGAGCGGACCAGCTCGAGCTCGCCCGCGCCGCGCAGGTATTCGGTCTTGAACCCCGGCGAGAGCGTCCAGCCCAGCCCCTTGTCCGCGCTCAGCCGCTCGAGCTCGCTGATCAGCATCTGGTGGCGCGACTCCTCCGCCCGCCGCTCCATCCGGCCAAAGCGGATATGCGACAGGTTCTTGACCCATTCGAAATAGCTCACCGTCACGCCGCCGGCGTTGGCAAACATGTCGGGGATGATCACCGCCCCCTTGGCGCGCAGGATCTCGTCGCCGCCCGCCGTGATCGGCCCGTTCGCGGCCTCGACGATCAGCGGCGCACTGATCCGCGCGGCATTGCCGAGGTTGATGACGCCTTCGAGAGCGGCAGGGATCAGGATGTCGCATTCCGCCTCGAGCACGGCGGCGCCATCGGCGTGGTGCTGCGCGTCGGGGTAGCCGGTGACGCCGCCATGCTTGGCGATCCAGGCCTTGACCGCCTCGACATCGAGCCCGGTGTCGCTGATGAGCGCGCCGTCGCGTTCGATGATGCCCACGATCTTGCAGCCATCCTCTTCGCTCAGGAACTTGGCGGCATGGTAGCCCACATTGCCCAGGCCCTGCACGATCACCCGCTTGCCGTCGAGGCTGCCCGACAGATGCGCGGCGGCGACATCTTCGGGGTGGCGAAAGAATTCGCGCAGCGCGAACTGCACGCCGCGGCCGGTCGCCTCGACCCGGCCGGCGATGCCACCGGCGTTGAGCGGCTTGCCGGTGACGCAGGCGCGCGCATTGATGTCGGTGGTGTTCATCCGCGCATACTGGTCCGCGATCCAGGCCATCTCGCGCTCTCCGGTGCCCATGTCGGGGGCCGGCACGTTCTGCGCGGGGTTGATCATGTCGCGCTTGATCAGCTCATAGGCGAAACGGCGCGTGATCTGCTCCATCTCGTGTTCGTCCCAGGCGCGCGGGTCGATGCACAGCCCGCCCTTGGACCCGCCATAGGGCACCTCGACCAGCGCGCATTTGTAGGTCATCAGCGCGGCGAGCGCCTCGACCTCGTCCTGATGGACATTGAGCGCGTAGCGGATGCCGCCCTTGACCGGCTCCATATGTTCGGAATGCACGGACCGGTAGCCGGTAAACGTGTGGATCGCGCCGCGCAGGCGGACGCCGAAACGCACGGTATAGGTCGCGTTGCACACGCGGATCTTTTCCTCGAGCCCCGGCGACAGGTCCATCAGCGCCACGGCCCGGTTGAACATGATATCGACGGAGTCGCGAAAGCTCGGCTCGATCGGTTGCGAGATGGTCATCTGTATTCCTCCCGGACCCGGCAATGGGCCCCTCTGCGTGAACGCCTTGGCGTTGGTTGAGGTCCTGCCGCCCGACGCCTATCGCGAGACTAGACCTGATTCGGTGACTATTCGCCCAAAATCCTGAAAAATGTCCAAATCGGGCAAAATGCCTGCGCCTTGCGCGGCGGGCCGGACATCCGCCTGCACCGGCATCGTTTCCAGCCCCTGACCAGTCGGCCGCCCCCGCGCCGCACTGTCGTCGCGACGCCATGTTATCGACCCCGATTGCGCCCGGCCTCGCCTCATTTCTGCCATGCGAGGATGGGCATATGACGCAGGGCGCACCATGTGCCGCGAGTTGAATTGCGTCCGGGTCGCTGGAATCCGCCGCAAAACGGGAAGGTCGAAAGCCATGCAACATGCATCCGCACCTGCGAGAAGCAGCCTGATGGGTCGTCTGCGGCGGCAAATGCGGTCCTTTGGTCGCGACGAGGACGGGTCGATGATCATCTTTGCGATGTTCATCTTTCTGGTGATGCTGATGGTCGGCGGCATGGCCGTGGACCTGATGCGCTTCGAGACGAACCGATCGCGCCTGCAGGCGACGCTCGACCGCGCGGTGCTGGCCTCGGCCAGCCTCAACCAGCAGCTCGACCCCGAAACGGTCGTGCGTGACTATCTGGACAAGGCGGGGCTGCTCGAGAACCTCACCTACATCAATGTCACCGAGGCGCTGAATTCCCGCACCGTGACGGCGCGCGCCGAAATGCAGATGGACACCTACTTCATGAAGATGTTGCAGGTTCCGCAGCTGACCGCGCCGGCCTCCAGTGTCGCGCGCGAAGCCGTGACCAACATCGAAGTGTCCCTCGTGCTCGATATTTCCGGCTCGATGCGGTACAACCAGCGCCTGATCAACCTCCAACCGGCGGCACGCAACTTCGTCTCCGATGTGCTGGGCGCGAGCACGTCCGACACGGTCTCGATCAACCTGATCCCCTATGCGGGTTCGACCAATCCCGGACCGCTGATGTTCAGCTATCTCAATGGCGTGCGCTATCCCACCGCAATTCTTGACGACAAGGGAAACAGCGACCCGAGTGATGACATCATGTTTCCCAATGGCTCGTCCTGTATCGAGATCCCGCGCAGCGCGTTCAATTCGACCGGGCTGCCGCCCGCAAACGCGGCCCAGGTTCCCCATTTCATGAACTGGACCATCGCGGCCTCGGTGATGGACTGGGGGTGGTGCCCGACTGACGCCACGTCGATCATCTATGCCTCGAGTGATGAGGCTGCGCTGCACACCGCCATCAACAACATCCGCATGCACGATGGCACCGGCACCCATTACGCGATGCGCTGGGGGCTGGCCCTGCTCAACCCGACGAGCCGCCCGGCGTTTGAATACCTCAACGCAAACGGCGCGGTGTCCGCGTCTTTCGTGAACCGCCCGCTGGACTGGGACAGCCCGGAAACGGCCAAATACATCGTGCTCATGACAGACGGCCAGATTACCGAGCAGACCCGTCCCGTCGATCAGCTTCACCCGCAGAACCCGACCATCGAATTGCGGCGCCGCGCAAGCAACCAACGCTACAACATCACGTCTGCAAACCAGAACGTGACCGATTTTTACAAAAGCTGCGACTTTGCAAAGGCCAACGGGATCATCGTCTATACGATTGCCTTCCATGCGCCCGCGGCAGCGCAGACGCAGATGATCAACTGTGCCAGCAGCCCGACGCATTTCTACAGTGTGACCGGCGCGCAGGGCATCAGCGACGCATTTCGCGCGATCGCCACGCAGATCAACGATTTGAGGCTGATCCAATGACCGGGGCGCTGCTGGCTGACCTTGGCACGCGACTGCGCCGGTTTCACGCTGATGAAGGTGGAAATGGCACGATCGAGTTCGTCATCATCGTGCCGGTATTCATTGTCATATTTCTCTCGACCTTCGAGCTGGGGATGCTGATGACCCGGCATGTCATGCTCGACCGTGGGCTCGACATGGCCGTGCGCGCGGTGCGCCTGGGTGCCATCGACCCGCTGACGCATGAGACGTTCAAGGATGCGATTTGCGACGGTGCGGCGATCATTCCGGACTGCGCGAACCAGCTCAAGCTCGAGATGCGGCCGCTCAATCCGCGCAACTGGGGCATCATCCCGGACAGCCTCGACTGCGTGGACAGGGACGACCCCAGCATCGCGGCGCGCACCTTTGTTACCGGCGTGTCGAACCAGCTGATGATCCTGCGCGCCTGCGCGCTGTTCAACCCGTATTTCCCGACGACCGGCCTCGGCGCGTCATTGCCGCGCCAGAGCGGCGGCGCCTATGCGCTGGTCTCGGTATCGTCCTTCGTGATCGAACCCACGGGAGCGGGAAACAACTGATGCGACATTTCATCTCTCGCTTTCTGCGCCACGAAGACGGCTCGATCTCGGTCGAGGCGATGCTGGTCCTGCCGATGCTGATGTGGGCCTATCTCGGCACCTTCGTGTTCTTTGACGCCTACCGGTCGCAATCGATCAATATCAAGGCCGCCTACACGCTCGGCGACACGATCTCGCGCGAGACGAATTACATCACGCCCGCCTACATGGACAGCCTCTACGAATTGCAGCAATTCCTGGTCTCGACCGATCAGGACGTGCGGCTGCGGGTGACGATCTACCGCTATCAGGAGGGGGACGACACTTACCGCGTCCGCTGGTCGCAGTCGCGTGGCATGGCTTCCCTGCCGATGACTGACGCAGGCCTCGCGGCGGTGCGACCGGCGCTGCCGGTGATGCCCGATGGCGAGGTCGCGATCCTCGTGCAGACCTGGGTCGGCTACCATCCGCGCTATTCGGTCGGGCTGAACGACTTCGTCTTTGAAGATCTCGTCGTGACGCGACCCCGCTTTACCGGCCAGGTGTGCTGGAACTCGGTCAATAACGGCGACGAAACCACGGCCACCTGCTGAGCCAGGACCGACCGGTGCAGACCGGTGCCGTCAGGGCACTGGTATGATGGCGGCGTGTCTGGCGATGATCCTGATCACGCTGGCGGTTGCGTTCGTCTCGAACACCCAGCACGACAGATCCTTGACGCCCGACCATGCCGCTATCCTGGCGATATGGGGATGATCGGGCTCGCTCCATGCGTCCCGGAATGTCTCACGGCAGATGAGGCCAAAGGTCATCGCCGCTTCCAGACGGTCGCAGCCGGTGAAGCAGCCGGTGAATGAGATGATCGCACGTAGTGCCACGCATAATCCAGAAGCCTTTTCAACGCCAGATACCTCTCACTGCCCTTCGGTCTCGCGCGCGGCCAGCCGCGCCGCCATGGCCTCGGCCATCGCGCGCGCGTGGCGGCGCGCGGTGATGCCCCCCACCCCGATCCGCCGCCCCATCCGCCACCACATGCCCGGCGCCCAGCCCCGCGCCGCGTGCTCGTTCAGGACGATCACGAAACCGTTCGCGGGCTTGGCGGCGAATGTCCCCTGTTCGATCCGCGCGATATCCTCCCACCGCGCGATGACCCTGCCCGCGCTGTCCGCGAGTCCCGCATCCGTCAGCCGCAGCGTCAGCGCGCTCGCGCGGCGCATCGCCTCGGCCAGCGCCAGCACCAGCCCGCCCAGCACAAGCAGGAACACCAGCCAGAGCGGCGCAGGCGGCTGCACCAGTGCCAGCCAGATCAGCAGCGCGCCCAGCACATAAAGACAACCCAGCGCAAAGAGCCGCCGCTCCGGCGCCGCGCGCAGCTCCGTCCCCCGATCTGCCGTCATGCCTTCCCCTCAGACTGCGCCGCGCAGTGGCACCACCTCATAGCCGCGCTCTTCGGGTTCGTCATCCACCATCTCGGCCGGAAATCCGGGCGCGGTGATGTCGAGGCCGGTCGCCTCCTCCAGCCGCTCGATGATCCGGTCCGACTGCGCCCGCGCCCCGTATCGCGCGATCCCGTCGTCAAAGATCGCCACCATCAGCGGGCTGATCTCGAGCGGGACATCATGCGCCGCGGCGATCGCCTGAAACAGCCCGATGTCCTTTTTCACCAGGTCCATCGTGAAATTGATGTCGCGGCAGCCGTTCAGGATCATCTGGCTCTCGGTCTCGTGCACAAAGGACGTGCCCGATGAGATCCTGATCGCCTCATAGGTGGTCGCGAGGTCGAGCCCCGCCGCCTTCATCGTCACCAGCGCCTCGCAGCAGGTGAGCAGATTGGCGGTGGCGAGGTAATTGGTCATCACCTTGAGCGTGCTCGCCGACCCCACCGGCCCGGTATGCAGCACGCGCCGGCCAAGAATGGTGAGCAGCGGAAAGACATGATCGAAGGTCGCCCGGTCGCAGCCGGCAAAGATGCTGATATTGCCGGTATCCGCCCGGTGGCACCCGCCCGAGACCGGACATTCCGCCGCCCGCGCGCCCTGCGCGACATAGGCTCCAGCGAGGCGCACCATCTCGCCCGCGTCGGTGGTGGACATCTCGACCCAGGTCTTGCCCGGCCCCGCCTCGGCCAGCATCGCGCCCGCCACCGCCGCGCAGGCGGCGGGTGACGGCAGACAGGTGATGACCACATCGCTCTCGCGCATCATCGCCACCGGGTCGCCGCCATCGCGCGCGCCCCGCGCCACAAAGCCCGCCACCAGCGCCGCGTCCAGATCATGCACCGCCAGATCCACCCCGTTGCGCAACAGGCTCCCGGCGAGTTTGCCGCCCACATTGCCCAGACCCACAAACCCTACCCTCATCCCATGCCTCCCTGCATTGTCGCCCGCAGCTTCCGCCAGCCCCCGCGCGCCCGCCTGCCCTTTCGCGACACGTCCCGGCTTCATCTTGCCAAAAATATCCCCGCCGGAGGCTCCCGCACCTGCCACCCCGCACCATCGCCTTGCACAGGTGCACAGGCCCGACGGTTGCCGCAAGCACGCCCCTTGCCTATCTCGTGAGACCAAAGGAGAACGCCGATGTCCCTGCGCCCCACGATCGAAACCCGCCGCGCCACCCCCACGATGGAGGGCGCCGGCGTCAAGCTGCACCGCGCCTTCGGCTTCGCCGACCCGTCCGAGCTTGACCCCTTCCTGCTCTTCGACGATTTCCGGGGCGATCGGCCACAGGACTTCGAGGCAGGCTTCCCCTGGCACCCCCATCGCGGGATCGAGACGATCACCTATGTGCTCGCCGGCACGGTCGATCATGCCGACAGCCTTGGCAATCAGGGCAGCCTCGGCGCGGGGTCGGTGCAATGGATGACAGCCGGGTCGGGCATCCTGCACCAGGAGATGCCGCATGGCAACGCCAAGGGGCAGATGCACGGCTTCCAGCTCTGGGCCAATCTGCCGGGCAGCCTCAAGATGACGGCGCCGCGCTATCAGGATGTGGCGGCGGCCGACATCCCCGAGGTGACGGATGACGACGGCACCCGCGTGCGTGTCATCACCGGCAGTTTCTGGGGCGCGCGCGGGCCGGTCGATGGCATCGCGGCCGACCCGCAATACCTCGACATCACCGTGCCCGCCGGGCGGCGCAAGACGTTTCGGGTCGATACCTACCGCCGCGCCTTTGCCTATGTGTTCGAAGGCGCCGGCGCCTTTGCCGACGCGAGCCGCCCGCAGGGCGTGCTGCTGGAAAAGGAGGTCGCGGGACAGGAGGTCAACATCCGCGACATGTCTGGCAACCGCACGCTGGTGCGCTTTGGCACCGGCGATGAGGTGACGGTGCAGGCGGGGCCCGAGGGCATCCGCTTTCTGCTGATCTCGGGCGCGCCGATCGACGAACCTGTCGCCTGGCATGGCCCCATCGTGATGAACACCCGGGCCGAACTGATGCAGGCCTTCCGCGAACTCAACAACGGCACCTTCATCAAGCCCGCGCATTGAAGGGCAGCCGCCTTTCCCTGCCTCGCCCGAGCCGCTATCAAGGGCCCGACCCTCTCCCGCGTCGGACCCGCCCGCAATGCCCTCACGCGCCATGCGCCTCGCCCCCCTGCTGATCCTCGCCACGCTTGGCGGCTGCGCCGGCATCCCCGACCTGCCGGGGACGCGCGAGGATGCGGGCACGCGCGAAGATGCGGGCGTGGCGCAGGGCTATCCTGCGCTGGTCCCGCTCGCGCCCTTGCTGGCTCGGGCCGATGCGCTGGGCGCGGCGGGCCGGATCACCCCGGCGACCACCGCCGATATGGCGGGGCGCATGGCCGCACTCGGCGCCCGTGCGGCGCGCCTGCGCGGGCCGGTGATCGCGCCCGCGGCATTGGCCCGCCTGCGCCGGCCGATCGACACCTCCGCGTTGCAGTAACGCCGCGGACGCGCTAACAGCGGCGCAACCCTTCCCAGCCGGACACAGCCCATGACACAGCCCCTTCGCCTCGGTATCGCCGGTCTCGGCACGGTCGGCAGCGGCGTGGTGCGCATCGTGCAGACCCATGCCGCGCTGATCGCTGCCCGCGCGGGCCGCGAGGTCGTCATCACGGCGGTCAGCGCGCGCGACCGGACCCGCAACCGCGACGTCGATATCTCTGCCTATGCCTGGGAGGCGGACCCGGTCGCGCTCGCCCGGAGGGCGGACGTCGATGTGGTGGTCGAGGTGATGGGCGGGCACGAAGGCCCGGCAAAGGACACCACCGAAGCGGCGATTGCCGCGGGCAAGGATGTGGCAAGCGCCAACAAGGCACTGCTCGCCATCCACGGCCAGGCGCTGGCCGAGGCCGCCGAGGCGGCAGGCCGCGTGATCCGCTTCGAGGCGGCCGTCGCCGGCGGCATCCCGGTGATCAAGGCACTGACCGAGGGGCTTGCCGGCAACGAGATCAGCCGCGTGCTGGGCGTCATGAACGGCACCTGCAACTACATCCTGACCCGGATGGAAAGCGCGGGCCTGCCCTATGACACGGTGTTCGAGGAGGCGCGCGCGCTGGGCTACCTCGAGGCCGACCGATGCTCGACGTGGGGGGGATCGACGCGGGGCACAAGCTCGCCCTGCTCGCCGCCATCGCATTCGGCACAAGGGTGGCCTTTGACGGTGTCGAACTGGAAGGCATCGGCGCGATCACCATCGAGGATATCACCCAGGCCGCCGACATGGGCTACCGGATCAAGCTTCTGGGCGTGGCGCAGATGACCGGGCGGGGGCTCGAACAGCGCATGTCACCCTGCCTCGTGCCCGCGACATCGCCGCTGGGGCAGTTGCAGGGCGGCACCAACATGGTGGTGCTCGAAGGTGACAGCGTGGGCCAGATCGTGCTGCGCGGGCCGGGCGCGGGGTCGGGGCCGACAGCCAGCGCCGTGATGTCAGATGTGATCGACATCGCGCGCGGGCTGCGGCTGCCGACCTTTGGCCAGCCGGCAACGACCCTGCGCGCCGCAAAACCCGCCCGCGCGGCGGTGCCCGCGCCCTATTACCTGCGCCTGCAACTGCTCGACAAGCCCGGCGCGCTGGCCAAGGTCGCCCGCGTGCTGGGCGACAGCGCGATCTCGATCGACCGGATGCGCCAATACGGCCACGAGGACACCACCGCCCCGGTGCTGATTGTCACGCACAAGACCACGCGCAGCGCGTTGGACGAAGCACTGGCGACCTTTGCTCAGACCGGCGTTGTCGCAGGCACCCCGGTGGCGATCCGGATCGAGGCGGTCTGACGCGCGATGGCGGCGCTGGTCGGGGCCGGATCGCTCCTGTTTGACATCTTTGCCACACGCTGGGCCCGGGCGCTCGCCCACTGCACCAGAACCGGCGTGGCGCTGGCTGGCGAGGCCCATTCCGCCCCGGCAAAAAAGGCGGCGCGATACCCCGGCAGACCGCCCGCGTGCGCGCTTGCGGCCGCAGCGCAGGCCACAGACCAAGGATCATCAATCTGGCGGAAAATGGCAGCCCGTAGGGGAGTCGAACCCCTCTTTTCAGGTTGAAAACCTGACGTCCTAACCGATAGACGAACGGGCCACGCGGCGTGAAGCGTCTATTAGGGAAAGCGGCAGACGAGGGCAAGGGGATTCTTGCTGAAAATCGCGGTCCTTGGCTGTGCCGGGTGGGACGGCCGAGGGGAAGGTCAGGGGGCGGCCGAGGGGAAGGTCAGGGGGCGGACGGGGGGCGGACGGGGGGCGGACGGGGGGAAGGTCAGGGCAAGGTCAGGGGCGGCTTGCCGGGGCGGCGTCGTCGAGGCGCAGTTGGGCGCTCTTGCGGCCTTGCCAGACATTGATGTCAAGCTTGCCGGCAAGGTGGAACCGTTGCCCGCCGTGGTGCAGCAGGGCCTGGCCCAGCGGCTCTTCCACCGCGCCAAAGGCGATCGCGTCGATCCGCGCGCCGAGGCCGTCGCCAAATGTGATCTTGAGATGGCCGGTGCCGACCTCCTTGGCAAAGAGGATCTGGCAGTCGGGAAAGGCAAAGCGCGGGCCGGGGGCCGAGGCGCCATAGGGCCCGGCGGCGTCGAGCCGTTCGACCAGTTCGACCGTCGCGGCGCCAGGCATCAGCAGCCCGTCGAGCCGCAGGTCGGCCGGCCCGCCCACGCCCGCGCCCTGCCGCGCGAGCAATTCGCCCAGCCTGGCCATCGCCGGTTCAAGCTGCGCGCGCGTCAGGCTCAGCCCGGCGGCCATCCGGTGCCCGCCGCCCTTGACGATCAGCCCCTCGCCCGCCAGCCGCTGGATCGCGGCGCCGAGGTCCACGCCGTTCACCGACCGGGCAGAGCCCTTGCCATCGTCGCCGTCAAAGCCGATCACCACGGCGGGCCGGTTTGTCGCCTCCTTGAGCCGCGCAGCCACGATCCCCACGACACCGGGATGCCAGCCGTCGCCCGCCGCCCAGACCAGCGGGCCGTCGGTGCCGCGCGCCTCGGCCTGGACCAGCGCTGCGGCGCGCACCTGCGCCTCGATCTCGCGCCGCTCGGTATTGAGCGCATCGAGCCGCGCGGCAAGCGCCGCCGCCTCATGCGGGTCCGCGGTGGCAAGCAGACGCGCGCCAAGGTCGGCCTTGCCGATGCGCCCGCCGGCGTTCACCCGCGGCCCCAGCAGAAAGCCCAGGTGGTAGGCCGTGGGCGCGGTATCCATCCGCGCGACATCGGCCAGCGCGGTCAGCCCTGCCCGTTCGCGCCGGGCCATCACGGTGAGGCCCTGGCGCACCAGCGCGCGGTTCACGCCGATGAGCGGCGCCACATCGGCCACTGTCGCCAGCGCCACGAGGTCGAGCATCGCCATCAGGTCGGGCCCGGGCCGGCCCTGCGCGCGCAACAGGCGGCCAAGCTCGACCAGCATCAGAAACACGACACCCGCGGCGCAGAGATGCCCCAGTTCGCCGCCCTCATCCTGCCGGTTGGGGTTCACCACGGCGAGCGCAGGCGGCAGCGTCTCGGCACCGAGATGGTGGTCGAGCACGATGACATCCGCGCCCTTGGCCGCGGCGATGGGGCCATGCGAGAGCGTGCCGCAATCGACGCAGACGATCAGGTCATGCCCGGCCGCAAGGCCCGCCATCGCGGCGTCATTGGGGCCGTAGCCCTCGTCGATACGGTCGGGGATGTAGAGCGTCGCGGGACGCCCCATCTGCCGAAGCCAGGTGAGCAGCAGCGCGGCCGAGGCGCCGCCATCCACGTCATAATCGGCAAAGATGGCGATGCGCTGGCGCCCCTCGACCGCCGCGAGAAACCGCGCCGCGGCGGCGCCCATGTCACGCAGGCAGAGCGGGTCAGGCAGCAGGTCGCGCAGGCGCGGCGCGAGAAATCCAGCCGCGTCGGGCGCCGAAACGCCGCGCCGCGCCAGCACACGGCACAGCGCGTCGGGCAGGCCCGTCTGCTGCACCAGCGCCTGCGCCGCAAGGTCGAGCGCCATATCCGGGCCGACCCAGCGGCGGCCGGTCAGTGACGTCTCGACATGCAGAAAGGCATCCATCCGCCCTGTCTGCGGCAGCGACGCCGGCTTGGCAAGACCGCCCTAGCGCACCGGGTTGCGGTAGATCATCCGCCGCACCGACCCGGTCTTGGACCGCATCAGCAAGGTTTCGACCGTGATATGGCCGACCTCGCGCTTGACCCCCGGCAAAAGCGACCCGTCGGTGACGCCGGTCGCGGCAAAGATCACATCGCCGGTCACCATATCGTCGCGGGTATAGACGCGGTCGAGGTTGCTGATGCCGGCCGTGCGGGCGCGGGTGCGTTCATCGTCATTGCGGAATATCAGCCGGCCAAAGATCTGCCCGCCCATGCATTTGAGCGCCGCCGCCGCCAGCACCCCTTCGGGCGCGCCACCCGACCCCATGTACATGTCGATGCCGGTCAGCGTCGGCTCGGCGCAATGCATCACGCCCGCGACATCGCCATCGGTGATGAGCCGGATCGCGGCCCCGGTCGAACGGATCTCGGCGATCAGGTCCTCGTGGCGGGGGCGTTCGAGCACGCAGACGGTGATGTCGGTGGTCGAGCAGCCCTTGGCCGCAGCAAGCGCAGACACACGTTCGGACGGCGACATGTCGAGCGTCACGACCCCGCGGCGAAAGCCGGGGCCGATGGCGAGCTTGTCCATATAGACATCGGGGGCATGCAGCATCGACCCGCGCGGGCCCATCGCGATGACGGCGAGCGCGTTGGGCATGTCCTTGGCCGTCAGCGTAGTGCCCTCGAGCGGGTCAAGCGCGATATCGACGGCAGGGCCGGTGCCGGCGCCGACCTCTTCGCCGATAAAGAGCATCGGCGCCTCGTCGCGCTCGCCCTCGCCGATCACGACAACGCCCGCGATGTCGAGCTTGTTGAGTTCCTTGCGCATCGCGTCCACGGCCGCCTGATCGGCCGCCTTCTCGTCGCCACGCCCGATCAGGGGCGCGCAGGCGATGGCGGCGGCCTCGGACACGCGGGCGAGGCCCAGTGACAACATGCGATCGGTGAACTCTGAGGGCTGCGGCATCGGTGGCTCCTGCGGGTTGGATTGATCCCGCCTAGACCCTAAAGGACCAAGCGCACAAGTCTGTGACCGCTAACTGTCGGTCGGGCCGGGAAAAATTTTTCGTACGAAAAATTTTGCGCCGCACCCATGCCGCGCTCGGGGAAAAGGTGGAGGGGGGTGTCGCGCCTTGTGGCCGCCATGACGGAACGATCCCGCACGCCCGGCGGGTGGAGGCCGTGAGGCGCAAGAGCAAGCGCCAGGACGAAGGCAAGCGGTGGTGGCGGAGACGAAGGGATTCGAACCCTCGATACCGTTTCCGGTATGCGCCCTTAGCAGGGGCGTGCCTTCGACCACTCGGCCACGTCTCCGCCGGCGTGTTTAGCGGCATCCCCCTGCCCCCACAAGGACAAATACCGCCCCGCGCCCGGGGCATGCGGCGGGGTCAGGTGTTGAACAGGAAATGCAGGATGTCGCCGTCATGCACGACATATCCCTTGCCCTCGGACCGCATCCTGCCAGCCTCCTTGGCCGGCCCCTCGCCGCCCAGCGTGACGAAATCCTCATAGGCGATGGTCTCGGCCCGGATGAAGCCACGCTCGAAATCGCCGTGGATCACGCCGGCGGCCTGTGGCGCAAGCGTGCCGGCGGGGATCGTCCAGGCGCGCGCCTCCTTGGGGCCGATGGTGAAATAGGTCTGCAAATGCAACAGCGCATAGCCCGCGCGGATCAGCCGGTCGAGCCCCGCCTCCTCGAGCCCCATCTCGCCGAGAAACATCTGCGCCTCTTCCGCGTCGAGTTGGCTGATCTCTTCCTCGATCCGGGCCGAGATCACGACGTGAGCGTTCCCCTCGGCCGCAGCCATCGCCGCGACCTGCGCGCTCAGGCCATTGCCGGAAGCGGCGCTCGCCTCTTCGACATTGCAGACATAAAGGACCGGCTTGGCGGTCAGCAGTTGCAGCATCCGCCATTGCTTGGCGTCATCGGCATCGACCTTGACGGTGCGCGCCGGGCGCCCTTCGGCCAGCGCCGCCTGCGCGGCTTCGAGCAGCCGCACCTGGTCGGCGGCATCCTTGTCACCCCCGCGCAACTTGCGCCCGAGGTTCTGCAGCCGCCGCTCGACCGATTCGAGGTCGGCCAGCATCAGCTCTGTCTCGATGGTGGCGGCATCGGCCACCGGGTCCACGCGGCCTTCGACATGGGTGATGTCATCATCCTCGAAACAGCGCAGCACATGGGCGATGGCGTCGCATTCGCGGATATTGGCCAGAAACTGGTTGCCCAGCCCCTCACCCTTGGACGCGCCTTTGACGAGGCCTGCGATATCGACAAAGGTCATCCGCGTGGGAATGGTCTGGCGCGACCCCGCGATAGCGGCAAGCCTGTCGAGCCGCGCATCGGGCACCGCCACATCGCCCACATTGGGCTCGATCGTGCAGAAGGGAAAATTCGCCGCCTGCGCGGCAGCCGTGCGGGTGAGCGCGTTGAACAACGTCGATTTGCCCACGTTCGGCAGCCCGACAATCCCCATCTTGAAACCCATGCGCCCGATCCCTCTGCTGCGGTCGCGCGCTTCTAGGCCGGGCGGGCGCGCGAGGCAAGGCAGGGCTGCGCAAGGTGAGGCTGCGCAAGGCGGGGCTGCGCAAGGCGGGGCTGCGCAAGGCGGGGCGCGCCCGGCCCCATTGCCACCTGGCTCCCGCAACGGATGACCCTGCTGCCAGCCGAGAGGGCATTGATTTTCCCGCGCCCATGGCCCAAACCCGCGGAGGATCAAAAAGGACGCGAGATGACACGGATCGACGCCAAGTTTGCACAGCTGCGGGCCGAAGGCCGCCGCGCCTTTGTCGCCTATGTGATGGCGGGCGACCCTGACTATGCCACCTCGCGCGAGATCGTGCTGGGCCTGCCGGGCGCAGGCGTGGACATCATCGAACTGGGGATGCCCTTTACCGACCCGATGGCGGATGGCGAGACGATCCAGCTGGCCGGGCAACGCGCGCTTGCGGGCGGGCAGACGCTGGACAAGACGCTGCAGATCGCGCGCGACCTGCGCGAAACGGATGACACGACGCCGATCGTGATGATGGGCTACTACAACCCGATCTATGCGCGCGGCGTCGCCCGCTTTCTGGCAGACGCCCGCGCGGCCGGCATCGACGGGCTCATCGTCGTGGACCTGCCCCCCGAAGAGGACAGCGAACTTTGCCTGCCCGCACAGGCGGCCGGGCTCAACTTCATCCGTCTCGCCACCCCCACGACCGACGACGCGCGCCTGCCCAAGGTGCTGACCAATACCTCTGGCTTTGTCTATTACGTCTCGATCACCGGAATCACCGGCGCGGCGAATGCGCAGGCCACCGATGTCGGCCCCGAGGTCGCCCGGATCAAGGCGCAAACCGACCTGCCGGTCATCGTGGGCTTTGGCATCAAGACACCCGAGGCGGCACAGGCCATCGCCGCCGTCGCCGATGGCGCGGTCGTGGGCTCGGCCATCGTGGCCGAAATCGCCAAGGGCCGCCCCGTGGCCGAGGTGCTGGCCTTTGTCGCCTCACTCGCCGCCGGTGCGCATCGGGCCTGACCGCACAGGAGACTTGTCCGCGCAGCAGACCTGACCGGGCAGCAGACCTGACCGGGCTTTTTGAGTATTTATTGCACAGAGAAGTCGTGGGCGAGCACGCTTATGGCTTCTCTGTGCCCCAAATACTCACGGCCTGACGCCCCCACCGCGCGCGACGCCGGGCATTGCGCCAATGCGACGCTATTGGTAAGAGAACCTAACCAATTCGCCGCAAACGGAGGTTGCCATGGCCGTCATCACCTGCATCGAGGACCTCAAACGCATCCACAAGCGGCGGGTGCCGAAGATGTTCTACGACTATTGCGAAAGCGGCAGTTGGACCGAGCAGACATTCCGCGAGAATGTCACGGATTTCGACAAGATCCGCTTGCGCCAGCGGGTTGCCGTGGACATGTCGAACCGCACCACCGCGAGCACGATGGCGGGGCGCCCGGTGACGATGCCGGTTGCGCTGGCGCCGGTGGGGCTTACCGGCATGCAGTCGGCGGATGGCGAGATCAAGGCGGCGCGCGCGGCGGAAAGGTTCGGCGTGCCCTTTACCCTGTCCACCATGTCGATCTGTTCGATCGAGGATGTCGCCGAGAACACCAAGGCGCCGTTCTGGTTCCAGCTATACGTCATGCAGGACGAGGAGTTCGTGGACAATATCATCGCGCGGGCGAAAAAGGCGGGGGTGTCGGCGCTGGTGCTCACGCTCGACCTGCAATTGCTCGGTCAGCGGCACAAGGACCTCAAGAACGGCCTTTCCGCCCCGCCCAAGCCCACGCTGCGCAACATCATCAACCTGTCGACCAAATGGGTTTGGGGGCTGGAGATGCTGGGCACGCGGCGCCGCACTTTTCGCAACATCGTGGGACATGCGAAAAACGTCGGCAATGTGAGCTCGCTCTCGTCCTGGACGAACGAACAGTTCGACCCAAAGCTTGACTGGGGCAAGGTTGCAAAACTGAAAGAAAAATGGGGCGGCACCTTCATTCTGAAGGGTATTCTCGACGTCGAGGATGCAAAAATGGCAGCGCAGATCGGCGCCGACGCGATCATCGTGAGCAATCACGGCGGCCGGCAGCTTGACGGCGCGCTGTCGTCCATCCGGGCGCTGCCCGCGATCGTGGCAGCGGTGGGCGGGCAGACCGAGGTCTGGCTCGACAGCGGTATCCGTTCGGGCCAGGACGTGCTCAAGGCGCTGGCGCTCGGGGCCAAGGGCACGATGATCGGGCGCGCTTATATCTACGGCCTCGGCGCGATGGGGCAGAAGGGCGTGGAGACCGCGCTGGAGGTCATCCGCAAGGAGCTCGACTTCACCATGGCGCTCTGCGGGCGGCGCGACGTGACCACGCTCGACCGCGACATCCTTCTGGTCCCGCAGGATTTCGAAGGGCGCTGGCAGGAGTGATCTTGCCCGCTACCGCTAACATGTCATAGTCCCCTGCAATTCCGGCGCATCCGCCGGCAGGAGGGAGAGCGGGATGGCACGCAAGGCGACGACGACCGGCCTATCGGAGGCGCAACTCTTCGATCTGCGCTGGGCGCGTGGCCGGCGCGATCTGATCGGCCCGCTGACGCGCCTTTACGGCGCGTCCCATGACACCGAGGTGCTGCTGGCGCGCTTGCGCGACCTGCTCGACAGCCATTGGCAGGCCCGCCCGGCCGACCTGCGGGCCAGCGACCTCGCCCGCGACATCGACCCCGACTGGTTCTTGTCGGAGCAGATGGTCGCCTATGTGTTCTACATCGACAAGTTCGCCGGCACCCTCGCCGACATTCCCGCCCGCATCCCCTATCTGCGCGACCTCGGCGTGACCTATGCCCATCTCATGCCCTGCCTGATGCCGCGCCCCGGCGCCTCGGACGGGGGCTATGCGGTGATGGATTACCGGGCGATCAACCCCGCGCTGGGCACGATGGACGACTTTGCCGCGACCACCGCCGCGCTGCGCGGCGCCGGTATCTCGACCTGCATCGACATGGTGCTCAACCACACCGCCAAAGAGCATGACTGGGCCATGCGCGCCCGCGCGGGCGATCCGTTCTACCAGCAGTTCTACCTGATGTTCGACGATGACACCCTGCCCCGGCGCTACGAGGCGACCCTGCCCGAGGTCTTTCCCGACCAGGCGCCCGGCAGTTTCACCCATTATCCCGACATCGGCAAATGGGTCTGGACCACATTCAACGAATACCAGTGGGACCTGAACTGGGCCAACCCCGAGGTGTTCCTCGCCATCGTGGACACCATCCTGCATCTGGCCAACAAGGGCGTGGACATCTTCCGCCTCGATGCCGTGGCCTTCATGTGGAAGAAGATGGGGACCGATTGCCAGAACCTGCCGCAGGTGCATGACATCATCCAGGCGCTGGTGCAGGCGACCCGCGTCGCCGCGCCCGGCATCATCCACAAGGCCGAGGCGATCGTCGGGCCGCATCAGCTTGTCCCCTATCTGGGCAAAGGCGCGCATGCGGGCAAGGTGGCCAAGCTCGCCTATCACAACAGTCTGATGGTGCAATTCTGGTCCTCGCTCGCCGCGCGCGACACAAGGCTGATGACCCATGTCCTGCGCAGCCATTTCCCCGAAGGCTTCGACCACGCCTGTTTTGCGACCTATATCCGCTGCCATGACGATATCGGCTGGGCGATCACGCCCGAGGATGCGGCCCATGTGCCGCCGATGACCGGTCCCGGGCACCGCACCTTCCTTGCCGATTTCTACAATGGCAGCTTTCCCGGCAGTTTCGCGCGCGGCGCGGATTTTCAGACCAATGCAGAGACGGGCGACAGGCGCACCAATGGCAGCTTTGCATCGCTGGCGGGCCTCGAGCAGGCCCTCGCGGAGGATGACGCCGCCGCCACCGACCTGGCCATCGCGCGCATCCTGATGGGCCATGCGCTGATCGCCTCCTTTGGCGGCATCCCGCTGATCTACATGGGCGACGAGATCGGCCTCCTGAACGATCACAGCTATCTGGCCGACCCGGCCCGCGCCGATGACGGGCGCTGGATGCACCGCCCGGCGATGGACTGGAAAGCGGTCAAGTCACTGGCCAAGGGCAAGTCACCCGCCGCGCGCCTGCATGCCGGCACCCGCGCGATCCTCGCCGCGCGCAAGGCCACGCCGCAACTGGCCGGCCATGTGCCGACCCGGATCGTCGATTTCGGCAACCCCGCGCTGTTCATATTCGAACGCCGCGCCGAGGACCGGACCCTCACCTGCCTGTTCAACTTTACAGAAACCAACCAACGCGTGACGCCCTGGGGCCTCAAGCTCGACCCTGCCCGCCACTACGCCGACCTGCTCACCGGCGCGCCGCTCGGCCTGACGGATGGCCTCATCACCCTGCCCCCCTATGGCTGCCTCTGGCTTCGCCCGGACTGAGCGCAGATCCGGCTTCTCTGTGCCAGAAATACTCCCGCCGGAGGCGCCCACACCGCCACGGGAGCCGCCGCCGGGGCGGCGCCCAATTTCGCCCTTTTCAAACCGCGGTTTCCCCCCTATAGGCACGGCTTCTACTCATAGGCCGTACACCCTTGGAGGACGGCCACAACGCAAAGGACATACTATGGCTGGTGAGATCCCTGATCTTCACGCCGTGGTGCGGACGGGGACAGGCAAGGGGGCCGCTCGTCAAGCTCGCCGTGATGGCGACGTACCAGGCATCGTTTATGGCGGCGGCGCAGACCCGTTGCCGATCAACATCCCCTATAACGCGCTGATGAAGCGGCTCAAGGCGGGCCGGTTCCTTTCGACGCTCTTCAACCTCAAGGTTGAAGGCCATGATGACGTGCGTGTCATCTGCCGTGGCGTGCAGCGCCATGTGGTCAAGGACCTGCCGACCCATGTGGACCTGCTGCGCCTGCGCCGCACCACCCGGCTCAACCTGTTCATCCATGTGGAGTTCGTCAACCACAAGGACGCCCCCGGCCTCAAGCGCGGCGGCGTGCTGACGGTCGTGCGGCCCGAAGTCGAGCTCAACGTGCTCGCAGGTGACATCCCCGATCACATCACGGTGGACCTGACCGGCCGCCAGATCGGCGACGTCATCCACATCAACGATATCCCGCTGCCCGAAGGTGTGACGCCGTCGATCGATCGGAACTTCGTCGTGGCCAATATCTCGGCCCCCTCGGGTCTGCGGTCGGCCGACAATGAAGAGGGCGACGACGAATAGTCGCGCCATCCCTGACAGACGACCAGACGGGGCCCTCGCGGCCCCGTTTGTGTGTCTGGAGCACGGTTTGTAGGTCTGATATACCGGACACCATGTCAAAAATATTTGACATTACCCTCGAATCACGTCTATTGATGTCAAATATACCAGACACGGTGTCTGCTTTGGCATACAGGACAAGCCATGACTTATCAGGAAGCCAAATACGCAACCTCGATGGCCACGACGGCGCTCGCGGCGGTGATCTACGCGGTCCGCGTCCGCGCGCTGAAGGCTGAGGGCTATTTCGACGGGACCGATGGCATGGTTCTCACCGGACGGGCGATCCTGATCCTGATCGCGGTCATTGTCGTGGCGGGCATCCTGGGGCAGATCCTGCTTGCCATCGCCACCGCCATCTCCGGAAACACGCCCGACATGGACGAGGACGAGCGTGACAAGCTGATCGACCTCAAGGCGATGAACTGGGCCTTCTCGATCTTTGGCTTTGGCCTGCTGGCTGCGCTCATCGCGCTGGCGCTGGGCCATCCGGCATTTGCCGTGTTCCACTACATCATCTATGCGATGATCGCGGCCGGGCTTTGTGCCGACATGATCCGCATCTGGCTGCACCGGCGCGGATTCTGAGCATGGCAAAAGGCACGATCAGCAACAACATCCGCCGCCTGCGGTTCGACGCGGGCGAGATGACGCAAAAGGATCTTGCCGCAAAGGTGGGTGTCACCCGCCAGACCATCGTCGCCATCGAGGCGGCGAAATACGCGCCCTCTCTCGAACTGGCCTTCCAGATCGCCCATGCCTTCGGCGTTCCGCTGAACGAGGTCTTCTGGTGGGACGCCGACTGACCCCCTAACCGCACTAATCCCTGAAAGGACACAGAAGATGCGTATGAACACCCCCGGGTGGCTGATCCCCGCTGGCCTGATCGCCCTCAGCCTTGTCCCCGTCCTTTCGGCCGGGCCGCGCCTGATCGAGGTGGCGGGCGCCCCCGTCGTGACGCCAGACAACGCCCGGTATCTGGTCTGGCCGCCCGCCATCTTCCTGCATGCGATCGGCGGGGCGCTGTTCCTGATCCTCGGCGCGTTGCAATTCGCGCCCGGTCGGCGCGGGCGCTGGCATCGGGTGGCGGGCCGCATCGTGGTGGCGGCAGGGCTGGTCGCGGCGCTGAGCGGGATCTGGATGACGCTGACCTTTCCGGCCGAGCCTGCGAATGGCCCGCTGATCTACGCCGCCCGGCTGCTGACCGGCCCGGCCTGGGCGCTCTGCCTGATCCTGGGACTGCGGGCGGCGATGGGGCGGCGGATCACGGCGCACCACATCTGGATGCGGCGGGCGATGGCGCTGGGCCTCGGTGGCGGGACCACGGTGCTGATCCTCGGCCCCTGGGTGCTGGCCACGGGCAGCTTTACCCCCACCGCCTCGGCGCTGGCGCAGATTGCCGCCTGGGCGATCAATCTGACGGTCGCCGAATATTTCAACCACGCGCCGCGCCGCCACGTTCAGAAGGGAGCCGCCGCATGAAAGCCGCCGTCGTCACCCGCTACGGCCCGCCCGAGGTCGTCCGTATCGCCGATCTGCCGATGCCGCAGCCCGGCCCCGGCGAGGTGCTGATCCGCATCCATGCCAGCACCGTCGCCTCGGGCGACTGGCGGCTTCGATCCGGCACCGCGCCGCGCGGCTTTGGCCTGATCATCCGGCTGGCATTCGGCCTGCGCGGCCCGCGCCAGCCCGTTCTGGGGACAGAGCTTTCGGGCATCGTAGAGGCCACCGGCCCCGGCGTCACCCGCTTTGCGCCAGGCGATGCGGTGCTGGCCTTTTGCGGCGTCACGATGCGCTGCCACGCCGAATACCGGGTGGTGAAGGCCGATGCCGCCATCGTGGCCAAGCCCGCCACCCTGAGCCATGCGCAGGCGGCGGCGCTGAGTTTCGGCGGCACCACGGCCCTGCATTACCTGCGCGACAAGGCGCGGCTGCAGGCGGGAGAGCGGCTCTTGGTGATCGGCGCCTCGGGCGCTGTGGGGTCGGCCGCCGTGCAACTGGGGCGCTACCTTGGCGCGGAGGTCTCGACGCTGACCTCTGCCGCGAATACCGCGCTGATGCGGCAGATCGGCGCGGACCGGACGCTGGATTACACCAGCGACGATTACACCGCCGAGGCCGCGCGCTATGATGTCATCATGGACTGCGTCGGCGCGACCCGGTTTCGTCGCGCCCTGCCCGCGCTCGCGCCCGCAGGGCGGTTCCTGATGGTGGCGGGCGACCTGCCGCAGATGCTGGGCGCGCTGCGCCCCGGCCCGCAGGGCAAGCGTTGTCTGGGCGGCCCCGCGCCGGAACGCGCCGCCGATGTGGCGCTGCTGGCCGACCTTGCCGCGCAGGGCGCCTGCGTTCCGCTGATCGACAGCAGCTATCCCTTCGACCAGATCGCGCAGGCCCATGCGCGGGTCGAGACCGGGCGCAAGCGCGGCAATGTGGTCGTCACGATGGTCTGAGAGCACTGGCAAGCGCGCCCCGAAACGGCTAAGTCGGAGGCATGAAACTCTGGACAGGCCTCGGCAATCCCGGCGCGAAATACGCGCAGAACCGGCACAACATCGGCTATATGGCCGTGGACCGGATCGCCGCCGATCACGGCTTTTCCCCCTGGCGGGCAAAGTTTCAGGGGCAGGTGGCCGAAGGGATGCTGGGCGGAGAAAAGATCCTGCTGCTCAAGCCCGAAACCTTCATGAACCTGTCCGGCCAGTCGGTGCGCGCGGCGGTGGATTTTCACAAGCTCGCGCCTGCCGACCTGACCGTGTTCCATGACGAGCTTGACCTCGCGCCGGGCAAACTGCGGCTCAAGGCGGGGGGCGGGCATGCGGGGCACAACGGGTTGCGGTCGATCCACGCGCATCTGGGCGACACCTATGCGCGGGTCCGCCTCGGGATCGGCCATCCCGGGCACAAGGACCGCGTGGCGGATTATGTGCTGCACGACTTTGCCAAGGGCGATGCGGACTGGCTCGATGACCTGATGCGCGGCATCTCGGACGGCGCGGCGCGGCTGGCGGGGGGCGACGGGCCGGGGTTTCTGAACGCGGTGGCGCAGCGGCTGACCGCCGCGCGCGACAGCAAGGCCAAGGCCGCCACGCCCCGACCCAGTGCCGCAGAGCGCACCGCCCCCGACACCCGCAGCCCGATGGAGCGTCTCCTGGACCGTTTCCGGTGACGCCCCTCGCCGCCGCCCTGCGCGATCAGGCGGTGCATTGCGCCGACCTCGGCTCGCCCTTCATGGCGCAGCTTTGCGCGGTGCTGGCCGACCGGCTCGCGCCCGGCACACCGCTCGCCGACAGGCTCTTTGGCTGGCCCGGCGACGTGACCCCGCGCGGCGCGGCGCTGCCCTTGCGGCTGGCCTCGGCGCTGCATGCGCTGGTGCTGCGCGGCGATGCGCTGGCGGCGTGCTATCCGCCGCACCGGGTCGATGACGGGACGCTCTGGCACGCGGTCGAACAGGCGATGACCACGCAGGCCGCCTTTATCGACCGCTGGATCGACAGCCCGCCGCAGACCAACGAGGTGCGCCGCAGCGCCGCCCTGATCGCCGCCGCCCACTGGCTGGTGGCGCGCCACGCCCTGCCCCTGCGCCTGTCGGAACTGGGGGCGAGCGCGGGGCTGAACCTGATGTGGGACCACTTCGCGCTCGACGCCGGGGGCGTCACGCTCGGCCCTGCCGCCGCCGCCCTCACCCTGCGCCCCGCCTGGACCGGCGCCGCCCCGCCCCACCGCCGCCACCCGCAGGTGGTCGAACGGCGCGGCGTGGACCTCAACCCGCTCGACCCTGCAAGCGCGACCGACCGCGAGCGCCTGCGCGCCTATCTCTGGGCCGACCAGCCCGACCGGATCACCCTCACCGATGCGGCCATCGGTGTGGCGACGGCGACCGTGGAGCGCGCGGATGCGATCGACTGGCTCGGCCCGCGCCTGACCCATGTGCCGGGGCAGATGCACATGGTGTTCCACACCATCGCCTGGCAATATTTCCCGCCCGAGGCGCAGGCGCGCGGCACCGCGCTGATCGAAGAGGCCGGACGCAGCGCCACGCTGCGCGCCCCGCTCGCCTGGGTAGGGATGGAGGGCGACGGGATGACCCCCGGCGCGGCACTCACCGTCCGGCTCTGGCCCGGTGACATCCGCGCGCGGCTGGGCCGGATCGACTATCACGGCCGCTGGGTCAACTGGCGCCCGCGGATGCTCTGACCCGCCCGCCTAAACCCGCGCCCCGGCATCCAGCCGCGCCAGCCAGTCGCCCGCCTCGCGCAGGATCAGGGCGCGCTTTTCCGCGGCCATCCTGTCCCAGGTCGCATAGATCTGCCCCATCCGGGGGTTGGCGGCGAACCTGTCCCGGTGCCGGTCGAGGAAATGCCAGTAGAGCAGGTTGAACGGGCAGGCCTCCGGGCCGGTCTTGTCCTTGACCTTGTAGGCGCAGCCCTTGCAGTAATCCGACATCCTGTCGATGTAATTGCCCGAACTGACATAGGGTTTCGACGCGATGATGCCGCCATCGGCAAACTGGCTCATCCCGATGACATTGGGCGCCTCGACCCATTCATAGGCATCCGCATAGACGGCCAGATACCATTCATGCACCGCAAAGGGGTCGATCCCGGCCAGCAGCGCGAAATTGCCCGTCACCATCAGCCGCTGGATATGATGCGCATAGGCATGGGCGCGGGTCTGCGCGACGGTGTCGCCCACACAGGCCATCCGGGTCGGCGCGCCCCAGAACAGCGCAGGCAGCGCGCGGGTCTGCCCCAGCGCGTTGCGGCGCACGTAGTCCGGCCCTTCGAGGAAATAGATGCCGCGCACATATTCGCGCCAGCCGATGATCTGCCGGATGAACCCCTCGGCGGCATTGAGCGGCGCGCGTCCGGCCTTCCACTCGGCCTCGACCGCGCGGCAGACGGCGAGCGGGTCGAGAAGCCCCGCGTTGATATAAAAGCTGATGAGCGAATGGTACATGAAAGGGGCATCGCGCACCATCGCATCCTGATAATCGCCAAAGAGCGGCAGGCCGTGGCGCAACCAATGCTCAAGCTGCGCCAGCGCCTGCGCCGCATCGGTGGCAAACCAGAACGGCGCGAGATCGCCGAAATTGTTGCCAAAGCGCCCGACCACCAGCGCCAGCACCTCTGCCACCTGCGCATCCGGCTCAAACCGAAGCGGCCCGGCAAAGCGCACGGCCCCCGGCGCGGGCTTGCGGTTGTCATGGTCAAAGTTCCACTGCCCGCCCGCGGGCTGATCGCCCTCCATCAAGAGCCCCGTCTTGCGCCGCATCTCGCGGTAGAAATACTCCATCCTGAGCTGCTTGCGCCCCTCGGCCCAGGCGGCAAACTCGGCATGGCTGGCGATGAAACGGGTGTCTGAGAGCTGATGCACCGGGATCGGCAGCGCGCCCAGCGCGTCGATCAGCCGCCATTCGCCGGGCTCGGTGGCGATGACGCCTGACGCGCCGTGCTCGGCCGCGCGGCGGATCAGCTCGCCCGCGATGCTGCCGGTGGTCTCAGGATCGTCAAGCCGCGTGTAGGCCACCCGCCAGCCTTCGGCGCGCAGCACGGCGGCAAACTTGCGCATCGCGGCAAGGCAAAAGGCGATCTTCTTGGGGTGATGGGGCACATAGCCCGCCTCTTCGGCCACCTCGGCCATCACCACGACGTCGCGGGCGCGGTCGGCCCTGGCCAGCGCCGACAGGCCGGGCGTCAGTTGGTCGCCGAGCACCAGCACGAGGCGCGGCGCGGGCGTCACCACGGCACCACCACACCCGCATAATCATAGAACCCGCCGCTCTGGGCCGGGGTCAACCCGTCGAGCACCGCGAGCAGATTGGTCGCCGCCTCGTCCGGCGCCACCGTCGGATGCCGCCCGGCATAGCCCGCAGTAAAGGATGTAGCGACCGTGCCCGGATGCAGCGCCACGCAGACCGCCTGCCGGTGCGTGCGCCCGATCTCGATCGCGGCCCCCCGAACAATCTGGTTCAGCGCCGCCTTGGACGCGCGGTAGCTATGCCAGCCACCGATCCGGTTGTCGCCAATAGACCCAACCCGCGCCGACAGCACCGCGACCACCGCCCTCCGGTCGCGCGGCAAGAGCCGTGCCATGTGACCCAGCACCAGCGCCGGCCCAATGGCGTTAACCGCCATCACCTCGGCCATCGCACCCGCCTCGACCGCCGCCAGCGACTTTTCCGGCGCGCCGCCCGCCGGTGCCAGCACGCCCGTTGCCACCAGCACCAAATCGAACGGCCCCGCCAGGGCGCCCATCACCCGCGCCACCGATGCCGCGTCGCGCAGATCGAACCCGGCGGCGCGACCCAACCCCGTCACCGCCATGCCGCGCGCCGTCACCGCGGCGCAGAGCGCCCGCCCGATGCCGCCCGAAGCGCCGATCACCAATGCCGTATCCATGCCGGTAGACCTAACCCGGCCCCCACCCTAGACCAGTCCCGCAAGCTTCATCTTGCCAAAAATATCCCCGCCGGAGGCCAAGAGTTTTCGTACGAAAACTCTTGCAAGAATTTTCGTACGAAAATTCTTTCCCCGTCCGCCACAAGCGGGCCGCAAATTTTCGCCCGGGCCCTCTTCCCCTCGCGCAAAACCTGCGTATAGTCCTCGACATGGTATCCAAGGTCACCTCTTCGGCCCTCCTCGGCCTGCTTCTTCTTAGCCGCTTCTGAGCGTGCCTTCGGCGCGACCGCTCGGAAGAGGTGCAGCGCCGGACCAGCCAGAAGCAAAAAGACAGGACCATACCATGACCACCAACCGCGTATTGATATTCGACACCACCCTGCGCGACGGCGAACAGTCGCCCGGCGCCACCATGTCCCATGATGAGAAGCTGGAAATCGCCCAGTTGCTCGACGAGATGGGCGTGGACATCATCGAGGCAGGTTTTCCCATCGCCTCGGAGGGTGATTTCCGCGCCGTGACCGAGATCGCCAAGGCGGCCCGCAATGCCACGATCTGCGGCCTCGCGCGGGCCAATTACAAGGATATCGACCGCTGCTGGGAGGCCGTGCGCCACGCCCGCTCGCCCCGTATCCACACCTTCATCGGCACCTCGCCGCAGCACCGCGCCATCCCCAATCTCGACATGGACCAGATGGCCGAGCGCATCCACGACACCGTGAGCCATGCACGAAACCTGTGCGACAATATCCAGTGGTCACCCATGGACGCGACCCGGACCGAGGCCGATTACCTCTGCCGCACCGTGGAAATCGCGATCAAGGCCGGCGCCACCACCATCAACATCCCCGACACCGTGGGCTACACCGCGCCGCGCGAAAGCGCCAATCTGATCCGGATGCTGCTGGAGCGCGTGCCGGGCGCCGACAAGATCATCTTTGCCACCCATTGCCACAACGACCTCGGCATGGCGACGGCCAATGCACTGGCCGCCGTCGAGGGTGGCGCGCGGCAGATCGAATGCACGATCAACGGTCTGGGCGAACGCGCGGGCAACACCGCGCTCGAAGAGGTGGTGATGGCGCTCAAGGTGCGCCATGACATCATGCCCTTTACCACCGGCGTCGATACGACCAGGATCATGAACATCTCGCGCCGGGTCGCGACCGTGTCGGGCTTTGCGGTGCAGTTCAACAAGGCCATCGTGGGCAAGAACGCCTTTGCCCATGAAAGCGGCATCCATCAGGACGGGATGCTCAAGAGCGCCGACACATTCGAGATCATGCGCCCGACCGACATCGGCCTGGCCGAGACCAACCTGGTCATGGGCAAGCATTCGGGCCGTGCCGCGCTGCGCGCCAAGCTGCGCGACCTCGGCTTTGACATGGCCGACAACCAGCTCAACGACGTGTTCGTGCGGTTCAAGGACCTCGCCGACCGCAAGAAAGAGGTCTATGACGACGACCTGATCGCGCTGGTGCGCCAGAATGACGGCGCCGAGGACCGGCTGCGGCTCAAGCATCTGCGCGTGGTCTGCGGCACCGAGGGGCCACAGACCGCCGACCTGACGCTCGAGATCGACGGGGTGGACCAGCAGACCATCGCCACCGGCGACGGGCCGGTGGATGCGACCTTCAAGGCGGTCAAGACGCTGTTCCAGACACAGGCGCGGCTGCAACTCTATCAGGTCAGCGCCGTGACCGAAGGGACCGACGCGCAGGCGACCGTGAGCGTGCGGCTCGAGGAAGACGGGCGGATCGCGACCGGGCAGTCGGCCGATACCGACACGGTCGTGGCCAGTGCCAAGGCCTATGTCAACGCGCTCAACCGCCTGCTGGTGCGGCGCAGCCAGACCCAGCCCGATTATGATGTGAAGGGCGTGAGCTACAAGGACGCGAACGCCTGAGACCGGACCGGCCAGGCCGAATCCGCCGACCCGCCAAAACCGACGGCGGGTCGGCAGACTGCCGGATCTGGCCGCGCGCCCGGCCCACAGCCTTTCCCACCCCGGATCTGCAAGATGTTCGATATGTGCAAGGTATGGCCCAGAAACCTGCATTCGATCTGAGCATAAAATGGGAAATCGTAAACCGGCGGTGAGCCGCCCAACCCTTGAAAACAAGGCCTTTCGCCCCCGTTCCGCCCCGCCTATAAGGACGCTTGGCCCGGACCTAAGGCGAGTCGCGGGCCCATCTTCATATTGGGACGGGATGCGGCGCATGACGGGTTGGGGCAGTTTGTTTTCGTCGGACATGGCGATCGACCTGGGGACGGCCAACACGCTGGTCTATGTCAAGGGCCGCGGCATCGTGCTGTCCGAGCCTTCGGTCGTGGCCTATCATGTCAAGGATGGCGTGAAAAAGGTGCTCGCCGTCGGCGAGGATGCCAAGCTGATGCTGGGCCGCACGCCGGGCTCCATCGAGGCGATCCGCCCGATGCGCGACGGGGTCATCGCCGACTTTGACGTGGCCGAAGAGATGATCAAGTATTTCATCCGCAAGGTCCACAAGCGCACGACCTTTTCCAAACCAAAGATCATCGTCTGCGTGCCGCATGGCGCGACCCCGGTCGAGAAACGCGCGATCCGCCAGTCGGTGCTGTCGGCCGGCGCGCGTCGCGCCGGGCTGATCGCAGAGCCCATTGCCGCCGCCATCGGCGCAGGCATGCCGATCACCGACCCGACCGGCAACATGGTCGTGGACATCGGCGGCGGCACCACCGAGGTCGCGGTGCTCAGCCTGGGTGACATCGTCTATGCGCGCTCGGTGCGCGTGGGCGGCGACAGGATGGACGAGGCGATCATCAACTACCTGCGCCGCCAGCATAACCTGCTGATCGGCGAATCGACCGCCGAGCGGATCAAGACCTCGATCGGCACCGCGCGGATGCCCGATGACGGGCGCGGCGCCTCGATGATGATCCGGGGCCGCGACCTGCTGAACGGCGTGCCCAAGGAGAGCGAGATCAGCCAGGCCCAGGTGGCCGAGGCGCTGGCCGAACCGGTGCAGCAGATCTGCGAGGCGGTGATGACCGCGCTCGAGGCGACGCCGCCGGATCTGGCGGCCGATATCGTGGACCGGGGCGTGATGCTGACCGGGGGCGGCGCGCTTCTGGGGCAGCTCGACCTCGCGCTGCGCGAACAGACGGGTCTCGCGATTTCGGTCGCGGACGAGTCACTCAATTGTGTGGCTCTGGGAACGGGCAAGGCGCTGGAATATGAAAAGCAGCTGCGGCATGTGATAGACTACGACAGCTGATCCCTGCCACCGGCAGGACGCGACCGATGGGGGCCTGACCGCTTTTGGCCAGTGACAGAACCAATGGCGATGACTATTTTGCCCCGATCCGCAGGCTGCTGGTCGGGCTTCTGGTGCTGGCGATGTTCGGGCTGTTCCTGCTCTGGCGGATCGACAGCCCGCGGGTCGAACGGTTTCGCGCGGCGGTGATCGACCAGGTGGTGCCGTCCTTTGACTGGGCGATGGCGCCGGTGACGGGTCTGGTCAACATGCTGGCCGATTTCCAGAGCTACCAGCGCATCCACGAGCAGAACCGCGACCTGCGGCGCGAATTGCAGCAGATGCGCGCCTGGCGCGAGGCGGCGCTCCAGCTCGAGCAGGAAAACGCCAAGCTGCTCGACCTCAACAATGTGCGGCTCGACCCGAACCTGACCTATATCACCGGCGTGGTGATGGCTGACAGCGGGTCGCCCTTTCGCCAGTCGGTGCTGCTCAACGTCGGCGCGCGCGACGGGATCATCGACGGCTGGCCCACGATGGACGGGATCGGGCTGGTCGGGCGGATCTCGGGCGTGGGGCAGAACACGAGCCGGGTGATCCTGCTCACCGACACGTCGAGCCGGATCCCCGTGATGATCCAGCCGTCGGGGCAAAAGGCGATCCTGGCGGGCGACAACACCGTCTATCCGCCGATCGACTTTCTGGACAATGCCGATGTGGTGCGGCCCGGCGACAGGGTGGTCTCCTCGGGCGACGGGGGGCTCTTTCCGGGCGATCTGTTGATCGGGCAGGTCGTGCTGGGCACCGATGGGCGGCTGCGGGTGCGGCTTTCCGCCGATTACGAACGGCTCGAGTTCCTGCGCGTGCTGCGCGCGCCGCAGGTCGAGGTGATCACCGACCCCGGCACGCTGATCGTGCCGACCGGCCCGGCGCTGTCGCTGCTGCCACCCGCGCCCGACGCGACAGCCGTGGAGGCGACCGATGGCTGACGCAATCCAGTCGCGGTTCTGGGTCGGCCGGCTGATCTTTGTGCTGGTGATGCTGGCGCTGGTCTTTGCGCTGCTGTTGCCGCTCAACACCCAGCCGCGCGGCTGGGCGGCGCCGGACCTGTTGCTTTGCGTGACACTGGCCTGGGTCACGCGCCGGCCCGAATTCGTGCCGATGCTGCTGGTGGCGGCGGTGTTTCTGGCCACCGACCTGCTGTTTCACCGCCCCCCGGGATTATGGACGGCGCTGGTGCTGATCCTGACCCAGATGCTGCGCGCCCGCGCGACGGGGCTGCGCAACGTGCCGTTCTGGCTGGAATGGGCGACAGTGGCGATGGGCATCGTCGCGGTCACACTGGCCAACCGGATGGTGCTGGCGGCCGTGATGACACCGCAGGCACCGCTGGGTCTGACCCTGTCGCAGATGCTCACCACGATCCTGTGCTATCCGGTGGTGGTCGTGGTCGCCTATGCGCTGTTCGGCCTGAGCCGCCCGGCCCTGGGCGAGGTTGATGCACGGGGGAGACGGCTATGAGGCGCCCGCCCAAGGAGACCGACGAGAGCGCGCGCAAGATCAGCCGCCGCGCGCTGCTGCTCGGTTCGGCGCAACTGGGCTTTGTGGGCATCCTTGCCGCGCGGATGCAGACGCTCCAGGTCGATCAGGCCGATGAATTCCGCCTGCTGGCCGAGGAAAACCGCATCGCGATCCGGCTGATCCCGCCGGCGCGCGGGCTGATCTTCGACATGAACGGCGTGCCGCTGGCGATCAACGAGCAGAATTACCGCATCGTCATGGTCCGCGAGAATGCCGGCGATGTCGAGGCGACGCTGGCGCGCCTCACGCAGCTCATCGATGTCGACCCCGAGGTGATCGAGCGCGCGCTCGAGGAGATCCGCCGCCGGTCACCCTTTGTCCCCGTCACCATCGTCGAGCGTGTCGCCTGGGACGATATCGTCAAGGTCACGGTCAACGCCCCGGCCCTGCCCGGCATCACCGCCGAGGTCGGCCTGTCGCGCCAATACCCGCTGGGACAGGACACGGCGCATGTGGTGGGCTATGTCGGCCCGGTGAGCGACTATGACCTGAGCCTGCTCGATGATCCCGACCCGCTGCTGCAGATCCCGCGCTTCCAGATCGGCAAGACAGGGGTGGAGAACAAGCTCGAGGTCGCGCTGCGCGGCGCGGCCGGCGCGCGCCGGATCGAGGTCAATGCGGTGGGCCGCGTGATGCGCGAGCTTGACCGTCGCGAGGGGATCACCGGGGCCGAGGTGCAACTCACGCTCGACGCGCGGCTACAGGCCTATGTCGAGGCCCGGCTCGAGGGCGAAAGTGCGGCAGCCGTGGTGATCGACTGCGACACCGGCGACCTGCGCGCCGTGGGCTCGGCGCCGTCCTTTGACCCCAACCTCTTTGTGCGCGGCATCTCGGTCGCGGACTGGACCGCGCTCAACGACAGCATCTACCGGCCGCTGGCGGCGAAATCGACACAGGGCGCCTATCCGCCCGGATCGACGTTCAAGATGGTGACGGCGCTGGCCGCGCTCGAGGCCGGCGTGATCGACGCCGAGAGCACCGTCTATTGCCGCGGCTTCACCGAAGTGTCGGGCACCCGGTTCCACTGCTGGAAAGGGTCGGGGCACGGCAATATCAACCTGCACGAAAGCCTCAAGCAAAGCTGCGACTGCTACTATTACGAGATCGCGCAGCGCGCCGGCATCGACGCCATCGCCGGGATGGCGCGCAAGCTGGGCATCGGCGTGCGCCCCGATCTGCCGATGTCGGCCGTGGTGCAGGGCATCGCGCCCGACCGCGCCTGGAAACGCGAGGTGCGCGGCGAGGACTGGCGCATCGGCGACACTGTCAACGCCTCCATCGGGCAGGGCTATGTGCTGGCCTCGCCGCTGCAACTGGCGATCATGACCGCCCGCCTGGCCACCGGCCGGTCGGTCACGCCGCGCCTGATCCACACCATCGACGGGGTCGAACAGCCCGGCGGCGCAGGCGAGCCGCTGGGCCTGAACGAAAATTACCTGCGCCGCATCCGCGCCTCGATGTATGACGTGAGCAACCACCAGCGCGGCACCGCCTATGGCTCGCGGATCGTCGCCGAAGGCGCGCGCATGGCCGGCAAGACCGGCACCAGCCAGGTCCGCCGCATCACCGCCGAGGAACGCGCGCGCGGCGTCACCCGCAACGCCGATCTGCCCTGGGAACGGCGCGACCACGCGCTCTGGGTCAATTACGCGCCCTACGATAACCCGCGCTATGCGGTGGCGGTCGTGGTGGAGCATGGCGGTGGCGGGTCTGCTGCGGCCGCCCCCATCGGCCGCGACATCACGTTGCAGGCGCTCTATGACGGGCCGCCGCCGCTCGACGCCTATCCGTCCAACGTGCGTGGCCACATCGCCGAACAGCAAGAGCGCATCCAGGCGCGCATGCCGCCCGGCGCCACCACCCGCGACCGGGCCTGAGGGGGCGGCGATGAGTTACCTTGAATACAACGTCAAATACGTCCCCTCCGGCCTGCGCAAGCTGCTCTATGTGAACTGGCCGATCGTGATGCTGATCACGGCGGTGGCAAGCTTCGGCTTTCTGATGCTCTATTCGGTCGCAGGCGGGGATGCCTCTGCCTGGATGGCGCCGCAGATGAAGCGGTTCGGCGTCGGCATGGTGCTGATGCTGATCGTGGCAATGGTGCCGATCTGGTTCTGGCGCAACATGGCGGCGCTGGCCTACGTCATCTCATTGGCTCTTCTGGTCGCGGTGGAATTCGTGGGCAGCACGGGCATGGGTGCGCAGCGCTGGATCGACCTCGGCTTTATCCGGCTGCAACCCTCCGAGCTGATGAAGATCGGGATGGTGATGTTTCTCGCCGCCTATTACGACTGGCTGCCGGTGAAAAAGGCCTCGCACCCGTTCTGGGTGCTGCTGCCGCTGGTGTTCATCGCGCTGCCCACGATGCTGGTGCTGACCCAGCCCGACCTCGGCACGGCCCTCCTGCTGGTGATTGGCGGCGGCACGGTGATGTTTCTGGCGGGAGTGCACTGGGCCTATTTCGGCACCGTCATCGCGGGGGGGGCGAGCGCGGTCTATGCCGTTTTGCAAAGCCGCGGCACCGACTGGCAGTTGCTCAAGGATTACCAGTTCCGCCGGATCGACACCTTTCTCGACCCCGCCAACGACCCGCTCGGCGCGGGCTACCACATCACCCAGGCCAAGATCGCGCTGGGCTCGGGCGGCTGGACCGGGCGAGGCTTCATGCAGGGCACGCAGTCGCGGCTGAACTTCCTGCCCGAAAAGCAGACCGACTTCATCTTTACCAGCCTGGCCGAGGAATTCGGCTTTGTCGGCGCGATCACGCTGCTGGTCCTCTACGCTTTGATCATATTCTTCTGCATCGCCTCCGCGATGACCAACAAGGACCGCTTTGCGTCGCTGCTCACGCTGGGCGTCGCGATGACCTTTTTCCTCTATTTCGCGGTCAACATGGCCATGGTGATGGGCCTCGCCCCCGTCGTGGGCGTCCCGCTGCCGCTGGTGAGCTACGGCGGCTCGGCGATGCTGGTGCTGCTCCTGGGTTTCGGCCTGATGCAGAGCGCGCATGTCCACAAACCCCGCTAGCCAGGAGGCTCCGATGCCCGTCAAGGCGCTGTTTGCCGCCCCCGCCCGCCTGTGGGAGGTCTATGCGTCCGCCCTGCCACAGGCCTTTGCCGAGGCCGGGCTCGACGTTGACCTGTCGCGCGACCATGCGCCCGATGAGGTGGATTACATCATCTTTGCCCCGCGCGGCCCGCTGTCCGACTTTACCCCCTACCGCCGTGCCAGGGCGGTGCTGGGCCTGTGGGCCGGGGTCGAGGGGATCGTGGGCAACCCCACGCTGCACCTGCCGCTGGCGCGGATGGTGGACGAAGGGCTGACGCAGGGCATGGTCGAATATGTCACCGGCCACACGCTGCGCCACCATCTGGGGATGGATGCGCATATCGCCGGCCCGCGCGGCATCTGGCAGCCGGTCGTGCCGCCGCTGGCGCGCGACCGGCCGGTGACGGTGCTGGGGCTGGGCGCACTCGGCGGCGCCTGCGCGCGGGCGCTGGCGGGGCTGGGCTTTGCCGTCACCGGCTGGTCGATGACGGCAAAGGATATCCCCGGCGTCACCTGCCTTGCCGGGATGGAGGCGCTCGCCGCGGCGCTTGCCGGCGCGCAGATCGTGGTGCTGCTGGTGCCACTCACGGCCCAGACCGAAAACCTGATGGACGCCACCCGCCTCGCCCTGCCCGCGCGCGGCGCGGCGCTGATCAACCCCGGACGCGGCGCGCTGATCGAGGATGCGGCGCTGCTGGCCGCGCTCGACAGCGGCCAGATCGGCCATGCCACGCTCGATGTGTTCCGCACCGAGCCGCTGCCCCCCGATCATCCGTTCTGGGCGCATCCCCGCATCACCGTGACGCCCCATATCGCGGCCGAGACGCGCCCGCTCTCCTCCGCCCGCGTCATCGCCGCCAATATCGCGCGTGGCGAGGCGGGCCTGCCCCTTCTCCACCTCGTGGACCGGACCAAAGGCTACTGACACCACGCCCCGGGCTTCTTTGCGCCCCAAATACTCACGGCCCGCCCGCCCCGTCAGCGCAACCGCGGAGGTCTGTCCGGGTCCATACCGGGGTTGGCACCTGGTGCAACCGGCGCCTCGGGCTCCGGCAGGTCAAAGCGCAGCCCGACCCGCGCCAGCCGCGCCGCGAAAGCATCGCTCGCGCGCAGGAAGGTGACGTCGAGCACCCCCGCCTCGATCCCGGAAAAGGTCAGCGCCTCGCCCACCGCCGCCGCCAGCGCGGCCTCGGCCCCCGGCAGGGCCTCGACAAAGGCGAGCATGTGGCTGCGCGCACCGCCCTCATACTCGACCCCCACAAGCCAGGCCGCCCGCGCCAGCCCCGCCGCCATCGCCAGCTTGCGGTCGAGCGCGGCGACCACCGTCTCGGGCAGCCCATGCGGCGGATGCACGGCCACCGGGCGCCCCTGCGCCTCGACCGGGCCCTGCGCGAGCGTCGCGGCCAGCCAGTCCACCGCTTCCGCGTCGATCAGCATCGCCGAAGGCGCCACATCGGGGTTGAGCGCGATGCCGATCCCCTGCCCCGCCAGCATCGCGGCCAGCGCCCGCCCGGCGAGGCCCGCCACGGCGGCCGTCCGCCCCGCAAACTCGGCCAGCCGGTCCTCGCGGTCAAAGGCCAGCACATGGTCCTGCCCGTCAACCGTCACCACCTGCGGCGTGATCGCGTCGCCCTCGGGCTCCCGCTCCAGCAGCAGGAAAAGCTCTCCATCGGCCAGCCGTTCGTAAAAGGCCAGCCGCGCCTGGTCATCACCGGGTGCTGCCAGCATCGCCGCATGGGCCAGGTCAAGCACCGTATCCGCCCTGCCCTGCGCCATCCTGCCTCACCTCCCGCAATCGCCGCCGCGGTCAGCATCCCGCCGCCTGCGCCCTAGAGCGGTTTCGTCCGACTGGCAAGCCTGTGCGGCTTCACCCATATTTCACTGTATAAGGAGGCTCCATTTCGCCATAATCCTGCTGTAAGCGGCGACTTCAACGGGGCGTTAACCAATAGCCGTCACACAAGGCGGCAGCAGAGCAGTGCAGAAACGGGGCATCGATGCTCGAGTTCGAGAACGTCAGCAAGTCCTTCTGGACGGGCACGCAGCGCAAGGTGATCCTTGACCGCGTCTCGTTCCGGGTCGAGCTTGGCCATTCGCTGGGCATTCTGGCGCCCAATGGCACCGGCAAGACGACACTGATCAACATGATGGCGTGGCTGGAAAAACCCGACGAGGGCACGATCACGCGCGGCTGCCGCATTTCCTTTCCGCTGGGCTTCATGGGGGGCGTGGTCAACCGGCACACCGCCAAGGAAAACAGCCGCTATATCGCGCGGCTCTATGGCCTCGACCCCGACTATGTAGAGGCGTTCTGCCGCTGGCTCTGCGGGATCGAGGAATATTTCGACATGCCGGTAGGCACCTACAGCGCCGGGATGCGGTCACGTTTCACATTCTCGCTGATGCTGGCGCTGGACTTCGACATCTATCTGATCGACGAAGGGATGCCGCAGACCACCGATGCCGGTTTCAACCGCCGGGCCGGCGAGATCCTGCGCGAAAGACTGGAATCAACGACCGTCATCATCGTCTCCCACCAGCCCGCCACGCTCGAACGTTTCGCGCGCACGGCGGCCGTGCTGCTTGATGGCAAGATCCATATGTTCGACACCTTGGAAGAAGCGAAACAGCTCTATGACTATGAAACCCAAGGCTAGAAAGTTCCGCATCCGCCGCTCTGCGCCGCTTGCGATGTCGGGCGGCGGCGCGCCTGCGGCCGCCATCCTGACAGACGCGGGTCCTGCCGGCGCTGGACCAACCGGCGCGAACCTGCCCGGTGGAAAGATCACGGGCGCGGCCGGGCCGGGGGCGGCGCCCCGTTCGCCCTCGATCGGCCAGATCGACGGCCCGGTCACGGTCGCAGCAGAGCAGACCATAGATGACATCCGCCAGGAGGGGCTGACAGGCCGCGAATTGCGCATGGCGCGGCGCGTCGCGCAAAAACACGGGCTGGCCGTGACATCGGACTTCGATGCCGTGCTGCAATTGCGCGCGAAGGGCATCGACCCGTTCCAGCGCTCCAATATCCTCGAGCTTGTGGTGCCGGGTCAGGCCGGCCCGGGGGCGGGACCGGGTCAGGCGGGGCCGGGTCAGGCGGGCCCGGGGGCGGGTCAGGCCGGGCGGGCCGCGCCCGATGCGCTGCCGCCGGGGCGGATCCAGCTGCCCCAGACCGTGCCGCAGGGGCCACGCAACCTGCCCTCGACAGAGCGTGCCACCCCCGATGACCGCCGCGCGAGCGAGATCATCCGCATCCAGCGCGACATCGCCCGCCGCCGCCGCCGCAAGGTGGCGCTGCTGTTCGGGCGGCTCGGCGTGTTCGTGCTGCTGCCGACATTGCTGGTCGGGTGGTATTTCTACATGCTCGCCACTCCGATGTATGCGACCAAATCCGAATTCATCATCCAGCAGGCACAGCCCGCCTCCGGGCCCGGCCTCGGCGGGCTCTTTCAGGGCACCTCGATGGCGACCCAGCAGGACAGCATCTCGGTCCAGTCCTACCTGACCTCGCGTGCGGCCTTTGTGCGGCTGGATGCCGAACATGGGTTCAAGGCGCATTTCGCCGACGCTGCGATCGACCCGATCCAGCGGCTCGCCGATGACGCCACGAACGAGGCCGCCTATGACCTCTACCAGCGGCATGTCATCATCTCTTACGACCCCACCGAAGGCGTGCTGCGGATGGAGGTGATCGCGGCCGACCCCGCGACCAGCCAGCAGTTTTCCGACGCGCTCATCGCCTATGCGGAGGAACAGGTTGACCAACTCACCCAGCGCCTGCGCGAGGACCAGATGTCGGGCGCGCGCGCAAGCTATGTCGGCGCCGAACAGCGCCGGTCCGAGGCGCTCGCCGCGCTGCTCGCGATCCAGCAGGATGCCCAGCAGATCGACCCTGTGGGCGAGACCGCGGCGCGCACGGCGCAGATTTCCGCGCTCGAACAGCAGCGCCAGCAGTTGCAGCTCAATCTCCAGGAGCGGCTTGGCGTGTCGCGCCCCAACGAGGCACAGGTCAACGCGCTGCGGGCGCAGATCTCGAGCATCGAGACGCTGATCGGCGACCTGCGGGCCGAGATGACCAATTCCAGCGGCGACACCACCTCGCTCGCCGCCAAGAATACCGAACTGCGGCTGGCCGAGGAAAACTATGCCTTCCAGACCCTGCTCGTGCAGCAGGCGCTGCAACAGATGGAGGCCGCGCAGATCGAGGCGAACCGCCAGGTGCGCTACCTGTCCAAAAGCGTGGAGCCGGTGGCGCCGGACGAACCCACCTATCCGCGCGCCTTTGAAAACACCGCGCTGGCCTTTCTCAGCTTTGCCGGCATCTACCTGATGCTGTCGCTCACCGCGTCGATCCTGCGCGAACAGGTCACATCGTGATGGGGCGTGACGGCGGGCGGCGGGCAGGGTAAAGCGGGCGCAGACCCAGCCGCAGGACCACAGCATGATCGACGTCACCATCGGGCCACTCACCCTCGGCAATGACCGCCCGCTCACGGTCATCGCCGGCCCCTGCCAGATCGAGACGCTGGAGCACGCGCAGATGATCGCGGGCCATATGGCCGAGGTCTGCGCCGCCGCCGGCGCGGGGTTCGTGTTCAAGGCCAGCTATGACAAGGCGAACCGCACCTCGCTGGGTGGCAGGCGCGGGCTGGGCATCGACGAGGGGCTCAAGGTCCTGCAAGCGGTCAAGGCGGCGACCGGTTGCCCGGTGCTGACCGACATCCACAGCATCGACCAATGCGCCGTCGCGGCCGAGGTCGTCGATATCCTGCAGATCCCCGCCTTTCTGTGCCGCCAGACCGACCTCCTGCTCGCCGCGGGCGAGACCGGCGCCGCGATCAACGTGAAAAAGGGCCAGTTCCTCGCGCCCTGGGACATGGCGAATGTCGCGGCCAAGATCGAAAGCACGGGCAACCGCCGCATCCTGCTGACCGAGCGCGGCGCGTCCTTCGGCTACAACACGCTGGTGGCCGACATGCGGTCGCTGCCGATCATGATGCGCAGCGGCTATCCGGTGGTGATGGACGCCACCCATTCGGTGCAGCAGCCCGGCGGCCAAGGCGGATCGAGCGGCGGGCAACGCGAATTTGCCCCGGTGATGGCGCGCGCGGCCGTGTCGCTGGGCATCGCCGCGGTGTTCATCGAAACGCATGAGGACCCCGACCGCGCGCCGTCGGACGGGCCCAACATGATCCCGCTGGCGCAAATGGGCGCGCTGGTGTCGGGCCTCATGGCCTTTGACAGGCTGGCCAAGGCAGACCCGGTCCGGGCCTGACCGCGCGTGTAAAACCGCTTGGCCGGACGGATAAAACCGGCCTAAGATCGCGGGGATTGACCCAATGCGATTTCCTGATGACCATATTTCTGCGCCATTGCCTGCTTGTCCTTGCCCTCTGCCTCGCGCTGCCTGCCGGGCCGGTGCGCGCGCAGGACACGCCCAGCGGTCCCTCGGGCAGCATCGCCACGGAGAACAACCGCGCCATCGATGCCGGCATCGCCGTGCGCATCCGCGAGATCCTGGGCGAGATCGGCGGATATGAGGATGTCACAGTCACCGTGGCCGAAGGCGTGGTCACGCTGCGCGGCACCACCACCACGGCCAATGACGCGACCGCGCTGCTGAACCTCGTCACCCGGGTCGAGGGCGTGGTCGCCATCAAGAACGAAGTGGCCGAGACGACCGATCTGCGCCGCCGCCTGAACCCCGCTGTCGCCCGCTTCATGACGCGGATCCAGCAGACGCTCACCCTGCTGCCGCTGGCCGCCATCGCGATGGTGGCGTTTCTCACGGTGAACACCATCGGCTATCTGATCGCCCGCCTGCGCTGGCCCTGGGACCGGCTCGCGCCCAATGCCTTCATCGCCGACCTCTACCGGCAACTGATCCAGATCGCCTCTGCCATCGGCGGGGTGGTCATGGCGCTCGACATTCTCGACGCGTCGGCTTTTCTGAGCACGATCCTCGGTGCGGCCGGGATCGTCGGCCTCGCGATCGGCTTTGCCGTGCGCGACACGGTCGAGAATTACATCGCCTCGATCGTGCTCTCCGTGCGCCAGCCGTTCCGGCCGAACGACACGGTGGATATCGCCGGCGAAGAAGGCAAGGTGATCCGCCTCAACAGCCGCGCCACGATCCTGCTCAGCTATGATGGCAATCATATCCGCATCCCCAATGCGACCGTGTTCAAGGCGCGCATCATCAATTACACCGAAAATGCCGAGCGCCGGCTCAAGTTCTCGGTCAGGATCGACGCCGGCAACGACCTGCACATGGCGCGGCTTCTGGCGGTCGAGACGATGCAGAACCTGCCCTTCATGCTCGACGTGCCCGTGGCGCAGGCCTGGATCGAGACGATCGACGCCGGCGCGGTCGAAATCGTGGTGACCGGCTGGATCGACCAGCACAAGACCTCGATCCTGCTGGCCCGCGGCGAGGCGATGCGGCAGGTCAAGATCGCCTTTGACGGCGCCGGCATCGGCGCGCCCGACGCGACCTATGCGGTGCAGATCACGCAGGGCCCGCCCGACCTGTCGCAGGATCGCGCCCCGGCCCCGACACCACGGCCCGCCCGCCCGGCCGAGAGCGCCGAGGTCGAAGAGGTCGCGGCGGTAAACGAGGGAGTGCTGGAAAAGATGATCGCCGCGGAACGCGGGCGCGACGAGATCGAGGACCTTTTGCGCCCCGATGCGCGCAAGGAATAGCAATTCCCGGCCCCGTCACTTTTTGCGTTGACGGGGCTTGAACCGGCCCATCCTTCCGCGTAGAGAACGGCGCACTGCTGGGGCGTGGCCAAGTGGTAAGGCATCGGTTTTTGGTACCGTGTACCGTAGGTTCGAATCCTACCGCCCCAGCCAGTACTCCGTTTTCACCCCGGACCGGGACGGCGCCACAGCGCGCCGCGCGGCGTTGCGCCCTCCTGTCGCATGTGGCTGGAACCTGCCCCATGCGCCCCTACTTTGATGTCCAGAACATCATGACCGACCAGAGAGGCCACCATGGACACCCTCATTCTATCCCGCATCCAGTTCGGCGCGAACATCTCGTTCCACATCCTGTTTCCCACCATCACCATCGCGCTGGGCTGGGTTCTGCTGTTCTTCAAGCTGCGCTTCAACGCGACAGGCGAGGACCGCTGGATGGAGGCCTACCGGTTCTGGGTCAAGGTCTTTGCACTCTCGTTCGCGATGGGTGTCGTGTCGGGCATCACCATGTCGTTCCAGTTCGGCACCAACTGGCCGGGATTCATGGAAACCGTGGGAAATATCGCGGGTCCGCTGCTGGCCTATGAGGTGCTGACCGCCTTTTTCCTCGAGGCGGTGTTCCTCGGCATCATGCTCTTTGGCGCGTCGCGCGTGCCGGGCTGGCTGCATACGCTCGCGACATTCCTCGTGGCCTTCGGCACCACCATGTCGGCCTTCTGGATCATCGTGCTGAACTCCTGGATGCACACGCCCCAGGGGTTCGAGATGATCGACGGCGTGGCCCATGCGACCGACTGGTGGGCGATCATCTTCAACCCGTCGATGCCCTACCGCTTTGCCCATATGCTGCTGGCGAGCTTTCTGACCGTGAGCTTTCTCATCGCCGGCGTCTCGGCCTTCCGCTGGATCATCGGCGGGCGCACGGCAGGGGTGCGGGTCGCGCTCAAGTCAGCCGTCTATGGCGCGGCGCTGCTCATTCCGCTGCAAATCTACATGGGCGACATGCACGGGCTCAACACGCTCGAACATCAGCCGCAGAAGATCGCCGCGATGGAAGCCAACTGGGAGACCGGGCCGAACGTGCCGCTGCTGCTTTTCGCCATTCCCGACGACGCCGCGCGCGAGAACCGGTTCGAAATCGCGATCCCCAACCTCGCCTCGCTCATCCTCACCCACCACGCCGATGGGGTGGTGCCCGGCCTCAACGACTTTGTCGGCGAGGACGGCGAGGTGCTGCACCCCCGCGTCGCGGCCGTGTTCTGGAGCTTTCGTGTGATGGTCGGCACCGGTGTCGCCATGTTGCTGCTGAGCTGGGCCACCGCCGCGCTGTTGCTGCGCCGGGGTGTCGAGGGGCTGCCGCGCCCGGTGCTTTACGGGCTGGTCGGCATGACCTTTTCGGGCTGGCTCGCCACGCTCGCGGGCTGGTACACGACCGAGATCGGCCGCCAGCCCTGGCTCGTGCAGGGGGTGCTGAGCACGCGCGACGCCGTGGCCGATGTGCCGGCCGCGATGGTCGCCTCCACGCTGATCGCCTATCTGGTGGTCTATGCGCTGCTCCTGGGCGCCTATATCCTGGTGATCTTCTATCTCGCGCGCCGTGCCGCGCGGGGTGAAAAGCTCGACCCGCGGCCCGAACCCCGCGCTGTCCCGATCCCGGCGGAGTGAGCCATGGACATGTTTTCCGACCCCGCCCTCTGGCTGCCCTTCGTCTTTGCCGGGCTGATGGGCCTGTCGATCCTGATCTATGTCGTGCTCGACGGCTTCGACCTCGGCGTGGGGCTGCTGTTTCCCTTCGCCAATGAAGGCGAAAAGGACCGCATGATCGGCTCCATCGGCCCGTTCTGGGACGCCAACGAAACCTGGCTGGTGCTCGCCGTGGGCCTCCTGCTGGTCGCGTTTCCGGCGGCCCATGGCGCGATCCTCACGGCGCTCTACCTGCCGGTGGCGGTCATGCTGATCGGCCTGATCCTGCGCGGCGTGGCTTTCGAGTTCCGCGCCAAGGCCCCGCCAGAGTGGAAGCGGCTGTGGAACCGCGCCTTTTTCGCGGGCTCACTGATGACCTCCATGTCGCAGGGCTTCATGCTGGGCATGTATGTCATGGGGCTGACCTGGACCCTGCCCCATGTGGCCTTTGCCCTGCTCACCGCCGCCTTCCTCACCGTCGGCTACAGCTTTATCGGCGCGACCTGGGTGATCCACAAATCCGACGGTCTGTTGCAGCTCAAGGCGATCGACTGGGCCAAGGGCGGCGTCTGGGGGCTGGTGCTGGGCATCGGTGCGGTATCGGCCGCGACGCCCTATGTGAGCGTGCGGATCTTCGACAAATGGTTCTCCTGGCCCGAGGCGCTCTATCTCGCGCCGCTGCCACTCCTGTCTGCGGCGCTCGTCGTCGGCCTCTGGGTGGCGCTGCGCCGCATGCCATTCGACCGCGACCGCCGCTCCTGGCTGCCCTTCGCGATGGCGACGGGGCTCTGGGCCACGGCCTTCGGCGGTATGGCCTACAGCTTCTACCCCTATGTCGTGCCCGAGAAACTGACCATCTACGAGGCGGCGAGCGCACCCGAAAGCCTGTTCATCATCCTCGTCGGCACCGTCGTCGTGCTGCCGACGATCCTGGGGTATTCGATTCTCGCCTTCACCATCTTCCGCGGCAAGGCACGCGAATTGCGCTACGACTGATCCTCTGCCTCCGGCAAACCCCCATCTTTTGGCCTTAAATATCCCCGCCGGAGGCTCCCCAACCCGCCACCGTCGCGGCGCGTCGGATTATTCCTTGCCATAGCCAAAGGCCGCGCGCAGCGACGCGGCCATCGCATTGTCCGACCTCAGCACGCCGGCCTTGCGGCAAACCTCCTTGAAGCCGGTGCCGTCCGCCGCGCGCTCGGACTTGAGCGTCGCCACGACATGGCCCGCCATCGCCACCCGGTCGGCCTGATCCGCACCACCAAAAGCCGCCAGCAGCCCCTGCCAGTCCGCTTCCGCCATAGGCGTGCTGCGCGCGGCAAAGCGCGCCACACCGGCCCGCTCGCCCGCCATCCGGGCCAGCACGGCGGCAATCTGCGCGCCTGCGGCGGCGGTGTTGATCGCGCGCAGCGGGATCAGCGCCTCGCCCACCAGCGCCGCGATATCGCCGCCGCCGGTCGCCTGATGCGCCGCACGCGCCTTGCCCGCGGCCGCGATCACCGGCCCCGCCCCCACCGGACCCAGCCCCGCCACGCCCTGCACCAGCCGCGCAGACAGGCCCCGGTCGGCCCGGCCCAGGTAATCGTCCTGCGGCGCCACGCTCAGCGCGCCCAGCGCCGGCACCAGCGCGGGGTCGAGCACCAGTGCCATCCCGTCGCCCTTGGCCTTGGACAGTTGCACCAGCGCCGGGTCCACCGGCACCTGTTTGAGGTCGCTCTGGTCGAGCTTTGCGGGGTCCACCGACACCTGCGGTTTCGAGGCATTCGTGCCACCCGTCCCGTCAGCAGCCCCGGCCGCAGCCCCGGCCGCAGCCCCGGCCGCAGCCCCGGCCGGATGCACGTCCGGCCCCGCAAGAAACGCCTGCGCCTCGGTGTCGCGCTGTTTCTGCTCGGCCGGCGTCAGATCCTTTGCCGCCTTGTCGGCAAAGACTGCCGGATCGGTGTTGAACCGCGACTTGATGACGACCGATTCGACCAGCCTCGGTTCGGCCCCGCTGGTGCGCAGGATGAAGAGCTTGGCCGAGAGGTCGGCGTCGATCGCGATGGCACGCGCCTTCTTGCCGGGGATGGGCAGGTCCCTGATCGCCTCATGCCCCACCTCCACCTCGTAGCGGACCCAGTAATTGTCTGTATTGACGAGCTTTTTCGCCTTCTCCTCGATCATGCCCGAATGGTCCTTGTTGGCCTGCTGGGTGATCGGATAGAGGTTTTCCGCCACCCCCGGCCCGCCGAGGTTGTCGTTCAGCAGGTGCCCCTTGATATAGCCATGCGCGCCGGTCGGCCCCAGCGTCTCGAGATAGGCGAACACCTTGCCCAGCGCCCCCTCGGACGGGCCCGACCCCTGAGGATGCAGCGCGGTCAGGCTTTCCGCCACCATCTTGACACCCACCTCGTCGGTGATCGTCACACCCTCGCCGATCACAAAGCTCCGCGTCGCCATGGTAAAGGCGACCTTGGTATTGGCGTCGTCCGAGGGCAGGTTCTTGATCTCCTCCTTGATCGTGACCATGCGCTCGCTGTTCACGCTGACCTTGACCGACAGGGCTGTGCCCGGCCCCTTGACGTATTCGATGGCACCGAGGACGAAGCGCGCCTTGATCCTGGCGAAATAGTCGTCGAGCGCATCGGTGTCGCCGACCTGCGCCGCCACGACCTCGATCATCTTTGCAGCCGCGTCCACATCGGCCTCCTGCTGCGCCTTGCTGCGCGGCATCGGGGCGGGCGGCTCGTCGAGCATGGCGAGCGAGACTTGCGCGGGGTAGCGCGGGTCCTTGCTGTCGGCCGTCTTGTCGTCGGGCACGGTGCCCGCGGCGGCCGGGTCGGGGGTGGCGGCATCCTTGACATGCTGGTCGGCCAGCTTGGGGTCCGTGGGCGGGCCGGATTTGGGGTCTTTCTGCTGCGCATCGAGCGGCTTGCCATCCGGCCCCTTGGGGGCCGCGCCTGCGGGCGGCGTGCCCGCCTTGGGCGCGGCGACGGGCGGCGCGGCGTCGGCCTGCGCGGCAAGCGCGGGCGGCACGGCATCCGCCGCCGGCCCCTTGGCCTTTTGTGCGCCCTCCCATTTGGCGGCGTTCTTGGTGGCCTCCTTGACGCCCGCGCCGGGTGGGCCGTCCTTGGGCATGGCCTGCGTGATGAGCGCGTCGGTATCCACATCCGAGGTCGAGAAATCGAGCGTCGGCGCCTCGGGCTTGCCAAAGGTATAGTCCATCCGCGCCGACAGGCCGAGGTCAGGGCCGATGGGCATCGTGACCGAGGCCAGTTCCCAGGTCTTTTCCCACACCGTGATCCACAGCGCCTCGACCTCGGCCCAGGCGTTGAGCGACAGCTTGAGCCGCGCGCCCGCCGCCATCGAGGCCAGACCCGAGATCGAATAGTCGCCGTCGCGATAGGCCAGTTCGGGGATGACCGAGATCGCACCATAAAGCCCCGCCGTCCCCATCGCCTCGATCCCGCCGGTCAGCGAGCCGAGCACCACCGACGCCCCCAACCCCGCGCCAAAGCCGACATAGCCCTCGACAAAGGCGGGGATGAACATCTCTCCGGTGATGGCGAAGGACGGCTCGCCCTCCTGCCCGATGGTGTAGGACCCGGTCACGGTGATGTTGCGGAACACCCCCGGCCCGATCCCCGCGCGCACCCCCGCGCGCACCCGCAGCACCGCGACAAGGATCGCCCAGAGCGGGATCTTGGTGCTGATGTCGAGCAGCGTCTTGTCGAACCGCGCCTCGGGGAACATCTCGATCGGCTCGGTCACGGTGATCGACCCCGAGACGTCGATCCCCCCCTCCTCCTTGACCCTGGCCTGCAGCTTGCCCTCGAGGCGCGGCGCGATTTTCGCCGTCACCTCGCCCTCGCCGCCGACCTTGATGCTGTCATCCTCGGACTGCCGCGCGCGCAGGGTGATGCTTCCCGACAGCTTGCCATTGTCGGCGCTATAGGCGAGCGTCGTCTCGCCACCCCATTTGCCCTCGGCATAGCTCACCTTGACCGCGCCCTCGATCCCCGCGAGCAGCGCGGGGTCCACCGCCATCTCGCCGCTGCCCGTCAGCCCCTTGCCGTCATAGGCGATGCGGAATGACGCCTTTTTCAGGCCCGGCACGGTCAGGTCCACATCGGCGCCGATGCTGAACGACCCGTCCTCGCGGTAGGACGCCTCGAGCTTGCCCGACCCCGCCGGGCCGAGCTTGACCCCCACAGACCCCGCGAAGGCCAGCGCGCCGGTCTCGGACACGGTGCCGCTGATGGTGCCCGATTGCAGCGGCAGGCCCTCGGGAAAGGCCTCCTTGCCCAGCGAAAACGCGCCCGACAGCTTGCCATCGGCCATCGCGATCTTGCCCGAGGCGCTGTTCAGCCCCGGAATGGCAAGCGCGAGGTCGGCGCTGCCGGTATATTTGCCCCCGGCGAGGGTGAAGGACGCGGTGGCGTCGGCCACGCCCGCATAGACGAGGTGCAGGTCACTAAAGCCGCCGCTGACCGTCGCGTCGGCATTGTAGGCGATGCTGAACGTGCCGCCCTTGAACGCAAGCCCCGGCACCGGGGTAGAGAGCTCGCCCGCCTGCTTGTCCAGCCTTGCGGTCAGCACCCCGGCCGCGTCGATGCTGCCCTGCCCCTTGGCCTCGCCGATAAGGCGCGACAGCGACATCAGGTCCACCGTCGCGGCAAGGCCATCGGCGCCGAACGCCCCCTTGATCTGCGCCTGCACCACGTCGCGCACTGTCACGGTGGTGTCGAGCGCGCCCGACAGCCTGCCATCCGCCAGGGTGAGCGCCACATCGCCGGTCGCACTGGCCACCTTGGCGAGGCTCTTGGGCACGAAGGCCGCGGCCGGAACGGTGACAGAAGCCAGCACGCCGGTCGCGGGCGCCCACGACAGCGCGAGGTCGGGCTTGCCCATCCACTCGGGGGTGAGGCGCGTCTTGATGGCGACCTTGGCGGGTTTGCCGTCGCGGCCGAAATCGAGGCTGTAGTCGCGCGATTCTGTCAGCGGGATCGCCGTGTTGCCCTTGACCGCGACCATCGCCTTGCTGCTTTTCGGGTCAAAGGTGACACTGTTCACCGACAGGCCGGGCAGCGGCGGCAGGTATTTCGCCGGCACCTCGTATTTCATCTGCCCGCCGCCCAGCATGTCGGCAGAGAGTTTCAGCCCGGTGCCGAAAGGCAGCACAAAGGCCAGTTCCTCGGGCAGCCAGCCGAATTGCGCGGCGGCCGCGCCGGGCGCCGCGCCATCCGTCTGCGGCGGGGCGGGCTGCGGCTGCGGCTGCGGCTGCGGCGGGACGGGGTTTTGGGCGGGGCGCGGGACGGGCGGTGCGGGCTCTGCCATCACGCCCCCCTGACCTGCGCAAAGGCCGCGCCGAAATCCTCGCGCCGCAGGCTGCGGCCCAGCTTGGCATATTCCCGCGCCACCGCCTGCAACAGGTGGTGCTGGGTGATCGCCCCGCCCGCCTGCGCCGCCTCATGCGCGGCGCCCAGAATGGCCTGCCGGATATGCCCGCCCGCGAGGTCGAACCGCGCCGCGAGCATGTCGAGGTCCACATCCGGGGCACGCGGCACGCCGTCACTCTCCATCCGCGCCCAGATCGCACGGCGCGCGGCGGCATCGGGCAGCGCGAAATCGAGCACCAGATCAAAGCGGCGGATCAGCGCGGGGTCCATCGTGGCCCCCATGTTCGAGGCGAGCACGGCCATGCCGTGAAACCCCTCGAGCCGTTGCAACAGGTAGGACATTTCCATGTTGGCATAGCGGTCGCGGGCATCCTTGACCTCGGCGCGCCGCGAAAACAGCGCCTCTGCCTCGTCAAAGAACAGCACCACCTCGGCCTGGCCCGCGGCAGAGAAGATCCGCTCGAGGTTGGCTTCGGTCTCGCCGATATACTTGCTCACCACGGTGGCGAGGTTGATGCGCCAGAGCGCGAGGCCGGCGGCGCGCGCCACGACGCCTGCCGCCATCGTCTTGCCGGTGCCCGAGGGTCCGGTAAACAGCGCGATCCCCCCCGCCCGCGCGTCCAGCAACGGCCCGAGCCCCCAGTCCTCGTTCACCCGCACGGCCGAGGTGCGGCGCCCGGCAAAGGCGCGCAGCCGGGCCTTGGCCGGCGCGGGCAGGATCAGCGCGTCAAAGTCATGCGGCGTGGGCAGCGGATCGGCCAGCCCCTGCATCGGCGCCGCACGCAGATGGGCGATCATCGCCGTCAGGCGCGCAGGCGGGTCGGCGTCCTGCATCGCCGCACAAGCCAGCGGCCAGAGCTGCAACGCCGGCGTCAGCCGTTCGGCGGCGAGGACATCGGCAAGCGCAGGCAACAGCGCGTCCCAGAAGGCGCGCCGCGCGGCCTGCGGCGCGGGCTGGGCGGCGTGCAGAACAAAGGCCGGACCCTGCCCCTCCCACAGATCGGGGCGCGCGGTGAGGATCGTGGCGTGGCGGCCAAGGCTCGCCGCCAGCGCGCGGCGGTCGGCCTCGGGCGCCGCGTCCCAGCCGGCATGGGCCACCTGCACGCCCGCCAGCGCTGCCGCCACCCCCACCGCGCGGGCCGCGTCGAGGCTCATCCGGTCCTGCGGCGCCACCCAGAGCGGCCCGGCAAAGCCGCCGTCGATCAGCGCGTCCGCCCCCGGCCCCGCCACAACGAGACGCGGGGTCGCGGGCAGGTCCGCCGCCCCCGGCAAGGGCAGCGCGATCACGCCATCGGGCAGCGCCGGCGCGTCGGGCAGCAGGCAGGCCGCCACCGCATCGGGCATGACCAGCCGCCGCCGCAGCAACGGCCCGTCGCCCTGCACCACCAGCAGCCCGTGGCGCAAGAGCGTGCCGCGCGGATCGAGCCGGGCGCGCAGGGCCGCGCCGGTCAGCCGCTCGGCCAGCGCCGGGGTGAGGCCGGGCTGCCCGGCGGCGTCGAGCGCGGCCATCCGGCGGCCCAGATGCGGATCCGCGGCCTCGGCCAGCGCGAGCAGCATGAGGTCGGCCTCGGCCGGATCGAGGTCAAAGAGCCGCGCGAGCCGGTCGAGCGGGGTGGGCCGCGCCATCGCGGCGCTGCGTGCGGCATGGCGGGCGGCGGCCTCGGCTGCGGCAGACACGCCAGCCGCCTCGGCCGCCATCGCGGCCTCAAGCCGCAGCGCGACAGCCGCCAGCGCCCCGGCCAGCGCCGCGCCCGCATCGGCATAGGCCTCCTGTGGCACCATCAGGTTCATGGCGCCGCCCTCTCGCACAGCAACGTCAGGCGCTGCCCTTGCAGCCAGTCCAGCCGCACGCCGCCTTCACCCAGCCGCCCCGCCATCTGCAGCACCGGCAAGAGCGGCATCGGGTCGATCCGCAGCGTGACGCGGTCGCGGTCGATCCAGACCTCTCCGGGCCAATGCAGGAACTGGCGCCGCACAAACGCCAGCGAGGACCCGGCAAGCCCCGGCAGGGTCGCGCAGAACCGCGCGAGCAGCCAGGCTGACAGGCGCGCGGCCCCCGGTGGGGCGGCCGCAATGGCGGCCCGGCGCGCCTCGGGCACAAACAGCATGTCGCGGTCATGAGGCCGGTCGCAGGGGGCGTCTTGCAACCGTGTGCCGGTCAGCGCCCGCAGAAAAGGGTCATCTTGCAGCGCGTCCTGCGGGTCCGGGCCGGGGCTGTCACGCAGCAGCGCGGCACAGGCGTCGTGCAGCAGGGCAGAGGGAAAGGCCATCCCGATCCCGTCCTCGGCGAGATGCGGCAGGAGAAGCCCGATCCCGGCCTGCTCGCTGGCAAAGTGCCGCAGCGCCGCGCGCGGTGCCGGCTGCGGCGCCCGTGCCGCGCTGCCGAACGGTGCGGCGGCGTCCTGGCCGGGGCCGGCCGGCGACACCGGTGCGGCAGCAGGCCGGGCCCGCCCCCGCACCGCCAGTGCTGCCGCCACCCGCAGGATCAGCGCGCCGTCCTGCGCCCCCGCCCGCGCAAGTGCCGCGAGCGCGGGCCCCAGCGCGCCCGCCACCGGCTGCTCCACCGCCACGCGGCGCAGTGCCGCGACGAGCCTCGGCAGGTCTGCGCCGCCCGGTTCCGGCACAGGGTCGAGCGCGCCCAGCACGGCCTGCACCCGCGCGATCCAGACCGCCGCGCTGTCGGCCAGCGGCGCGACGGCAAGCAGGACCAGCAGCGCCCGACAGGCCGGCGGCTGGCCCGCCAGCAGACCGGGCGCGGGCAGGGCCGGCAGATGTGCGGCATCGTCCAGCCAGCGCAACGCGCCGCGCAGCGCCGCCGCGCGCCCGGCCCTAGCCGCGGCGGCCTCCGCGCTATGCACCACTTGCGCCCAGACCATCTGCGCCCCGGCCGCGCCGGCCTGCGCTGTGATGGCGCGCAGCAGCGCCTTTGCCTCAGCCAGCCCCCCCGGAGCAAGACGGGACCACAGCAGCGGATCGGCTGCGGCCATTTCCTCCAGCGCCCGCAGCGGCGACAACAGATCGAGCGCTTCGAAGCCGGCAAAGACGCGGGCGGGCGTGTCGGACAGGCCGAGCCGGAACCGCAGGTAGGCGGCGTGATAGTCGCGCCGGTCGGCAAAGCGCCAGGCCTGCGCGCCCGGCGCGCCGCTGCCCGCCCCTGCCAGGGCGGCGTCACAGGCCGCGCGGATCGCAGCGGCCCAGAGCTTTGCAGCGTCCGGGCTGTCAAGCGCCGCGCGGCTCAGGCGCAGGCGCAGATGCAGGTCGGGCAGGCAGAACACCGCCGCGGATGCGGGATCATCCGGCGCCCATTGGCCCGATGCCGGACCGCCTTGCAGGCCCGCGCGCAGCGCCACCGCAAGCAGTGCATCGAGCTTGCGCTGAACGGCCGCGGCTTCGGCGTGATCGCCGGTGATCCGGGCCCGCGTGCGGGCGATGGCGACCTGCACCGTCATGGCGTCTGCATCGCGCCCAGCCGCGCGTGCATCCAGACCAGCATCGCCGCCGGGCCCGGCCCGATCAGCGCCTGTTCATTGGCGACCCGCTTCTGTGACCAGTCCAGAAGCTGGTCCACCGGCAATGTGCCGCGCCGGGCGCGCAGGTCGGCCAGATTGGGGGTCAACGCGGCGAGATCGCCCAGCGTCATGCGGTTCAGGTTCAGGTTCAGGGTCCGGCTGGCGGCCGTCCCGCCGGTCTGCGGCAGCGTCCGCCCGGCCGTCTGCCGCCACCTGTTCGCGCCGGCGGCAAAGAGGCCGAGGTATTGCCCGCCGACCCAGCCTGCCAGATCGGCGGTCGTGACGACCAGCGCCGCCGCGGCAAAGCCGCGCAAGAGACGGTTGTGCTCGGGGAGCAGGCGCGCCGTGGTCGGGCCATCCTTGAAAACCTCGCCCAGCGGCAGCGCCAGATCGCGCGCGCCGCGCGGGAAAAAGCCCGCCAGATCGTCGATCAGATCCGCCAGCAGCGCTTTTCGCGGCTTTCGCCAGACCGTGTCGGGGCCGACCTCGGGAACCGGAACAGGGCCGGGTTCGGGCGCGGGTTCGGGGGCTGGCTCTGGCACATCCTCCTGGCCAAGGCAGTCGCAGCAGGCCAGCATGTCCTGCACCACGGCCAGCGGCCAGAGCCGCCGCCGCGTCGCGGTTGTCACGCCATGGCCCGCGTCGGGGTTCACTTCGACCTCGGCCAGCACCAGCATGTCATCGAGCAGCGCAGGCAGCGGCACCGGCGCGCCGTCCCGCAACGCGCGCATCGCGGCGCAATCGGGGTCAGGTTGCAGATAGGAGGGATCGACGTCGCAGGCGATGTCGAGGCAGAGCGTCCCCACCTGCCGCGACATCTTCCAGACCTGCCCGGGATGCGCGCAGCCCTCGGGCAACGCGGGGCGCGGGCAGCCTTCGGCTGTGGCAAGGCGCGCCACGACCCAGGCGCGCCGCGGCGCGGGCGGCGGCAGATGCGTCACCACCGGGCTGGCGCAATCCGCCCCGCCGGTGGGCGCGCAGGCGGCGGTCACGGTGGCAAGGAGGTCGTCAATGGTCACATGCGCGCCCAGATAGACCTCGCGCCCCAATGCGGTGAGGCCATAGCCCGGCGCGATCAGCAGCGTGTCGCCCTCGATCATCGCCTCGAACCCCGCGACCACGCCCCAGCCCAGCGCATGGGCGCGCAGCCGCGCGCGCAGCGCATCCTGAAAGGCCTGTTCGGCCGCAAGGTCGGCAGCGGCGATCATCATCCGGTCGGACCACAGCGGGCGCGGCGGATCTGTCTGCATCACGGTCATGGCCTAGCCTCCCAGCCTGTCGGTTTGCACCTCGATCCAGCTGCGCCATGTGCCGCCGGTCACGCCTGCGAATTCGGGCGTCACGTTCGGCTCTGGCCGGCCGTCGAAGGGCAGCTTTTCGGCATTGCTCAGGAACGCGCCGTGCAAAAGAACATCGACGCGCGCATGGGAGATGCTGTCGAGTTGCGCCAACGCCTGCCAGAGGTCGGCCATCGGCAGGCGAAACACCTGCCCGGAGAACACATTGGTGGGGTCGATGAAACGCGGGACATATTGCACACTGCGGCTCTCGCCCAGGTTCAGCAACCAGGAGAAACCCTCGCCCTGCTTGACGTCGTGGCGATGCCAATGCACCCGGATCTCGAGCGCGCCGGAAAAGTGGAAATGCCTCACCGGCTTGTCCACCTGCGTGAACAGCGGCGCAGGGTCGGGCACGTCGAGGTGCAGCGCAAAGCGCATCTCGTCCAGTGCGCCGCCGGTCAGATCGTCAAGCAGGAACACATCGCCATGCGCCCAACTGCGGTCTGTGACAAACTGGAACCGGTCCGGGTCAACCTGCGGCGGCGGCGCGGCCTGCGGAAAGGGCAACACCAGCCGCAGGTCGGGCGAGGGCGCCGGCAGCGGGTCGAGCCGGGGCGTGACGCCGTTGCCAAAGGCCACAGCCGCGATGGAGGCGCCGCGCGCGCCCGGCGCACCGGGGGCCGGCACCGGCAGCACCAGCCGCTGGTCGGGCGCGCCGCCGGCGATGGGCTCGAGCGCCGGCACCGCGATATTGGCGTCCTGGCGGACCTCGGTGATGCCCGCCCCGGTCGCGCCGGGCGCGCCCGCCGCGCCATCCGCGCCGCGCAACCCGTCCTCGCCACGCGGGCCGGGCGGGCCGCTTTCCACGCCGCGCGCGGCAATCTCGAGGATCGCCTCCATCAGCGTGACATTCGACGGGACCAGCCGGCGCCAGCTCAGGTTGTCGATCTCGGCATCGCCCGCCGCGCCCTCGCCCATGTCCATCATCCGCGGCGGCGCGGCCTCGTTCCAGACATAGCCGGTCAGATGCGCCAGCGGCACGCAGGAACAGGCCCCCTCGCAGCGGGTGCACCCCTCGATCGCGGCCTCGAAGATCGCCTTGATATCGGTCTCTGAGATCTCGACGACCATCACCCGGCCGCGCAGCGCGCCGCCCTCGGTCGCATCCAGCCTCTCGAACCCCGGCAGATAGGCCAGCTGCCCGCGCAGGTCGATCGCCCCGCCCGACAGTTGGGCTGCCAGCGGGATCTGGATGATCGGCTCGGCCGCGACGGGGGTCGCCCCGACGCCCTTGGCCTCCTTGACGCCGTAAACCGCGAGCAGGCCATTGCCCTCGCCCGCGCCGCCGCGCTGCGAGGCGGTCGAGATGTAGATCCACCGCTCGTCCGGCGCCACATAGAGCGCGGGCCAGGTCAGGGCATCGTCGGACAGCGTCAGCGCCAGCCCCTGCCCGGTCTGCACCGGACCGGTTTCGTTGAGAAACACGCGGGCGTAGAACCCCGCATCCGGCGCCGCGCCGCGCCGCCCGACGATGTGCAACAGCCCGCTGTCGGCCGAGAACCGCAGCGTGGCGGCGGCGGCGTAGCGGGCGGTCACATCGGTGCCGGTCTCGTTGACCACCGGCCGGGCCATCGCAGCGATGGTGGGGATGGTGCCGCCCAGAAGCTCGCTCACATTCGCCAGATGCAGGGCGCTGGTCGCGGCCCCCGGCAGGAGCAGGGCGAGCGTGCGGCCATCAGGCGCGACCTCCATCACCCGCACGCCTGCGCGCAGCGGGCCGGGGGCGATGCCCGTCGTCGTCCGGTTGACGCTGACCTGCGGATTGGCGCTGTCGAGCCGGTCGGCGGTCCAGCCACGCAACGTCACCGCGCCCGCGTTGCTGCACGACAGCGCAAAAAGCGCGCCGGTGATGGGCGAAACGGCGATCTGGCTCGGCTCGCTCACGCCCAGCAGCTTGGCCGGGGCGTCGCCATTGCCGGGCCTGCGCGGATAAAGCGCCACGACCTCGCGCGCCGCCTGCGCACCACGCGGCCCGATCCGGCCCGCGACGAACAGCCATTTGCCCGCACGGGGGGCCGCGATGTCATCCACCCGTTCCCACCCGGTGAGCGTCATCGTCAGCGCATGGGTGCCATCGTCATAGGCGCGGATGCGGGCCTGTCCGGCCAGCGCGCTTGCCACCCAGATCAGCCCCTCCTCATGGTCCACGGCCACGGCCGAGGGCACCTCGTCGAGCGTGTTGAGCGACCCGGTCCAGTCGAGGTCCGGCTCGCGCACCGCGCGCTCTTGGGCCACGCTGCCGGGGGCGGCGATACTGAGCGCAAAGCCGTAGCCCTCGGCGATGCGGCTGGGCAATTGCCCGTCGAGCCCGGCACAGCACTCCGACAGCAACACCGCGCCCGTCTCGGCCGCGCTGTCCATCCGGCAGAGCGACAGCACCAGCCGGTTGGTCCCGTCAAGCTGGCCATGCAGCGCGGTGTTCTCGCGCAAGAGCCGCAGTACCGGGATGGTGACATCCTGCGGCACGATCACCTCCTGCCCGCAGCAATCGAGCGCCATGCCGCGGGTGAGCACGACATGCGTGCTGCGGCAGCCCTCTTGCGGATGGGCCAGCACCTTGAGCCCGCAGACGGTGCCGGACCCATGGAGCAGTTGATGGCCCAGATGGCGCAGCCCGTTGTGGTAGGTCTGTTCGGCCGTCATGTCGCGGGCGTAGATCATGCGCCCGTCGTAATAGGCGTTGCGCACGGGCTGGTGCAGGCCGCAGGGGGCGCAGGTCTCGACCGGCGTGCCGGGCTGGCAAAGCTGGGTGTCATGATCGTTGGGCATGTCGCGGTCTCCTGAAAATGGCGTCTTGAAAGGGTCAGCAGGCGGAATGGGTGGCAAGGCTTTCGCCCAGCCGCCCGGCGCCCAGAGGCTGCGGGCGGCTGTCGGGCAGGATCGCGTCCACGCCCAGTGTCGCCTGCGCGCCGGGGCGCAGGGCGGGCGTGATGTAATGGGTCTGGTGAACGGTATGGGCAGGCTTTTGCGCGGCGATGATCGTCTCGATCTGCGCGCGGGCAGCGGCATCGGGTGCGGCGGCGGCAGGCAGGATCACGCGAAAGGCATGGGCGCCGCTGCCCGGCGCGATGGCCTCGCCCCCGATCCAGAGCGGCTGCGCCGCGCGCGCAAGGCGGTAATCCTCGAGGATCACGGGATAGGGCCCGGCCGCGCCGAGATGCCAGCGCAGCATCTGGCCCAGCCCCGCGATGGTCCCGCGCCGGTCGAAAAACGCCATCGACTGCGCGATCATCGCGCGCCGCGTCGCCGCGTCCCAGCCGGCGAGGAACCTCCAGTCGAACCACCCGCCCAGCCAGTCGAGATAGGCCTCGGGCGTGGCGGCGGGCCGCAGGATGCCACCCACGCCGGCATAAAGCGCCAGCGCCTCGGCATAAATGGCGTCCTGCAGGCTCAGGAACCGGTCGAGGAAATCCGCCGTCTCTGCGTCCTGCCGATAGGGCAGCGGCAGGTCCATGAGCTGGCTTTCGCGCGGGCCAAAGATGTCGATCCCGGTGATCGCGGCGCTGTCGGTGCCATTGCCGAAGGCCTCGATCCGCAGCCAGAGGTAGCGGCCACGGTTGCGCTGCACCAGCGCCTCGGGCAGATCGCCCGGCCCGATGGCCATCGCGCCATCCCAGTCGGCAGGGCCGGGCCTGCCGCCCTGCGTGGTGTCAAAGTCGGTGACATGGGTGCTGATGACCAGCCGGCACTGGTCGGGGATGGTGGCGTCGAGCGCGATGCGATGCCAGGCAAAGCCGCGCGCCGCGCCGTCGAACGGCCCCGCGACCCAGGTGCCGCGCCGGGGCCGTGGCAGGCGGCGCGGCAGGGTGACAAGCGGCAGCGCCGTGCCCGCCAGCCGGCCCAGCCGGTCGAGGGGCAGGTGATCGAGGCGCAGCGGCGCCCCGCAACCCTGCGGCCAGACCAGCGCGCCATCGCGCACCACCAGCGCGGGCGGGGTCAGCGGACCTTTGGGAGGCGGCACAGGCGCGCCCTGCGCATCCAGCGCCCAGACCCCCGCCTGATCGGCGAGCAGCGCTGTGCCACAGGGCGTCACATGCAGGTTCTCGGGCCGCCGCGCCAGCGCATCGCGCCGGGTGATCCGCCCTTGCCGCACCGCCAGAAGCGCCGGCCCCTCGACCGCGACCCGCAGCCCCCCCGCCGCATCGACGCCCAGCGCGATGGCCGGCGCGGGCAGCGCGAGGACATGGCGCAGCCGCCCCTGCCGCCGGTCGATCCAGACCAGCCGCGCTCCGTCTGCGACCACCAAGGCATCGGCCATCATCCCCGGCCCGGCGCCTTCCGGCACCAGCGCCAGCGCCACCGGGCGGGTCAGCCGCAGCGGATGCGGCCCGTCCGGCAGGGTGTAGAGCGGCACCATCCCCTCGGCCACCGGCGGCAGCGCGGCGCGGGTGGTGAGGATGCGCGCGCCCTCGGGGTCCGCCAGATAGACATCGCCCTGCAGCGAGATCACGAGCCCGCGCGGCAGCGTGCGGCCGCCGAAACTGCCCGCGGGGTCAGTGTCGGGGATCGGCGCCGCAAAGACCCATGCGCCATCCGCAGCGCGCATGGCGCTGACCAGATGCAGCCGGTCACCCTGCGCGAGAAGCCCTTCGGGTGCGAGGGCGGCGTCCTGCGCCTCCTGCCAGCCGATGCGCGCGTCGAGCCGGTGGCGCGGCAGCCTGGGGTCCGGGTCACGGGGTGTCATAGACCACCTCGAAATTGAGCGCGCCGGGTGCCAGCGCGGGAAGGTGCCCCTCGGGGATCGGGACGACATCGGCGGGCGCGTCCTCGCCCGTCGCCTGATGCGCGACGGCAAGCCGCGCGACACGCCGCACACCGGGCACGGCCAGCAACAGGTCGTAGAGGTCGGCATGGTAGATATCGGCGCCAAAGGGCCAGCCGCTGCCATCCGCCCCGCCCCGGATCGGGTCGAGCCAGCCCGTCACCGCCTGTTGCGCAGCCTGCGCGACGGTCTGGAAGTCGGCGGTGGCCTGCAGGCGCAACTGCGCCGTGATCCCGGTGATGGTGAAATAGAGCGGCCCGGTCACGAAAAGCTCGGTCGTGATGAGCCTGCGCGGGTCGAGCCAGCGCTGCACGGCGGCGAGGTCATCGCGCAGCGCCTGCGGCGTGGGATGCGCGCGCGCGGGCAGCACGACGACACTCACCGCGCCGGGCCGGGGGGCAAAGCCCGCGCCGGTGGGCTCGGAGGCGGCAACCGCATAGGCCTTGTGGATCGCGGCCCCCGGCGTCTGCCGGGCGAGGTCGGCAAAATCCTGCGCCGACATCGCCCTGTCACGGGCGCGCAGGCGGCCGGGCGCGCGGGCCTTGACCGTCTCGAGCGTCTCGGCATCCGCGCCGCCGCTGCTCGCGCGCGGGTTGGTCACGCTGTCCACATGGCGCGGCTTGCTCTTGATCTTGCTGATGCTGCCCGCGCCGACATTGCCGATCGCCCCGCCGCCGTGCCGGTAGCGCCGCGCGAGGATCACCGCGCCGGGCGGCGGGATCGCGCCGCCGCGCCCATGGGGCCGGCCATCGCCAAAGGTCACGGTCCCGCTGCCGGGGTCGAGCAGATAGACCGGCGCCGTGGCGGGCTGACCGAAAAAGTCATCGACCCGCGCCCAGGTCTCGGCCACGTCGTCGGTGACGACATCAAGCTCCAGATCGGGGGTCTGGGTCAGCGGGTCGAACCAGACCGGGCTGCGCGACAGGGTGAACACCTGCCCCGGCCGCCCGTCCGACCGCCCCAGCCGTTCGTCCTTGCGCGTGCTGGCCGCGCGCGCGCGCGCCGTGTTGAGCCGCAGCGCGTTCAGCATCCGCGCCTCGGGCGCAGGATCGGTGAGCGTCGCGCGCAGCAGGTAGAGCCGCCGATAGGTCATGTCGCCGCCCTCGGTCTCGGCCAGCGGCACGGCAGGGCCGGCGAAATCGGGCAGGATCGCAGGCCAGCTTGCCGCCGGAATGGCCGACGGGTCGATCGGCGTCACCGCGTCGATGGCGGGCAGGGCCGCGGCGACTTCGGCCGCGCTGGTGCAGACGCTCAGCACCGTGTTGAAGGCACCAACGGGCACGCCCATGCGCGCCCAGTCGGCCTCGGACAGCGCGGCGCGCAGGCGTTCGCCCAGCGCATCCTCGGCCACCTCCAGTGCGGCGATCAGGCTGTCGAGGTCCACCGGCGGGCGCGTCAGGCGCAGGCTGTCCCAGACCGCGGTCGAAAGCGCGCCAAGGCGCACCGGCGTCACGCCCGCCGGGATGTCGAGCGTCAGGTGCCCCGCCCGCGTCAGCCCGGCGGTCTCATCCAGCGCCACGCCCAGCGCGCGCCAGCCCTCGGCCCCGTCGAGCGCCAATGTCCCGGCCTCGCCGGTGAACACCTCCCAGCGCAGGGGCGGGATGGCAGGCGCGGGGGTGGCCACCGGCCCTGCCCCGCGCACCAGCGGCCCGGCGATCACCGCGCCCTGCGGGTCGGTGTCGAACACATCGGTGATATCGGCGTAGAGGTCGAGAAGGCCCGACGGCAGCCGATCCTCGCCATAGGCCTCGTAGGGCGTATTGCCCAGTGTCGGGCGCAGCAGCAGCCCGACGAGGAACTGCGCGCCCGGGGCCTCGGCCGCGCCGAAGGGATGAAAGGCGTGCAGCCAGGTCACCGCGCCCGCGTCGCTGTCAAAGGCGGTCACCGGCGTCCAGCCGCCCGTGGCGTCGGGCACCAGCGCCAGCCCGATGGCCCCGTTGAGCGCCACGGCAGAGGCGGCGGTCTCGAACACCACCTCTTCGGACAGGTCGGGGTCATCGACCGCCACCCGCGTGCCCGCCGGCAGATCGACGCGCAGCGGGTCACCCGGCTGCGCCAGCGGCTTGAGCGTGAAGGACAGCTCGGCCACCGCCGCGCGGGCGGGCTGGGGGGCGAGGCCCAACAGGTTGAGAAAGGCCACATAATTCTGCTCGGGCACCTGGTTGACCTGATGCAGGATCGTCTCGGTCAGCCAGGCGTTGACGCTGATCAGCGTCTTTCCGGGGTCGGCATCGTTGTGATTGGTCCATTCGGGCGCATAGCGCGACACGCGGCGCAGCGCCTCGGCCACGAGGTCGGCGTGGCGGCGGGTGTCGAGGTCGGGCAGAGGCAGGGTCATCGGGCGATCCCTTCGCTGAGGTAGAACGGATAGACGAGGTTGAGGGCCGCGTTGTTGGTGCGCACCCGCGTCTCGATCTCGATCAGCAGCGCGCCCGCGTCCTCGGACGCGGTCGCGGCGCGCACGCGCAGCACATCGACGCGCGGCTCCCAGCGGATCAGGGCGCGTTTCACCTCGCCTTCGATCTGCGCGCGGGTATTGGCGGAGTTCGGCGCAAAGAGGTAATCATGCACGCCGCAACCAAAGTCGGGCTGCATGATGCGCGACCGCAGCGGCGTGGCGAGGATGAGCCAGATCGCCTCGCGCAGGCTGTCGTCGCCCGCCGACCACGAGAGCCCGCCGCGCCCGTTCACCCGCACCGGAAACTTCCAGCCCTGGCCGATGATCCCGGTCATCGCGTCACCCTCCGACCAGCACAGTGGCGAGGCCCGCAAGCACGGTGCCCATCGCGTTGGTGCCGTTCTGCTGGGTCGGATCCCCCATGCGCACGACCGCCTTGCCATTGACCCTGACCGTGCCGGACCCCTGCGGGAACGTGCATTCGCCGCCATTGCCGCCCGAGGTCACGCCGCCGTCGGTCCCGGCCTCGTCACCGCTGGTCGATGCGACTTTGGTCGTCTCGGCGAGGATGATCCCCTTGCCGCCCGCCAGCACATCCTCGGACGCGTTATCGGCATCGGACAGTTGCGCGATCGACGGATAGGGGATCGGCACGGTGCCGGTGCCGATATTGGTCAGGCAGATGTTGGGAAAGGCAAAGGCTGTGCCATCGGTCACGGCTATGGGCTGGCCCATCAGGCGGCCTCCTCTATGGACAGGCGGCGCAGCGTGGCGAGCGGATGCGCCGCCAGCGGCAGTGCCGCACGCCAGAGCACCTGCGCGCCCGTGGCCGACAGGATCAGCGTGTCCGGCGTCATCGCGGTGGCGGCGCGGCTGCACCAGAACGCTTCGCGGTCCTCGCCGCCTTCGAATTCCCACAGGCGCAGGACCGGCGCGGGCAGGGTGAGCGTCTGGTCGAGCAGCGTGAGCGCCCCGGCGCCCGTCGCCTGCGTGACGCGGATCGCCATGTTGGCGGGCAGGCCGGGGGCGGCGTCGGTATTGGTGTAATCAGACAGATGGATTGATCAGACCGGGATCATCTTGGATGTATCGGGATGAGGCGGGATCAATGCCGTTTATCAAAGGCTTAAACGATCTGGCCCGATGGGCGCGCG
>Ga0100403_1000101_pt1 | contig 76495 bp, 94 predicted proteins | sample CryGeymet201501t_FD_83663 | JGI IMG/M metagenome (GOLD analysis project Ga0100403, IMG submission 83663) | Groundwater microbial communities from Crystal Geyser aquifers in Utah, USA - Crystal Geyser metaG 2015-01t | ecosystem: Environmental > Aquatic > Deep subsurface > Groundwater | place...
GTGTTTTTTTAACATTTTCAACAACTCCTGAATACTTATTTGTCTTATCTATTATTGATTTAGCATTCATTTATTTTAAGTTATTAATATATCCAATAAGGTTTTGGAATATACCTATTAATTCTATTCTACCACTAACCTCAGCTTTTACAAGATGAATATCATTGCCATCTGTTTCTATTACTATTTGCCTCATTTTTTGAGCATTTTTACTACCTATATTATTTGCTCCTTCTATTTTTGGAGCATCTCCTGTTTTTTCTTCATTTTCCATAAATTTATATAATTAATTTAATAATACTGTTATTATACCATTGTCTAAAGATTTATCCAAATTATGATACCACCTCGACCCCTGTGTCACTAGCAATCCACCCATAATTTCCAACAAGGTCTGTTTTGGCATAATATACTAACACTCCAGTTCCATCACCTGCCCCTTCTCCATTTTTTCTTCCATCAGAACAGTATACCATCGACCCTTCTTGAACTGGTAAAATACTTGTACCATAATAAATTTTAACCTTTAATACATCTAATGACATTGTTGGACTATTATAATTACCTTTTACAACTACCTCTATACCTGTCAATGTTTCAGTTCCAGTTGTAAAACCAAATGTATTATATACCTGCTTTATGTCACCTTGTGATAATCGAACTCTAAAATTAGCGTCTATCATATCTGCTACAGTCCAACTTGATCCCCATAATTCACTAGCACCACTACCATATGTTTCAGTTGTATCACTTGCTCCGAATGTTTTAATTAATGGTGTTTGCCAGTTTGCACCAGCGTCTTTGGATAATTCAACAGTCAAATTACCGCTTGTTGCATCAAATGTAGCGTAAGATCCATCGTCTGCATAAATATTTTCTGGATTTAGGAATCCACCTGTTTTAAATGTAACTTCTGGTCCATACTTATAACCATAAGGATTATAAGCATAAGATCTTACGTAGTAATTAGTACTAGATATAAGACCAGTCATTGATGTTGTGTATGTTCCTACTCCATATGAACCAGATGATTCATTATGTCCACCATAGAAAGAAGAAGTTGGTGCAACATTACCTGGATCACTATGACTTGTTGTACTCCAAACAGCACCCCTTATAGTTGCGTTTGCACTACCAATACTCAATATCTCACCATTTGCAGTAGCTGTTAATACTCCGATAGATGAAACAGCAGCAGTATCCATTATTAACGAAATATTAATTGTTCTACTCTCTGATATATTTAAAGTATCGTACTTATTTACCTCCATTATTGTAGCTGGAGATGTAGTAACACTTCTTGATATATTTAATAAATCAGAAACATTAATTGAAGCACTTGTAGTTGTTCTTGTTAATACTGATCCATAAGATGTTCCAACGGCATTTGTGGCGTAAGCTCTAACATAATACTTTGTACCATATTTTAAATTTATTATATATGTATTATAAGATCCTGTTGTTCCTGATGTTATGCTTATGTCATCTGCGATTGTTGGTGATGAATTAGTTGTACTATAGCAGAATCCTCTTTCAAGTATTGTACTTCCACCGTCATTTGCAACGTTACCAACTCCAGTAATTGTTTCTTCTCCTGTAACGGTTGCTGATGTTGTTGAAATAATAGGAACAACTGATACAAAATTCCATCCAGTATTATGACCACCATCTACATAACCTAATGAATTAAAAGTTGCTCCACCTGATGCAGTTGAATAATCTATATCTAACCATTCACAGTTGTTTGTTCCAGATGTATCAATAATCCCCCAGCCAAGTGCTCCTGTCCCCCTCATTGTTATTTTACTTGTATATGTACCAACAGCTGTTAGCGTTGATACAGTTTGAGTTGTTCCATCAACAAAGTAAACAGTTCTACCTGCATCTATTGTTATGTTGTTAAATCCATTTGAATTATAAAAATAAAATATTCCAGTTCCACTTGTGTTTATCCATAAATTATTAAATGTTTTACTTACACCAACAAAACTTTTTGCACTACTTGAATTATTTGTAAATTTAATAAGTGAAGTTGATGGATTTATTGTTAGTGTATAACCACCAGCTCCTGTATGCCTTATATCAAAAGTTTTATATGAGCCAAATTGTGAATCATATCCTGTAAAAGTCCAAGTACCAGTACCCATATTTATTGTTCTATTTCCTGGGGATGCTGTATTTTCCCAATACAACATACCTCCAACAGTAAAATCAGAAGTAACAGTTAGTGTTCCTCCACCATTTGAGTTTTGACATAAAAAGAATCCATTTGGTGAATAAAAACTATCTGTAAGTGTACATGTACCTCCATTACCAGATATTTCAAAATCTATACCAGTAATAGTAACACCATTTGTTGTTATTGATCTAGTTACACCAGTCATTCTAAGATTACCATAACTAGTACCACCTAGTGTCATACCAGCTCCAAAAATTAAACTTCCTTGTATATTAAACCACTGGTCATTACCACCTTGAAGATCTCCGTACCATGTTCCTGTGTATCCAGTAAAATCAAGATCTAAGCAATATGTACCCCCTTTAGCAATTATAGTACCAGATCCAGAGTTGGCATTTACATATACATTATCTGTAATTACTGGGACAGAAGCACCACCTGCACCACCAGAAGAAGCAGACCAGTGTGAAGTATCTGTTTTATCCCATGTTCCTGTTCCTCCTACCCAATATCTATTTGCCATAATTATTCATAACCACCAGCTGAATTAAATCCGACTGATGTAGGTGAAATTGGTAATTCTGCGACCGTATAAACTGCATTATTTATTAAACCTCCTGAACCAACATCAAAACTACCTTTCATTTTTAGGTATGACCCATCCCATGTTAAATAGTTTGCATCAGGATCTCCTAATGAGAATTTGTAGTCTCCACCTGATAATCCAAGAAAATATCCAATACCAGTATTAAAATCTGTTTGACCTCCACGTATACTTACATTAAAAAATGCAGATCCGTCAACTAATATTCTAACGTTAGCATTTGCTGGTGTTTGGTTTGGTCCAATTCCATATAATCCAGTATCATTTATTAAAATACCAGCAGAGTTGTCACCACCATCACCAACTGTATCAGATGTCCTAATTATAGCATTAGTACCAACTTCAAATACTGTATTTGTAATAACTCCACTAGAAAAAGATGGAGCAGATCCATCTGATGGAAGATTAAATACTGTTCCAAGAATAGGATCATAACCTCTTAATCCATTTGAATCCATTATTACACCACTCTCTCCTGCTTCAACGTTTTGACCTGTCTTTATTATTCCTCCATATAATTCTGTTGGAGTAATGTTAAATCCTCCAATAACACCAGCTTCTGCGTCTATATTTGTTGCGTGGAATGTTCCAGTTATTTCTGTATTACTAGCCTTAAGAAATCCTGCTGGTGAAACACTAAATGGAGCCATATCAAATGAATTATGTCCAGTCCATAAACCATTATTTGTATCAAGTTCTATTCTTGAATCATTTGCTCCAGCGTATATTGATGTTGTTCCTATTGTAAACCCACCAATAACACCATCTGTAGCTGTTATTGATCCAGATATTGTTGCATTACTAGAAATTAAAGCTCCAGCCAAAGATACACTAAACGGAGCTGAGGCAAAATCTGTTGCACCAAGATGTATACCAGATGTCGTATCTAATTGTATTCTAGATACATCTGTTCCTGCGTGTAAGGAGGTTAAATCTAACGTAAACCCACCAATAGCACCTGATATTGCTGTTATGACTCCTGTTATATTTGCACTTGTTGAAACTAAATCCCCAGATAAAGATACACTAAATGGGGCAGATGCAAAAGTTGTAGCACCTAAGTGTATTCCAGTGGTAGTGTCTAATTGTATTCTAGTTACATCTGCCCCAGCATATAAATTATCTGTATCTATTGTAAACCCACCAATCGAACCAGAAGAAGCAGTAACTGACCCAGAAATTAACGCATTAGATGTTACTAGTATACCATTAACATCTATTGTTGTATTTGGATTAGATGTTGGACCCGCACCAAATGCTATTGAGTCTGCTGCTAGGAATGTTGTATTAACACCACTAGTTACAGAAAAATCTGTGTCACTAAGTTCAAAGCCACCAACAAGTCCAGATACTGCTCTTAGTTGCCCAACATTAGAGACAGCAAAAGGATTTGTATTTATATCATAAGTTGCTGCTCCTAACCACATGTTTCCATCTATATCAACATGAAATGATGTACTATCTGATCCACCAATATCTATTGTAGAAGCAGAGAATGATCCAGAAATTACAGCACCAGTTGCGGTAAGTAATCCAGCTTGAGTTATTGTTACACTAGGTGTTCCTGTTGGACCAGCAGCAAATGCTGTTGATCCACTTGAGATTATAGTTGTATTACCATTAAGAGTTGAAGTCAACTCTGTTTTACCTATTATAAATCCACCTATCTCTCCAGTTTTTGCTAATATTTTACCAATAACGCTAACATTATGGAATTCAGCATATCCAGTTTGTCCGTCAATAGCAAATCCTTGTGTTGATGGTTTCCAGTTTTCAGATCTAATAAAATTTCTGATCCATATGTCACCAATAGCTCCATCTGTTTTAACAGCTTGGATATTTGAACTACCATTAGTATTTGAGCTACCCATCCCTCCGCCAGAGGTACCATCTGTGTTATTTGATTCATCACCTAAATCTGTTAATGTTCTATCAGTAGAAAGAACAACATCATTAGATCTTTGAAGATAAGGATTTACGTATGGATTTGGTATTGTGTCATATGTTTCTATTGTTGCCATTGTATTTATTCATTATTTATAGTATCTTCATCAGTTGTTGGTGTATAAATAAGACTCATACGAGACATTTTACATAATTGCTTAGAAGAATCCCTTAATGATAATGATACTAATCTACAGTAGGGTGGTTTACCTCTAGCTGCATCTTTATCTGTCATCTTTATTACAGACAATCCTTTTCTAATTGTTCCTTCTATTGGGTAATATTCTTCTTCGTTTTCTAGGTTTGCATAAAGTTGAATGGCAGAACCACGTTCGACCTCAGTCAACAAAGCTATAAGCTTACTTGAATATTCAAAAGCACTTCCACTTGAACCTGATCCAGAGTTTATCCCCATTGTTAGTTTTGTTGTGTCAATTCTAAAGTGTATAATTTCTCCGTCGTCAGTATCACCAGATAAAAATTCTTTAACAGCATGATTCCCTTGTGTATCTGTAAATTCTAATCTATCTGAATCAACGCTCTCAATAAATGTTGCAAATTCACTAGCTTTAACATTTGTATGCACAAACCAGTTTCCTTGGGTTAAGTTATATTCCAAACATACATCTTTAAGAATTTTATTTATTGAACCATCTAATTTATATAATGTAACATCTCCAAGCGTAAAGAATATACTTCTTCCTTTTTTGCCAGCAGCTGAATTTTCTTTAGCTTCTTTTGTTGCCCCAGTAATATATTGTTCTATTTTATTAGATATCAATTGTGGAACACCACCACTTGTTGCGTATACTCCAGTATAGTGCATATAATATAGTGTACCAATCATTTTAACGTATCCTTTCTTTGAAACACAACCAATATCTAAATCAAAGTTCTGAAGAGTATAATCATTCCAAGAGGCCATTGTTGTTTTGTTTGAAATCAACATTACATTACCTATATTAGTAAGCATTGTTATTTCATCGTTTTCTCCACCAGAAAGTTTAAATGTATCATATTGTTTTACATCCTTACCTGAAATAGTAGGGTTACTTACCCATCTGAATACTTTATCACCTTCATATGTTCCACTTATCCAAATTTCATCACTAGCTAATAAAGTTGGAGCTCCAGACCAAGTTGCAGCAATACTTGTTTCATTAACTTGTGTAACAGTAAGTGTTGTTACATATATTGCGCCACGGTAAACATCATACGTATTAGCTCCTTCGTCTGTATAAAAATATTTAGTATCAGTTATATCTATTGTACCAGCTGAAATAGAAACAGATAAACCAGAAGCTGTTGTTGAGAATGCACTAGAAACTGTAAGTGTTGAGTCATCTACAACTTGTGTAATAACCCTACTAGTTTCACCTGTTACTAAAATCGTATCACCAACGTGGAACACACTTAAGAATTCTGTTCCAGTTCCAGTTAGGACTGTTGTCCCATCTGTAGCTACTGTACCACCTGATACTGTTGTGTAATCATTATTAACTAATGAGATAACCCCCATTGGATAAGAAGACCTAAGTACTGTTGTTTTATATCGAATTCCAGATCTAATAAAGTCAGCCATATATAGTCTATTTTTATAGAAATTTATCTTAGAAGCTGGTGGTGTATTATATAAATGACCAGCAGGAGTGTAAGATGTCATAACCGTTGACCCATCAGATGTAATATATCTATTACCAGCATTTATATTTGTTAAGAAGATACAATTCTCTGCATAAGTATAATCAAATACACCAGATGGAATATTTGTTCCATTTCCAGTAAGTGGAACCCATTGATTTTCATTATTTATGTAATAAATAGTAGCAACGTGTCCTGTGTTACCATCAGCAGCTTCGTAGTTAACTTTATCATTAACAACTATATCTTCAGATACTGAAATAAATAAAGTCCAAGCCGTTTCAGTAGATTCATCATTTACTTGATCAGCTATTCCAACTTGATCGTAAACAGAGATAGAAATATCTGGATCTTCATTTTCACTGATACGATATAATCCTTGATTGTAGTTATTCTGAAAAGAAAATAATCCATAGTTAGCTCTTGTAACAAATGGTTTACCGTCTAAATTTGTTCCTAACACAGTTTGACCTTCACGTTTTTCTATTGTACCGATCATTTTACTACGAGCATTTTCAGCATGAATTAGTTCTGTCTTTTTACCTATGTTGAAAGAGACAAGGCTGTTTACCCCTTCAAAATATGGAATATCTATTCTTCGTTGTGCCTTGCCTGGTTCTAGCATAATATTTAAACGTTAGCTTGCCTTGATATACCCCACCAATCGAGATTGGCATCTCTCTTAACTGATGATATAATCATATCATTAAGTCCATTTGTATAAGACTCTAGATATTGTTTATATTGAGGGTTCTGGAATTTTTGGAATGCTCTATATAACATATAATCTTTTATTACATATTCTCCTCCATTTGGAAGTTCTACTGTATCTGAATTGAGTGTTAATCTTGTAGCTTTCTTTTGATATACATAATGATGTGTTACAGCTTCTTGTGGTGTTGGTAGTAATCCAAGTTTAAATCCTCTTATGTAATATCTTGGTCCAGTTCCATTATATGTCCAAGCTTCTCTTAATGGGATAAACCCAATATCTAATTTTATTCCACCCCTAACACCTGGGTCTGAAGAATCGAGTCCAGACACGAAAGCTATTAAATGGTCAAAGTCTGATGGTAGATCATATTCTATTTGTCCTGGGATTAATAAAAGCGATGTAATAGCTGAAGAAGAAAATTCTGTGTTTGTAAGATTTAACTTGTTTTTCATTCTTCCGTAGCCTTCTGATGCCCATGAAAGAGCATCTTCTCGAGTTACAAGTCTTAATTCTCTATTACCAAGCATACTAAAGAAGTCACTTAATATTTCTTCTGTTGTATTTGTTTCAAATCCAATATATGGAATACTATTAGACTCCTGTGAAAGGCTAGTTGTTACTGAATTATAGAATGTATACCAACCATAACCAGTTGAGTAAGATTCATCATTATGTGTTGTAAACCAGTCATTCGGCTGAAGATCTATATATCCAGTTAATGGGGTTGCTGTATCAAATGTAGTGGTTGTTGTGTGGAAAAACCTTATTTGGTTATAAGGTAAGACTGAAACTCGTGTACTTTCAGAGTGGGGAAATAAAGTAGCTGAAGATATAACAATATCTCCAGTATTGCTATCTACTGATGTTATTTTAACTATTTCTGCATTTTCAGCCCCAAAATTACCTAAAAGTAAGAAGGTATCTGTTGCAAATTGTGAATCTGTGGCATTTAGTATAGAAAAACTAGCTATACCTGCAGCACAGTTGTTAACCAAATATGAGTATTTGGTTGATGTGGTTAATGTTCTATTGTCTGCTTCTAATGTAATCATATTATTTTTAATTAAGTTATTAAGTATATTTTACCATAGTCCTGTATATTAAATCCTTTAATTTACACTTCCTGATGGTCTTCCAACTGTCTTCATTGACCCAATTGGGTTTCCAATATTATTTCTAGTTCCAACGGGGGTTCTTATTGAAGACATACTACCACTAGGTCTTCTTATCGAATTTATTGATCCATTTGGATTACCAATAGAATGACCACTTCCTTTTGGCTTTTTTATAGAAGGTGAGAATCTAAATGACTCAATCACCACTATATCTGTTATTATAACATTTTCCATTATATTAATCACAGATATGGATTCGGTGTTAATATATTCACTTATAGTAATGTTATCATCTGTATTAATATTTATGTTTGCATTAGCAGAATAATTGTCCGTTATATTAATATTGTCATATATTAATATACTCAAATCAGATAATTCGATAGTTTCGCCTTCTGTAATTAGTACGGAGTCATATATATCTATTAAACCTATAGATGTATTTATGTCTATATTTTGACTTATCTTTATAATATCATTAATATTTGTACTTAAATTACCTATTTGTGTTTGTATCTCCTCTGTTATATTAATATTGTCAAATGTAAATATAGTTAGGTTTCTAATATTATCAAGATTTTCAGATATATTAATTGAATCATATATAAATATATTAGGTATATTTACTTCATTAATATTTAATTCATTTATATTTATATTGTCTGATATAAATACAACAAGATTTCTAACCTCTGATAGGTTTTCGTAAATATTTACTATTTCAGATACATATATCCTAGAAATCTCTATTTGCCTATCAATATATTCTACTATGTTTATATTGTCAAATGTTGATATAGTTAGATTCTTTATTCCTTCCAAGTTTTCAGATATACTAATATAATCAAAGATATTTATATTTGATATAGAAGGTTCAGTAATTATTGATTCATTTATGTTAATATAATCAATCTCGTTAATAAATGATATTAACTCAATATCTATAAAATAACCATCATATTTTAATAAAATATCATCAAAAGTAGTGTTTGGATCATCAAATGTTTTTGCTGGTTCTAATACATTTATATTATCATATAAATTAATACCATATGGTGTTTCACCTATAGTTTCTTCTGATATATTTATAAGATCAAATATATTAATATTCCCAAGATAAGAATCGAAATTATAAGATTCTGATATAGTAAGATTGTCGTATATATCTAAGAAGTATACAGTTATTATTAGGTCTATGTTTTCACTTATATTTATTGAATCTACTATATCTATTGTAAATTCTTTTTGAGATTCAATTATATCGTAAATATTAATTGAATCATATATGTATATATCACCAATTGTAATTCCTGAAAGTATTACAGTATCTGTAATACTTAAATTATCATAAGTAGATATAGGTGATAATGTTTTATTTGAAATAGATGGAACATCTATTATATTTAAGTTGTCACTAACATTTATGTTTCCAAGATCTGTATTGGAGATAGATGCTGATTCAGAAATACTAATTTGATCACTAACGACAACACCAGACAAACTAGATATAGATACTATGTTTTCAGTTATGCTTACTTGATCGCTAACTGATATGTAATATGTTGGAATTATGCCTGTATAATTCTCTGTTGTATTTACTTGATCAGATACAGATATATAATACGTTGGTGTTATCTCTGTATGGTTTTCTGTTATATTTACTTGATCACTAACTGAGATGTAGTATGTTGGTATTATATCTGTATAATTCTCTGTTATATTAATTAATTCATATGTGGAAATATTAACTGGAACACTTGCGTTGTTGTTTTCTTCTATACTAATTAAATCAAATATATTAACAGTAGAAATCTCTTCAACTTTTGGACCAGAAGTTAAACTATAATAAACAGTGATAGAAATACTATCTACATAAGCAGTTACAGCTGTTGTCTCACTTACAACAATAGCCTTAAATCTAACTCCAAAGTTTGAATTTTTTATATCTTCTATGTTTAGATTTAATCCCCAGGTGTCTTTAGACCCACCATAATCTATATTTGTCTCAGTTGTTGGCCAGTGTGTTATAGAATCAGCTCTACTTGACGAACTTGCTGTATCGTCTGCTTTATTTAAGAATACAGAATCATCTCTACAGTAATCTGAAACATCGTCATGGCTTGATTTTTTTTCTACTGTTACTTTTATTCCAGTTATAGTTGCAGTATTAGGTATAGAAGAGAAGTCAAAGTTAGTTACTTTTAGAGTATTTGTTTCATCTACTGTTGGCTCTACATACGCATTACCTGCTGTAGCGTATGTATCATTACTTATTTTTACATTATCTATATCAGACCATCCAGCTACATTCCCACCTTGACTAGCTATCGTATCTACAGTTCCTCCAGTTGTTGTAGCGCTATCTATAGTTCCAGTAGCAGCTGGTCCTTCTGTTATATTTAATAAATCATAAATATTAATATCTCCAAGTAATAATATTTTAACAGTTACAACATCGAGTATGCTTAAATTATCTACAGCTGATAGGCTTGACTCATTACTACTGTTAATATTTTCAGATATGTTTATTAGTTCAGATGTATTAATAACCCAATTCAAGAAAAAGAATGAATTATCTTCTATTATATTTATTGAATCAGTAACATTTATTGTTATACCAAATACAAATTCATCAACTATACTTAAACTATCAAATACGTCAATTCCACCAAGTAATCCATTTGATGTTATATCTTCTTGTATACTTACTGTATCAGATACACTTACAAGGTATGGATTATCCATAGAAACATTTTCTGTTGTAGATATTGTATCAAAAGTATCAATACTTGAATCTACTGTAACATCTATTTCTCTTACTGTATATTGAATTATTAATCTTATATGATCAACAGATACATCCCCTAAACCAAATGCAGAATAAGCAACACCAAAATTAGTATCGTTGATCTCTGAGTATGTTAATTCCCCCCCCCACAACTCGTTAACCCCACCATACGTAGCGTAGGTCTCTGATGATGGTAGAGTAGTTAATGTTGCTAAATTTGAAGAGCTTAATTCGTTATCTGGTTTTATTAACTGAACTTCATAATCCTTAACCACACCAGTAGCCTTAGCTTTTACCTCAGCTGTTACACCATAAATTTTAGCATTAGTTGGAATTGAAAATCCAAAGTTCTTAGCTGCGAGTTTATATGTATACCCTGATCCATACAGATCAAAGATTACCTCCCATCCAGCAGCTTGCCATGTTCCCAATTTAATAGCTGTACCACCAGGGAATAAACCAGAGTTACCACAACCAATTTGTATATTATCAGATACACCACCACCCTCAAATGTTATAACAAGGAAATAATTAGATCCTGCCTCTAATAATATTTTTTCTGCACCACTAAATGTAAATGTTACATATGAATAACTACTACTTACTGTTGTTGAATCGATAGGATCAGCTGTTGCTAGTAGTGTTTCTGGATATGAATTAAATGCTCCAACATTACCGTATACAGTATATAACTGGGCTGTAATGTTACTTGTAGGTGATCCAGTACTCTTCATGTATATATTTACTGTATCTACATATGAATTATATTTATTTTCCCAAGACGAAGCAATTGCTGTGTATAAAGCATTTCTTATTGTAAAATCTGCTTCATATCTTGAACTTGGCCACCCTATTACTTGAGTTTCAGATACTGTGGCTGTCGCAAAATTTCCATCTTCTATTTTTGCATTATCTGGATTTATCCAATCTACACCAGCTTGTGGTCTAGATGGCTCTCCGTAAATATAATAAATAAAATCATATATTGATCCATATGTATATGATGATACATAATAGAAATAGTTTCCAGGATCTAGTAATGTTGAGGAATCAAGTTCAACTAGAAGATAATTAGAAGCATCTCCAGTAATCCCTTCAGCACTTAGTGCTATACAATAATTAGTATTTTCTTCTAATATTATTTGGTTTGCACCAGAAAATATAAACTCAAAAAGTTGTGTTGACCCAGTAACTGGGGTTATATCTACTGCATCAGAAGTTGCTAGTACTGTTCCTGTTGGTCTACCACTACTTCCAAGTGTTCCAGTCATTGCGTATATTTTTATTACTGCTGTTCCTGTTGGTGCGCCAATTTTCCATAATGACATCTTTGCTGATGTTAATTTTATACTATTTTCATTATGAAATGTCTGACCAGCCTCTATTCTTGAATCGCTCCTCATCTGGTTTATACCAGATGTTTGGTATATTTCTGGGTAAAAATTAGTCAATATGGAATAATCTGATGTTGATGATGGAGAATTAGTTGTACTATCAATAATTTTACCTTCTGTCATTTCAATAGAATCACTTACACTAACTGTATAAAGCAAAGGAAGAGTACTAATAGTTTCTCTAATTATTCTGTCGTCATGTACGTTTATATAGATATCATCCTGAAAAGCAAGATCTATATCACTATGGAACATTATATTACCAGATGAAGATGTATCTGATGTAGAATTTGAATCAACCCAAACTCCAAGTGTTCCTAATAATGGAACTCCTGGTTGTTTGTGAGTCATTGGATGAACCGCAAACATTAAATTTGGTTTAGTTTGGTAATTAGTTGGATATGCGTAATTTTTTGATTCCTGCCATGAACCATTCCTGAATCGACTTAAAACTACATCAAAAACAGGTGTAGACCCATATGGTTTCTCCGAAGCAATATATATATTATCTTGTTTGTCGATAGATATTGATTGTCTGCATATAGTTCCACTCATTACTGATGTATCTACAATACTTGTTGGAGTAGCCCAAGAACCTGATACTAGTTTACTGTATCTTGTTGCATTACTACTCCAATATGTAACATGTGGGTCGCTATTACTATCAACAGCTATTGTTGCGTAGTAAGCAGATGTTCCGACATCTACCAATGAAGAGTCTATTGAACCCCAAGATTGAGTGCTCTCTGTATATTTTATATAATGTATTTTAGTTAAAGATTCACCAGACCAATGACCTTGCCATACCGCATGTATATTATTAAAACGATCAATAGATAAACTTGGTGTAAATTGAGAAAATGCATCATCTGTTAGATATGTAATATCATTCTCAAATACTCCAGTTGATAAATATTTTCTATAAAATATTTGATAATAAGTTGGATTTGCACCATACCCTAATCCATGGGAAATAAAATGTACATTATCGTACCCGTCAATAGCCATTGCAGGTGCAGATTGAACTTCACTTGAATCTGTTAATATGATTCTACTTTGTGTTCCAATATTAGCAAATGTTCCTTTTTTAAAGAATGCGTTTGTTACTGTTGGGTTATTTGTTGCACCTTTCCCTGACCATGAAACATAAATATTATCAGCACTATCGATCGCTATCTTTGGGTTAAAACAAGACCCAGATGATATACGATATACATTTTTTTGATCTGCTCCTCCAGGCCACGTCTTTCCACCATCGGTTGATCTGGCGATCCATATTTCATAGTTAGAATAAGTGGATCCATACGCATTGAATACAGCATAGACAACACCATTAGAGTCTCTTGCTATTGAACGCCCTTGTGTTGTTTCCATATATCCCCAAGTTGATCCAGTTTTACCATCATAAGCAATTACCGTATAAGCTGTAGTAAATTTTTCAGATATTGAAACCACATCAGAGACGTTTATTGATAAATCTAGTGTCTTTGACGCAATAGATTCTGTTATTGTTATATTATCGGATGTTGATATATTATAATTTAAAAAGAATATATCACTATAATCTGTAACATTTAATGTTTCAACGATAACAACATAATATTCATAAATATCAGTTAATACTTGAACTGTATAGTTTTCACTAGAAATTATATTATCATAAACGATTATATCACCAAGGTCACCTCCAACTGAGTTAATATTTTCAGATATATTTATATTATCAACAATAGAAATCTCAGGGTCTGGTAAAACCGATGGAAATGTTTGGATACCATAAACATAAAAAGCTAAATCGTTTGTAGAAGCTCCAAAAAAAGTGGTTCCGTTTGAAGAATAAGATCTATTTCCAATGTGTGGATCTGTGTTATGATATGTAACTCTTAAATAATTCGAAGCATCACCTCCTGTGTAATAAAGAACTATAACATAATATTTCCCAGCATTTAATGTTACTTGGTTTTCTCCAGAGAATGTAAAGTATCTAGCAGAGTATGTTGCTGGTATTGTTGATACATCATATGGATCAGAAATTGCTAGTGGACTTCCACTTGGTTTACCAGATACACCAAACTCTCCTTCCATTTCATATAATGCGGAATAACAATTTCCTGTTGGAGAACCACTTCCGTATATATGAAACCCAGCACTAGTAAGTTTATATGTTGTTGTAGGTAAGTAGAAGCTTTCACCAAGATACGCGTATGTATTTCCACCGTACATTGAAAAATAATAACCATAACTAGAATTACCATCAATAAGTACAGTTTCTGTTCCGTCTAATGGCCCTTCATTTATATAAATACTATCAGAAACATCTATATCAAGATCATAGACCTTTTCTATTTGCTTCATAGCCCACATAGTTACACCAGCTGCTGGTGACCCAGAAGCAGATGTTTCAAAACTCATTGTGTCAAAACCGCTAAACAGGTCTGTATTCACAGAATCACTTCCAGTACCATTTGCATCAGCTAATGTTACAGATTGGTTAGCAGCAGATCCATTCTTGAATAACTTTGTTGTTCTTGATTGGCCAGCAGAAATCGCAGTAGCAATATATACAATAAGATCACTATATTCAACTAAAATAGAAGAACCACCAATATTTTGCCTTTGGTTTTCTGTTGTACTACCTGCTATTCCAGATTGGTTTGTTGGTAACCAGTATTGAGTAGTTGTACCTGAGTTATTATAACCCATACCACAAACGTTTGATTCTCCTTCTACATCTGCCTCAACACCTATTGCCCATCCATTAGGGGCTCTATTATTTGTAACTGTTCCAGTTATAACAAATTGAATTGCAAGCAAATCACCAGGGGCTATATCAATATTTAATCCAGTTACAGATTGATCTAGTGAACCACTACTTCCAAATGTTAAAGTAGAAGACGCTTCAACTGATCCATTTTTATTAATAGAAATATCGTAAGTAACACCAGCGTCTGCATAACCTATCATCGAGAAATAAAATGATTTAATTGTACCATTTATGGCAACTAAAGATCTTCTCCATGTTATTGTAGATGTAGTATAACCACCAGAAGCTGGTTGGTAAGTTGTCCCAGATGTTCCAACCCCATTACCAGTACCCCCCATTATTGATGACATTTTGGGCGTATCTCCCTCATACAATAATGACCATCTTTGATATGTAGGTAAAGCTGGTGAATTTGTTTGTGTTGATTTAACTACTATTCTATCTCCAGCTGTAAACACAACTCCAGCCCCTGTATATTCTCCTGTTGTATCTGTGTCAGAGATTGTAACAGAAACAGCTGTGTCAACTGCATTTTTTCTAATAGTAAAAGTAATACTAGCCCCCGCACCAGGTGCAGTATCTATAGACACTTGGAATGTACTTAATGTTCCACCAACAGCCACTCTGTATGTTCTCCAGTATTCTCCTGTTGTCCAAGTATTTGATGAGGTACCAGCAAAAATAGGCGCATATTCTGTTGATGCTGCTGTTGGCGCGTCTGTCATTCCTCCAATAAAGACTTGTTTCATAGATAGTTAATTCATTAAACCCATTTATATTTTATATTTTACATTCTTTGCCCAGGACCAAGATCTTTACCAGATACTGAATCATGTACATTTACCTCTAAAATAGATGGGTCATTAAAAGAAGCTTCTTTTATAACTTCTTCGGGTTTATTAACTTGAAATTCAAAAGCAACTTCTTTGTCAGGAAAAATTCCATCTCCTGCTATTTGAACACCATCTAAGTAGAGTTTACCTCTACTAAATAGTATTTTATGACTACCATTGGTTAATTTATTCATACCCTTATTTTACCATAGTACTGAACGAAAAAGACACCTTATTAAGGCGTCTTTTAAGTTTTTATATTTAATCTATCATTCTATAAGCACTAAATGAGCAGTATCCACTATTTGAACTGTAGCATGTTGTTTCATTTCCAGTGTATCCAAAAAGCCTAAGAACATCTCCTTCATTCATCGGTACCTGTACATTTCCACCAACACCAGCAAGATTTGTTCCACCACTTGTTCCTCTACCAAGTATATAGGTTATAGCACTAGAACTATTAATCCCAATTCCAACTATATATATATTACCATCAGTTACAGATGAAAAACAAAGCACACCACTAATTGAATACATTCCACCCTTGCCTGTTGGTACAGTAAAAAGTGTTCCATCAAATGCATTATGCGTGTCTTCTAATTCAGTTGCAAATTGTATTGTTGTAAAAGACGAAGTAACACTAGTAGATGATTGTTTTGCTGAAAACCCCACTCTATTTAAGTGTTCAGAAGTTAAAGAACCGTCAGATTCTACAACAAGAGATTGTTCTGGGGCAGCACTATCAACAGCAATAACCCTATGCATCCTAGAATGCGAAGGGCTATTTAGTGTATCCGAACCTTGAGGCAATGTTATCATGTTAATATTTTAACATAGTCCTAAGGTTTTTTATTTAATTTCCTTAGGCTTAACTCCTTTTATTGGCATGTTTTTACGAGGAACTCCACCCATTGGGTATTGTCTACCTCTTTCGTCTATATGCTGAACAAAGATGTTTGTATCAACTAGAAAGGGAAACTTTTTCTTTGCATATTGAGGCCATCCAGCCTTTGTAAAGATATCATCTCTCATAACTCTTTTACAGAAATTAAGATCTGTGGTACCTCTAGTATAAGCAAATCTTGGTTTTTCATTTTCATCTGTATTGTCAAATCCAAAGTTTCCAACATTAAAGTTAGGTAAAGAGAATACATTTCTAGTAACTTCATTACCCACCATATACTCTTCACTTTCGTTCCATAAAGCTTTAATGATTGATCCATGAATCAGTGTTAACCCGAATGGTACTCCATCACACCATACCTTATCTCCAAGTTTGAAGTCTCTAAATGATCCATTTCCACGTCCTCTATAAAGAATAGGTTCTGGTGGGTGAGATTTAGTATAATATAAACCAGAAACAATAGGAACTTTGTTCTCTGTCATGTATTCATTCAATCGAACAAATGTATCTGGTGGTATAAGGTTATCTTGCTCTATTGACAAAAACCACTCAAAATCTCCCTCAACAACTTGTTTAGCTATTAAGTTTTCTGCATCTGGAAGCTGGTATTCTAAAGGAGCATATGTATTCATCCACTGAACCATTTCTACTTGACTCCAGTTTGTTGGAATTATTTGACCATATTTAGCCATAACCCACTCAATTCTAACTATTCCAGTTGTAGGAACAGCTATCAATATTCTATTTGTCCAAGTTCCTGGGTTTTTATTCAATTCGTGGTATATCTGACCTTGTGTTGAATAATCCATTCTCTGCTTCTTTGTTGGAACATTTTTAGTTAACTTATGACCCAAATCTATTTTCATAGTTTTTTCTTTTTTCTTTTTCATATTATTTAGTTTGCTTAGTGTGTAATTTCAAAAGACGTAGATATTCTGGATCTACCTTATGATGTGCTTCTATTGCTCGTTTTACGAGAACGACCTCTATGTTACCTGTAGTATGCCATGTATTTATTTTTATTCTCCAAGGTAATGGTGAATAAATTCCATAAAGTTGACCTTGATATAATTGATCTTCTGGATCAAAATAACTCCAAGTTTCTTCATTGATGAAATTAACATGTGTTGGGTCTCTAAACATTCCAACTGATGTAGCATATGGTGCTCCTATTAGGAACTCTCCATCTTCTTTTAAGATCCTCCATGCTTCATTCATAAAGGAAATAAAAATACCATGGGATGGGTTTATATGCTCAATCACATGGTTTGCTATTGCTGTATTAAAAGATTCTGATGGTACAGCCCATGGGAAAGATTCAAGATCTTGAACTAGATCTACTCCTGGCATTTTTCGGTAATCTATACCGAACCAGTCTTTTCCTTGCTTGTTTCCACCACAACCGATATCGACGTAGGATACCTTCTGTTTTTCTATTCTATTTCGAACTACTTTTGATGTTTTCTTCATATTTATATAATTAATAATTTAATAATGTTCAGGATCCTAAGAACCTGATATATGTGTCCCACAGTGTGAGACACATTATCAAGTACCTAATTAAGCACTAGCGAAACGAATTTGATAGGTAGCATTTACTGACTGGTTAGTTGCACATGAACTTGAAGCGAATGTATTCCCTGCGAAGAGAGTACCTGCACCTGTTGTTGAAGTGTTGAACAAACCAATACATGAAATGTTAGCTGTTGTTGTTACGAAACTAGCTGCAGAAGCGAATGCTCCTGTAAATTGGGCTGTACCTGAAGCTACGATTGAGCTTGAAACGGCTGCACGACCAGAAGTTGAGTGTGTCAACTCTCCTGTCAATGCTGTAGCGTTTGAAGCTGGAGCTCCTCCTGTACCAAGTGCCATGTGAGTAACACTCTTTCCAGCACCTGAAGTTAACCAATCAACGACATATTGTTTTATACCATCGTTGGTTACTTGGTTTTTCTGCCATCCTGAGTCACCGATGACACCTTTGCCTTCTTCGGTTAACTGAACTCGGAAAAAACCTGATACCTTCATGCCATCTGAATGGCCTTTTGTTTTTTTCATCATATTTATAAAAGGTTAAAATACTAATCTAGATTAACATTTTCGACTACATAGTTCGACCAATGTATTCAAAAAAGACTGTATAATTTATATTCATATTATAATTGTTTTTAACCTACTTATTATACACCATTTGAATAAAAAAAACAAACACACAAAATGTATTGTTTTTTAAAAATCTATTTAACTTAAGATGTACTAATTAAGCACCAAGCATGTGGTATATTGTTAATCCTATCATAAAAACACCCACAGCGGTATATATTACCATTGATGTCATATAAAAGCTTTTAGCAGCCTCTAGTGACCTTATACGGGTCTCTATATCCTTGTTTAGTTTATCTTGAATTTCTTCCATTTCTTTTCTATCTATCCTACTTGCATCTACTTCCTTTTTGTCAGCTTTGTTTAATTGAAGGTCCTTAATCCTACCAGCAGTACCATCGTTCAAGTCTTTTATGTCTCGTCTAACGTTTTGCATTTCTGTTCGTAATTCTATTAGTAAATCATGATCCCTATTGCTTATCATAGTATTTTCTTCCATATTGTTTTTATTAATTTTATTCTGGTGATCCTACAGTCACACCCTCTGTTATTGATAATGATGAGACTAGTCCACTAGGGTGTGTATAGTCTATTTCCTGATTATTATTTTCTGTTAAATCGATTAGGTCTACTGTATTTATATCCATAGCGGCGGAATGTGCTACTGTAATAGACTCAGCTATTGTAATTCTGTCTGATTCTTTTACATATGGTTCAAATACTGAATTATCATTTCCTGTACTCATTAAGTATGACTGAATTGCTGTCACTTTTATGTAATTTAATAGGAATAAATCAGTTGAATCACTAAATACGAAAAGACTCATGGGGTCGTTAGGTATAACACTTACTGGTACATTAAGTAAACTAGATTCACCTATTGTAACTAATAATTGTCCACCAACGTAAAAACGAACTGCCCCTGACTCCCATTTTATTCTAAATTCAGTATCAGTATCTGTCCAACTGTCTTGCCACTCAATAACCTCTGAGTAAGATGTTACTCCATCAGATGTTTCAGCAGTTAAAACTGGACCAGTTATTTTAAAAGATGCATATACATTTTTACTATATTGAATAAAACCAAACCTAGAATCACCATCAGCGAATGGTTTGGCTATATTTATATTAAAAACAGCATCACCTCGAAGAATATCAGCATAATGTATTATTGCTGCTTTATTTAATTGTAATTGATTACTTACAATTGCTGCGTCTCCATATAATGTTCTCCATGTCCCAGCGTCAAACCCCTGAGCAATTGGACTGTAATTTAAGTTGTAAAATTGATTAGCCATGTTTATATTCTATCATAGTCCCAAGACTATATTAAATTCTGAACACCTTTTACGTTTATATAATTCAATGATAATGGATTAGTACTATCACTTTTAACATATAAATTTAATGTACTTCCTGGAACATTTTCATCACTTGTTACAACCCTTTCTGTTCCATTAATGTAAAAAATAGCTCTACCTGCATCCCATTTAACCCTAAATTCAGTATTGGCATCTGTCCAGCCTGCTTCCCACGCGATAAGTGTTGATGTTATATTTGCACCAATAAAAGCATCTGCATATAATTCATCATCAGTCACCCTAAATCCAACACCAGCTGCTTGATTTAAGTCATGAAAACCGAAAACAATATCATCACCAGCTGCTGGTTCTGATATATTTATACTAAAAGTTGCGTCTCCATGTAAAATATCTGCATAGTGTATAACACTTGCAGCGTCTAAACTTAAGACATTAGATGCGACAACAGGAGCACCAGTAATGGTACTCCATGTGTCTAAATCATATCCTTGACGGATTGGATCGTAATAAAAATTGTAATATTGATTGGACATGATAAATTGTGTAAATTAATTAACTAATATACTTATTTTACCATAGTCCTAGGATATTACTTAGCTTTTGCTCCTGTTTTATTAGTTGCTTTTGCCTCTTCTTTTTTATCCTCCTTCTCTGGTTCTTGGACTTCTTCTTTTTCTTCTTTTACCTCTTCTTCAGCTTCTGTTTTTTCTTCTTTGTCTTTCATTTCAGCTGCTAAACTCATAATAAGTCCTTTAAGTATCTCAGGGTTTTCTTTTAATAAAGATGGAAGCATTTTAATTGCTTCAACTTCAACAACCTTCTTCATTGCGGGAGTTAACTTAACTGGCTTCGCCATTCCTTTCACAGCTTCTGCATGTCCATACTTAATTTCAGACATAATGTGTTCTGGTTCAATATCAGTTCTAGAATCAGAGTAAGGATCTTGTCCTATTTCTTCTACTTCTATAAAATCATTTCCAAAACTTGGATGTTCGCGTAGCAATTGAGCCATTTGTTCATCCTTAACTGTTACTATACCTCCTTCAAACTTAACATACATCCCAGCGACAGGTTGTGTACCCAGGATTCGATTACCTTCTATTCCGTTTTTTAAAATAACGCAATAATTTGATTGTTTACTAACGAATTGTGTTGACATAAATTTTTTTATTCATAATTAATAATAAAGTCTCTGCTCTGACCTTAATCCGAGGGACGAATTTCTTCATCCCACGTATAAAGTCAGAGACTTTTAAACTACTCTCTAATACCAACTACGCGGATTGCGTTTGTTGTTGCATTAGTAACTGTTCCGTCGATGTAAACAATAAGTTCTGCATCTGGAGCACCAGTTATTTTACCTAAACCTGAAGCAAATGACTCAGTTGTAACTGTTGCGTTTACACCCAACTTTGCGTACAAAAGAGATTCTTTTCCATCCTTAGTTCTTTGATAAACCTTAAATGTTGTAGCTGCGGCTGTGTGAGTTACATTATACTGAATTTCCTGTAAGTGAACTCTGTGTCCATCAGCTTTTGCTGTCATTCCTGTTCCTTTTGGTGAAAGACAGATTGCCATAGTAGCGGCACCTGAAGTGTCAGCAACTAAGTCGTAAACAGTGTTACCATCCTCATCAACACCTGCAACTACTGGAGCTGCGGCTAAGAACCAGTTTGCTGATCCTTCTTGTCTTAGAGCGTCGATAACCTTTGCTTCGAATATACCATCAGCGTTGATAGCGTCTGCTACCTCACCAATTGTTGCATAAGTACCGAAAGCGTATGTATCTGTACCTCCATCAGATGTGATGTTAGCAACAGATGTGGCTGAGACAACAGTAACTGATGTTACTGAACCTGTACCTACATACTTCATTCTAATACCTATAGCTGCGTCGTTAGTAACTTGTCTAACTACGCCTTGAGCAAGTAATGCTCTTGTTTTTAATCCTTCCATTGAAGCCATAAAATTTTTATAATTAACGATCATTGACCCGTGATCTAATCGGGAAGTGGTTCGAAACCACCCATGATTATGATTTATCCTCGCATAAACACCAACGAGTCTTCTATTTCACCCTAAGCTATTTCTAGCCTAGGGATTATAGAAATTTAGACTAAGCAGTTACTCCTAGAAGTAATGAATGCTTTGCAGCCTGTTCACGTTGTAGTCCTACTTCTGATAAGTATTGATCTACCTGTCCATCTGCATCTGGAGCTTGAATATTTGTTTGAAGACTTGTATCTCGATTGTTTAAGAAACGATATACAAATGATTCCATATCTAACATAAATGCGTAACTTGCGTAATCCTGTACGAATAGAGGATTGTGAACAATGTTGATTGTTCCGAATGCTGTTACATATCTACTTATCTTCATACCATATGAAGTTGCTTCTGGGGCCATAAGAATCTGACCACGTGCAATTTCATTGATAGCTTGAAGAACGACACCTCCTGCGAACATAACTTTCTCGTTGTTTCCGTATGTGAAAGATTCACGTAGGAATGTGTTAAGATCTGGAGCTGTTAATGGACCTCCTTGATTCTGTACGTAAGAATTACCAGACTTTATGAATTCAAGAATACCACCTGTACCTCTCTTTATGTGACCTTGAGCACCTGTGAAAGCTGCTGTTTTTTCACCGAACCAGAATGCTTTTTCGATATCAAGAGCATGCTCTGTACCTTTCTTAGCTCTCTGGTAAGGAAGATCTTTACCTCCGTAAAGATTAGCTTCTTTTTCAGTATTTGACAATGCGATTGTTGTCTTGAAGATCTGAGTGTAGTTAGTTTGAGGAGTTACGCGTGTTGAGTTAACTGCACGTGCACCACCATTTTCTTCATTAGCGTTACCGATAATGAACAAACCGTCTCCTGCTAGAGGAGTTGCTGCTGCTGTTGTACCGAAAGCACGTCCAGCTGCACCAATAGTTATACCAGTACCACTACCTGCTGCGGTAATGATCATGTTTTCACCAGTTCTTGCGTTCTTTACGATATCTCCAATTGTGAAGATAGTTGCAGATGCGCTACCTGCTCCTGTCAATACTAATACTATTTCACCAGTAGTACCTGAGGTAACTGATGCAATTTTACAGTATCTTCCACCGTAGTAATCTTCGAACCATTTGAACTCTGGGTTTCCAGTAGCTCTTTTCATCATACCTGATCCTTTCCAAGCTTTACCGTCCCATACTTTACCTACGTTTGTAAGTAATGTAACAAGAGGGTGCTTGTTTGGTTCAAGCAAGAAGATTTTATCAACTGCATCAACGATTAAACGTTGTTCTGCGGCTGAAACGACAGTTGTTCGTCCTGCGTTTGCGGCTGTCAATGAGATGGCAGCACCTACATCATGGGTAGGCTCCGTGTAATAAGGGAATTGTGACATATAATTAATAATTTAATTAATAAACTTATAATAAAACCTTTGTTAAAAACAATTTCGTTATAGTTTATGTTCATATGGGAAACTTTTTACCTAAAATGAATTAGGGTTTGACTTATTTGAGATTAGAGAATCAATCATGTTGTCATCTCCAGCTATACGGTGAGTGGCATTTCCTGATCCACCGCCCATATTTAATGCTCCTGACTTTTCTGCTTCTGCTTGATCTATTTCGGCTTGTTTTCGAGCTTCCTTTTCTGAAAGTTCTCCTTTAACTGCATAATATGCGATAGCGATATCGGTTACATCATGCTCGTCAAGCCAGGTGTCTATTTCCTTAGCGTATTTTGGGAAATCAGCTGTACGACTTATAAAGTCATTTACACTTGATTCAAATGCGGTAAGATCATCTCTCTCCTTTAGTTCTTTCTGGAGATCACCCTTAATTTCCTTTGCCTTTTCTTCAATAAGTTTTGAAATTTCTTCTGGAGAAGCTCCTTTATACTCCTCTTTGGTTAGATCTTTCTTAACTTCTTCAGCGGCGGTGTTAACAATTTCTGCATCTGTGATCGAAACCTTACCTTCCATAGCTGCTTTTGCTAGGTCTGTCGTAATTTTTCCGTCCACAATGGCTTGTATTAACTCAGGACTGTTATCTAGTTTGTCTAGTAATGGTGAGATATCGGAAATGAATTTTCGATATTCTCCTAATTCTGCCCCTTGTCTTCCTACAAGGCTCTCCAACTCCTTTAATTGGGCTGGATCTGTTTGAGGTGCTACTTCTTTTTGTGTCTCCCCTACAGCACCTCCAAAGCTATTAGGATTAGGAACACTTGTTACTTCTGGACTCCCCGCTTCTGGAGCGGATCCGTTGAATTTATTTTCTTCCATAAATTTTTTTATTCATAATTAATAATAATAAACCGACTGAGCTCAAACGATTTAACGCTTATTCTTTCCAAATTTCTTTTCAGAAAGTTTTTTGGCGATATCAACCAAATCCACACCATCCTTTTGTGGTTCCTTCTTAAGCTTTAGAAGGGCCTCGGATATTGCTTCAACTGGTGATTCTTGCGTTTTTTCCATATTTGTATTCATAATTATATTTATTATTTATTAGCAAATTGACCAATAGCTTCAGAAACTTTTCCTGCGTTGGCTTCAATGCCTTCTTTAAAGGTTGAACCTTTTGCTCTTAGTTGACTTGATTTCTTATTTTTTAATTTTTTAACAACCTTTGTTTCATCTGTTGTTCGACCTGGGCCAATATTACTAAATGGCTTTAATCCACCTAGATCTGACTGATCGAAATTTTTCATTTTTCCTTTATCTTCCATATATTTTAACTTAATGTCTTTAAGTATTTAAATTTATAAACTGCAGCGACCATTTCATCTCTTATATTAAGAAGAGTACTATCTCTTGTAGGTAATTCCTTTAAATATTCAATTAATTTATCTGGATCTACACATTTCATAACAGTATCCTTAAATGTTGGTCTTTTACCTTCATTTTTACCAACTGCAGCTTCTACAAATGCATCCATTAACCCTTCTAAGTCTGCCTGTATAGCTTCAGATGCCTTGTGCAGTGCGAAACTATTTGTTTCCCAGTGAGTTATCCTTAAAGCTAGACAAAATCCTTGAATATAATTGACACATTCAGGTATATCAAGATCACCTTTGTTTATCATGCTTGAAATTATTCCTTTTTTTATGTTGTCATTCATTTTATTTTAAATTAAACTATTAAAAATATTATTTTTCATATTGCTTTCTTAATATAGACTTCAATAGTTTCTTTTTTGCGGATACATCAACCTTAAGTCTTCCTTCTGATTCTGAGTTTGATGTTGTTGTTGGTCCTGAGTAGTTCATATTAAGAATATTTAAAAGCTTTTACTTTTTTAATTGCTTTTTTTAACACTGTGACCTTTTTTGGGGTAGGTAGTTTGACAACCTTAGATATTTTACTAAAGTCATATACCTTAGTTTTCTTATCCTTAGAAATCTTAGTACCCTTAATAGCCACAGTTTTTATAACTGGGCTCTTGGTAAGTCTAGAAAATTTTGCACTAGCCTTAGGTAATCCTGCATTCTTTAGTTTTGTGAAAGATAAGTTCATATTTTTCTTTATGTTTTATATTATAGCATACATACCAATAAAAAAACAAGTTTAATATTTTCCGTACGCCCCACCTAAATCATTTTTAGCATCTTCTTCCTTTGTTTCAGGATCTTCTGCTTTTCTTGATTCAAATTTTAAAGATAAAACTGCATCTTGATAATCTAACATTCCTGTTATTATTCCTTGATATTGAGATATTTTTGATGGTTCTTTTACTGGATCTAAGGTTAAGAAAGAATCCTGTACTGTAGCGACTCTATCTAATACATATTTCAACATTGCTATCCAATGTGGTGTACCCTCAAAATCTTTCATTAAACTCTTCATGTCTTCGTTAGACATTTCTCTTATTGCATCTCGTACTTCTTGTGTGAAGTAATCCTTTTTTTCTTTATTCATATATTTATATTCATATTAAAATTAATAATTACTTAAACTTAGGTTTATATGTAGTAAACTTTGCCTTAAAGCTTTTTACGTCTTTCTTTGTTGGATTTATTATTTCACCATCCTTATTCTTCTTGGAAGTTGTTGGAAAATTTGAAGGAGTTACTTTCTTGATTACAGCTTTCATAACTTTTTTCTCTGGAGATACTACAGACTTTACTTTATCTATATTACTCTTTATATTTTCTCCAATACCTTTAGCTGCTCCTAGTGTTCCTCCCATTAGGCCCTTTATCCCAGCCTTTAAGTTGTCAATAGGATCAGTCATATCTATACCTGATTCTTTCTTATATTGAGCCATATTACTTTTATAAGCACTCTTAGCTCCTTCTATTGCATTGTTTCCTATATTAAGCATCCCTTTCTTAAGAGAAGACAATGGGCCTCCTTTTGCATCGCAACACTTTTTTAAAATTTCTTTTTTCTTGTTCATGTGATTTATTATACCATATGTTAATTAATAATACTAATTACTTGTCACCTATGAATTCTTACTAGTCTTTGGGATCGAACTAGCCGTTGGTGGCCCCCCAGACTTAAGTAAATTTATAGGTGACGATGCTTCTTTAAACAGATCTGTACTTGGTCCTCCTTTACCAGTATGCTTAGAAATAATTTTCTTTAATGATGACAATTTTTTCTTTTTTGGAATAACATGTTCTGGTAAATCATCTATATTTTTAGTACTAGCAGCCCATTCTTTTGCATGTGCTTTCATCTCAGGACCTAATTTCCCACTGAATACTCCCCTCATTTGTGCTAAACTCTTGAATGGCATATTACTTTCCTTTTTGAAGGCTTGTTGCCCTGTTTAATAATTGCGACTCTGGGTTACTGTTAACTGAATGGACACTTGTGTTTGTATTAACCTTACCAGTTCTATTCATACCTCTTGAGTTTGATGTTGGAAGTGGAATACGTCCAGCTGTTGGGGGTGTTCCTGCATTCATTAGGTTTATTGGGGAAGATGCTTGTGCAAATGGTGAAGCCCCTCCTGCTGGACCACCTCTCAACATTGCTAGTGCATTTTGTGCTACTTCTGGTGATATTGATTTAGTACCAGCTGTTGGGGGTTGTAATTCTGGTGATTCTTGCATTCCTGCATTTGGATCTTCTGGTGGCAATGGTTGTCCATCTGGTCCAACTAATGGTTGTCCATCTGGTCCCATAGCCTCTGGTGGTTGTTCTTCACCTTTAGTTATTGAATCTAATGCCCAGTTCCAATCAACAAGAACTTTTTGAGTAAGCTTCTGTGGATCAACGAATGGAAGGTTAATAAGCAACTGGAATAGGTCCATATCTTGCTTCTTCTTGATATCTTGTTGTCCAGCAATAGAAGGAAGAACAGCAGCTTTGTAATCAAATTTACCACATAGATCATCTTTTTCAATAAGTGGAAACATTTCTTTTCCATCATCTCCAACTATTCGAATAATCATATCTTTAGTAAAGAACTGACGTGACATATCCATCCAATAACGCATTAATACTGAGAATCCATCACCAAGGTGGTTTACAAATAGACGTACACGCTCAAGTGTAGACTCACGAAGGTGTCTAACCTCTGTAGCTGAACTAGCTCCTCCTCCAGCTCCCATTGAGAAGTCATCAACCCCAGAAGCATAACGCATATCTGCCTTAAGAAGATCTTCTTCTTTATAAGCAGAAGCTTTAATATCTGAGAATTGAACCTCACGAACACCGTTAGGGTCAACAGAGTAAATAATACCGAAAGGTCGAGTAATAAGTTCCTCTTTATTGATATTTGCAAGTGGGTTAACGATCCACATCTTGTGAATAGACAAAGTTGCAGCATCTAGACGTTGGTTCTTAATCATGTTCATCATAATCTGTGGATTTTCAAGAATCATAGGTAATCCATATCCTTCAAATTCTCCAGGAACCTTCAAATAAGGGAAATCAATGAATGTAGCTTCTTTGAAGTCATAAGGAATTGGCATCCATCCACCTTTGAAGATTGGAGTGTATCCTCCTCCTACGTGAACTGAATACATATCTTGAAATGGTTGTGTATATTCAAAAACTTCATACATTTGTAGTTCTGGGTCACCAAAAGTCTTATATTTATCACTTCCGTAGCCGAAAGATCCATAAGTTGGTCCATTAAATGTATTTATACCATTGAAAGTGTTTATTCCTTTAACAACAAGCTCTTGATTTTGCTTAACTTGTGTACGAATAGAAGCGTAATCACTTAAATCACCTCCTGGGTTGTTTAAGGCGAGTTGTAAACGCTCTGGATCTGCATTTGGATAACGCCTTACGATCTCAGGAGCAGTTAAACATAATCTTTTAAACCAATATTGCTTAGATTCGCGATCTGTGTTGTGCCAGTCATACATAAGTGAGTAATTATCTACCCATTCAGCTGTTGGGGCATCATAAAAAGTTCTTTCTTCTGTCTTCCATTCGTATTTTTTCTTTGCTAAATCTTTAGTTTTAAGGAATTTCTGCTTTCTTACGTCTTTTTTCCATGAAGCCTGGAGATATCCTGTTCCATAAACCAATGAAGAACGAACAACATCTTCCACTGTTCGATCCATTTTTGATATTTCCCATATGTAATCTCCTAATTGTTGCTGTTTTTCTGATTTATTTTGATCTTCTTGTGTTCTACCTTGAACACTAAAGTCTGGACGTGCATCCAAAACACGAGGCATAAGAGTTTCTACCACTGCTTGCACATAAGGAACGAATATATTTGACTGCCAAGACTTAATTTGTAATTGACGATCACCATTATAGGCAATATATAATTTGTATGATCTATCTAAACGTGGTTTTAATATACGTAGAAAATACTGACGAGCATCCATCAATGATAACATGAATTTAGACTGAAATTCAACCTCGTCTTTACCGAAGTCTGATGGGTTGTAAGTATTATAACGTGTATATTTTGAATATTGTGTAAGCATATATTTATAAGTCTATTTTAACATAGTACTACTGAATTGTTAATAACCAACTGATGGTAAATGTTGTGAATAATTTAACTGTGTCATAGGTTTATCACTAATAACTTTAAATCCTTGACATGCGATTGCGGATGAAAAAATACAGTCATCATTGTAACTATCCATACAAACCATGTTATTAGCATCGTTGTACACAAATGTTGTCATTTCATCAACTGTTTCCTTGCTATGTAATATAATACTTCCTTCTCTTGTCATTTGTTCGAATTCATCTATCAAAATTGGACGAGTAACTTTAGTTGTTTTCCATCCAAGTTTATCTGACCATGGACTACCTATTGTGTCAAAACGAGATGGTCTAAAATATAGAGATGGATATAATAAATTCTTTAATACATTAAGAACAACGTTTCCGTGAGCTTCAGCTTCAACTACCATTAATGCATTATTATAATGACGCCCCCATTTATCCAAAACTTTAGCAAACCTATCTGGGGATATATGACCTCTCCACATTCCAACTTCTTCTCCATTTGATCTATCTATAATTGTAGCTACAGAATAGTCACCTCCAGTTACACCTTCAGAACAGTCAGCTCCGACAACATAGAAGTGTTTAGCTTGTGGTGGTTTATACATTCTAAATCCTTCTTCCTCTCTAACCATATGTTCAGTTCCATCCTCCATTTTTACCCTATCTCCAACCTTAAGAACACCTTCTCTTTGTTTATTAATAGCTTCTTGTGTAAATACAGCTCTTCCTGAAATCAAGAATTCTAACGCGTAGTTGTTGTTAAACTTACGAGGATTATTCATACGCTTTCTAATCGTTTCAATTTCTTCCTCGCTATAGTTCCACCACCATCCATACTCTTTCTTTACATAATCATTTTGAGATACCCACATTCTATGGAAGTAATCTCCAACAGCTCCAGGTGAAGACTCGATAATAATTTTTCCATTAATAGGAACTGAGGCTTCTAGTGTAACTAGTTTATCTTCTGCTTTATCCCAGAAAGGCACCTCTGTTAGTAGTGCATAGTTAATTGTATATCCTCTACCTACGTTATCAGTAGAAGGAAGCACTAGAATCTTAGAGTCTGATTCAGGGAAAGAAATTTCGAATTTAGAGTTATAGTGAATAGTAGGTTTAATTGCATCAGGAGTTGTTCTGTAGAATGTTTTAATTTTATCCAAAAGTTCTGCAGTAAGGTCGTTGTTATAACCAACAAGGGCTGTTGATACTCCTGCGGTTGTAATTGTTTTATGATATAAGAACCCAGTAATTGCTGTCGAGAATCCAATCTGACGAGCCTTCATAATAATAATACGATTGTTTCTTTGAACAACATTAAAAATATCTAACTGAGCAGGTTTAAGAATAAATGGAACCAACCCTTTACCATCTTTACCTTTAATCTTACAGAAGTTTTCTAGGTAGAATCTAGGATCTGCAAGTTGTTCTACGCTATTATTATTATCCATATATTTGTCCTGCTTCTTTATTAGCCTTTTCTTTAGCTAGTCTTATATGCTCAGGCATCTCTGGGGCCTCAACCTCATATTCAACCAATTTAATTTGTTCTCCTTGTTGTTCTTTTTCTGCTTTGATCTTTAACAATGTTTCTTCCCATGTACCACCAGCGATAGATGATTCTTCATATTTATCTAATCCTATAGATTTAAGTATCATATTTAATCCAGCTAATCTATCTGAAGCCTTATCTGCTGTATCTATTTCAGTTTTAATACCCTTAACAACATAATCAAATGTTATTCCATTCTTAGCCAAAGAGGAATGATACTCTTTTCTCATAGCCATCTTATCTAATGTCCTATATACCTCGGCTACAGTTTTTACACCAATTAATTCCTTTAATTTCTTAGGATCTTGTGTAACCTGCAATGCTTTTAATAACATTATTTGCTGGGTTGTGTTTTGATTATTATATGCATATTTACCTTGTACAAATACTACTGGTTTTAATTTTTTATTCATATTTTTTTCTTCTTACCTTTTAAAAGTTTATAATTATCTTTAATATAATAAGGCGACTTCCTATCACTGTTTTGTGTTAGCTCATACCTATTATACCCTAATATTTCATTTTCTGAAAGTGTGTGATTTAATACATAATCTAAAAATACCGCATAAGACATTTCTCTCTTATCGGCTTCTTCCAATAATTCAAACCGATCCTCTAGTTGGAATACAACCAAAAGGAATTCCATTGATATATTTTTATATGGGAATTTATAGAAATCAGGATTTTCAAATGGGTTCTCATCCTCAAATCCTGGAAATAATTGATCAAAATAATATACATCTAATCTATTAAAATATTTACCCTTAGTTATTAGTTGAATATCATTACCTATATTCCTTCTTAGAAACTTAGTAAAAGCATTAGCTAGAACTCTTGAGTTCTTTTGCATAGGAACTATAGTCTTTGATCCATAAAATACAAACTTTCGTCTTAACCATGAGAGTTTAACACACTGTAAAAATATATCAGAATACATTTCTGTTATAAAGTTATGTGCAAGCGATCTATATTCGTTTAACTCCATACCCAAAGCAGCAATGTTATTTACTTGTAACCTAGATTTACTGTTTGGGACATCTTCAGAGAAAACGTTCTCATATGTTTTGCTGTGGTGTCTCATTTGTATTTATATTCATATTTGATTCAGGAGTTGTTGCCCCCATTTCTGGAGTAATTTGTTCAGCAGGAGCTTGTTCACTCTCTTCTGGAACAGTATCTCCTCCTTCTATTAAAGTTTTAAGTATTGCTTCTACTTGTTTGAATATCTCTGGATTATTCTGTCTGATATTTTCAAGAAAAGCATTTACTTCTTCTACATTGCTTGGATCTACTCCAGCTTGTTTTAACATATCAAAAAACATAGCAAGAGCTCCACTATTATTTTGAGTGTTCTTATTTGAAAAATTCTGCTTACTAAAAGCTTCATATTTACTGTCTATCTTTGACATTAAATCTTGTAGATTGGCTTTCATTTGCTCTTGAGATAAACCACTGGCTTCTTCTGGAGAAGCTGGAACATCAGCTACAGGAGATGCTTGTGGCATTTCTTGTGGTTGAGGCTGTTGTGGCGCTTGTTGATTGTTTGGATCTAACATATATTTAAAAAGTTATTTAATAATAATTCTATTATATCACAGTACATAGATGTAAAGGAGGGGGAAGTTTAAAAAGTGAGAGTGATTAACTCTCGAATCAAGGATTATCCATCCTTCATTCCCCCATTGGAAATAAAATTTCCCCTTCTGCACACCTAAGATATATAAAGTTCTGGGGGCGGATTATGGTTTCCACCAAGAGGGTCACAGATTATTGGCTTTTATTTTTGCAGTGTTTGAGAGTATCCTACCTCGCATCCACAGCGACTTCCCACCTGTAAAGGGAACTTGTCGTAAATCAGCTTCACTTCTCCACCCAATTGCAATTGAGCAAAGATGCTACTGTTCCTGATTGGCTGACTCCACAGCCACTTCGTTGGTGTACATGTTGTAATTTTTCCCCTCTATCATCTAATCAAGCCCACTTGCTTCGATGTAGTTTATCCACCACCAATGGATTATTCACTCACCCAGAACTTTATATACCTTCCATCCATTGTATCAAAAGAAAAACCATTTGTCAACTTGTTACATGACAAATGATTAATTCTTTTTCAATATTATTTTAATGGCTACTAACTCTTAATTCTGTATTGTTGTTGTTTAGTGCCAGTATATCAATATTAAGTTTTAGGAAGAAACTTCTTGTAAGCTCCTGATGTATAGCTAACCCAAGCTCTTAACCCTTGTGTCTTATAAATTCTTTCTACGGCTTCCATATTGCCTTCAAGAGTTAATAATTTACTAGGACAAACTTGACCTCTAACATTAATCTGAGCTATTCCACAATCCACTGACCAAGCTAGATGTCTATCTTCTTTTTTACAAGATTTAGAGTATCTCTTTCCTGTTTCAGGGTTAGTGTAAAAACAATTCCAGTTCTTCGCTTCTAAATTTAAACTACTTTCGTGTGTCAGAACAGCTGATGCTACAACGGCGTTTTCGCCGAAGATTCGCTCAATATGCTGTTCAAACGTCAGTGGTACTTCGACTTCTGTCTCCATAACTGGCGCGACTATTACTTGGTCCTCTGCAATTAGCCTTTGTGGTAAAACCAACAGGGAAACTATTACTAAAGTTCCAATTAAAATGTTTTTTATTAACATAGTAGCCCTTCAGTGGGCAACTCTTTATTTAATAGGCATTGCACCTACGAAATCTCCCTTACTTGTAGTTAAGAAAGAAGTTATAAGTGAACCTACTCCACCTAATGCAGCTAACCCAAAAACGTTAGTTAATGAATGTAGATCAATAGAGAACAAGTCCCCAACTTGAAGAACATAAGCTATTGCTGCACCTATTCCCATAACTATAGCTATTGCTACAGCATTTAATAGGCTTTTTGCATCTAATGCGAATATATTTGACATAATTTTATTGTTAAATAATAATGCCTCATGTAAGGAACTATCAATCCCAAGTTCAAGAGGTATGTAATCAATGATAGCATATCTGAAATTTTTAGCAAGCTTTTTATGCAAGTTTAATTGCATAATTACTTGTTCAATTCCGCCCTAGTTAATGGTCCAACAATTCCATCAGCTACTAAATTATGTTGTGATTGCCATACTTGAACTGCCTTTTTAGTGATAGGTCCAAAGACTCCATCCAAAGGAAGAGCGTTAACTCTTTTTTGTAGTTCTTTTACTTCATTACCCCTACTTCCTTGTCTCATTGTTAGTGTAAACTTGTAAGTATTAATTGGTTTAGGGAAGTTATATACCATTGTCCAAGTAGACCATATGAATGGACTCTTTACATAGTCTTCAGTTATCCATTGCCATCCATTTTCTCCAACTGAATCACCCCATGAATTTATAAACCCAATATATTTTTTACCATTTATCATTTTAGCTTTACCTACGTAAACCCAATGATTCCAACAAGAACTATCTACACTTGTTGGTGGGAGTGGAAACTTTGATGTCCATGTTCCATTATTCTTTCCAGTTATACCAATTATACATCCCTTATTGTTTGCCATAGCCTGAGCTATAGATTCAATATTTGAATAAACATTTGCGTAAGATAATCCTTTATCTAACAAAGCATCAATAAATGCTTCTTTGGTAATATCAGCCTTTCTTTGCATAAATTCTTCTCCTGGTGGTAAACCATTATCGTAAGATGGAGTTTTATCTTCATCTCCCCATCCTTTGTCTATAACTAAATCACAATTTGTTCTTCCTGCACTTCCTGCTGGTTTTACAAATGTTTGAGAATAAACGAACTTAGCTGACTTCTCTTCATTATCTGGATCAAGTATTTCTCCATAATAACTCCAAGCTTGTCCACCACAAGAACCAGAACCATTCTGGTCTTTTACTTTTAATTTTTTACCTATAACTTCTTCAATATCAAAACCCTTTTCCCAATCGAATGGTGGTAATGACATTCCAACATCTGCGTATTGATAATCTCTTATATCAATAGTATCTTTTATTGCACCTGTTCCCCCTATTTTTTCTTCTGTCATATTATTAATTCTTATTTATAATTACTACTTTGCCGACGTTTTAGTAGCATCTAATGTGTAAGCTGGTATCCCAGTTCTACCCAATAGCGATCTTAATGTTTTTCTTACTGTATCCTCTTTCGTTCCAGCTCCAATTGAACTTCTTCCTTGTGTGGCATTAGCTAAGTTTCTTGCTCCATATGATGGCAACCAATCTACAGCCTCTGGTGACATATCTAGTAATCCATTAGCTAGACCTAAATAAGCAAGAGATCCTGGTACAACTGTTTCTGCAACAGATCTTCCTGCATAAAAAGCCTTTGTTCCAAATTTTGCATCTATCTTCTTTCCAGTTTCATCATATGATGGATATAATGGTTGTCCAAACTGTCCTTGTGCAATATCTCCAGATCCTGATAGTAACCAAGGTTGTATAAAGTAATCTTTTATAACCTGTCCAACTGGATCTTGCATTACTGGGAACTTATCTGAAAGTTTCATAACCTGACTACCAAATGTATTTCCACTATAATTTCTTTGTGAAGGATTAAGCATGTTCATCTGATAATAAGGAACAAAGTTTTTAACATCTGTATTCCACATTCCAAACATCTTAACAACAGTTGGTGATTTCAAATATTGATTGTACTTTTCTTCTAGCGCAGCTTTCTCTTGTGGTGTTCTACCAACATTCATTTCGTTCAACATGAATCCAACCTTGTTAAAGTAACTTGGATTATTAATTGCAGTCTTTGCTGTTTTTATTGCCATAGCATAAGGGAATGACAAGAATGGACTACCAACAATTGGAAGCGCTCTCATAACTCTAACGAAATCTGGCATAGCTGCGTAGTTCATGAATGCTTCTGTTGCAACCTCTGCTGCTTTTAATGGTGTTAGTCTATAGTATTTTTCTCCACCCTTAATGATTGGTTCAAGTATATCATCTTTTAACATCGGAGTTGTTCTACTTACAATAACAAGTTCTTTCTCTGTTAACCCAATCTTAGTTAGATAATCAGATGTTCCAATCTTAAAGGATTGGTCGATGTGCTCATACCATTTTGGCATACTATTAACCATCATATTTGCAGCCCTAATATCAGGACGATATGGATGTAATTCTGCTTGTTCTGCTAGATATTTTTTAAGTTTATCTAATGTATTATTAGGTCCAATTTCACCAGTTGTATATGAACCAAATTCTTCAGCTCTTCTTATTGGAGCTTCTTCGAGTGCCTTAGCAAGATTCTCTGATGGTGTTTCATATTTCTTAAGTCCAGCCGTTAGTTGTTTCTCATTTAATGCTGATTCTTTTCCAGTTTTAACAGCATCCTCTGCAACATTTCTAAAGTCAGAAAGTTTATCTCCTTGTATAAGACCTTCCTCTATTCTACCTAATGCTTCTTCAATAACTTTTTTAACTTCAGTTCTAGTTGATTGTTCATTTAAGACATTCATAATTTTTTCCTCTGTCTTAAGTTTACTTGCTATTTCTTTTGGATCTAATCCTGTAAGCTGTCTAAATCTTGTTGGGTTATTATCAGCTAAATCAATAAGAGCATTTACATCATGGAAGAACATATCTTTAAAACCTTGTGCTCCAAGTTTACCTTTTACAAGTAAACTCGCCTTAGTAATAGATTCAAGATATGCTGGCTTCCACATAGGAAGCCCCATCATAGACCCCATGAATAAGTTACCAATATTAGCAACAACATGAGAAGCTGCATTCATTGGAACCTTAGCTGCTTTGAACACAGATATAAGTCCTTGTTGAGCATTAAGAAGTCTTTCGAATGGTTTCATATCTCTTATTCTAGAATAAGAATTAACTGTTTTAACAAGTTCATCAGCTTCTTGTTTTACAACATCGTAAGCATTCCCTGTACCAAGATGGCCATGAAGAATATCATCAACTGTAGTTGTTTTTAACTTATCAATAACATCATCATACCAAGCTACACCTGTCTTACCCTTTTCTGTAACTTTATATGCTTCTACTAAATGTTTAAGATTATAATCTTCACCAGCTGCATCAAGAAGGGCTTTTGCGTTATCAAGAGTATCAGCAACCTTTGCTTGTCCTATGTATTCTGGCATCAATGTTCCATCAGCCTCACGTATAACCTGATCCATTGTCTCACCAATTTTATCTTTTAGTTTTATTGTTGCTCCTGGTTTTAAGAAATCATCTATGTTCTGGAAATTAGAACCAGTTGCACTTCTTGTTAATATTGCTCCTTTGTTTTTAGCTAAGTTGATAACCTTATCTTGTAGATCTGCAATATCTGCAGATTTTTTAGTTGAGTATTTAAAGAAATCTACAATATCCTCACCCTTAGGTGTAGCTTTACCAAAGATTTTAACTGATGGAATTTTTTCTATTAATGTTTCTGTTAGATCGCTTAATCCTCCAGCCTTTGTTCCAATTATTGTTTTATTTATTCTATCTAAATAATTTTTTCCAGTAAGTGCATCAAATTTATCAGCACCTTTTATTGCACTGGCTCCAACTTTATCTGCAAAGTTAGTATACTTAACTGCACCTTTTTTAATCAAATTACTTAATCCAGTTGATTTAACTCCTGTCTCTTCTACAACTGGAGCAAGTTTAGCAATCTTTCTAGCAAATGGCATTAAGTCTACAGCTGTTGATGCTGTCTTTTTCAAACCAGAAGTTAATCCAGTAACACCACCTTCTATTGCTCCTCTTAATCCAGATTCACCTGCTTTCATTGCAACCTTAGCTCCTCTTACAACACCTGTACCAACTCTTGGAATCAAGGCAGCTGTTCCTGCTGTAACCCAGTTAATTGGGTCAAACATAACATCAAGTGCAAACCCTAATGGAATTTGAACACCTCTTGATACGTTATACTGTTTTAAAACATCACCAGATGTTAATCCTGTTTCTACGGCCTTATTCATATTCCCTACTAGTGTACTTTCTGTTCCCTTCCCTAGTGCATACTGACCAGCTCCAACAACAGCATTAAGTGGTTTTTGCAATGCTTTTAATCCCCCCATAAACCACCCTTCATTACTACTTGTATCTTCAGTAGGCGCGTTATCTGATCCATACCATTGGTTTCTTATTTGAGTTCCTCTTAATTGTTCTATTTGTTTATTAATAGAAGCTAATTGCGAATCCTTACTTAAGTCTGTTTTTGACGGATCTGTATTTGGAGCATATGCAGTCGAAGAAGAACTCAAATCTTTTTTGAGTGTATCGGCTCTGTTTTGTAAGGCTTCTATAGGTGTTGCCATATCAAATATTATAACATAGTACTCTCTTGTCCCAAAGCATAAAAGTACTTTTTAACCTTGTAATCAGGTTTAAATTTAACAGTTGGCTTTGCGGATATCTCTGTAATCCTACCAGTATTAACATTAACCATTTTCCTTCCCTTATGTATTTTTAAATTAAACTCACCCCAGTCTGGAAGCTTTATAACTTGGTTGTCTCTTAACTCCCTAGACATGGTTCTAACCATTCCGTAATAAATATCACGAACTGTTTGTAGGTCTGGTACACCAGAATGACCAGAGACTAACTTAAAAAATTGTTCTGGGTCTATACTTTTCATTATTTTATATTATGTTCTCCAAGGTGTAATAACTCCTTAATTTTTTCTTCATCAAATCCTACTACTACATCTTCTCCTATTACAACAACAGGAACGCCCATTTGATTACTCTTCTCAATCATCTCTCTTCGTTTTGAAGCATCACTAGCTACATCGATAGCTGTGTAATCAACCTTAAACTTATCTAAAAATGTTTTTACCAAATTACAGAAATGGCAAGTTGGTGTTGTATATATTGTTACTTTTTTCATACTTATTTTTTTTATTAATTAATAATTTACTAAAATAGGAAGTCAAGAATCTAATAATTATTCTACTCCGAGTACTTGCTCAATACTTACCTCCTCTGGATTTACCTCTTCTCCACATCCATTAGGATTTTCTTTATAAGCTTCTTCGGCCATTTTACATATTTCATCTTGATTAAACGCTAAACCTGAAACAAACGTTAACTGCTTATCGAACACATCTCTAAGTAAATCTTTCATAGCTTTATTCTGTTTAGGTTCTACAATTGATGAATCTATGATCGTTAATGTTTTACCCATTATCTTTCTAAATAAATCCATAACTAAACTAAACGCAATTGCTTTCTCCCCGAACTCTACTTCTAATTTACTGATATCTCGAACAGGGTAACTTACTAAATTACCTTGTTTCTCACAAACAATAATTTCTTTTATTTTTGACATGACTTTGACTTGACTTGACTTCCTATTTCAAAAAACTATGGTGGAGATGGGGGCATTGAAGCCCCGTGTACCATTCACATTCCACAACGTCTACGAGGAGTATTCCGATTCTTTTAGGTTGGTCTGGGAGGCACACGGACATGACTTAACCAGACTCCCCCTTACTTCGAGTCTTATACATATTCTGAGTGGGGAACGAATATATAATGCAATATGGTTTTTTATTAAGTTCCTAGAACGCCCCATATTAGGAACTAGGAACTCCGTTTAAGCGAACGCTAGGCTCAATGAGTCTACTGTTGAAAAAAACGGGCTAAGAATTGAATTCTTTGCATTTAGTTTTCACCTACAAATCAAGAGTTAGTAGATATGCTCTTCCTCGCAGTTGTAAAAGAACGATTGGTATCGAAACCTTTCATCCCCATGCAACTAGTATATCACTTGACAAGTAAAATTGCAAGGAGTATACTCTATCTAGTGTTCTTTTACATTTCCGATTAAATATATGAAGCATGAAATCCTCGTAGAGGTATAAGTCTTCGTAATAAATAAATGATTAAATCAAGTTTCGAATTTGAGATTCTCGTACACGGGAGCTCAGCAAAAGAATATTATCACAAAGGTAAAAATTATATTGAAGGTAAAAAAGGATCACACTTTTCTTTAAGAATGAAAAACAATTCTGGAAGTAAAGCTCTTTTTATTCCGACAGTAGATGGACTATCTATTATAAGTGGTAAGGAAGGTTCGTTTAAGTCCCAGGGTTATATTGTTAACGCATATGATTCTGTAACTATTGATGGGTGGAGAACATCAGATGATAAAGTTTCACAATTTTATTTTTCTACACCAGAAAAGAGTTATGCAACGAAAATTAAAAAGGGTGGTAACTTAGGAGTTATAGGGTGTGCGGTTTATAAAGAAAAGGAAAGAGTTCAAATAGTTGAAAAAATTATTAAAGAATATATTCCATATAATCCTCAACCATATCAATTCCCAAACAGTGGACCATGGTATAGTTATACATGTGCAAGTCTTAATACTAGCCAGCCAGCAAGTATAATGAATTGTTCATCAGCCTTATCAGCATCAGCATGTGGAACATCTAGTGAAACCAGATCACCTCAAGCTTTAGGTACAGGTTTTGGAGAGGATAAATATTCTCCAGTGACCAAGGTTGATTTTGAAAGAGCTGATAATGTTGCGGAAGTATTCTCTATATATTATAATACAAGAGAGAAGTTAGAAGAGATAGGTGTTGAATTTAGAAAACCAGTTTATGTAGCTCCATCAGCATTTCCAAATGAAGATGGATACTGCGAAAGACCTTAACAATTAATTGATCGGAAATAGGAGAACACAAATGCTTTGGATACTCAATGGGTGAGTAGCTGTCTGTAAAACAGTGCCTTCGGGAAAGTTGGTTCGATTCCAACCCACAGCACAATGGCGGCTGAATGAAAACAATGGCCCTCGGCTCACTACCGACTAGGCAGCCAACAAGTTTCAGTCACAGTGTAACTATGCACTATAAAAGAAAAAAGTATAAGTTTAAGAAAAGTAAATTCCTAGATAAAGAACTTCTTTCATATGAATATGGGAGAGCTATAGCTAAGGAAGTTATAAGTAGAAAAGAGTTTAGAAAAGAATTATTAGAGAAGTCATTTGAATAAAAATAAATCACTTGACAAGAGTTTAGGAATAGTATAAGATAGTATCAGGACTCGAAATCCTATTATAAATTTAATGTAAAATTATGTTCAAAATAATAAAAAGCACAACCAAAGAACAAAGTATACTCGATACCCAGAAGGGCTCAGGCTTTTTAGGACGTAATATTACAGTGGGAGGAATGCATCCGATAAGTAACCAGGCCAAAAATTGTAATAGAACGTCCGAGATCTTTAAAAACTTAATAGGTAGATATGTGTTTAAAATTGTAAGTACAGCTTAGAAACTCAAAAAGTTAATAGTTCAATTTTAAACATACGAAAGTATGTTTTTTTAATTTCGGGGTGTGTTGAAATGGTATCATCCGCGGTCTGGATCCGCGTGTCAAAGGTTCGAATCCTTTCGTCCCGACTAGGTTCGTTGATAGTTTAATAGTTTTTATTAGGAGATAGTGTAATGGTAACACGCCAAGCTTTGAACTTGGAGACTCTAGGTTCGACCCCTAGTCCCCTAGCAATTACGGGGTCGACTAAAGGTAGGTCATTGCTCTCTGAAAGCAAGAATTTTGGTTCGATTCCAAACCCCGTAGCATTGGGCTGATAGTTTAATGGATTAGAATAGCGATCTTCGAAATCGTTGATGAAAGTTCGATTCTTTCTTGGCCCACAATGGTTTCACGTGAAACCAAATATTCATCTGTAGTATAAAGGTATTACGTTCCCCTGTTAAGGGAATTATCTTGGTTCGATTCCAAGCGGATGAGCAAGGTTGACAGTTTACTGTCAACTGTAAACTATGCGATATTAATTTAGTGGCAGAATGCTCCGTTGTCTGCGGAAGAGCGAGAGTTCGATTCTCTCATGTCGCGCATGGAGATTTTAGTGTAGTGGTAACACACCCCTTTGTGAAAGGGTTATCAAGAGTTCGAATCTCTTATTTCTCCCCATTATATTTTTATATAATGATATAAGTCTTTAAACTTGCTTTTATTTAAAGTCTATGATACCATAGATTTATGCCAATAAAAAACATAGAAAAAAGAAAGGAATATCAAAAAAAATATAATAAAAAACATTATGTTACTTATAAAAATAAAAGATTATTATTAACATATAAAAGAAGACAAGATACGAAAGAGTTTATAGATACATTAAAAAAAGATGGGTGTTGTATTTGTGGTGAAAGTGCAATTGAGTGTTTAGATTTTCACCATCTTGATCCATTAATAAAAGAAATATCTATTTCAAAAACTATTACTCAAGGATGGAGTAATAAAAGAATTTTAGAAGAAATTAAAAAATGTATAATTGTATGTTCAAATTGCCATAGAAAGATAGAAGCTGGTACTTTGTCCTTATAGTATAAAAAGTAGTACACCTGGCTTTTAACCAGACAGACATCGTGCAATTCGATGTGAGGACACATTCTTTGATAGTAGAATAGTTTATTGCGGGTGGTCGGTAAAGTATCGAGTCTGCCTCATAAGCAGAAAAAAATGACAGCATTAGTCATACCCGCAACATTGGAAGTGTATCTTCCCATTTGTTACTGCTCAGATAATGTAAATCTCAGAGCTTCAGCCCCTTTAGTTCAGTGGCAGAACACGGGTTTTGTAAACCCGTTACGTCAGTTCGATTCTGACTCGGGGCTCAGTGCTATGTTAGCCAAGTGGTAAGGCAGCTTCCTGCAAAGTTGCGATCGTATGTTCGATTCATACACATAGCTCAATGCTTTGTTAACATAAAAGTAATGTGTTAGCCTGAAAAACTAACTAACGTGGAGCATTACCACGACAAAGCACATTCCCTGTATGGCGCAATTGGTAGACGCAATGGATTTAAATCCCATACAAGTGCTGGTCCGACTCCAGCTACAGGGACACGGGACGATACTCTGTTTTATCGCAGAGCCCGTACTACGGTATATGGCGCAATTGGTAGACGCATCCGTTTCAAAAGCGGAAAAAGTGCTAGTTCAAGTCTAGCTATACCGACATTGGTGAAAGTCAGAAAGTCGGCTCGCTGCGGGGCTGTCAACCGTTAGGATGACAGTTACCATGATGGGAATAGGGAAACCTTGCCGTCCATCCACCAATATAGGAGATTATTTTAATGGTAAAAAAGTGAGCTTATACCTCACCATCAAAGGTTCGATTCCTTTATCTCCTACCCGCAATTAGTTTAAAAGTAGAACACTGAACTGATACTTCAGATACAGAGGAGCGTTACCTTTATTGCGGACAACGGCTTGGCTGTTTATTGAGGAGTGATCACCTCAACCTGTGTCGACTTATTGGTAGCTCCTTTAAGCGAGACGAAGAACTTCCTTAAGGGCTTATATTTTAATGGTAGAATACCTCATTTGCAATGAGGAGATGGGAGTCCGATTCTCCCTTGGTCCACAATGGCTCATTCGTCTAGCGGCTAGGACGGTTGTTTTTCAAGCAACGAAGCAGAGTTCGATTCTCTGATGGGTCACAATGGGTTGTTCGTTCAATGGATAGGACTCGACGGTTCTAACGTCAGAATAGGGGTTCAATTCCTCTACGACCCACAATGTACTTTGGATATAGAGAGTATATCAACAACTGTAATCAGGTAAGAAGAACCTGACCTTAATTTAAAAAATTCATCGTGGCAGAAGTGCCTTGCTTCAAGTACAGGTTTACGAGATTAACTCATTGGTAGAGTGTCTGCTTTACACGCAGTTCGTAAGAGGTCCGATTCCTCTATCTCGTACAAGGTCTTTGTAATTCAATGGTAGAATACCTAGCTCTTACCTAGGCAATCATGGTCCGAGTCCATGCGGAGACACAAGTAAGTATTAATAATATAAATTAATAATATAATGAGGAAAACACCAGAAGAAAAAGATAATATAAAAATGCTAATAGTCCTTTTTTGGCCATTCTGGGTTCCTGCACTTTTATTATTATTATGGATATTTATTTAAAATGCGTGATAAATGTTACGGTAGCATGGCTCACTTCCAATGAGTTCGAATGAGTTCAATTCTCATATTACGCACAATGACCTTGTCGTCTAGTCGGACCAGGACACTTGCTTCTCAAGTAAGGAACCCCAGATCATAGCTGGGTGAGGTCACAATGGTAGGTTAAGCAACAAGGCGTTGTACCTCTTTGCTAAAGAGAGTGGACTGAAAGGTCTATGTTTCGAATACATAGCCTACCTCATTGGTGGTATAGCTTTATTTGTCCAACACTTAAAGTCAACGTTGCCACCAAACTAGGAAGGTTGCCAGAGTTTGGTTTATCGGGCTCGTCCTGAAAACGAGTAGGTGTAAAAGCCACGTGAGTTCGAATCTCACACCTTCCTCCATAGGGCTATGACGCAATTGGTAGACGTGTGGAGCTTAGACCTCCATTGTTACGAGTTCGAGTCTCGTTAGCCCTACATTATCTTTCTAAGTAAAGATACGGTATAAGAAAAGGCATTCGAAAGAATGCCTTTTTCGTTGCATATTTTTAACCTGCAAGAGGAAGTCCTAACTCTCTAGTATAAGATTCCAGCTGTGGGTAAATAATAAGCATTTCTTTCCCTTTAACCTTGCAAAACTTGTACCATTTTGAAAGGCATTGGAATAAGCTCCATACATGTTTGCCGTTCCCCATAGGAAACATAACATTAAAATCGTTGTGGCATTCGCGACATACTGGAACTTTGGGTCCCTGTCCGCGATACCAGTACTTTGGAAATACATGATGACCTGTTTCTTCCAGGTGCTCATTGTATTTTCTCCCGCAAATTGGACAACGTCCATGATAACTAATTTTTCTTGCCATTTTATTTAGCTTTAGGTTTAGTAACTTGTCCACTTAACCACCAAAAGAATGATAGCGAGCAGACGACAAATGCGATTGCAACATAAATTACTGTCATAATGATAGTTTTTAAATTTCAAATCCTGTATCTTTAAAAAACTCTAATGCGTCCCAATTCCTTTCGGATGTGACGATAACAGTGCTCCATTGGTCTTCTACCATAAACATCTTATGAAGATTACCAACGTCTTTAGTCAATGTTCCACATCCAGCCATACAACATAACTTTTGATAATACACTTTGTGGTAAACCGTATTATAGCCAGTAATTGTATAGAGGTGAGGCACAAATCCAGCCCTCCCCATTCTAGAAGCTTTCATGATCTTCATCGTACCATGAGAACTACCTTGAACGAGGAATTCTTGTCCTGTTTTAGGCCTATGCTCCTTGGCACAGTTTTCACAATAACCTAAGCGCGTAATTGTTTTCATATAGCAATATGTAAGGAACATGATTACTTAATAACATTATATACTAGTACGACGTCTCGTCAAATTTCGCCTTTCGAATTGGTTGGGCTCCCTCAACATTAGTAACGCGTCCTTATATTATAAGGGTTTTTTCGTAGTGCGCCCTTTCGGATTTAGACGTTTTCTACAAAAATTTTGGAGAATTTTGTACGACCCTTGATTTATAAGGCCCATTTCAAACGAGACAGGTGGGTTCGGATATTGAGAATGGCGAATCTTTTGCAAAAACGTAGGTGGGTTCATTTCCCTAGTGCCACTGATTTTTTACAGTACCTAAATCGACCACCCCCCATACCGTATTACTCACAACTAGATGTGTGTAGTTTATAATAAATAATGTACTACACGTATGCATACACATGCCTCTACAGGGCTCTATACGCTCTCTGGGGAAGTGTTAGTGTTACGTGTGGTGTATTGTATCGCTTTACGTGGTTACGTTACGTGTAGCGTATTTAAAACTATGTGTATGTAGGGGAAGGTACAGGTCGAATAGCGCGATACGCGTTACTTATCTTTCGTTACGAGAAACACGGGTGGAGGTGGGTTTAGAGCCACATTCGGAGTTATCCGAACATTCTGTGTTTCCTACAAGTTTCTCTTTAATAGAGATTGAGCGTTCATACCATCGTAAATAAGGTAGACAATCATTAGTCATTGGTCAGTCGTCATTAATCATTAATCAATAATCAATTATATATTATGGATAATTTAAATAACAAGGTGGAGTTTACAGCTAAATTAGAAGAGAAAGGTGCTTATACTAAGATTCGTCTTACTAGAGAACTTTTCACCCTTATCAATCAAAGTGTTTACGCTAGAAAGAATAAGGTAACACCAACTCTTATGTCAGTTACTCGTCAGAATGCTAAAGGAGCATATTTCGATGTATTTACTATTAGAGGTGTTGAAATCTTGCGCCACGCAAAGAAGGTGCTAGACGATACTACAGGTGAAGAAAGAACTATTAGCGAGTTCTACATCAGTACATCTGATATTAAACCAGAAATGGAAGTAGTTGAACCTACAACGGACTTAGACGTTGATTTGTTCACAGATGAAGAAGTAGCATAGTCAAACAGGTTGTGCTAAATAATATTACGCACCTTTAAGGTGACTTGAGCGTTTATCAGTATCGTAAAATAACTGATTGGCAAAATTTGCACCTTAATGGTGACTTAAGCGTTCTGTAACATCGTAAATAAGTTACACTCTTGCTAAACAGGCTGGAGATGAGGTTAATAATATAATAAGAATAATTAGATACACCAATTGAGATGTCTTGCGAGACGCCATTATGGAAACATTCTATTATCATAATATACTAGCAGAAGCAAAAGAGAAATATTGGGAAATATCTCGCCCCCTAGTTAAAGTCTTATAATAAAAAGTTATTAATCTCGCCTCCAGCTTATTTAGTATCAATAGGTTAGAACTGGCACACGGAGAAAATGAAAAACATTGAGATGCAGTGATTCATCAGACAACTTCTTTTAGTATATATAATTAATCGCTTATATATATTATCTCATGTGCCGTTTCTAGTCTATTGAGTAAGTAAATTGAAATAAGGAAAGAAGGCTATATCGTGTTTATGTTATGAAGACGTTATAGTTATGCAAAGAGAAGAACTGATTGTATATACAGTTCTAAAATACATTCTCTCATAACATAAAAAGCATTTATTTCTTTCCTTTTTTCAGTTTACTTATTAGAGAAACGTTGTAGAATCTTATGTAGATACTGCTATGTGGATTAATGGATTATAAAGCTACGTTATTTCTGGTTATCCTATTATTATTTTAGTCATTGTTCTTTGGTTCTTTACGGTAGTGAGAATATTTAATATCATCACTTTTACCCTAGAGAAAACAATTACTATCGATATAAATAATAAAGATATACTCGAGTTCCAGTAAATTATAATCAACGGTATTTCGCTAATATACATTAGGGAGAAATCACTCAATTAGTCCACGTTGTAGTATCTATATAATATTATTAGCTTAACCTTAAATAAAATCATGGACGAAGACGAAGATGATTTCTGTGCTATGTGTGGTAGTCGATGGGAAACATGCGAATGTTTTAATATCTCACCAGAAGATGAACCATCAAAATTATAATTAACCCAATAATCAAAAGAATATTATGCCCGACAATTTAAAATCAGAAGAAAGTTTCACAAAAGCTGTAGTTGCTTATAAGAACACCATTAAGAAAGAGCGATATCAGCCATTATCAAGTTTACTAAATAAATTAAATCTATGTTTATCCAATTCTACACAATGTCAGGAGTCAGCATAGCAGCTGTTAAAATAACCATTAAGAACTCCATAGGCATATTTGTTATAACAGGCAAAGATAAAGCAGAAGTGCTTAGTAAAGCTTTCGGAGAACTAGAAAATAAGATAAATCTAGTTAAAGAAGCTCCAAAGGAAATAGAACGAAAACAATTAATTTTAAGTCCTTACTTCGCATAATTAAATACTAAAGACAGAATTACTTACGTAATTCTGTCTTTCTTTGTGTTGAATTGAACGTGGGGTCAAGGCCCCGTTATTATTAACTTAAAATAAATACAATGAATTACATAATATCAAAATTTAGTGCTTATACACTCATCATTATCTCAATCGTTATACCATTGTTTCTTGGTATAGGCTGGGTTAACAATTTAATAAAGTTCACAAGGTTAGACTTTCAAGCTCCTTACAAAGCAGAAATGATTAGAGGAATTGGACTGACTCCTATCGGAAGTATTATAGGCTGGATTAATATAAAAGATAATTAATATGAGACTGAATATTATAGCTTGGGATATAAGCAAAGAAACACCTGAACTTATATCAGATTACTGGCAACCATCAACAATGATTGAAGAATGTATTGAAGATTTAATCAAACACAGCAAAGAATCTCCTTTAATGCGTGCAATAATCATAGACTGGGCAACAAGAGAAGTTATAGCTGAACTAAAAGGGGAGAAAATATTAAGATATCCATTGAATCAAGAAGTTTGTATATGTGCAGCAATCCAAATGGAAGACGGCACAATATTTAGAGGACATAGGCACGCAGATGCAATGAAAACAGCTTATGAGACTGATAAATATAAGAATCTAAAGACATTTAAAGGCACACAAGGATTTATCACGTCGAAGAATAGATACGTGGGCCGAACAGAAGGAGCTGAACTGCAAAAAGCAGCTGGCATTGAATCTATAATGCCAAAAGGTCAAGAGTTCCTAGGAAAAGAATTATATAGTGAAGACTTATATTAACAATTAATCATGGTGTAGTTAATTAGGGAGTATGGCGGAATAAGACGCTATTTAATCGGGAAACTGATTATTGATGATGAGATATTGGATGTGAAGCAACTTAACTTGCCCTTAAATGGGACGGTGGACAATCCTAGGAGCCTTAACGCTTACCGAACAGACCAATATCATGTAAGATGAAATTTCTTACTACTCTCTAATTAACTACATCATAAATATACATGGAATACCCCAAGCTAACAAGAGCACAAAAGAATAATTGTAAGCTATCTGAAGAACAAATAAAAGAAATACAAGAGTTACACCAACAAGGTATGTCAATGAGAGCAATAGCTAAACAATTTAAAATAAGTAAAACAACAGTGAAATATTGGGTAGATGAAGAATTTAAAAAGAAAGATAAACTAAAAGCTACAAAACGAACAGCTGAAAAAAGAAAAACAATAGAAGGAAAAATAAAAGAAAATGAAAGAAGAGCTATATCTATAAAAATAGCTAGAAAAAATATAAAAGAATTACAAGAATACCATGCAGAAGAAAAAATAAACAATTAATAATTAACCATGATGTGCTTTGAAGGGGGCGAATTGAAGGAACGCTGGTAATAATCAATAACAGCAGAACTAATCTATTCTTTGTCGACATAGATTGTATTCTTTTGAACTCCATTCAATCCTCCTTTTAAGCACATCATAAATTGTGAACTGAATGTAGGTGTGGCGAAATTAGACTAACGCGAGATTTACCAATAGAATAGTGCTATAAAGTAATCAGCTACAAATGATTACGGGCTTATGTTCCCAGTAACTCACATGCAGTTAGTACAGGACCCAAATGCGGGTACTAGAATCCTGCTAAATGAGCTAGTACACATAAATATCTTACTATAAAGTGAAAATCTTTATCACCTACATTCAGTTCACAATAATAAACATATATGGACGAAGACACAATAGATCCAAACAATGAAAGAGGAAAATATGTAAGCAAAGGAACAATGATGGAAATAAGTACTAAAGTAAATGAAATTTGGCAAAAATATGTAAAAGAAGGCAAAATAATACCACAACATAAACACATAGACACATGGCATCAATTTGAAAATAATAAACTTAATAATTATGATTAAAAAATATAACCCCAAAAAAGATATAAACAATATCGAACACCCACACAGAGCGTTGGCTGCTAAAATAATAGATGATATAATTGAACCAAGATTAAACCATGGACGTGTAATAAGAAATGAAAAATATTACCTATTAGAAGATGAAATAACCCATCTTATAAACAAGGAATTAAAATAACACAATAAAACAATACGATACTAACAGCATGTTAAATAAATTGCAAATTTAAAATGTATCGTGATAATGGAGACAGGACTTAAAATAAGACGCTAACAGCAATTAAAATAATTAATTTGTATCATTAAAATAAATGCGTCTTGCTAAAGAATAACACATAAGATACTAACAGCAACATAAAAACCTCTTTAAGGAATAAGTGTAGGTTCGATTCCTGCTTCGCCCACAACGGACGAATAGTGTAATGGTAGCACAATTATAAATGTATCTTGCCAAACAACAACATAAGATCGGAACAGCAAAACAATTCTATGGAAACATAAATTAATGTATGTCCCTTCGGGGATAAACGGATCCAAAGTAGATGAAGAAAGCTACCTAGCCAGTTCAAAGCTGAGCAAACGATCTTGAAATTTTATTAAATAATATTAAGACTCTAACAGCATATAACACATCAATTATGTAAAAACGAGTCTTGCAAACAAATATGAAACACATTAAATCAATAAAGAAAGAAGAAGAAAAAGTAAATATAACCAATAAGTTTATAAATGCTTTATTTAAAGAAACTTCGAAAGGCGAAACAGCTAATGGGGCTGTTACATATACACGTTCAGGTTCAATGTTATTAGACTTCTTCGCACAAGCAGGAGCAATGAGAAAGAATCCAGAACAAGCATTGGATTTATTTAAAAAAGCCTTTGCAGAAGATAGATTAAAAGCTATTAAGATATTATTCTACTTACGAGATATCAGAGGAGGACAAGGAGAAAGAGATCTATTTAGAAATTGTATACAGTGGCTCGGAGAATCAGCTTCAAAGGAACATTTCGAGAAGATAGTTAAATATATACCAGAATTTGGCAGATGGGATGATATGTTCTTTGATAATCCAACTTGTTTTAAGCTTATAGGAGATCGAATAGCTACTGATATAGGAAACAAAGAACCATCACTTCTAGCTAAATGGTTACCAACGATAAACGCCTCAAGCAAAACAACGAAAGCTAAAGCTAAATTCATGGCTAAAGGCTTAGGTCTGACAGATATAATATATCGCAGAACTATCAGAGCTATAAGAAAACAACTTAATATAGTAGAAGAACAAATGTCTGCTAGAAAATGGGAAGAAATCAATTACTCTGGCGTTCCAAGTCAAGCTGCTAGAATATATAAAGATGCATTCCTAAGGCACGATGAAGAAAGATATAGTAAATTCATTGAAAAAGCAGAAACAGGAGAAGTTAAGATAAACGCAGGAACATTATATCCATACCAGATATATAACTCAGTTGAATCAAATTACTCAAAGACACTAGAAGCTTTATGGAATCAATTACCTGATTACACAATGGGTAAAAACGCTTTAGTAGTAGCTGATGTGTCAGGATCAATGATGGGAGATCCAATGGCTGTTTCAATCTCATTAGCATTATACTTTGCTGAAAGAAATAAAGGTCAATTTAAAGATCATTTCATTACTTTCTCAGGTACACCAAAATTACAAAGAATTGTAGGAGAAAATCTACAGGATAAATTCAACTCCATACAAAGATCAGACTGGGAGATGAATACAAATCTTCAAGCAGTATTTGATCTAATCTTAAGCACAGCAACAACCAATAACACAGCTCCAGAAGAATTACCAGAAACAATATACATTATTTCTGATATGGAATTTGATAGTTGTTGTGAACATGATACGAATTATGAAGAGATTAAAAAGAAATACCAATTCGCAGGATATAAACTTCCTAATATTGTATTCTGGAATGTAAATGCTAGTGGAGGAAATATGCCAGTACAGAAAGATGAATCAGGTGTAGCATTAGTATCAGGGTTCTCTCCAGTTATATTTAAGATGGCAGTAGAAAAGAAAACACCAGAACAAGTTATGTTAGATACTATTAACAATGAAAGATACTCCGTAATAACATTAAATTAATATGAGCAAACAACATAAGCTATATAAAGTAACAATTCACTACGAAACAGAAATCGAAGCCTCCACTAAAAAGGAAGCTATTTCTGGTGCGTTCGAAGAATTAGATGAACAGAGTAATTGGCCATTAAGTTTAGTTCTCCAAGAAAACCACACAAAGGCCGAAATTATTAAAAATAATACAACTTAAATACAATGGAAAATACTAGATTATTCTTCGTTGTAGATAGTTTCACAGACAATGAAGAAATATTCCCAACGTTAGAACAAGCAGAAGAACATTTCTACACATTACTAGAAGGAAGTGGAAGAAGAATTAGAATAGCTATAGTAAAAAATGCTTACATAGAAACTTATAGCCAAAGTTCATTAGGTCTTGAAGAAAATTGGAATTATAACGATTTAACAGATACCTTTGAAGTAATTAAAACATTATTAGAATATACATAACATTATATGAAAAAATTCATTTCGTGCGCAAAAGCTTCGTGTATGAAAGAAGCTAAGCTTTATTACTGTAAAGAACATATTAAAGCATACAATAAAACTTGGCATTACAAGATCAGCAGATACCATTGCTGGCCCAAAAATATGGTAAGTGGTCGACCAATTAAAATATTTGGCATTTATTTATTCTGTATTATGCGTATAGCTAATAAAGATTATCAATGGCAAAACTAATATATGAACAAAGAAACATACAATTGTGAAGATTGTGGAAAACCAATCGATCTTGAAAGAGATTCCGATGGCTTAATTGTCGTAAGTGATTGTCCTCACTGTGGAAATAAATAATTAATAATAACATGACTCAATACGTAGATATACAAACTCTAAATTGTTGTGGAATCAACGAAATAGATGGAATTGGTGACTATAAAAGGGAACCAGAAAAAATAATAGAAGATGTTTGTGATAGATATTTTGACAATACAATAAAATGTGCTTATTATATCTTCTCTGACATAGGGAAAAAAACAGCAGGCAAAGCATTAGCTGATTACATACTAAAGAATAAACTTGGAACAATAACTTTGCCTAAAACAAAGATAAATCCAAACTCAAAAAATTCATTAAATATGTGGATATGGTCGATAAACGCAGCTAACCTAAAAAAGTACTGGGCTAAACAACGATAATTAATTCATTCTACATGAAAAACATTTTCAAAAGAATATTAAAATATATGGCTATAGAAAAAATAGAAAAGAAACCATTAACTGAAAAAGTACAAGCCTTCACAGTTACATTTGGTTGTGATCCAGAATTCTTCTTTCAAAAGAACGGAGAAATAATAGGATCTGAAAAAGTAATAGACATCAAAAAAGGGTTAGCTGTTAAAAAAGATCAAAAGAAAAACGGAAGTTGTTCATCAAACACACCAGATAGTAAGTTTATAGTAGATGGAGTTCAAGCTGAAATTAACCCTAAACCTGACACATGTAGAGCAAGGCTAGGAAATGAAATATCAGCATGCTTTAGAACATTATATGAAGAAATAAAGAAGGATCCTGAGCTGTCAATTAATTTCTTACCAACAGTTAAAATAGGTAAAAAGGAACTTTTATCACTAGATGAAAAGTCTCGCGTCTTTGGATGTGCACCAAGTAAAAACTCTGATAAAAAATCAAGAAACGCAGTATCATTAAAAGATCCAACTAAATACAAATATCGTAGCGCAGGAGGTCACATTCATCTAGGTTACGATAATTATAGTACAAATGTAAAATCAGTTTTAAGTGAACCAGAAAGATTGATCCAACTAATGGATATAATTGTAGGAAATACATGTGTATTAATAGACCGTGACCCAGGAAATATAGAAAGACGAAAAGTATATGGTAAAGCAGGAGAATATAGAACTCCTCCTCATGGAGTAGAATATAGAACCTTAAGTAACTTCTGGCTAAGAGCTTATCCTTTAATGTCTTTCGTCATGAGTTTATCAAGAATGTGCGTTAATATAATGGCAAGTTCAATACCAGGAAGAGACTTCGAAAAAGAAGTATTAGACCTAGTAGACATGAATAAAATAAAGAAAGCCATTAACACTAACGACTTCACCTTAGCTTGGAATAATTTTCAAGCAATTAAACCATTTATAGCTAGAACATGGCCTGAAAGTGGAGATAATTTCCCATTATCAATTAATAATTTAGCACAATTTGAATTCTTTGTATCAAAAGGATTAGATCATTGGTTTAAGGAGAATCCAATAGAACATTGGATGAAAATTCCTGAAGGTCATACTTGTGGATGGGAAACATTCCTAAAAACAATAGTAGGTCCAGCAATGATGGATGAAAATCCAAGTCCAGTGCCTAATATAAAATAAAATGAAAATAACGTATGATAACATAGGAGCTTTTAAATTAGAAGTTTCACAAGAATCAGCTATGTATGACGGAGATGGAAGAGATATGGCTTTCTTAGAAAATCTTATTTGTAATATACCGAAAGAAGATAGAAAAATTCTATCAAAATATATTAGAATAGATATGGTTTCAGGATGCATACTAAAAGAAGGAATACCAGCAAAAGATTGTACAATAGAAGATGTAATTGACACAAAAGAAGAAGAAAAAACAGGAAACACAGAAACTTGGGATGGAATACTATCTATAGAATTTAATCCATTAGGAATGAATTTAGATTAATACTTAAATATCATATAAATAAAAGTCGCTTTATGAAGAAATAATAAAATAACATATGAAAATAGCATTCGATATAGACGACACACTAATAATTCCCAGTGTTGTCACAGGAAATAGAGATGTGCCTAACTATGACACAATCGCTATTTTTAATTGGTTCCAAGCTCAAGGTCACCAAATGATCTTATGGTCAGGAAGTGGAATGGACTGGGCACAAACATGGGGAGAAAAACTAGGACTCCTCGATTTCACAGTACAACGCAAAGAAAAAGATCTATCAGTAGATATAGCTTTCGATGATTGTGATGTAGAACTAGCTAAAGTAAACGTTAAAGTAAAAAGAATAAATAACTCTATTAGTCGAAAAGAGTGGAATGAAACCAAAAGAAATAATAATCCATTATCTTTAGATACATGCTCTAATTGCGGTAAAGAAATACAAATAGATGAAAGTCATGGGTATAAAGAAGGAAAATGTTTATGTCAAAGATGTTGGAATTAAAACTTAAAAAACTTTATAACTATATATCTAATTTACATTGGACTTATAAAAATGGAAAACAAATAGAACACAGATGGTGCTACTTACAGCATTGGTCAAATAATAAATTCTATGGATTTCAATTCCATAATAAAACAATTAATATAAATCATTAAAATGAAAAAACTTACACCAGCTAAACAAGCTAAATTAAATGCTAAATTAATGAAGAAAAAGAAAGAAGCAATTGCTATAATTAAACAGGTTGTAGCAGCTTATAAAGATAATTATAACTATATCTCAAAACAAAGTAAAAAAGCTCCAATGAAAGGAATTTCAACAAAAGCATTACATACACTTTTAGGCACAAAGATAAGACAAAAAGCCAAAACATGTAATCATTGTGGAGATAAAACACATAATGGAAAATCACTATGTGTTAAGTGTATTAAAATCCCTCACTGTAAATCATGTTCAATAATGCTAGGCAATTGGAATGAAGATAAAACATTATTAACTTATAACACTTACAATAGGCCAAGTTTAAATGATCCATTAATGTGTCAATCATGTTATGCCAGACAAGAAGAATAAAGAAAAAAAGGTAACCGTACAAATCAAACCAGCATACATGGGAGGAGTAAATTTAATGGCAACAATTGGAGAAAAACATTATGTATTAAATTTACATAATGTACAAGAGGTTATAGCTAATCAAATAAAAGAAAGAGGTTTCATTTCACAAAGAACTGGTCGACAAGTTTACGAAAGACTAACAATTAATAATTAATATATGCCAAAAGAAAAAGAAGAAGAAGAAGTAGATGATAAAGACTCATCAACTGTGTGTAAAATAGCAGGATATGAAATCCTAGCAGACTCAAAACAATACATTGTAAAAGCTCCCAAAAAAGATACAAGTGCAACAAGCGTAGTATTAGGATTTTTTAAAGATCTTGCAGGATGTATAACAGAAATAAGAGAACAGGAAATGAGAAAAAAAGTTCTTAAATCAAAAACATTAGAAATTGTAATAGAGAAATTAGTAGAATTTGATCGAGAATTCGCTAGATTATTAATTCCACTTAAAAAACTAGAAGATAAATAACATGGAAATAAAATATTTAGAAGTTTTAGTAATGCCTAATGGAGAAATACTTAATGAAGGAAAAACACTTGGTTTCATAGATAAATTAGGTAAATATATCCGAACAGAAAAAGATATATTAAAAGCACAATTCGTTAAATATCTTGTCGATAATGATATTAGAAACGAAAACGGATTGAAATCATTATCAGACTTATTAGATGAATACCCTCAAGAATGGGATAACTTCCTTGAAGATTTCACAATGTAATATGAAAGAAATTACAACAGAAAAAGTTCCAATCAAAATGTGGTTAAACGAAATAGAAGATGGAGCATTAGAACAAGCTAAAAACTTAGCCAATCTTCCGTTTGTATTTAAACATATTGCAATAATGCCAGACAGTCACCAAGGTTATGGTATGCCTATCGGTGGAGTTCTAGCAACTAAAGATGTAATCATTCCAAATGCAGTAGGAGTAGATATAGGTTGTGGAATGTGTGCAGTAAGAACAAACTTAACAGAAATAGACACAGAAACTCTTAAAATTGTAATGGGAGAAATCAGAAAAGCTATACCAGTTGGATTTAATAAGCATGAATTACCACAAGATAATGAATTTGAATGTAAATATATGCCACACCCAGAAGGAAGACCAGAAAAAGAATGGCCAATATGCTTAAGAGAATTCGATAATGCTACTAAATCAATAGGAACATTGGGAGGTGGAAATCATTTCATAGAAATTCAAAAAGGATCAGATGGATATATATGGATAATGATTCACTCAGGAAGCAGAAACTTAGGGAAACAAGTAGCAGATCACTACAACAAAATAGCAATAGAATTAAACGAAAAATATCATTCAAATGTTCCAAAAGAATGGGAATTAGCATTCTTACCAATTAATAGTGAAGAAGGACAATTGTATTTAAAAGAAATGCAATATTGTGTTGATTTCGCTTTAGCCAATAGGAAATTAATGATAGCAAGAATCATGGATATCTTCATCGCAAAAACAAATTGCGCAGGATTCGATGATATTATTAACATAGCACACAATTATGCGTCACTCGAAAAACACTTCGGACATGAAGTCTGGATTCATAGAAAAGGAGCTACTCTCGCAACTAAAGATACTATCGGCATTATCCCAGGATCACAAGGTACAAAGAGTTATATCGTTAGAGGTAAAGGAAACATATTCTCATTCCAATCATGTTCACATGGAGCTGGTCGTAAAATGGGAAGAAAAGAAGCAGAAAGATCCTTGTCACTCGAAGAAGAAATCAAAAAGTTAGATGATCAAGGTATTATCCACGCGATAAGAGGAGTAAAAGAATTAGACGAAGCCCCAGGAGCTTACAAAGACATCAATATAGTAATGAAAAACCAAGATGATTTAGTCGACATCATGGTTGAATTAACTCCACTAGGAGTAATTAAAGGTTAATTTTCTATATAATGTGTAAGGTTCTGGGCATTTATTATTATTAAAAATAAGTTCGAAACAATAATGTCTGCCACGAGAAATCGTAATTCTCGTGAGACCAAGTTAACTAGACAGGCGTAGTAATACGTTACATAAGGAAAATTAAAAGATATTTAAATTTATAAAGATTGATCGTCTTTATAAGTTTTTAAAATGTTTAATTAGAATTATGGTCGAAAGAACGCTTATATTTAATAATAACAAGAAGAATAATAGAAGAGAAAAATTCAAAAGATTTCTCGCTCTATCAAGTATTATTCGGGCCCAGAACCTTACACATTATAATTAATTAATAAATATATGCCAGAACTAGAAAGTGTTTTAGCAATTAAAGATAAAGATGGAAACTTAATAGCAATCGTATATAACAACTTAAAAAAGAAATCACAAATCTTTTATAAAACAAAGGAATGTGGATCAGAAGATATTAAGCAGTTATTAGAAGATTTATTAAATAAACAACAGATAACACAACCATAATTAAAATGAATAAATTTAAAACATCATCAATCGTAATAATAGCAACATTAGTAATAGTAATAATATCTACATTATCATGGGTTAAAAACTCATACAATTCAATGATAGATATATCATCACAAGTAGATACAGCTTATGCCTCTATACAAACACAATACCAAAGACGTTTTGATTTAATTCCAAACCTAGCAGAAGCTACAAAAGGATATATGAATCAAGAACAGAAAGTATTTGGAGATATAGCTGTAGCAAGAACACATTATGCAGGAACTTCAACAGGATCTGCAGAACAAATAGGAGCAATGGGAGAATATAACTCAGCTCTATCACGTTTAATGGTTATAATGGAAAATTATCCAGATCTAAAATCTAATGAAACTGTCAAGAACCTCATGGATGAATTATCTGGAACTGAAAATAGAATAAATGTATCAAGAGAAAGATATAATGAAACAGCTAGAATATATAATGTATTAATCAAATCATTCCCTAAAAATCTAATTGCTGGGAAATTTGGATTTACAAGTCGTGAATTATTCAAAGCAGATAACTCCGCACAAGAAGCAATTAAAATTAATCTAACAAATTAATATGAAAAAAATATTAAACATCGCAGGATGGATAGTATTAGCAATATTATTCATCTTTATTTTATCAGAAGCACTAAAAGCTATTGATAAAAATAAAATAGACCCCAAAACACTTACCACTGGTCCAGCTAACTCAGGAGTAATCATAGATCAAGAAATTCCTAATGTAATAGGGTACATAGATGATTCAGCTAATATACTAAGTACAGAAACAAAGGTTTCACTTACTGCACTATTAACAGAATTTGCAAAAGGAGACAAAGGAGAAATAGCAATTCTTACAGTTCCTTCTATGAATGGATTAACAATAGAAGAATTTGGAATTAGAGTAGGAGAAAAATGGAAAGTAGGAAAAGCTGGAATAGACAATGGAGTAATTATTATTATTGCTTTAAACGAACGTAAAGTTAGAATTGAAACAGGAAGAGGTGCAAATATCACAGACGCTCAAGCAGGTCAAATTCTTGATAATAAAATGGTTCCCAAACTCAAAAAAGGAGATTGGAATGGAGCTGTTCAGGACGGAGTTCAAGAAATTATACTTTTAATGAATAGATAATTTATGGATAAATGCCCAAAATGTAAAGAAAAACAAGAAAGCAAAATGGATAAAATTTATGTAAAGCTTTATGGAAATTGTTGGTCTTGTGATAGAGATCTATGGGAAAAGAAAAAACTTACCCTAGAAGAGTTTGAAAAACGTGAACAAGAAGCATTAAAAAATACAATCTAATTTAAAAAATAACAATGAATACATATAAAATTGGTCAAGAAGGAATTGATAAAAACTTAATAGAACTTGGAGATAAAATCGAATTAACAAATCAAACACAAGAAGTTGTAAAATGTATTGAAAGTGGAGTAAAAATGTTAAACATCGATGCAGATCAACTTATGCCAGGAGATTTAAGTTTTATTAAAAAGCTTGGATTAACAATATCCAACCCAGAAACAGATAAACCTATAGCCTTAGGTGTTGAATATAAAACATTTGGAAGGAAACTTGCAGATTGGTTTGAAAGAGAATCAGATGAAGAAGATAATGATGATGATGATAGTTTCTTCTCACACACACCATCATCTGGAGGTTCAATCTTTGGAGGAAGTAGTGGATTTGGAGGCTTTGGAGGTGGATTCGGAGGCTTTGGAGGTGGATCATTTGGTGGAGGTGGAATGAGTAGAGGATTCTAATCTATGTCAAAATGTGTACCAGATAGATACTTAATTCCAAAAGAATTAAAAAAAACGACACGTTACACAGACGAGCAAAGAGCGAATGTAAAAATTCTTTATGAAAAAGGAAATAGCATTCGCTCAATATCTCGTGAAATACCAATGAGTAGAAGAATGGTTCAATTCATTCTATTCCCAGAACGTGCATTATTAGCTAAAAAGAACTTTGCAATACGACAAAAAGATGGAAGATATAGATATGAAACAAAGAAACAAAGTAACTTAGTTCAACAAGTTCGAAGTCGAAAACGTCAAATGTTGGACAAATTAATAAAAAAAATATGAAATATCTCATCGGCATAACAGCCTCAAAAAGTAAAACTCAAAACTTCATAAATGATGCATACATAACAGCATTCACAACAGAAGTTACAACCCCAATAATAATTCCTAATATATTTCAATCAAAAAATGAAATAATAACAAAGGAAGATAAAAAGAAAATGTTAATCGATGTAATAAGATTAGCTGACACCTTAGACGCATTAGTATTGTCAGGAGGAGCTGATATTAGTCCAGTATTTTATAATAATAAAATAGAAGATTCTTCTTCTTTTAATTATCATAGAGATTACATGGAAACAGAATTGATTAAAGAATTCGTAAAAAGAAAAAAACCAATAATGGGAATTTGCAGAGGATTCCAATTATTAGGAATATCTTTCAAATTAAATTACTTCCAACAAGATATATCAATTGCAGATGAACAGCATAATGGAAATTCAAGTGATATAAACCTAAGAACAGAACCAATGCACAGTGCATTTGTATTTGGAGATTTTAGAACTTACTGTGAAAAACAAGGAATGGAAGAAAATAAAATGATAACAAATTCTTGGCATGAACAAGGTTTCACATTAAAACCAGACGGAGGAAGAGTGAAAAATAAAGAAATAGAAGCTTACGTAACAGAAAGAGAAGAATTTTCCGATCTTCAAAAGGAAAGAATTAATACGTTTCCAAATATTGACATAATAATGGCAACGAATTACGTAATAGAAGGATTTGAACATAAAACATACCCTATATTGGCATTCCAAAATCACCCTGAGGAATACACAAATAGCGTAGCTATTAATTATTTCATAGAAAAATACTTAATAAAACCAGTCCTTAAAAAGGAGGAATAATCATGGGATTTGATTTAGAAGGCCAAAACGCCAAAAACGAAGAGGGTGAATACTTTAGAAATAATATTTGGTGGTGGAGAAATCTATGGAGATTTGTAACAATTCACTGCGACAAAATATTAACAGACAAAGAAAAAGATTACGGAAACTGGAACGAAGGAAAAAAGATAGTGAAACCAAAAGCTGAGAAAATTGTAAAAAGATTAAAAGAAACAATATCTAATGGGAAAGCATTAGAATTTGAAACAGCTGTAAAAAAAGCTCAAGAAAAAGCGAAAAGTAACAATAAAAAATTAAAAGGAGGAGTAACTGATAATGAATATGATTTCAGAGAAAATTACCCCTTCACGGTCGAAAACCTAAAAGCATTCATAAAATTCGTAGAAAATAGCGGCGGATTCAGAATCTTTTAATTACAAATAATTAAAAAATTAATATGTGGAAATGCCCAGAATGTAGACATGAAATAGATAGAGTACAATACAATGTAAGTACATCAGGATCTGAATATGGAACAGCTTCATTAGTCGAAAATAATCCAACAAACACCAGGGACAGAGCAGAAGATTTTGAGCAAGATGATTATGGTGACACAGAATGGAACGATACACCAGAATACACATGTCCAGAATGTGATAACAATATAAACTTAGAAGATTTAATCTGGATAAACGAAGACGACGATGAAGATGAAGATGATGATAAACCAAAACCAGAACCAGAGCCAGAAGAAACATTGCATAATATTATATTACCAGAAAATAATATAGTAAGAACAGATCTACCAAGACAAGCTGATGAATCAATTATTTGTAAAAATAAAAAATGTAAGCACATATTCGTAGTCGAAAAAGCAACTAGATATGGATATGGGTTAAGAGATGATGAAGAAACATTTGAATGTCCTAAATGTGCAACATCAAATACTCTTACAGAATACAAAGAATTATTATTAAAAGGCTATTTTTAATATGGTAGATAAAAAACTAAAAATAGATTTAACTCCATTATGGAGTCAACCAACAGATAAATTCATATTAAGGTTCTTAGATATGAATGAAACACACAAAAGAAAACTAGCTCAACGAATAAAAGATGTAGCTAAACAAAGAACAATAAGAAAACAAACAGGCCCAACAGTCCAAACTCTATACGAAGCATTAGAAGAAATAAACCCAATAATATTCGGAGAATATAACCAAGAAAACACATACAGAACAGTTATGGGATACAAATCCTTTAATATGAATGTAGCAAGAACAATAGCAGGTTATTCATTCCATAATTTATGCCAAGCAGTTTATTTAACCACGTGCATAAAAAGAAGATTACGTAAAAAAGAACTAATGGATATAGCTTATTTGACTTGTCAGGATTGGACAAAAGTAGGAAACTATATAGATCAAAATTACATAGAAGAAATAAATCAAACAAGGAATCTAATGCCAGAAGAAGTAGGGATGGATGATGTTCAAAGAGCAAGACAAAATGCTGAAAACAATGGAGCTAATAGAATACCACAAGAAATATTAGATGAAGGATTATCAGATGAAGCTCAAGAAATATTAAATGGGTTTGTTGATCACGGTCTTGTAACAGACGAAGAACTAAGAACAATGGGAACTCGAGCTGTACTAATGGATCCAAGAACAGATAGAAACGATAGAAACATCAGACTCTTAAATGAAAACCTAGAAGTTGTAGAAAGAGAAATAAGATCAATACAACAAAATGATAACCCATACCAATATGGAAATACAGAATGGGGACAATATGAAGAAAACAGAAGACAAATGCTTCAGGAATTAGAAGCTGAGAGACTAAGAATGAGAGAAAGAATTAGGCTAGAAAGAGGTGTAAGAGTAACCCCAAATCAGTTACATGAGTACCAAGTAAACATACTAGAAGCAGAACCAGCTCCAACAGATTGGGCCTGGACAGCTGAGCCTATGGAAATGAGAGTAAGAGGAATAAACCCTGACTTTATGGTCGTAGATGAAGTCGAAGAATAAAAATAATTAATAAATAACAATATGCCAAATGTAAAAAAAGGATTTGCTTTTAAGGTAGGAGCAGATCCAGAATTCGTTTTAACAATGCAAGGTAGGAAAGTAGACGCTAAACAAACCATGCAAATAGCCTTAAGTAGAAAAGCAGGATTTAAGGCAGATAGAAATGATATGGGATTCGACGTAGAACCATATGGAAATATCGGTTGGGATGGATCATCATCTACAGCTGAAATAAGACCTAAGGCATCCTATAAGCCACAAGATGTAGTAAACAACATAGGAGGAATGCTAAAAGGTTTTATAAAACACATTAAATTCTGTGATATGTCAACAATATCAGAACATAGTTCTGTAGGAGGACATATCCACCTAGAAGTTCCAAAAGGTGAAAAATGGACAACAGAAAAAAAGAATACTCTCCACAGGAGAATGGCTTCTTTTTATCTACCATTATTAATCACAGAAAATAAAACTAATCTTAATTTAAGATTAAAGCAAAATTACGGAGCATTAAAAGACAGTAGAATTGAACAGAAATTCAAATATGAAGATGGATCACCAGGATTCACATATGAATTTAGAGTCCCTTCAGCAGAGTGGTTAACAACACCTAAAATAGCTCAAGCAACAATAGCTTATATGGGAGTTGTTTATCATGAAATAATGAAACATCCAAAGAATTTCACAAAATTCAATGATATTGTCTACAAAAGCGATAAACAAGGAGATGCACTACAAACATTAGCAATAATGGAATTTGATGTATTAACACAAAGCATCCTAAATAAAGTAAAAAGATATATTAGAACATTCGAAATGTATCCATATTATAAAGATGAAATTGAATATCTATTTAACTCAAAACAGGTAGTTAAAGATAAGCAAAAAGCAGATTATAATATTGCCTTAGGGTGGAATTTGATAGGAAAAACAATACCAAAGAAATCAGAAATCCTAGCTTCAAAGAAAAAAATACAAGGAATAGCAGCTCAAAAGGATTTCGACAACTTAAAATCTGTAATAAACATTCACTATAATGCTGATACAAACGTAGCATTATTTGCAGATAGTTTAAAAGATAGAGTTGCCGCTTTCAATTGGAAACTTAAAAATAATTATTACCTATTCGGAATGAGAAAAGGAATAGATACAATTATTGCAAAAAATCTTAAAAAAGAATTCTTAACAGGACAAAAGGTTATTAAAACAATCCTAGAAAAAGATTATATAGATAGATTATTTGACAAAATGGGAACAAGATTCAATACTAATAGCGGAATGTTAAACAATCCAACATTAGATTTTATGACAGGAAAAATAAAAGACATGAGAGAATCAGTCATAGTTATCGGAATACCATACTCAATGAGAATAGAAGAAAATATTAAACCATTCCTAAACTTTATTTGGTCACTAGAGAAAGGAGACGTCCAAAAAATGAATAAAAAGGACGAGAACAAATTAATTGATGATACTGAATTACCATTAGAACAAAAAGGAGAAATATATAGAATCCTAACGAAACAAATGGAAATAAATCAAGAAGTTGTCATGGATACAGGCTCACATAGTCTTCAAAATCACGAAAGAGCTGTAAACGAAATGATAAATGAATGCCAAACAGAAGGACAATAATATTATCAATTAATAAATTAAAACAATTATGTGTGGATTAATCGCAGGGTTCAGTACAACTACACCCAAAACAAAAAGCGCTAAGGCTACCAAAGCTGTAAGTATAAACGATCTAATTATTAATCAATATGAAGATCAATACAATAGAGGTCAAAAAGGATTTGGGATAGTAAGAATAGCTAAAAACGGAAAAGTAGATCTAGACAGAGCAACGGAACCTCAAAAATTCCTATTAGATCTATATATGAAACCAGCCACTATGATAGTAGCACATCATAGAACACCAACATCAACTGAAAATAAAATACAACAAACACACCCAATCAAAGTATCAAATAAACAATTAAAATTTGATTATTATGTAGTTCATAATGGAATGATCAGTAATGATGAAGAATTAAAAAAGAAACATGAAAAAGAAGGATTTGTATACACAACAAAGTGTATAGAATATGTAAGTAAATATTACAGAAATGATCCAAAGACAAAATGGAATGATTCAGAAGCAATAGCTATAGAATTAGCTCTATTTATAGAAGGAAAAATAAAAGCAATAAGAACAGATAACTCAGCAGCTTTTATAGTTGTTCAAGTAAGTAAAAAAGCAGGAATAGCAAAAAGATGCTTCTTTGGAAGAAATGGTTTTAGTAGTGCATTAAACATGTCTAAAACTAAAGGAACATTACTTATCTCAAGTGAAGGTAAAGGAGATGAAGTTAAAGAAAATAAACTATATTCATTTAACGTAAGAGACGAAAAAATGAAATTAGAATCTAAAGCTATTCCATTCGAAAAAGAAAAAGTGATAGAAGTTAAAACAACAACATTAACAACAGTTGAAAAAACAGAGCCAACCAAAAAAGAAGTAGAATCATTAACATGTGAACAAGCTACTTTAATTCCAATAGAAAACGAACCAATAACCGAAAAAGATAAAGTTGTAACACCATATGAATTAAGAGCGTGGATAGACGTAGACACAGATCCAATCTTAGATTTAGATTTCAACGCAGATATATTTACAGATAAAAAATATAAAGAAAATCTATGCGAAGAATTTAGCTTTCAGTTAAAAGGTTCAGCTACAAATGAAATTAAAAGACAAATAACTGAAAAATTAGAAGAAGAAGTTGAAAAAATAACAGAACTAGCTGAAAACTTCAAAGATATTTGCCAAAGCAGTAAGATACAAGACCCAGAAAGAAATTTCTTCTTAGCTCAAATAGCAAATCAATTCAAAGCAATGGAGGCTATCACAGATATAGCTAGTGAAGAATATATAAAAGCTCAAATCATCGAAGATAAAGAAGAAATAGCTGATTATAACGCTGGATTTCATCTAGATGATATGGCATATTCAAAAGAAACAGGAATGCCAGATTATGATGTTGGTTATAGAAGTAGAGAAGGAGTGACACATATTCACGGAGGTCACAGATATGGACAAGGAATAAGAGATGATGATGATTACGGAATAGATAGATTCTAAATAACATGTATCCAACAAAGGAACAAATATTAAAGAAAGATCCGAAAGTAAAATCAATTATCAAAGCAGCGACATTAACTTGGAAAGATAAATATCTAAAAGATTGGAAAGAATTACCAAAAGAAGAAAAAGTAGAAAGATTGAAGATCTTAGCACTTTGGCTAAATTGGTCAAATCATAAAAAACACGATACTCTTAAAATAAAAGTAGGAGATACGTTCCAATATGATCCAAGAAACCAGACTTTATACATAGATGGAGATAATCCAAGTATACTATCAACGTTGCACGAATTAGGTCATCATATCAAAGGTTCAAGTGAATTAAACGCATGTAGATGGTCAGTATGGCTATTTATTGAATGCTTCCCAGGATTATATAAAAACCTGAAATGGGATAAACATTTATTAGTTAAGAAATAATTAAAATTCAGGTGTGCTTATTCATCCCCCTCTTAAACACGTAATCATGAGGGAGTGGTGTATAAGTACATCTGAACACCATTATGAACACAATTAATGCCCCGTGATAAAAGGTCGAATATTATTAGAAAAATTAATCATTATGCAACTAAATATACCCTTAGGAAGTTCAATAGAAAGAAAAGAGGAAAATGAGAATACTGTAAGGATTAAGGTTCCAAATACTAAATTCTGGATATTAGGAGAGAAAGTTTCCAAGTCGAACTGGAAAATGTCTCTAATAGATCCTCAATCGAACTATAAGGATGTGATTCATGAAAACATAACAACCAAATCGTTTGCGATATTCTCAAACGTAATTCTCAAAACTCCATTCCCATACAAAGGAAAAAGAGCTGAGAATTCAAGTGCTATTAAAAGGTTCATTAATAAAAATATAAAAACATATGTCAACAGAAAACAAAGAAGTTAGTACAAAATTAACAGATAAAGTAGCAGAATACAAATTGATTGCTCGCGAATCTTTAAGAATGGATTTAATAACTCCACGTCTTTCAAAGATTGCTAACGTAGAAGTAACAATAGATTCTACTAAAAAGTGTAAAGAAGAGATCGAGCACGAAATACTAGTAGAAAATTACGAAATTTCAAAACTTGATACTGATCACCCAGATTATCTATTATTCAAAGAAGAGAAAGAAGAGACAGTAAAAGCTTACACAGAAGAAGTTGAAAACCACGACAAAGCTATCAAAGAATTAGAAGATGTTATCGCTGAGCAAAAGGAAGGCATCGCTAAAATTGAAAGTGGAGAGACAAAGGTTTCAATGGAAGCTCTTAATGATCTTGTATCAAAAATGATTGAACAAGATGCATTAAATGCAATAGCTAAGAAAGCTGAGTAACATCAGTAAAATTTAATAAAAAGAAAAAGCCCGAGCGCAGAAATGCCCTTCGGGCTTTTTTTATGCTACATTGGATGTCAAACGACATTAGATTTTTAAAAAACCATAACCGTTATCTCATGAGGCTGAAAAAATCGACTTTCGTGGGATGGTGGTATAATATAGCTGTAATGAAAACAATCGAACATACAAGGGCAAAATATGTCGAGAAAATAATACGCCTAGCTTGGAGTAGCCTAGAAAGCCATCTTGAATATACCTATAAAAAGACATCTGAAGGAGAAGAGTTCCATAAACAGTGTGTCAAGGAATATATAGAAATAATCAAGAATGCTTCCGAACTCTATTAGGCTGTTATTTTTATAGTCTTTGGATTCGTAAAATAAGAACCACAATCCTGACATTGGTATTGCATCTTATAACCTCCTTTAACCATTTTATTCTTACTTTTAGTCATATGTGTAGATAAACACAATGGATTTGGGCATGTTATACCATCTGGGTTAACATAAACAAAGTCTCCTGATTGTTTTGCGAATGGAAGTATCTTTTTTAGAACTTCATACTGTAAAGAAACATCTAATTTACAATACTTTTTCATATATTTCCAAGCTTTTTTATCTCCTTTTTCACAATCAAGCCATAACTGCTTATGTGTACTAAGCTTTCTTCCTATATTTAGAAAATCTGCAATATCATCAAGTTTATTACTTGGCAAATGAAACATACTTTTTGCAATCTTTTTAGTGTCAAATGTTTTATTAACTGGAATTGGATCTAACCCATGAGCCAGTAAACGAGTATTAAATACTTTCATATCAAATTGATCGCCATTATGAGCTGAAACAACATCAGCTTGCTTTAAAATAGGACCAAAGAATTTAACTAACTCTTCGTCATCTAATACTCCTTTTTTATATCCTTTAAAATCATCTTGACCAATAATTTTAACAGGACCATCATTCCACTTATACCCAACACAAAGAATTTTCTCAAATTCTATTTGTTCAATTATATTGGTTTCCCAAATACTCCCAAAGAAATATCCTTTTCCTGGGCTTGTCTCATAATCTAACGACAATATTTTAACATCTTTTTTATCTGGAAAACTTAACTTAATATCTTTTTTCTTTTTCATATATTTTATATTATATTTTTAATATTATTCTTCGACTTCCTTTACTTTTTCATTTCCAAAACCAACACTTCCTCCAAATTCATTATCAGAACTTTTTGGATTACCCGACTCTAATAATGTTAACACTTCAACCACATCATCCAGCTTATTATCTAAACAGAGTACAGAAATAAGAGATTCCGCTAAAGCTGCGAAAGATAATCCCTTTGTTTTCTTAACCCACTCATTTAGATTTTCAGTTTTAGGTAGTTTAGCTTTCAAGAAAGCCACCCTAACCTTTTCACTTGGTGGTAATATTTTATAAATTCTATCAAATCTTCTAGGACGATTGATAATCCTTCGATCTAATAACTCTGGATAATTTGTTGTAGCGATATTTATAACTCTGTCAATTTGACTGTCTCCATCTAGAATCGACAAAAGTTCAGTATCTCCATACTTTTTAATAATCGCATCTATATCTTCAAAAACACAAACAATAGGTCTCTTTGGCTCTACTTGTCTTAAGTTTTTAAGTCCTTGTGTAAAAAAATCAGGGTTATCACATATAAGCACAATTCCACCACGGTCAACAACATCTTTCATTACTTGCCAAACGATAGATGACTTACCAACTCCTTGTGCTCCATAAAGCATATAACCTCTTCTATGTAGGAATCCATGTTTTTTAAAAGAATCTTCCTTTTTCCAGAAATCATCTATTTCATTCAAAAATTTATCTGCCAGCTCTCCTTTAAACCGCATTATTTTATCTATCTTAATATATCTACCGACAAAAATTGGTCTATCATCATGTCTATCCACTGTGACCCCGTAACAACCAGGTGGTAATTTTTCGTGAGTAACAGAGAACGCTTTAAATATTCTAGCTCCTACTGTGCCCCATTGATTTGGTTTTATAATATTTTCTTCTTGCTCAAGCTGTAGATTATACATATTGTATACTCCATCATCAGTATCTTCTAAACTTGAACCTCTTGGTGAATTTAAACTCATATATATTTTATATTCATAATTAATAATTTTTTACTTACGATAACCTCTTTTATATGTTCTTCCTCTATGGCAATTGGAACATATAATATCACATTTTTCAATTTCAGCTAATAATCTAGCCCAACTAAAATTACACAATTCCGCTACCCCCATTTTTTTATCCTCTCCTTCTCTATGGTCAAAATCCATAGCATATGGTGGAAAAAAATTATGACAATCCATACAGGCCACTTTTTTTAATTCCTGTATGTAACTTCTCTTCTTTTTACGATCTCTTACTTTCTTCTCTACATACAATTCTCTGTTTCTAACATAAGAATTATGTTGAGCTTCCTGTTGCTTTTGTTTATTTTTATAAGGCATGGTTCTATTATATCATACTTCTAGAACCTTACCTAATGCTGAAGGCTAGGGAATCGAACCCTACCACGTGCTTTTGGAATGCTCGTCGCCAGCCTTGGAACATGGCCTCCAATTTGTGGGTTTTTACACCCACGGATATATTAACCTACTACTTCTTCTTCTACTGGGGTCTCAACTACTTCTTCAGCCACAGGAGCTTCAGTAGTTTCTTCAACTGGAGCTTCTTCTGCTGTTTCAACAGGAGCCTCAACAACTGTTTCTTCAGCTACTGTTTCTTCTACAACTGGAGTTTCAACAACTTCTGGTTGTGTAGCTCCTACATTTAAATCTTGAATCATATAATTTTTAGTTTTAGTTTAGTAATTATTCGACCAATATATATCATAACACATTTTAGAAAAAATCGAAATCAAAATCCTTACTCTTTAAACCCTCAATATAACCTTCTGATTCTCTAATTCTCTTTATTGTGTCTTTCGCCTGCTTCATTCTCTTTTTAGCATCTCCTCTTGTCTTTCTGTTATATTCCTTTAAATATTCTTTATAATTTCTTCCAGAGTTAATACTATCTCCGCAATTATCTTTATTTTTCATAGCTTTGGTTCTATTTTTCATAAAAATATTACATTACATAAATAATATCCTCCTCTGCGACAAGTGAATAATTCTTACCTTCAAGCATAAATGGTCTTCCGTATTGAAAGATTACAGTATTTTCTACTTCTACACTTATTGGTTCAAATTCAAACTGATCATGACTCTTATGGAAAAATCTTTTTCCCTCTCCAACTGCAATTACTTTCCCCGTCATAAAATCCCCCATTTCTTTCTCTTTAGATATGATAATTCCTGAGGCTGTCTTTTCTTCAATATTATCTACTTCAACTAAAATTCTATTTCCTAATAACTTTTTATTCATAAATTTGTATATTCTTAATTAATAATCCCAAAGATCTCTCATATATTTTCCAAATAATGTGAAACCTTCCTCGACTTTTAAATTGTGTTCTTTTAGTTGCTCTTCGTTTAAATTTGTAGTAAATCTATTATCTACTTCAAACTCATCTTCCCAAGCACTATCAAAAGCTAACTCAATTTTCTTTAAAATATTTAACCAAGCTCCTGGGTCTGAAGCAAACTCAATTGGAAGATGCATTCCATGCTCTTCATAATCCTTTATAAAACTCTTTAAAGGATAATAAACTTTATCAATAACATAGCTACTTAAATCAGAAACATCATTCTCTGAGTAACCATAATACATTCTTTGTAACCAAAATTTTATACCATAAAATATATCAAAGAAAAAATCAGCGAAACTAGATGACTTGTCTTTATTTATTTCTACTTCTTCCTTTGTATTTTCTACTATCTTTTCCTCTTTTCCTTTATAAATCATATTATTAATTCTTAGTTTATAATTAAGTATAAGATCATGGGGGTTTAACAGGTTACGATTTCTCGTTCTCTATCATATTGATTATTTTGATAGGCCCCCACGATACAAATACTGGAGCACCGACTAGGTACCATCCGCCAATCCTCTACAAGGATAATTCCATTCTATACCTTTCTAAAGAACTTGTCAAGTGTTTAGCGATTATCTCATTCCATCAGGAAGCAACTTTGGTTCTTCTGCCATAGCAACCTCTGTTGTCAAAAGTATTCCACCAGCACTAGAAGCATTCTCAATTGCACTTCTTTCTACTTTTACTGGATTAACAATACCAGCATTTATCATATTTTGAACATATTCATTTCTCAAAGCATCAAAACCTCCGCCCTGAGACATCTTTTTAACGTTGTTTACAACCTCTTGACCATCTAGTCCACAATTGGTTGCAATGCAGTGTAGAGGGGCTTCTAGGGCCTTAGAGAGGATGTTAAAACCTATAAGCTCATCCTTTGTATACTTACTTGGTGAAGCTTCGCGCATTATAGCTTCAGCAGCTCCAATTAAGGCTACACCTCCCCCTGAAACGATACCTTCTTCTAATGCTGCTTTTACAGAATTAACTGCATCTTCAATCTTTAGTTTCTGGTACTTTGTATCTTGTTCTGTGGCTGCTCCAACTTTTATAATAGCTACTCCACCTGATAATTTAGCAATACGTTCCTCAACTTTAAGTTGATCGTGTTTTGATTCAAGACCAGCAAGCTCAACTTTAGCTTGTGCGATTCTTGCATCAATTGATTCCTTTGTTCCCTTTCCGCCGACAATAGTTGTTTTATCTTTTGTAGATACAACCCTTGAAGCTGATCCAAGGTCTTCTAATGTTACCTTACTTAATGGAGTTCCAAGATCACTAGCGATAAATTTAGCTCCAACAACTGTTGCGATATCTTCTAGATAATCTCTCTTTCTTAAACCAAAACCAGGGGCTTTGATTCCAAGAACAGTTAAAGCTCCGCGCATCTTGTTTACAACAAATGTGTTCAAGGCTTCTCCAACAATATCTTCAGCAATAATAACAAGTTCTCTTGCTCCTGAATTCATAACAGCTTCAAGAATTGGAACTATTTCATCAATAGCACCTAATTTCATATCTGTTACTAAAATTGGAACATCTTTACAAACTGCTTCAACTCTATTAACGTCTGTTACCATATATGGAGAGATATAACCTTTATCAAACTCTAATCCTTTAGACACCTCAGAAGAGATTCCAACTGTTGGAGATTCCTCTACGGTAATAACAGAATCAGCTCCAAGTTCTTTAATTGTTTCTGAAATCTTTTTACCAATTTCTTCAGATTCAGATGATATTATAGCTACTTGTGTAATTTCTTCATCTGTATTAATTTGTTTAGCAATAGACTTAATATAATCTACACCAATTTTTGAGGCCTTCTCTATACCATTCTTAACCCCAATAGCATTTACTCCTGACTTCTTGGCACTAAATATTTTATACCAAGGAGACTTAGTATGCATAGCTTTCATACCCTCGTTAAATATTGATTGCATTATGATAACTGAAGTTGTTCTACCATCCCCAGCATTATCATTTGTTTTTTGTGCAACTTCTTTAGTTACATTAGCTCCCATATTCTGTATAGGATCTTTCATTACAACTTCTCTACTAATTGATCCACTATCATTTGCGATAGTTGGTCCACCAAACCCTCTATCAAATATAACATTACGTCCCTTTGGACCAACTGTTACTTTTGATATATCTCCGACTGTGTTAACACCAACTGCTAATTCTTTTCTACCTAAATCTCCGAACAATATTTGTTTACTCATATATTTTATTCATTATTTATAATTAATAATTACGACTTATAATTTTTTTAATCTTTCTAATACATCACTACTTGTATGACCATCCCATTCTGGCGCATTTTCTAGGGTATCTAAAACAAAGTCTGTATCACTCCATCTTTCTATTGGTAAATGGTAGCTTATTTGTTTACCTTTCTCTATTTCTATCCCTAATATAAACCATCCATCAAAGGATGAACCATCTGAGTGTTTTTTCGATCTCCATGGATGTGGTAATGTTGGACCTTCCCAATATACTTTATTTTTTTCACATATCCTACAAAGTGCAATAAATAATTCTATTCTATGCTCATACAATTCATCCATTGTGTGATAGCCATCTGAAACTTCCAAAGAATCACCACCTTCAAATTCATAATTAAAACTTTGACCTTTAATACCTGAATTATTCCTTACAACCCTATCTGTTTCCATATTTTTTATTGTATATTTTTTCATATCATTATTTATATTTAGCTTCTAATTCCTTAATATATTGATCAATAAATCCATCATCTTCTTCTTCAACTTCACGACCTTCTATTAACTGATCAATAATATCCTGTTTCTTTTCTATTAACTTCCTCATAAATCCATCAATTGTATCTTTTCCAATTATTCTATATATGTTTAAAACATCATACTTAGCTCCTGGTCTATGTGCTCTATTTTCTCCTTGGTCTAAATCTGCTGGATTCCATGGTAAATCTAAGAATATCACATTACTCGCAGCTGTCAAAGTTATTCCAACACCTGCACTTCTAGTTCCACCAAAGAAAATATTTATTTTAGGATCTTCTTGAAACTTTCTAACCAATGCTCCTCTTTCATCAACTGGTGTATCTCCAAGAAGTAATACGGAGTTTTCTTCATACTTTTCTTCTAACTCTCTTAACGGTCCATTAAAACTAGAGAAAACTATAACTTTCTGACCTGCTTCTATTATACTATCAATCATTTCTATTGCTGTAGGTATCTTACCCATAGCATTTATCTCTCTAAGTAAATTAAGTTTTACTAACTTTTCTGCTTGTAGAGATTTTGCAATTTCTTTATCTGTCTTATCTTTCTTGTACTCTTTTAAATACTTAATAAGATTAGCTTCAACTAAATCATATTGTTTTCTAGATTCATTGGGTAATTGGATTGGAACATAAATTGGAGGATTCTTAGTAGGAAGCTCTGATAAAACTTCCTCCTTTGTTCTCCTCAAGAAGTATTTAGATATTCTTTCTTTTAACTCATCTAAATTACTTGCCCCTTTTGCTTCAAACCCCCAATAACCCTGTTTTCCCTCACAATACCTAGTTGCATAATGGTAATAGTTTCCCCATACCTTAGGATCAATTATGTTTAACATATTAAACATTTCTATCGGTCTTGAGAGAACTGGAGTACCTGTCAACATTATTACATTTGGTATAGTTTTTGAAAGAGCCTTAATAACTTTTGATCTTATAGCTGTGGGTGATTTAATTAAATGACTTTCATCAACAACTAAACAATCCCATCTATATTTCATAAATTCATCAAAGAACTTCTTCAATATTTCAAAATTTATAATTATTATGTTTATATCATGTGGTATATCATTAAGATGTGTTTTTGAATCAACAACGAAGGATGATAAATTTGTCCATTTAGCAACTTCGTCTTCCCAGCAGAATTTTACAGATGCAGGGCAAACAACCAATGTTCTTTTGTGTCCACTATGAGATACATAACCTAATGCCTGAGCTGTCTTACCAACTCCTGGACTATCAGCTAGTAATGCTCTCCCCCCACTATCTACCAAAAATTCAACGCCTTTCTTTTGATACTCGTACAATTCTTTCTTAATACCATTTATAATCATAGTCTATTTTTTCTTACTTTTTATTTCTTTTAATGTCTTACCACCCTTTTTCAACTTATCTATATTTTTAATTATAGATATTGTTTTCTCTGAGTCGAAAACATTCATGCGTCCTACCTTTGCTATTGGAGTGATAAGGCCCATTGTAAAATAATAAGCAAGTTTGCTTTTATTAATACCTAACTTTAATGCCAATTCTCCTAATGATGCGTGTTTCATAAATTATTTTTAATTCTATTAATACTGATATAGGGCTATTATACTCTATAACCTTGTCACTTGTCAAGCTTACCATCGTGCGACTAAATGATGTCTAAACTTTTTGTGATTCTTCCCCTTTGTTGCTAAATGCCATTTACCACACATTTTACATTCGTATATATTCATTTCTATGTGATGTAGTTTCATTGTTAGATTTTTTAAAGATACTGCTCCCATTTTATCTAACATTTGCTTACCTGAAGGACACTCTTTATTTTCCATATTAATCTACGCTTTTATTCTTAACACTGAATTTTACACCAGAACTAAGATCTGCTGTCAACCATTTACCCATAACGTGTAAATCTAACACCTTATTTTCTGGATTTATTAATGATTTCAAATATGCTAATGCATTTGAATTTATTGCTTGTGCAACTTTTTTAATTTTCTTCATGTGATTTTAATAATTTAATTAATTCTTCTCTATTTATATCCTCCCAACTTTCCCATTTGTTTTTTATAAGGTTTATTATATTCTCTTTATTATTTTCTATAAAAAATATCCTAAACTCTAAATATGCTTCAAAGAAAGCTCTATAAATAGTTTTATCTCCTAATGCGGCTCTTTCAAAAGAGTCTGGTAAATGTTCAGCTATCTTACTCCAAAATATAGCTGACTCTGTTTTTATCCTTTCTTCTTTTGAGTTAAAAATAATTTTTTTCATTATATTTTACCAACTTCTGGTATACCTTTATTGATAATTAAATATTCACTCCCATATTCTAGTGTATCCATAAAGATAAAATCTTCACCTATTTCAATACTCTCTTGATGTGTATGTCCAACAACCTGAGTAAACCCTTCAATAGAATCAGATAATAATGCTCGTGGTCGAACCCACAATGGTGATTGAGTAATACTATCTCCAGTATTATCTAATGGATTACTTGGTGTAAACTTAAAAGCATCACGATTAGTTTTGAATAAATCATTAATATCATCTCTAATATTAACCTTATCTTTAACATTTTCATTATACCATGTTTTAGTTATTCCTGCATGTGAGAAAATAAAATCATAATATACATAACATATCTGAATATTACCATCCTCAATCTCTGAGTCTAAGCAAGCTGCTATCTGATCTCTGTTTTCAGGATTGTAACCACTATAATGTTCATTTGTACTCCAAAGATAATGATAATCATGATTACCTAAAAGAAGGATAACTTTTCCTGGGTTTTCGTATTGGAACTGCAAAATATCAGTGAAATTTTCCCACTGCTCTTGAAATGGAATACTGAAACTATCGAAATAGTCACCAAGAAATACCACCTTTCCAAAAGGTTGTTTTACAATTTCTTTCCACTTATCGCGTCCATGTGTATCTCCCAACACTATTAACTTATCGCTTTCTTTTTTTTTCATTTTATATTTAAGTTAACTAATAA
>Ga0100403_1000103_pt1 | contig 75617 bp, 68 predicted proteins | sample CryGeymet201501t_FD_83663 | JGI IMG/M metagenome (GOLD analysis project Ga0100403, IMG submission 83663) | Groundwater microbial communities from Crystal Geyser aquifers in Utah, USA - Crystal Geyser metaG 2015-01t | ecosystem: Environmental > Aquatic > Deep subsurface > Groundwater | place...
CCCTTAAAGACATTTTAGTTGGAGATACTCTGGTTGTTTATCCCCATGAAGTTTGTCCGGTCGATGGAGAAGTGATTGAAGGCCAGGGCAGCATGGATGAATCGTATCTTACGGGTGAGCCCTTTGGGATGACTAAAACAGTTGGGTCTACTGTAATTTCTGGTGCCATCAATGGCGAGGCAGCCCTAACCATTCGGGCAACTCACCGAAGTGTTGATTCAAGATATGAGAAAATTACTCGGGTCATGGAGGAATCCGAGCAAAAAAGACCTCAGCTTCGTCGTTTAGCCGATCAGCTGGGCGCTCTCTATACGCCCTTAGCAGTTTCTGCTGCTGTGCTTGCTTGGGCTCTAAGTGGCGACTCCACGCGGTTCTTGGCTGTCTTGGTTGTGGCCACTCCTTGTCCTTTGCTGATTGGTATTCCCGTTGCGATTATTGGTGCCATTTCACTTTCTGCAAAACATGCCATCATTGTAAAAGACCCCACGGTCTTGGAGCAGGTAACACAATGTCGCACAGCTATCTTTGATAAGACGGGCACACTTACTTATGGGCGGCCTTCACTGACAAGTGTTTCTGTTTCTAATTCTTTCGAGTCCAATGAAGTCCTTGGGCTTGTGGCAGGCCTTGAGCGATATTCCAAGCATCCATTAGCTTCGGCAATATTAAAGGCTGCTAAAGAGGAGTTTTTGGCAATGCTCGAGGCAAGTGAAGTGCACGAAGCTCCTGGCAAAGGTCTAAAGGGCGTTGTCGCCGGTCGATCGGTTCAAGTTACTAGTAGAACTAAACTCATGAAGGAAGGCTTTCAGCAGATGGCTTTGCTTCCCGAGCAACAAAGCGGATTAGAGTGTGTAGTTCTGATTGATGAACAATATGCGGCAACTTTTCGTTTTCACGATGCTCCTCGAGCAGAAAGCAAATCACTAATCGCTCATCTTGGCCCTCGGCACAGTTTTGATACCACTATGATTATTTCAGGTGATCGAGAACCCGAAGTAAGATATTTGGCTGAACAAGTTGGCATTGATAAGGTTTATGCCCAACAGACTCCCGAGGACAAGCTAGCCATGGTTTTAGAAGAAAACTCCCAGGCGAAGGTTCTTTATGTAGGCGATGGTATCAATGATGCCCCAGCCATGATGGCCGCAACGGTTGGCATAGCTATTGGACAAAATAGTGATGTTACCTCGCAAGCTGCAGGAGTTGTGATCATGGATAACTCTCTTAAGCGAGTGGATGAGTTTATTCATATAAGCAAACACATGAAGAGCATCGCCATGCAGAGTGCGATTGGAGGTATGGTCTTAAGTCTCGGGGGAATGGCCTTTGCGGGCATGGGGTATTTATCACCGGTTAACAGTGCAATTTTTCAAGAGTTGATTGATGTCTTCGCTATTCTTAATGCCTTAAGGGCTTCGGTTTCCCCGAAAGAGATTTCCGACTTTTAAACCGGATGATTGGATTTTACTTTCTTAGTAATAAGAGGGTAGATAGTTGTTATGGTGTTAGCAGTAAATTTTTTTATTGGCTTGGTTGGTGTGCTTCATTGTTTATTTTTCAAGCTTGAGTCCATAGATTTCATGAAAGCAAAAACTTTGAAAAGATTTGGATTGAGTTCAGAAGAAGGAAAAGTTGTTAAGACCTGGGCTTTTAACCAAGGTTTCTATAATTTGTTTTTGGCGCTCGGCTTATTCTACTCAATATTACTTTTAAACACGGGTCATGTTTCTGAAGGAAAGGCCGTGGCTTCTGTTATTTTATTTGCCATTGTTGGCGCAGCGACGGTTTTGTTTTTTAGCGCCCCTCAAAAATGGACCGCTGCGCTAGTCCAAGGTTTACCTGCTCTGATTGGATTGATCCTTCTTTCTTTTTTGTGAAAGCCAAAGTTAGACCTATTTATTTTTAGATGAAACCTTGAGCTTGTTGTGAACCTCGTATTCATGAGCGTAGTTTTCGACAAACTGTAGAGCTAAAGCGTAGTCGGCTTTACTTTGCGCCAGTCCTTTAAGAACGATTACCATGTTCTATAGGGTGCAGGATATATGCCAGTCAGAGGGGGCCCTGGCTTCAGTAGATTAAATACATGGGAAGAATTGCCTCAAGGGGGTCTTTCTGACACTAGCACTAGCGGCAATTGCTTGTTTTGAATCTCCCTTCTTTTAAAAGCCTTTCCCCAATTAGCAGAAAGGATATCTCTTAATAAGAAGGCTTGCCTTGAGAGGTAAACAACCATACTTTTCTCCTTCTGATGCAGGCTGCAATATTGAGATTTCTTCTTTTGTTCTTGTCCTTGGGACTAGTGCGTTTTGCCTCAGCATTGGAATGTCCACATTATAAGATTCAAGGAGACTTTCAAAAATTTTCCAGTGGTGAAGAGACTCTTTTGTGTGGGGATGAGAGCTTGGTTGAATGGAATCGAATTCCTCAAAAGCAGATAAAAATTCACTTGGAGAATATACTTTTTAATCGTGGTTATCCTCACCCTAAAGTGTGGTGGAGCTCTGCCAAACAATTGAGCTTTAAGTTGGGGCGAAGCGCTAAGCTGGAGTCCCTTGTATTAGAGGGGTTTCCACCGAAGCTGAGGGAAGAAATTCGACAAAACATTTTACTTGAAGGAACTCTCGATCAAGGGAGAGTTTCTTCGATCGAGGCAGGGATCAAAACTTTGCTTGCCAGCAGGGGCTACCTCTGCGCTAAGCTTAATATTCGTGCCGACCTTAATTTGAATAGGGTTACGGTTAGTGTCAAAGACGTTGAGCTCGCTCGGTTTGGCAGAGTTCTGTCTAAAGACAATGCAAAGTTTGAAACTCTAAAGAGGTTCGAAGCCTTTGAGGAGGGATGGCTCTTTGATCAGAGATTAGTGGAGTTGAGTGAAAGACGCATCCGAGCCTCTAATTTTGTGAGCAATGTCTTTTACTATTCATCTTGCTCTTCTGATCAAAACTTAGAAAGTATTGAAAGAGTCGTTTTCCCTGGGCCATCAAAATTCATATCTTTTGGTTTTGGCTTTGATACGGAAGAGTATTTTTTGATTAAAGGAAAATACGAGAATGTCAGACTGACTGATGACGGCGCCAAGTTCAATACAGGTGCTTTTGCTTCGTTTAGGTTTCAAGAATTAAAAACTGGTTTTGAGGATCCGGTCTTAGAGCCGGAAGATCGGTTAAAGGTTCTTTACGAGCTTTCAATCAATCGAGAGGAAGAGGATAATTACGAGATAGTTTCGGCAAATTTTTCACCGAAGTTAGTTAAATTTCTTCAGTTCAAGCCGCTTTCATTATCCCTGGCCGTGGGGCCTTATCTTGAGAGGCAGTGGAATCTTGAGGGGCTTGGGAAGAAGAATGCTCGAATTATTGGTTTGGATGCTTTTGTTGTCGTCGAATCAACTCTTCATGAATACTATGCTCAACAGCCTAGATCCGGCTTTTTACTAAGTAGCTCAATCAAGACAAGTCATCGAGATTTTTATTCAGATTATGATGCTCATTTGGTTAAGAATAATTTTGAAGTTCTTTTCTTGCTAAGCGACTCGCCAAAGGTGGATTATGTCTTAGGTGCTCGGGTGAAGTGGGATTTTTTGCTGAGTTACGATGAGTCTGCCAATCGAGAGCTTGTTAGTCCGAAGTTGTTTAACTTCTTAGGTGGATCCAGCGATTTAAGAGGCTTTGCCAGAAAGCAGCTCGGAACTCCCAATGGGCGTGCTTCGGCTCTCTACCTAGGTCTAGAGTTGCGAGCAGCGGGTTATAATTCTATTCAGCCGTTTTTGTTTTATGATGTTGGTAAACTGGGCGATGCTCCGTTTGCTTTTGACTCAAACTTCTATGCTTCTCCAGGCTTTGGTTTGCGTTTAGGAACTTCGTTTGGGACCTTTAGAGCTACTGCAGGATTGGGTTATGAAAACACATGGCTTGCCACCAATGGCGAAAGAACTCACATGCAGTTCTTTTTGAGCTTCGGAGAGGAGTTTTAGTTTGATTAAAAAGCTTCTTTTGAGTCTGCTTATAGTTGTTTTGTTGTTTTCTGGGCTTCTTGTCTTCTCTCCAGGAGTTTTGGTCAATCGGTCGAATGTATCTCGAGCTTTGAGCTTTTTTAAGGTTGACTCTGAACTTCTTCGAGAGATCAACCAAGCTCAGTGGGTTTTAAGCGCTCCCGCGCTATTTTCTTATAAGTTGTCTTATCTTCATCCACGACTTTGTCATCACTCAAAAGAGTTTGAAGGTTGTCTAAAGGATGTGAGCCTAGAGTTGGCTTTTCAACCGTTTCTGATTAGAGATGGAGTCTGGGCTGAGCTTCGCTCTCTAAGTGCTGAGTTGGAGAATGCAAGCTTGAACTTGACTCAATCCGAAAATAGCTCTGATTCTGAAGATACGGCGGCGTCTTTTGATCCGATTGATTTGTTTCATTCCTTCCAATCTATGGTTCAGCGGGTTCAGCTTGGAGAGGTTCATTTAAAAACTTCCGACTTAAAGATTTTTACCGCCGAAGAGAAGATGTTTCAAGTAGAGGTTTTTGAGGTCTCCAAGGCGCCTGAGCGGAAGCAACTTGAAATTAGTTTGAAGGCAAAAGGAACTTCAAGTGAACGTTTAGATGCCGTCTTTGGAATTCCTTGGGTAAAGGATCAATCAGAGTTTTTAGAGAAATTGAGTTTTCAATCACAAACTCTTGCTTTTCCTCATTTTTTTGAGCTGAACTACCAGACTGATAAAACAAATACTTTGAAGGCTTCTCGTTTTGCTTTCTCCTATTTTAATTCGGCAAATGGACTTAGTGCAAAAGGGCTGTTGGGTTTGGATTGGAGTCAAGAGCTGCGCTTGTTCTTGGAAAACACCATTCTAGAAATAAAAGAGGCAGATTTTTTTGCTCCAAAAGTCTTAATCGATCAATGTGACTTTTCTTTGCTAAAAAGTGCCTCGTCTAAAGAGCTGGTGACAAGCTTATGGGGGAGTGTCCTTCAGGGGCGTTGTGTTTTGAGTTCAAAAATAAAAAAAAGCCAAGAAATGCTTTGGGGTAACGATCTGTTGATTGATTCACTTTCCGTGCAGCTCTTAGCTAAGGTCAGTTTTTCAACTCAATACGATGTTAAGGGAAGAGTCTCCCTTAAAAGCAGGCCCTTTTCTGAGAAACTTGGAGAAGGAGAGCTTGCCTCAGACATCGACTTTTCAAAGACTGGAAATGGAGAGCTAAAGTTAGAAGATGCCAAAGTCGTCGGACGTTTAAAGCTTCATTCCTTCAAGAACGTTGCGGCAACATTAAATCAGTATTTTTTGGCGGTCCCGGCTCCGTTTCACGTTCTTGATGGAGTTGTGTCTTCAACTCTCGAGGGAAGGTTTCGTTGGGAGACTATGCAGCTAGAGGCGACTTTGAATGCACAGTCACAATTGAAGTCGGAGCATCAGAAATTATCGGCTACTTTGGCAACCTCCGTTTCAGGCGATTTTTTAGAGAAGAGTGTAGTTCGAATCGATGCAGATTTGCTTTTACTTGATTCTCAGGTTCAATTGCCGGAGGTGAACCTTAAACAAGCAGTCCTTCCTGTAAAAGATCCTCGTTTAGTGCTAGGAAAAGCGAAAAATAAGAAGAAAAGGGATTTAATTCTAAGAACTCACTTCAGGATAAGGACTAGAAAGCCACTGTTGGTAAACAACCCTAAACCTCGTTTTGTGATGCCAGTTGTTTTTGATCTAAAGGGCGGTAGCCAAGAAAAAGTTCAAGGAAGTATTCACTTAGAGCCATTTGAGAGTAATTTGTTTAACCGTAAGATTGGGGTTCAGAGTTTCGAAGTTGAGATGCCCTCTCAAAAAATTAGTGGAGTTTTAACGACCAAAGCACTTGAGTATGATGTGTCTTTGATGATTTCTGGTAAACCTGATTCTATAAAACTAAACTTTCAGAGCTCTCCGCCGTTGGAGAGACGACAAATTATTGCACTTCTTTTATTTAACGACCCAAATATCGCTGATGAGAGCGAAAAGTCAGCCGCTGCTGGACACTTTGATGTCGCCGCTGCTCAGGGGGCGCTTAGTTTAGCTTCTTTCTACATGTTTGGTAATTCCAGGCTTCAGAGCTTTAATTATGATCCCTCGACAAAGGCTGTAAGTGCTCGTCTCAGGCTGGATAACGGTTCTTCGGTTGAGCTGATTGCTGGTGAGGAAGGGGTAGAGGGGGTTGGATATATTAGAAGGATTGGTCGAAACTGGAGGATTAAGACTCTTGGTAAAGATGGGGGGGAGCGCAAGGCCCATTCAGGCCAAGCGCTCATAGAGTGGTTTAAGTATTTTGACTAGCTTAGATGGGACTTTAACATCCAGGTCATTTTTTGGTGCTCTCTTAAGTTGGCAACCAAAAGATCTTCTGTTCCTGGATCAATTTTTGAGTCATTCTTTTTTAAAAAGTTTTCAGTGGTTGCAATGACTGTGTGATGTTCGCGAACCAAGTCTGAAATCATTTCATTAGTGCTTAACTTTTCTAAATCATGCTTCCGGCCATTGCTGAATGATTCAAGTTGTCTCATTGGGGCAAAGGCTGCGCCTCCAATGATCTTTACTCGTTCTGCCATGGTGTCCAGCATTTTCAGGAGAGCATTGTATTGGCCATCTAAAAAAACGTGTAGTGAGTGAAACCGTGGCCCGGAAACATTCCAATGATAGCAGAGTGTCTTTCCTAGAAGCATAAACTGAGCGTCTGCGAGTTCGTTTAGAATTGTAACAGTTTGAGCCTTTTCTCCATGGATAGTAGAGCCCTCACTTAGGGCACTTTTGTCGTCGTTGCTAAGTTTTAGAAATTCATTCGTCATTTTATCTATCCTTCTTTTTTAGAGCCTCTTCGGTGTCTTCTGCAACATCTTCAGCGGCGTCTTTTGCGTCACCCGCAGTGTCTTTGACGGCATCACCGGCGTCTTCAGTCGTATCCTCTACAGCTTCGCCTATATCTTCTAGTCCATTTTCAACTTTGCTTTCGCATCCAGTAAACGTGAAAGCCAGTGTTGATAGTAGAATGATCTTTTTTAAAATCTTCATAATCTTTAACTCCTTATTTCGTATACTTCATCATTCCATCAAGAGAGCTAATGTGAATGTCATGCAATGGTAGCATTTGAGTCGAGATGGCTTCTCTTACGCTTCGGGTTAAGTCTGCTTTTGATAGTAGTTCTTTGTATTTTCTTCGACCGTGTTCTTCTCCCTGCTTCAAAATGGCTAGAGCCGAATACTCTCCAAGGACACTAGAAGCTTTGGTGAGACTTTTTGTAAAGCTTCCCCATGTTCCGGCGTCTTTGGGTGTTGACTGCCCTTCTAGCTGAAGCCAGCCCTTTAAGAGTTGTGAAGCCTTTTCGTGTTGAGACTTTATGTCGCGGAGCCTTTTAGCGACCGGCTCTTGATCGACCTTTGCTATAACTGTTTCATAGGCGTTCACGGCAGCTAATTCACCTTGAAAGATATTTGTTAATTCTTCTTTATAAGTTGTCATAGTGTTTTCTCCTTTTTTCTTTTTAGAGGGTGTCTAAATAGCTTTTTTCCCTCGAAATGCATTTGCAATGATTGAGATTACAAAGGCGACAAGAAATACAAAAAATAGAATTTTCGCAATCGAGGCTGCGCCTGTGGCAATTCCGGTAAAACCAAAGACTGCGGCTATTATCGCAATGATAAAAAATGTAACTGTCCAACTAAGCATGTTAATTCTCCTTCTTCTTGAGGGTCGCTTTCACGAGCTCAGATTAGTGTTTGCAAATTAGATGCCAACTCTCAGATGCTTTTAAGGGTTCTTTGGACGTTAGCTTTTGAGGCGGTATGGCTGTGTTGAGGCGAATTGCCCCTAGGTTTCACCTTCGAGAGTTTGTTTTTGACTTTGTATTTAAGATTGTCAGAATGATTGCTTTCAACACGTAGATAGCTGCCTTTATTCTCTTCATCCAACTCAAGGTCGATCGTCACTAGGTCGTAAGAAAACTCACGAAGCCAATTGACCCCATCTTGCTATCGTCAGCACAGATATAGGACTTTGAATGCTGAGATAGGCTGACAGGTTGCATTCTTATCCATTCTGTCGCGTTCGAACTCCTTTCTGGGCTTTTACGCCTATTTAATCTGCTCCCAAATTTGATTGAGTGTTTGTTCGAATACTGGATGGTAGATTGGTAGATGTTTCCAATCTCTAATATCTGAGTTTAAATTAGCTGACCATGCGATTAAATGAGAAAGATTCTCAAGTCTTGGTCCGATGGCTTCCATCCCTAGAAATCTGTTTTCGTGATGATAGATGTGAATGAACCCAATCCGCTCGTCTTCTAAGCGGGCTCTCCCCTGATCCTCAAATGAGGCCACAGCAGTTTTGAAATTTGTTTTGCTTTTGGATAGTTGAATGTATTTTTGCCCAACAGTCGCTATTTGTGGAATGCTGAAGCAAATATTGAGGTCAAATTTGGGCGCCTTATTCTCTAGTATGCTTTCCTCTTTTGGAAAAATCTTGGAGCAAATCGCATGGGCTTGTCTCTTTGATGTTGGGATGTTCTGACTTAGACCGCTTGCGTCTCCGCAGATAAAGATGTTGGTGTTTTTTATTCGGAGTCCTTCTTGGTCGTAGTTTTTAATTTTTCCATCCTCTTCGACTCCAGAATTTATGTTTTCGAAACCGAGCGAAGGAAGGTTACTTTGGCTTCCCGTGCAAAGAAGGACATTCTTGAATGCAATTTCTGAGCCTTTAGTATTTATTGAGATTTTGTCGCCTTGAGCTTTTAACTGGTTCTCGCCAATAGAGACTTTGAATCGTTCTTCGAGTTTCTTGTGATAATATTTATTCAGTTCTTCTTCGCTCAAAAGGGCAAACTGTTCGTTTATTCCATATAGATGAACAGAGGCGCCTAGAGCATCTAGAGCTGTGGCGAATTCTATGCCTTGAACTCCACTTCCTAATATTGCAACTGGCTCGTCGCTAAGATCTTTTTTCTGCCATAGGCTTTCGCTTGTCAGAACGGCATCATGCTTCAAATCAAGGCCTTTCGGAACTCGAGGTGATGATCCTGTTGCGATGATGATATTTTCACACTCAATCTGCTTCCCCGAGACCTCAAGTCGATTTTCGTTGATTAGCTTTACGAACCCTTGAATAAAATGGCTACTCATCCAGTTCTGATTGCTTTCTTCTTCTCTCTTAGAAAAATATGCTCCTGCTTCTTTAGAGGCCTTTAGGGCTTCTCTGAGTAAATTTCTGTTGTCAGAGTCGTTTTGTGAGGGAAAGTGTGAATGATAAGATTGTGCGGATTGTGCCTGGGCAATTAATTTTTTAGTCGGCATACAAGCTGTTTCACTACATTTGGAGACAGGGTTTGCGTCTTTATCAATGACTACGTAGTTGTTGGTGTTTCTTGATGTGATACTTTGACACGCTTTTCCCGCGGTGCCTGCGCCAATGATGGCAACTTTATACATTTAGTGGCACTCCATTTGTTTCATGTTCTCTTAATTGCAATAAAGATGCCAAGGGGTGTGGCTTCTGTCGGTGCAATATAGGGGGAAATCGGAGACATTTTGCCTCGTTGAGGCATTTTGTTGTCCTCGGCTTTGTTGTTTTCTCAGGGAGGGCTCTTCAATTCTTTCAAAGAGTTATGCTCTAGTCTGTTGTCTTGAGCGGGTTGGGCTGAAAAGTTTCGCTCCGTTTCCTTCATGGGTTGTGCTATTGTTTCGGGTCTTTAGGAGTGAAGTTTTATGATTAAAGAAAGTGAGCACGTCATGTCGGATTTAGTGCCATTTAGTCATGTCTCTTCAATGTTTTCTTCTTCGGTTTTTAAAGTATGAGTAACAAAGTTTTACAGTTCCCTATCTTTGAGCAGGCAGATTTGTCTCGTTTTTGCCAGTGTCTTTATCTCTCGGCTTCGCACCAAGGGGTTGATGAGGCTCGGGCTCAGCGCTTAGTTCAAGGTTTTGAGGGCTTAGTTCAGAAAGTTGGCTATAGCCTAGCTCAGCCAGTTGAAATTTTTTTCATCTCTAAAAATCAGTTTTTGCTTCAATGCACAGGTGGGGAAACGATAAAGTCCGACTATTTTAAGACGACTCTCATCGATGAAGGAGTTGTTGTCGAGTTTGATGTGCTTACCTTTGATTCTGATGTCTTGAACTTTTTTTCAATAAGAAGTGAAAGGCAACAGCTTTTACAGCTTGAAAATTTGAATCGACAACTAGAGGCGAAGAACCAGGAGTTTAAGACTTTGTTTAAAAGGAAAAAAAATCTCTTGGATTTTTTGGCTCACGAAGTAAAGAATCCTTTAAATGTAATTTTGGGGTTTGCTGAGTTGCTACAACTTTCTTCGGATGAAAGATCTCAAAAAACGGGAGTTAAAATATCTAAAGTTAGTCACGATGTTTTGAAGCTATTGCAGGAAGCCTTGGATTCTTCTCGAATTGAATCGGGAAAGATGCCGATTGAGTGTGAAGATTTTCTTGCTTCGGCTTTGGTTCATGAGGTCGCCGATTATGCCAAACATCTAGTAGAGCAGAAGGGTTTAACGTGGGTTTGTTCGAATGAATTGAAGGAAGGAACTTTGATTTATGGCGACTTTTTTCGAGTTAAGCAAATTCTTTTGAATTTTATTAACAACGCTTTAAAGTTTACTGAGTCGGGATCGATTTCGTTTAGGCTTGCTGATGAAGCCGATTTCATGTGCCTTTCCATTTCTGATTCTGGTCGGGGCATGGAGCCAGACTTCTTAGAAGAAGTCTTTAAAAGACATTCTCAATCCTCAATAGAGGATTCTAGAGGTTGTAGTGGCAGTGGTTTAGGGTTGAGTATTTCTTTTGGTCTAGCCAAGGCGATGAATGGAAACCTAGGGGTTGAATCAAAACTCGGTCTGGGGTCGTGCTTTACTCTTCGCTTACCTAAGAGCTAACAAAGCAATAGAAGCCTTCCTAAAGATATAAATTTTATTGGGGTAGCATTGAAAGAAGTTGCGTGAAGCTTATGGGTTTTTCGACTACTTTCCAGAAATTTAGCCCTCGGAGCTCGTCTGGTGAAAGTTGATTGGCTGTTAGTAGAATGCAGGGGACTGAAGCCAGATTGGGTCTATTTAAAATTTCTTTTCTAAAGTCTAGTCCGTTCATCTCTGGCATTTCATGGTCGGTGATAATGACCGAAGGTAGTTTGGAGCAATTATCAAGAAACTTTAGGGCTTGGAGTGGGTTTAAAAAACCTCTCCAGGAAAGCTGTGCATTCTTTGTGTGAAGTCCGAAAATTTCGTGAATGTCTTGGGAGTCGTCAACTAATAGTATGTAATTCGTCATTTTTAGAAGCTAATTCTATTGGATTATGAAAAGTATCTCAATTAAAAAAAAATCTGCTATACAATGTGTCAGATATGGAAAAAATCTCACATCATGAGCGGATCGATCTGATAAGTAAATCTTTGGGTATAATCTTCAAATTGATTTGTTTGCTGGCAATCGCTGTATCCGCTGGAGTTCTACTTGATTCATTGGTGTGTCCTTTGATTGCAGCTCTTTTTTTTAATGTGCTAGCTACGAAGTTTTATTACTTTTTGAGAAAGCGCTTCGGGTTATCTCAAAAGAAGACATTGTTTCTATTGCTGTCTGGTTCAGTGTTGCTATTTGGGCTGTGTGTTCTTTTTTTTGTAACTTGGTTTTCTGCTTTAGTTGAGGATTATGTCTCCTATGAGCAGAGTCTAAATGAACTTTACCAGATAGCCTATCGTGCTCTGCAGAGCGTTGGAGTCAGTGAGTCTTCTATCAGGGAGTTTGAAGCAAAAAATGCCATTGGTCTTGCGAGTGTTCTGTCTGGATCCGTCTTTAGGTCAATTTCAGAGTTTTTACTTTTTTTTCTTTTTATAGTTTTTACTAGACTCCCAACGCGGATGATGAGGCGTTCTGAAAGAATTAGAGTGATAGCTAGCAAGCTTTCACGTTTTTTTGTTGCAAAAGCTTTGGTGAGTGGAGTGACTGCGATGGCTATCTTTATTTTTTTGAAGAGCTTTGGTCATAATTTTGCAAGCTTTTTTGCACTCGGCGCTTTTGTTTTAAATTTTATTCCAAATTTTGGCTCTATTTTTGCCACCCTTTTACCCCTACCGATTACCTTGATTCAGTTCGGACACTCAACGGCGCTTTTTACTTCCATTTTTGTTGGAACGGCCCTGATACAGTTTTTTATCGGAAATATTGTAGAGCCAAAAATCTCGAGCGTTGCAGTGAGGATGTCCCCCCTTCGAATTTTATTATATTTAGGAGTATTCGGACTAATGTGGGGCCCGTTTGGTTTGTTTTTTGCTGTGCCCATTGGAATCGTGTTGGATGAACTATTTTTTCAAAATCCTTCGGTTCGACTCTTGTTTGGAGAGCTCTTGGTTGATCTAGAACTGGCTTTGGGGCAAAAACAACCTTAGGTGACTTTTTGACTCAGCCATTTGGCTGCTTTTGGCTCTAGAGCTACCTCCGCTCGATTTAAGTGTTGGCATTAGGTTTGCATCTATTGTGATATGGAAGCAATTCGTGAGTTAGAATTTGTTGAGAAAGTTTTCGACGACAATAGTCTGGAGGCTTCTCTAAAAAGCTTGGGCACCTCTGTTTCTGCATTAGGTGTGGATGCTGTTCGAGCTGTTGAGGCGATTGCAAAGGATGCCTTGAACTCCTATTTCGAGATTAAAGTCTCTATAGCGTTCTACGCTTTAGCTGCTTTTTTTGTTTGGGGAAGTCTATCTGCAGCTCTTGTCTACACTTTTGAATTTTATCTTGGAATAAAGGCGGCTCTCTGGCTTTTGTTCGGCGTTAACGTTCTTGCTTCACTGATTGTTAAGTTTTCATTCTTTTCAACAAAGAAAGATGCTGTGGAGGCGAGATGAGTAATAAGTCGCAGTTTGGAGCTAGGGAACTGGCTCGAGATATTAGTAAAGACGCTGATAGAATCCTCAAAGATCTTAATAGGGTTGCTCAAAGTGCTAAAGATCGCTTTGGTCCCTCTAAGATAATAAAGAGGAATGCAGTTCATTTAACGGCCAATGCATTTGTCGCTGGAATAGGCGTGGGTGCGATGCTCGTTTTTTTAAATAATAACAATAAAGGAGAATAGTATGGGAAATACAACAGCTAATGGAAATTTTGAACAAAAGGTTAAGGACTCAATTCCTAGTAAGGATGAAGTGGTAAGAGGTGTGAATTCAACAATGGAGCAAGCTCAGGAGTTTTTGTCGGATAATGCTAGAAAAGTTACCGAGGCTTCTAGGGAAGCTTTAAATACTACGGAGAGAAGTATCAAAAAAAATCCCTTGATGGCTATGGGTATTGCTTTTGGTGTTGGGATAGCTTTATCAGCTTGGGCGATGAGAGCCTTTTCAAGAAGTAGAGAACATGGCTAAGCTATCCGAGCTTAGTCGGTTTGAGTCACAGCCCTCGGAGTTGTCGAGGGCTGTGAGATTTGCTCGAGAAAACCCTTGGAAGGCTGTTGCTTTAGCTGCCGCCGGAGGTTTGGTGGTTGTGCCATTTGTTACAAGTGTGACTGGTAAAACTGTTTTAAAGACAGTTTTACTTAACCTTGTCAAAAATAGAATTGTTTAAACCTTTTTTTGTTTAAAGTCGCCGCCGGTTTGCGGTGCGAAGCTAAAGTGTTAGCTCTTCTAGTTCCTTTTCTTTTCTATAGAGCGTTTTTCTGTTGATTCCCAGGTGATCTGCTATTTGCTCTTTGGAAAGATCTTTTCGTTCTGTTAAAAATTTAACATAGGAATATTCAATTTTCTTAAGGTCATAGCCATTTACAAACAGAGCTTCGAATAGTGAGTTGTGATTCTTGGTGTCGATTTGTCTGTCTCCAGAAAGCTCGCTTTGAAGAATGATGTCCCATTCTGAAACTACGGAGCCTTGACACATGATAATAGAGCGCTCGATAGTATTTTCGAGCTCTCGAACGTTTCCAGGCCAAGTATGGGAAAGCAATTTCTTCATAGCCTCAGATGAAATCCTTAAGCCTGCTCTGTTTTGATTGCTGGAAAACTTTTCAAAAAAATGTTGAGCCAAGAGAGCGATGTCATTCTCTCGCTCTCTAAGGGCGGGTAGCTGAATAGGAAATACGGAGATTCTATAGAAAAGATCTTCTCTAAAGTTTCCATCTTGAACTTCTTTTGCGAGGTTTTTGTGGGTGGCGCAAATAATGCGGGCGTCTATCTCTACTTCGCTGCTGGAGCCTACTCTTCGAATTTTCTTTTCCTGAAGAACTCTTAATAGTTTGACCTGTAGCTCTAGGGGGAGATCCCCAATCTCATCCAACAGCAAGGTTCCCTTGGAGGCAATTTCGAACAACCCAGCTCGATTTTCATTGGCCCCTGTAAAGGCTCCTTTTTTGTGTCCAAAAAGTTCAGATTCAAGTAGCTCTCTGGGGATCGCCGCACAGTTTACCGCGACAAAGTTCTCTTTTGATCGATTGCTCCGGGAATGGATTAGGCGGGCAAAAACTTCTTTTCCTGTTCCGCTTTCTCCATTTATGAGCACGGTGCTATCTGTGCCAGCCACACGAGCGGCCATTTTCTTGCAATGCAAAATCTTTGAGCTTTGACCGATTAGTTCTTTGTTTGTTGTAAGGGTGTCTTTTTTGAGTTGTCTGTTTTCTCGCTCCAGTTCAATAAATGAAATAGCTCTGCGAATGGATATGTTTACGTCGGCTGGGCGCAATGGCTTAAGGAGGCAGTCTAGGACGCCTTTCTCGTGGGCTTGGTTAAGTGCTTCAATGTCTGCGTGGGCGGTGATGAAGATAATGGGCACCGAGCGGTTCAAGGCTCTAAATTGATCGATGAACTCAAGTCCCGATAGCTTGGGCATTTGATAGTCAACGAGAACTAGGTCTGGCATTTCGGAGGTAGACTTTAGGTGCTCTAGCGCTATTGTGGGGTCTTTTCCCCATTCTATTTCTATGGGCTGATTCTTTGTGATGTGTTCTAGAAACTCCATCACGTCGCAATCGTCGTCTATAAGTAGGATTTTAACGGGCCTCTTTGAGGCATGTTGTCTTATTTTTTGCATACTTGGGGTTTATTTACTCAATGTGGAGTGGGTTTTGCAAGCTTTTTCTGGTGGAACAATTTTTGCTAAACAGAAGCTATGACTACAGACGATTCTGAGCTCGAGTTTTCCAATATGAAGCGTCGTTACTTAGAGCGGCGCAATGAAGACCTTCTCAAGTTGGAGGAGTGTCTTAAGGACAGCGATTTTTTAAACGCCAAGTTTATCGCGCATCGAATTAAGGGGACGGCTGTGTCGTATGGCTTTCCTGAGATGGGTGAGTGGGCGGAGAGGTTGGATCGAAGTCTCAGAGAGTCGGGGGAGGAAATGTCGAAAGAGAAGCTCGAGAGTGAATTGAAGCTTTTTAAAGAAATTTTGGAATCTCTAGATGAGATCGAAAACTAGCCTTTTTGCCTCGTAATTGTCTGTTCTCTTTCCATTCGACGCCAAGGATAGAGGCTGGCATGGTTTCTGCATCATTAGTGTTGAACGTTTTTTAAAAGTTACATCGGGAGGAAACATGAAACGATATCTAAATATAAAAAAACTTATTACACTAACTTTCCTTATCACTCTTGTGCATTCACAAGCTATGGCTATGGAGTATGTGCACCCTGCAAATGTTACAGAAATACGCTTTTTGGAATATAAAAACACTCAAGACGTAGTGTTGGAAGTTTCGGCTTTGTTGGAGAACAGTTGTCAAGAATGGGCCCAGTTGGAAGTGCTCAAAAATGTAGAAGAAGAGGGGGGTGCCTCTCTTCATGTCTTAAGAGCAATGGTCTTCGATGAAGCGAATGTAGCTTGTCTTATGGTTACAAAAAATATTTATAAGACAGTTGAGTTGAGGAATCTGAAGCCAGGAGTGCACTTTGTTCAAGCCCAAGATAAAAATGGCAAAGTTATTACCTTGAGTTTTGAGCTCTGATCCAAGATCACTTTACAAAGGTATAGGGACTTAAGTCGCTTTCATTGGAGTGACTCTTAATTAGATTTTAATTTATTTTCTCTAGTTTATTTGTCCTGTTAGTATGAGCGGTAATGAAAATTGCTTTCGTTCATAACCTTCAAAGATCTAAAGATGAGGCTGAAGCCGAATTTGACACGCCTGAGGTGGTTGAAGCCATTTCCCAGGGGATTCAAGCTTGTGGGCACACGGTAGACTTGGTCGACATGACTCGTGATGGTGCGTGGATCGATCGTCTTTTGAATCTAAAACCAGATCTTATTTTTAATACGGCAGAAGGCTTCACCGGAGTAGGGCGAGAAAGCTATGCACCCTTGGTTTTTGAGCAGCTTGGACTTCCCTTTGTCGGAAGCGGCTCCTATTCTTGCTTTCTGACTTTGGATAAATATTTAACCAAGCAAGTTGTTTTGAAGCACGGCGTAATGGTTCCTGCTGGAGTTTTTGTGTCTCGCATAGAAGAGCTTTCGAATCTAGAGTCCGATTTAGAATTTCCAGTTTTTGTGAAACCCAACTTTGAAGGATCTAGTAAAGGAATTTCTAAGGAGTCAAAGTGCAACGATAAAGAAGAACTCCATAGAGTAGTCGAATCTCTGCTTAGTCGTTTCCCCGAAGGCCTCTTGGTGGAGAGTTATATAGAAGGTAAGGATATTACGGTTCCTTTCGTTGCAGGAATTGGCAAAGAAGGGGTGTTGAGCCCTGTTGAATACGTTGGGCCCGCTAGTCCAGATGGTTGGATTTACGATTACGAGCTTAAAAACTCTCAAGATGATTTGGTAGGAGTTCGGTGTCCAGCTGAGATTACTCAAAAGCAAGCCGATCAAGTGACCCGATCTATGGCAAAGGCCGTGCGCGCTTTGGGGGTGGTCGACATGGGACGTGCCGATTTTAGAGTAACTCCTAATGGGGATGTGTATTTCATTGAGTTGAATGCACTTCCTAGCTTACAGCCAGGAGCTGGGTTGTTTGAGGCTTCTTCTAGGCATGGGCTTAATTATTCGCAAACCTTGGGGCAGATTATTACGGCAGCGGGTTCCAGGTTGGATTTAAAAACCAGGAAATTACCTTTGCGACATTCGCATAAGAGAAAGCCGAATGTCGCTTTGGTTTACAATATGAAGCGAAAGACTCATCATGATGAGGACTACGAAGCAGAGGCTGAGTTTGATTCACCTACAACAATTAAGGCGCTACTTTCGGCCCTACAAACAACAGGCTTTCCTGTTTTTGGAATTGAAGCAAAAAGAGATCTTGCTCAGAGGTTGGTCGAAGATGAAATCGATATTGTTTTTAATATTGCAGAAGGTGGCGGAGGACGTAGCCGCGAGGCTCAAGTCCCCGCGCTTTGTGATTTGATGGGGGTAGAGCATACCGGAAGTGATGCAACTTGTTTGGCTTTGACCTTGGATAAGGCCGTGACTTGTCGTCTGGTTGAAGCTGAAGGAATTTTAACTCCTAAAAGTGCTGTGGTTGATGGAAAGAAAATTCCTAAGATTCAGGGGATGAGTTTTCCTATCATAGTAAAGCCTAACTATGAGGGCACCTCTAAGGGTATTTATTCTAGCTCTGTTGTTAACAATCAGGCTGAATTAGAGGCCGCCTTTTTAAAGCTTCAAAAAGATTATTCAGGGCAGGTCTTGATTCAGGAATACATTCAAGGACGTGAGATGACAGTCGGAGTTTTGGGGGGAGATCGTCCCAAGGTGCTAAGACCTCTGGAGATTGTCTTTAAGGAATCCGCTGGAGAAATGCCAGTGTATACTTTTGAATATAAGCAATTAGATGAACAGCTAGACAATGAGTATTTGAAAATGGAATGTCCAGCTAAGATTTCCCAGGATGAGTGGAAAAAGATTAGGAAATTTTCTTTAAAGTGCTTTCGCGTTTTAGGTTGCCGAGATTTTGCTCGCATTGATTTTAGGATGAATGATAAAGGGGTCTACTTTATTGAAGTGAATCCACTGCCAGGTCTTTCTCCTGGGTTTAGTGATTTAACCATTATGGCTGAGAAGCAGGGGATTGAGTATCCAAAGTTGATTCAATCTATTTTAAGACCAGCCATCAGACGCTGGAGAAAGAGAGTTTCTCTATATGGCTAAAAAATTACGCGAGGTTTTTTTAGAGCGCTCGCTTAAACGTAAAAGATTGCGGGATTTAGGTATTAAGGTTGGTCGATTACCCACAGGGAAAACCAATTCAATCGTAGATGTTCCGGGTGTAAAAGTTGGACATGCAACATTGATTGATGGAACTGGAAAAAGAAAGCCCGGCACGGGTCCTATCCGAACAGGGGTCACTGTGATTTCTCCAAATGACGACATCTACCATAAGAAGTTGATGGCTGGAGGTTTCATCCTTAATGGAGCCGGTGAAATGACAGGGATGATTCAATTGAATGAATGGGGTTTGATTGAAACTCCGATCGCTTTAACTAATACAATGAGTGTCGGGCAGGTTGGTTCGGCCTTGTCTCAATGGATGGTAGATCAATATAAAGATATTCACTCAGGTCGTCAGGTTGTTATTCCTGTCGTTGGAGAGTGTGATGATAGCTTTTTGAATGATTCGGGTGGATTGCATGTAAAAGCCCACCATGTTCGTGAGGCTGTGGGGAATTTAAGCTCAGAGCCGCCGGCTGAAGGTGCCGTAGGTGCTGGCACGGGGATGATTTGCTGTGATTTTAAAGCAGGGATTGGAAGCTCTTCTCGTGTTGTAAAAATTGGTTCGAAGTCTTTTAACTTAGGTTGTTTGGTTTTAAGTAATTTTGGTGACATGGATGAATTGCGTCTGGATGGAGTTCCAATCGGCAAGGCGTTAAAAAAAGAGTTTAGTTATATGAAAACTCGCAGAGAAAACTATGGCTCAATCATTACGGTTTTAGCAACAGATTTACCCTTGGGACCGTTGCAGCTTCAACGTTTATGCAAGAGGGCGGCGCTTGGTATTGGGCGAGTAGGTTCGCATGCGGCTCATGGCAGCGGTGAAATTATTTTGGGCTTTTCTACGGCGAACGTGATTCCAAGGGACGAGCCCTTTTATAAACTTCAAATGACTAACGATTCGCATATAAACGTGGCCTACGAGGCAGCTATTGAAGTGGTTGAAGAAGCTATTTGGAATTCTTTGTGTATGGCAGTTGAAATGGAGGGGGTGGAAGGTAATGTGGCCCCATCGATTCCTCTAGAGCGTGTGTCCGAGGTTTATAACAAGCAAAGAGTATACTGACAGTTTCTTGGCAGCTGCGTTGAGTCTTAGGCTTTGCTTTTAGACTTGTGTCGCGAGCTCTTTGTTCCGAATAGTTTTTATGTGGGCAACCTTAAAGGAACGGGTTCGGGATCTATCTGAACGAATAGTTCTTGCTCAACGTCCAATTCGTATACTCAATGCGATTAAAACCCCAGAGAGAGCTATAAAAGAATTTAAAGCCTCTAATTATAAAGATATTCCTAAGCTGGGAAAGAGTGACTACGACAAGGCTATCTTGGGTTTCGACACCCTTGAAAAGAAGAAAGAACTAAGTGATCTTGATTCAGATATTTCGACCCAGATTGGGAAAGCTCATCCTGAGTTAGCTCGATTGTTGTCCGCGACCGTTCGACAGTATTCTCAAGTTGTAGATCTGTTGGAGTCTCGCGGAAGTCCAGACTTCTATGCCTTTAGTAAAAAGCTTTATGGTTCTTCAAGCGATCCAATCCGCTCAGACAAGAATACAGTCTTTGAGATGGCAAAACTACTCTATAGGATTTTGTCTGGGATAAAAAATACAATTCCCGTCCCAAACTCGGCTAAAACTCTTAGTGCGCAACAAGCCGTGGACGATTTGTCGGCAAGGTTTTTGAGATATTTTGGCGAAGCTATTCCTGCCATACTTTCCGATGGTGTTGTCGCAGATGCAGCGGCCGGAGGCGATGTTGTAAAAATTAGGAGTGATCGGTTTTTTTCCCCGCGTGATTTAGATTTTCTAGAGGTTCATGAAGGCTGGGTTCATGTTGGAACCTCCTTAGGGGGTAGGGCTCAACCTGTCGCAAAATGGCTGTCGGTAGGGCCTCCTCGATGCACTTCCACTCAAGAAGGGTTGGCCGTCTTGATGGAGATCTTCACTTTTAGAAGTTCGGTTACTCGCGCCCAGAAGATCAATGATCGAATCATTGCTATTGCAAAGGCCGAAGAGGGCGCCAATTTAATAGAGGTCTTTGAATACTTTCGAACAGAGGGCTATGCAGAAGAGGAGTGTTTGACCAATTCGATGAGGGTGTTTCGTGGGACCAATCTAAGAGATGGCGCCTTTACTAAAGATTTGAGCTACTGCAGAGGATTTGTTGAGAACTATAATTTTCTTAGAGCGGCGATTAGGGCCAACAAGCCTTTTTTGATTCCATTCTTATTTGCAGGCAAGTTACATGTTGAAGACATTCCTCTGCTTTATCAGTTGCATCAGCAGGGTATTGTGACTTTTCCAAAATTCTTACCACCGCAGTTTTCAGATATTAACGGTTTGGCTGTTTGGATGAGCTTTTCAAGCTTTTTTAACAAAGTCGATTTAAAATCGGTTCAATCCCATTATAATAGTTTATTCAGAAAGTATGTTTGAGCTTAGCCGTTTCCAAGGAGGCTTTGTTTGAAGCCTCGACTTGGTGGATTCTTTCCAATCCAGGTTAAAAGTAAGGCTTTGGCAAAAGCCTTGTTTTCTGATTTGTAGGTTTGATCGCTAAAGCGAATCAACAAGTGGTCAGAGAATATTTCAATGATGAGTTGATCTCCACGTTTGAAGCCTCTGGTTTGTGCTAAGAGTGTGTGAAAATCTTCTTTTGCTTTCTCACAATAGCTTTCACAGTTCTCGACGAAGCTTTCTTCCCAGGCTTGTCGAAACTCTTTTGGAGTTAAGTCCATAAGAAAGCGCATTTCGACAATCAAGAATTTATCTTTGGTGAAAACTTGCTCAATGATCTCAGAAGCTTCTTTGGTTTCTTGGGTCAAATAAAGCGAGAGGTTGTAAACTTCAAAGATAAATCGTGAATGGGTTGACGAGCCGTTAAGAACGAGGCGGCTTCCTGCCAGGCTACGGTCTTTGAGTTTAACTTCACCTCCTAGTGTGGGGCGAGCTTCTAGCAGATCAAAATGAGTGACAGCGAAGTAAGAAAAGATCGCGCCAGTAACGAGAAGTGTTGCTGCTAAAAATAGAGTGCTTTTTCGCTGCTTTTGCGTCATTGAGGACAAGTATATCAGAAGGACTCTTAAAGATGGAGGTAGGGAAATGACGCTTAGGTCACCTCCCTATCTCCTTGTTTTCTTACGTTAGAAGAAGCCTCCGACCATAACCTGCCATAGGTCCAGGTTATCTTCAGACAGGGTCTTCAGGTAGCCAACTTCCGTTAGGACACCTTGGGATTTCCCCCAACGAAAGCCTACGCTACCGCCTAAGCGATGAAACGTTTCGCTGCTTCCCCCACCGCTTGAAAAACTCAACATGTATTTAGGTGAGATGAAAATTGCTTTGAGATCATCAAACCAATAATCGGCATAGACGGGAACAAAAACATCAACAAAGGTTAAGCTTGTTTCGCTTGTTCCCACGCCGATGGTTACTTTAGTTCCACCGAGGCCGAGACCTGCGGATAATTTAACCGCGCCATCGTCATAAAGTTTTCTCTTGTAGTCACCTTGGAAATAGGTTGCGAAATTCACAAGTCGGAAGCCAATTTCGTCTTGATCAGTGAGACCGTATCGAAGCATGTAATCAAAGGCAGCGGCTGAGCCAATAACACCGTTGTCATTGTCTAGGTTCACCTCTCCATAGCCTGCTGCAATGGTGTGCGAGTATTCTCCTTCAGGGAGTGTTTCGGCACTTTGTAAATTGGTTACCGAGGCGCAATTATTCAGCATCAAGACCGATGCGAGAGCGCTCAACAGGTAAAGGTTTTTAAATGATTTCATAGACTTCCTCCTTATTGGATAAGTTGCACAAGTTAGTTATTGCTCTTCTTTCAAGCAAGGTAGTTGTGGGTAGTTAGAGGTAGACAGGAGGGCTTCGTCTGGATATATCTCCCTATGTGGAAAATTATACAAACGTACAAAAACTGATTCTCAGTTTATCGCAAGAAGATCAAGAAAAACTTCTTCAGATAATAGAGAAGTTGGATTGGAGTGGCGCTCGTCTTCGAGAGGAGCCTGTTTCGTTTGTGATGGCTGAGAAGTCTTTTTCCGTTAAACTAGGGCCATTAGAGGAAAAGCTACTAGAGCTTTTGAAAACAAAAAGTTGCTCAAAATGGGAGTTGGTTTCTTTACTTTATCCAGATGAGGGAAATAGTCTCTTAGCCGAAAACCGCTTTAAAAATCTATTGGCCAGAGTGCGAAAAAAGTGTCCAGGGGTGGTTGTTTGTCAGTCAGGTTTGTATCAGCTGACTTTTTCAAAGAAGGCTTAACCTTGCGAGAGGGCTCGATTCGACAGATTGGGGCATCGGGTTTAAGTGTTGTCCTTGTGGGAAATCTATTGTTAAGCAGTAAAATCGCCGATGAGCGGAAGAATAACCCCGCTCTTTTTTATGTGGACCCAGCCAACCCGCAAGAGATTTTAAACTATCTGATTTCTATAGGTCGACTGTCGAAGCAAGCCGACAAACTCAAACTTTCAAAGGCTGGAGACGGCAATATGAATCTCACTTTGAGAGTTGAGGCAGAGGGACAGAGTTTTATTCTCAAGCAAGCAAGGCCTTGGGTTGAAAAATATCCGCAAATTGCAGCTCCGGCATCGCGGCTGGAGGTGGAATTTGCTTTTTATCAAAGTTGCTCAATGGATGGGGTTTTGCAAAAGCACACTCCAGGTGTTTTGTTCTTTGATCCAGAAAACAGAATTGAACTCCTTGAAGATCTTGGTGAGGGAGAGGATTTGGGAGCGCTTTATCGAGGAGGGGTTCTATCTTCTGATGAGCTTTCACAGTTGGCTGAAATTCTTAGCCATATACATTCTCTGAAACTTTCTTCTCAACAGAGAAAAGTGTTTCAAAACCAAAGAATGAAAGATTTGAATCATTTTCATATTTTCGTTTTTCCTTTCGATCTAGGCAATGGCTTCAATTTGGATGAGATTACATTGGGCTTGAGTGATGATTTACTCAGATTCACAAGTCTTCCCGCTCGGATGGAGAAGATCTCTAGGCTAGCAGATTTGTATCTTGAGTCGGGAGATAGTTTGTTACACGGAGACTTTTACCCAGGAAGTTTTTTAAAAAGAGAGCGAGTCTTTTTGATCGACCCCGAATTTGCTCATGTTGGAATGCGGGAGTTCGATCTTGGTGTATTCATTGCCCATTTGCATTTAAGCTCTCAGAAGGACGGATTGATTGAAGACTTCTTGAACGCCTATCGAAACTCCGGAGGAGATTCTTTTGATCGCCCATTGCTTGAGGCGATGGCGGGAATAGAGATTTCGAGAAGGTTGTTGGGGGTCGCTCAGTTACCCATTCATTTGAATAGAGAAGACAAAAGAAAATTGTTATTAAAATCGAGTTCTTATATAGATGCTTGGAGCTAACTTTCTTGAAAATGTCAGAACTTTTAATTGGCTTCGGTGGAAGCGGTCTATATAACCACTTTTTAAACTAAAAGGAGTCTTTTCATGTGTGGCATTTGGGGTCGAAGTTATTCCAGGTCGGAATCAAGTTTAGAGCAAGGTTCCGATATGGTGCGGGCAGTTCGGTCGTTGGCGCATCGAGGGCCTGATGATTATGGCTACTTTAATAATGAGCGTGTTGCCTTGGTTCACACCCGACTTAGCATTATTGATTTAACGGTCGAAGGTCGTCAGCCTCTTTTGAGCCATAACGGTCGTTATTTGGGAATCTTTAATGGTGAGCTTTATGACTATGATCAACACCGCCACAAGCTTCAAAGTGCGGGTGTTCACTTTAAGAGTCATTCAGATAGCGAAGTCTTTTTAAACTTATTCACAACTCAAGGGATTAAAGCCTTTGAGCATCTGTCCGGTGAGTTTGCCTTTATCATCTATGACTTTGAAGAAGCTAAGCTTTATTTCGGTCGAGATATCCATGGTGTGAAACCCCTGTTTATGAAGTTTGTTGATGGCGAAATCGAGGTGGCTTCAGAGGGAAAAGCTCTTATTAGTTCTGTTCAACCCGAGTTAGACTCAACCTACATTCAGCAATTTTTTTCGGGATTAATTGTGCCGCCAAGAACAGCCATCAAGCATGTGGAGCATGTGTTACCGGGTCGTTTGTATTGTTTTGATTTGAACAACAAAAAGCTTGAGTGGAAGAATTATGACTTTTTATTTTCTAAGACCAATAAAAGATCTCTAAAAAATGCATCGGCCGAAGAGCTTGTCTACGAGGAATTAAATGCCTCGGTTCGTAGGAGGTTGAAGGCAGATGTGCCGGTTGGAGCCTATTTGAGCGGTGGGCTGGATAGTTCTTTGGTTGCGGCTTTGATGATGGAAAATGGTGCGAATCCTAAAACCTTTACCGTGGGTTTTGAAGATCCAAAATTTGATGAAACCACTGTGGCTGTAGACACTGCAAAGCACTTGGGCCTTTCTCACCATGTTGTTTATTTGAATCAAGAAAATTACCTTCCTGCTCTCAAACGTTCTATTTTAGCTTTTGAGAATCCAATTTTTAATACGCATGGAGCAGCGAAGAACCTTTTATCGGAATTGGCTGCTTCTCATGTGAAAGTCGTGTTGTCGGGCGAGGGCGCAGATGAGTGGTTTGGTGGTTACCCTTATTTGAGAATCCAAAAAATTTTAGAGTTCAATAAAAGGCATGAGAACCTAGCTCTTCCTAATTTAGATCTTTTTCACCAAAAAGAAGGTGATACCGCTCGAGGGCATTTGAATGGAGAAAGCGAATTTTACTCCTCTCTTGTTTTGAAGCATTTTGGTGGTCGTTATCCTGCTCTTCTAAGGCGTTTGGTGAACCCTCGAAATTTGCGTTATTTGATAGCTGAAAAACCTGACAAAGTGATTGATGATGCTTTATCCGATTTGAAAAAATATATGATCGAAGATATGCCTTCGTCTGCCGAAGGTGTTTCGGAATTTGATTCAGACCTTTGGCTTGGATTGAGAACAGATTTATTGCATTACGTTTTGAGTAATGTGGGAGATCGCCAAGAAATGTCACATTCTTTAGAGGGGCGAACACCCTTCTTGGATCAACGCTTGGTCAAGCTGGCGAGAACATTGTCGCCAGGGACGCTGGTTCGAGGTTTGTGTGAGAAATATGTATTGAAGCAGATCGCTAAAAAAAGGTTGCCGGAAGCTATTTCTAAAAAGAAGAAGTTTGCTTTTTTTGCACCGTCTGAAATTCTTTTCTCGAAACAGAACCAGGATGAGTTAGTTTCTTACATGCAAATTGCTAAAGCTACCTTGGACTTCATGCCATGGAAAAAAATCGACATGATTTTAGCAGCAGATCCTGATCCAGGTCGTAGGCAAAATGTGATGACCGCGTTTTTCTCAATGGGCGTTTTGACGACTCATCTTGCGGACCCTCATTTGCATAAGCCTCGAGGATACAAGTTGCCCGTGAAGCCGAATGATTTACTGGGGCACGGTTTCTCTTATCCCGCTGTGCCGCGAGTGGGGACCTTTAGTGAATCGCGGTTGGAATTATCCCCAGGCCGGTAAGGCCTGATCGAATCATGCTAATGGCTATGGCCGCCAGAAATAGTGAGGCGATCTTGCCAACAGCTCTCGCTCCGCCTTGACCAATAAGCCTCATGACTAAATTAGAGTAGCGTAAGCCAAACCAAACGATGACCAGATTCATAAGGAGTGCCACAACCGTCGGCCAATAGCCTTGAGAGTCAGAGACAACAAGTAAGGTCGTCAACGCTGCGGGGCCCATAATAAGCGGAATTCCTAGGGGGACAACCCCTACTTGGGTGGAGGGCATTCTGCGAGCTTCGCTTTTACCGGAAAGGTCTGAAATGGAGATAATGAGGAGAATAATGCCTCCTCCAACTTTGAAATCACCTTCAAGAATTCCTAGAAAGTTGAAAATAGCGTGACCGGCAACAAGAAAGGCAAGTCCCGTGAGAAGGACGGTTAGGCAGGCCTGGTTGACTAGTTCGTGTTTATCTTTTTTTGAGACATCCTCTGTGAAAGATAGATACATGGGGATGAGTCCAAAAAAGTTGATGGCGATAAAAAGTGGGACAAAGCATAAGACGATTTTGTTGAGCATAGTTGTTTTACCTACGTTAGAGCATATGCCATAGGAGCCTCTTGGTGCAAAGTCCTCATTGTTGAAACGTATCCGTTTACTTGTCACCGATACCCGCTACCTTTTCACGTAGTTGTTGGGATTTGCTTCGTGGGTGAGCTTGGGCTTTGTATTAATCCTTTAAAATCAATCACATGAGAGGCGTCTGTGACCTTAGCAGAAGTTTAACTGTTTCGGCCCCTTGGATCTAGGCACACTTGTTCTATGGAGAGGTCACACAATTTCATTATAACGCTTGGACTGACTGCTGCTCTCATGTGGCTGGGCGGGTGTTCGGCTGATTCTCAGGAGAACGCTAAAGGTGTTTGCCAAACTGAATCAGGAAGTGTGAATACCCATAATTTATTGGGGAAATGGAAGAAAATCTCCTCAAATGCCGAGACTCCAACGACTGAGGAAGAGCGGGAATTTAATTATGAGCTCCTCGTCGTGGAGCCAGGTGCCGCCATCTGTCTGGGCAAGGTGGTGAATAAAGCTTTAGCGGGCGCTGTGTTCAAGGGTGCGTATACTCATGATGTGGCCTCAAAGATCTACAATGTCACGTATTCCGCCCACATAGAGTCAAGTTTTGAGGACACCAGTGAGGATGTGCGTTACTCATTTTCGGGCTCTTGTAGCGATACCAAGCTTAATTTGGTCTATCCAAAAGATGGAACTGTCGAACAATATGAGCTTTTTTCCACTAAGGTGGAACAAGGTGATTGTAATTGAGCCTAAAATTTTAGATAATAGGGTTATGAAGCACGAAGAGATTGTATCCAAACTAAAAACCAATGTTGAGGACGTTAAAAGAGTTCTCTCCGAAATGGATAAAGAAAAGGCACAGCACCTTTTTGATCAACTCGCTCAAGCTGGGTTTCATGAGGCCGTGCGATTTCGTAAAGAGGCTCAAAAACGAGTTCGTCTTGCTCGTATAGACATTAAAAAACAAGGACGCCGTATTCTCTCTGAGGGAGAGAAGGTTCAAGAACTTGCTGCATCAAAAGCAGAAGAAGTCATTTCACAAATCAGCAGTCGATTAAGCTCTCAGAGGATGAAGTGGCGTGGACGTCGTCGATCCAACTGAGATAGAGCGCTATCTACGTATTTATCAGGAGAATCCAGATTCAAGGGTCTTTGCACCTCTTGCCGATTTGTATCGTCGATTAGGTAAATTGGACGAAGCCGAAGACATTTGCCGAGAAGGTCTGCGTAGGCATCCCTACTATGCTGGAGGCAAGGTTGCCTTGGCACATATTCTTTTGGACCGTGGAGAGTTGGAGAGTGCTGTATCAGAGGCGGATGCAGTTGTTAGTTATTATCCAGACAATTTACTTGCCCGAAAAATTCTAATTCGGGCTTTGGCTGCAGGTGGCCAGCTTGAGCGCGCCAACCGTGAATGGGGTGCTTTGAAGAGTTTGGCTCCGGCCGTGGCCTCCGACCCCGTGATTGAGCGAGTTTTACAAGGTGGCTCTGATAATTTTATTAATAAATCTAGTCGCTTAAACTCCCTTGAGCGCGAAGCAAAAATTCTCCAGAATATTATCGAAACCCTTTAAACTGCCTCTGGATTAAGATAGATTCCCTCCTCATGATTGAACTAAATGACATTCGTAAGAATTCCAAGGTTTTGCTCGATAGTAGTCCTTACGCAATCATCGATTTCGAACATGTGAAGCCTGGTAAGGGTGGTTCGTTCACTCGAGTTAAAATGAGAAACTTGATAACCGGGCAATTGTTAGAACGAACTTTTAAATCTGGAGAAAAATTTGGACAGCCTGATTTAGATCACAGAGATATGCAATACCTTTATCCTGAGGGTGACATGTATCACTTTATGGACACGGGCAATTATGAGCAGTTGGCTTTAGAGAAAAGTTTGCTTGGCGATCAAATTGTTTTTTTGAAAGAAGGTTTGCAAGTAACTGTTTTGTTCTTTAACGGGAAGCCAATCAATATTGAAATCCCCAACTTTGTAGAGTTGGCAATTGAGTATTGTGAACCTGGCTTTAAGGGTGACACCGCTCAAGGTGCAACCAAGCCAGCTCGCCTTGTTGGTGGGCACACTGTGACTGTGCCATTGCATTTAAAAGAGGGTGATGTGTTGAAGATCGACACTAGGACGGGAGATTACGTTGCGAAAGTCAGTGAATAAAAAAAGGAATGTCTCGGCAGCTAAGAAAAAAGCTGCCAAGGTTGTCAAAGAGGCTCCAGTTAAAGAAAAGTTGAGCAAGCTACCAAAATCGAAAGAAGTTAACTTTGAGCTCTTGGAGCAGGTTAATTCTTTTATGCAAGATCAGAATTTGGTCGAGTTGAGATGGGATAGTTCTAAGGTAAAACTACATTTACGGCGTCCGGAGTCAGGTGCGGCCACAGTTTTTAATGGGCACTTTGCTGCTCCACCCATTCAAACGAAACCAGTTGCTTCCGTGGACGCTCCTAAGGCTGTGCCTAAGGTTGAACCGAAGTTAAATACGAAGAAAATTAACTCCCCATTTGTTGGGACTTTTTATAGGGCGCCAAGTCCTAATCAGAAGGCTTTTGTCGAGGTCGGCGAAATTGTGAAGCCCGGGGATAGTCTATGTGTGATTGAAGCTATGAAATTAATGAATGAGATAGAAAGCGACCTTAAGGGGCGTATCGCTAAAGTGCTTGTTGATAATGGAACTCCTGTTGAATATGGCGAGCCACTTTTCGAAATTGAACCATTATGAAAAAATTATTGATTGCAAATCGTGGCGAAATCGCTGTTCGAATTATTCGAAGTGCTCGTGAAATGGGTATCAAGACTGTTGCTATACACAGTGAAATAGATGCTAACAGTTTGCATGTAAGAATTGCGGATGAAAGTGTTTGTGTCGGTGGAAATCGTGCAAAAGATTCTTATTTGAACGTTGTTTCGATCATGTCTGCGTGTGAATTGGTTGGAGCTGATGCTATTCATCCTGGCTATGGTTTTTTAAGTGAAAATGCAGATTTTGCCAGTGTTGTGGAGAAACATGGAATTAAGTTTGTGGGGCCCATGGCTGAAACTATACGAAGCATGGGTTCTAAGGTAGGGGCGCGAGCGCTTGTTGAAGGTGCAGATGTTCCAGTGCTTCCGGGTTCTTCCGCAATTGAAGATATGGCTCAACTCAAGAGTGAGGTTGAGCGAATTGGGCTTCCTGTTTTGATCAAGGCAAGTCATGGCGGTGGTGGGCGCGGAATGCGCGTAGTTACTTCCATGGAGGATCTTGAAAAAACTTTTCATTCGGCAAAAAGCGAGTCTCAGTCTGCGTTTGCTTCTTCGGAAGTATTTGTTGAGAAATTTATTGAGAAACCTCGCCACATTGAAATTCAAATTTTAGCTGATGAGCACGGAAACGTGATTCACCTAGGGGAGCGTGAGTGCACTCTTCAAAGAAGGCATCAAAAGGTTATTGAAGAAGCTCCTTCTCCTGTAATGACGCCTGAATTGCGTGCCAGAATGGGGGAGTCAGCTTGTTCCGTTGCAAGAGCGACTAATTATCGCGGAGTTGGAACTGTTGAGTTTCTCGTTGATGATAAGTTTAATTTTTACTTTATGGAGATGAACACTCGTATTCAGGTTGAACACCCTGTCACCGAAATTGTTACAGGCATCGATCTTGTGAAAGCGCAGTTGCAAGTGGCTATGGGTGAAAAATTAACAATCAATCAAGAAGATGTTGAGATTACAGGGCATGCCATTGAATGCCGTATCAATGCTGAAGATCCTTTCACGTTTGTTCCTTGTCCAGGAACTTTGAAGGAGTATTTGCCTTCTGGTGGTCGAAATGTTCGCGTAGACTCAGGAATGTTTAACGGGGCGGTTGTGCCTCCGTTTTACGATTCAATGATTGCCAAGCTTATTACATTCGGTTCTGATCGCGCAGAAGCTACTGAAACGATGAAGCGAGCGTTGTATGAGTTTATGATTGATGGAATTAAAACAAACATTCCTCTTCATCAGAAAATTTTAGACACAGAGGTTTTTGAGCAAGCAACGTTTTGGACTAAGTGGATTGAAAACGATCTTTTGGCGTAGCGAATGAGTGACTCTTCTTTAGAACGTAATGTTGACAAACTAGTTGAGGATTTGCTGAGAGCCTTGGAGATTTCTGGTGGAGATGCTTATTCTTCACGTGTCGAGCTTGAATCTTTGTTTGAAAAAGTAATTTTACTTCCTTCGGGGCAATTTGTTCGAATTGGTTTCGATTTGAGCATGCTTATTGGAGTGTCAGGTGATTGGCAAATGGCTTACAAATTGGCGCTGAAGTTGGAGGAGTCTAACAAAAGTGTGAATTTGGAGCTGTTGAAAGTTTGGCAGTTGCGATGCCTTGTTGAATTAGAAAGATTTTCTGAAGCCTTGGCGATTGTGCGTGCTCAAAATTGGGCCGATAGAAGCCAAATTCACGTCAACTATTTGGCCGGATTGGCGTTTCGATCGTTGGGAATGCATCAAGAAGCTAAGACTCGCTTCGACGCAGTCAACCGTAAAAATCCTAACTATCGAGACATCGCTCTTAAGCTCAACCAAGACTAAACTTAAGGGATATGCGTTATTATAGGCATAGGTTTTTGATTATAGCTTTAAGCTTAGTCTTGCCTTTTGTTTTCAGTTTGGCCGTGCTTCAGGATCAGGCCGTTTCGCGTTTGCTTTTAAATTTCACTCTCAAACTAGTTAGATTTCAAACAGGAGTTCCTTTAGAGGCCAAAGATTGGACGGTTCAGCCGTTTTCTTTTTCTCTGGTCTTTAAGGGGGTGGAGGTGCAAGAGTCTAAATGGAAGGCTGAAGTAGAAACCCTTAACTTTCAATTCTCTCCTTTGTACCTTTTTGTCGGTCGAGTTCATTTGAAGAATTTTGTTGCTTCGAAGTCTAAAATATCAACTAGTTTTAAGTTTTTTGACAGCAAAGAAGATGAGAACAAAACCCTTAACTATCAAGACATTTCAAATGACATAGCTAAAGTCTTTGGTTCGTTGAACAACACTCTTCGGGAGCAAAGTTTAAGTTTTGAAGACATTACATTTTTAGACATGACTTTTGATTCCCCTGAAGTTTTCGCAGTTGTAAACGAAGTGTATTTTCAAAACTTAGGCCAGTCGCAGTTGCGCTTGAAGACTAGTCTTGAAGAGTTGTTTTTAAAGAATCGTCTCGAGAAAATCCATCGTTCTGAACTCTCTGCTCTTTTAATGCGACAGTCTTCGGAAGACTATTACCTAGCACTTCGAGATTTAAGTCTGCGTCTTTATGACTCTAAGTCTCCTCAAGTGAAAGTCTCTGGGCGATTACCCGGCGATGTAAACTTTAAGGTTGATGTTGATGCTGAGCGTTTGAATGAGTATTTAAAGTCCAGTCCGCTTTTGAAAGAGGAAGATCCGGATGTTTTTCTCAGCGGTGGCCTCAAGGCTAGTGGCCACATTAAAATTGGGGCTCAAAGTCTAGAGTCAACGAAGTTAAAATTGAATTTAAATGACTTTAAGATAGACGTCTTCCACCCGAACAATGTCGATCTTTCTCTAAGCAGTAATTTTGATCAGTGGAGTATAGAAGAGTTGAAAATTGAATTGCCTCGAACTTCTTGGGAGCCTGCTTCAGTTTCTAATACGATCATTGGATCCAGCATTAAGGTTGTTGATGATAAGATTGAAGGTTCACTAAACTTAAATAGAGCCGGGCTTTGTGCCATCTTGAGAGCTTCAAGTGTTGAAGAATGCCATGTCGACTTGAAGATCTCTGGGAAAGTGGCCCTAGATGGAACTCTAAAAGACTTTAATTTACTTCTTTATCCTGATTTAGCTTTGGAAGCTTTTGATGTCTATTCTGATCCGAAAATGTATCGGACGAAGGAGTCTTCAAAAATTGTTACAGCTAATCCGGCCAAATTGACTGGCGTTTTCCGTGCTAGGGAGCAAGATTTAATCATTGAGAATGCTATGGTGGCCTGGTCTGACAAATCTTTCTTTTCCGCTAGTGGGGATGTTAAATATAAGCCTACTGTTGTTTCAATCCGCGCAACCAGTAGCCAGCTGAAGTTGAAAGAGGCTATTGATAATTTTATTGGAATTTCATTGGTCGGCGGAGCTAACACCGAGACCACAATCAATTATCGACATGATGCGGTCGATCCAAAAGATAAAACCAAAGTTACATCCACGGTGACAATCACCGATGTCGATCTTTTAGGACAATCTGTTGGTGAATTGAAGGGGACCGTGGAGTTCGTTCGAAAGCGTTTGAGAATTGGACCCTTCTCGATGGCTCAAGGCGGGGGCCTCGCCCATATATTGGGTAATCTCTACTTTAAAGATGGCTTCGGAACGTGGTTGGACTTGGATTGTTTGTTTGATCAGTATGAGTTTGGTTTTGTAACTGGATCTGGAGCCTATCCCGTGAAGGGTGTTTGGAGCGGGACGGCTAGTTTAAGAGGAATCCTCGGGGGCGATTCTGCTCAAGCCTTTAAGGGGCCTATCAAATTAACTGGAAAGAATGTGGAATCATTTGGAATTCCATTCGAGAACGTGGATGCTTCTGGTGAAGTGGGTCTTGTTTATTTGGACATTAAGGACTTGAGCGCTCATAAGTCTGGCGGTGTCTTGAAGCTTAAGGGTAATTTCAAAGATGAGGGGTCTTGGGTCGAGTATAGTTCAGATAAGGTCGCTATAGCTTCTTTGGGGCTTTTCCCGGATATAGAAAAAGTCTTTTCGAAGGGAGACCTTAAAGCGAAGGGCCGATGGGACGATTCTGGTCTTTGGACGGTCGATGCGGGTCTTAGCGACTTGAAGGTGGCTTCTTACGATTTTGATGCCGGTTCAATGAAGGTGAATGGAAATGATTCGGGAATCAATTTGTCTCTGGATTTAGATAAAGAAAATTTACTTTCCTACGAAACTGTTTGGAGTGACGACAATCTAAGGGCAAAAACGGTTCGAGCGGATTTAGACTCTAGAGGGGTTTATGCTGCTTTGGCTATTTTGAATGGTTGGACAACAGAACAACTCATTAAAGTGGCTGGAAGATTAAAATTTGATTGGTCTACTTCTGGTGGAGCTCTCGAGACAATAGATTTCAAGGTTTTGGGCCCTAAGGGCGCAGATGCCACTCAAGTTCTTTTATTGGATGCTCAAGGCAAGCAGAAGATAGCTTGGGAGGGCTTGACCTCGACCTCTGGCGAACTCTACTGGGGAGGGGATTCGGCGCTGGGAATTAAGGGAGGTTCAAAGGACCATTTTCTACTCTCGGGTGAGTTGTCTGCCCCTTTAGTTGATTTGTTCATTCCCGATATTTTGAAGTTAAGAAGCGGAAAATTGGTTTTAAAGTCAGGTCGTTTGCATTTGCCGCCAAAACTTAAGAATTTGTCCTTAGACTCTACATTGAAAGACTCCGAGTTATCGGTCTCTGCTTTAGGGCAGCCTATTCAATCCACAGTTGCAAATATTTTTATCGAGGACTCACTTCTTAAAATTTCAAATGGCCGAGGGAGGCTGGGCGCCGGCTGGGTAAACTTTGAGGGGCAATACAAGATTGACTTTGAGAGCGAAGGAATTGTTCTTCGCTCAGACTTTGATAAAGCGCAAATTGTTCTTTTGGAAGAGTATCCGATGACTGTGTCGGGTAATGTAAGCATAAATGGTGCAACCCGCCCTTATCAGATGACCGGCTCTGTAAACTTACTCGAGGGATTGTATTCTAATGAATTCTCCACCTTCACGCCTTCTATTTTAGCCACAGAGGTTAAGCCCGATTTGCTTTTTAATGTAAGGGCCAACATTAACGATCAATTCCTAGTAAAGAACTCTTTGATTAACACTCGTATTAGGGGAACACTGTTTGTTCTTGGCAATAACGTTGTTCCTGAACTTCAAGGGGTTCTGTTTTTAGAGGGTGGATCTTTGTTCGCCCGCGACAACACTTTTCAAGTTGAGCGTGGCACCTTGAGCTTCGCTAGAGAGAATTCGAACATTCCTATCGTTAGTTTGCAGGCTGAAACAAATGTTCGTTACAACACAGAGAGCTATAAAATAAATCTCTTGGCTAGCGGTAGAGCGACTGAGATGAAACTCGATTTTAATAGCGAACCTGCACTTTCTACTCAAGATACGATCTCTCTTTTGACTTTTGGGTTTATACGTTCGGATTTTGAGAATGGCGCCAATGCTGGACAGGATAATGGACTTGTTCAGAGTGCAGGCGTCGAGGCTTTTCAAGCTATATTCGGAAAGCAAATAGGAGCTAGTATCAACAAGAGCACTGGCTTTAATGTGAGTCTAAGCACTAAGGTTGATTCGGCGGACGCACAGGCGGTTCCTAAGGTTGAGGTCATGAGGCGATTAGGAGACAAGACGACGGCTACCTTCGGAAGAAGTCTTGATCTAGCTAAACCTGAAAATAATCTTCAAGTCGATTATCAGTTGTTAAAAAACTTAAACTTGACGGGTGTTTGGGAGAGTCCGGAGCCCGACGAAGAAGAGCAGTCAATGGGGGCAGATTTACGTTTTAAATTTGACTTAAAGTGATGGCAGTTTTTGAGAAAGAGCAATTGAGATTACTTAGGAGGCTTAGTGTTTCCTTGTTTGTTTTCATGCAACTTGCCTTCTTCTCAGCCACAACCTCTGCTGATCAATTGGTTTCGGTCTTAAATATAGAAACCAATGAAAGTGTAGATTTACCCCGAGTAATGGATTTGTTGGGCCTTAAGCAAGGGGATCGGTTTGACCCCGTTGTTTTAGATCAAGGGATTGCTCGACTGGCCCTTACTGGGGATTTTCAATCCATCATAAGTCGTTTTGATGATTCGAATGGCCGCTTGGATTTATTTCTTTTGCTTCATAACAGAATGAGTGAAGTGAAAATTAACTTTCCCTATTTTAAACGGCGAATTCCCAGTTATATGGTCGAGGATATTAAACGCGCAGTCGGTCTGGCAGAGGGCCACATTCTTTCTCAAGATATGATTTCAGACATTAGAAAGAAGGTGTTGGAAGCCGTTAAGCGTCGTGGTTTTATTGGTGTTGAGGTTGTGGTTGTTGTGACGAGTTCTGATGCGGGTGTGCGCAAACAACTTGAGATTACAATCAATGGTGGGGAGCCACGCTTTGTTCGAGGCTTGTCTTTTATTGGCTTTGAAGATCGAGCTTATCGAGATTTTTTTGCTGAATTGCGATCAGAATCTTCGCTCCGGCCTGCTTTGACAGGAATTGGCGTGCAAGGGTTTAAGGCGGGAACACTTTCTGAGAGTATGATTTACGATCTAGAATCTCTGTCTCGTGCGAAAGAGCGCTTTGTGACTGATTTAAGAGAGCGAGGTTACTATGATATCAATTTCAATATGCTGGCGGAGGGACCTCCAGAATCCCAGTTAATTAATTTTGTCCTAAACAAAGGACCGTTATACGAAGTGCACATAGTTGGGGCGACTGCTTTTTGGGAGAGAGATCTGCGTGAACGACTTTTGGAACGTTCGGTTAAGTTAGGACTTCCGTTTAACGTTGTTGAATCCACGTTAAGACTACAGAGAGTCTATAAAGAAATTGGCTTTGCTGATGTGGTGATTTCTCGAGAGGTTGAGGAAAAGGATGGTCTGAAGAAAGTTGTCTTTACCATTAAACAGGGGAAGCAATATTTCTTTAAGGACGTTATTTTTAAAGGAGCCCGACCTTCTGAGCTTGCCGTTTTAGAGCCCGCCGTTCAAGAATGGTTGCGGCCATTGAGGGATCCTTTTCATCATATTTATTATAATCAAGATTTGATTTTAGGAACTTTGGGAAAGTTTGTTAATTCTCTAAGAAATCAAGGTTTTTTAGAGGCCGCTATTGTTGCTTATGATTTTTCTCAACTAAAGAAAGATAGTCGTTTCTATACGCTAGAGCTTAACGTTCGTCTTGGACGTCGTTTTAGAGTTCGAAACATAAACGTATTGGGTAACATTGTTTTAAGCGGAGAAGAGCTTGATAACATTGTCTCTTTAGAGTCGGGAGCTTTTGTTAGCCCACAAAAAGCTTTGAGAATTGCTTCTCGATTACAACAAGAATATCAGTCTCGCGGATTTATGGGTGTTGAGCTTTCGTTGACTGAAAAAGATATTTTTCAATTTCCTCGGGAGAAGGGTGTTGTTGATGTTACATACTCTATTATTCCGGGACCCCAGGTGAAAGTTGGTCGGGTAATCGTTGAGGGTGCAGACAATACGAAAGATCATGTTCTTCTTCGGGAGCTGAATCAGTTTTCGCTTGAAGAGGGAGCTCCCATGAGCCCGGAGGGAATTAGTGACTACCAACAGCGGCTTCTTGGCCTAGGTTTGTTTGCTTCCGTTGATATAAAGCCGGTTAATGGAAGAATATTGCAGAAATCTGATGCAACTCAGAAGTCGGTTGAGGTTCAGGAAAAAGACCTGCGCGTAGCAGTTAGAGAACGTCCAGCTGGCTCTATTGAGTTTGGTCCCGGGTATCGAACTGATTTGGGTGCAATAGCCTTTGCTGAGCTGAATTATAGAAACCTTGGTGGATGGAATCGAAGTGTATTTCTTCGTTCTCAGGTCAGTAGAAAACTAAATCAAGATACTTATCAGTTTCCAGAGCAGAAGTATTCTATTGTTTATTTAGAGCCTTACTTGTTTGATTGGCGAATGCGTTTTCGCACTGAGTTGGATTATAGAAAAAGAGATGATATTAAATATAAGAAAGGCCAGAGAGTGTCTGGTTATAATTCTGAAGAATCTAGGTTGAGGCTGTCTGTTGATCGTGAGTTGTTCAGAGACTTCTTCTGGTCCTTTACGCTATATGAATTTTCTATCGCTGAAATTTTTGATATTGTCGAGGAGCCCGAGAGCAGTCAAAATTATTATAGAATTTCTAGTACAGGGATGTCGTTTCGTTATGACAAGCGAAACAATGTCTTTGATCCGAGTTCCGGATATGCAATTTCGCATAGTTTTACCTATGCGGATCCTCAATTAGGCGGGGGCGACGAGGCTCATTTTATAAACTGGAAACAGCAATACAATGCCTACGTCCCATTGGGCAAGGGCGCCACGATTGCCTTGTCTGGAGTTTATGCGCGAACATGGGCTCTTAGAAAAAGTAATCAGATTCCAGTGAACAAGCGCCTTGTGCTCGGCGGTCGCTCCTCTGTTCGAAGCCTCCCTGAGCGGTGGTTGCGATTTGACCAAAAGGGGGTTTTGGATCAACAAAGCCTCAATTTACGAGCTGAATATCGGCAACCCATCTTTGCAGAGTGGGGGGCAGCTGTCTTCGTCGAAGGCGGGCAGGTTGATGTCCTAAGAACCTATAAAGGAACCCCATTAGAAAAGAACACAACCAGTTTTAGAAAAGCTGCTGGTGTCGGGTTTAGGTATTCAACGCCAGTTGGACCTGTTGCTTTAGACTTTGGTTACAACATGGACTTTAAGCCTGGAGAAGATCAATACCGCTTTAACTTGAGTATTGGAAGCTTCTAGTGGGCTTTGCTTTAAGTAGAAGACTCTTTTTATTGTTTTCACTTTTGCTCCCGGGTCTTTGCTTTTGGATTTACTTTCTTTCTGATCTAGGTGGTGTTTTACCTAAAGTGGTTTACGCTTCGGGAAAGGTTTTTCTATTGGTGGCGCCTTTGCTCTATTGGCGAAAGAGCGAGCTCGTGGAGGGGCTTCGACTTAGGAGCTTGTCTTCAGGTCAGTTGCTCCTTTCCCTGGCCTCGGGAGTTGTTTTTTTTGCGTTTATTGTTTTAGCTTCAAAATTTATCCCTAGTGAAATTGTCGAAATGGGGCGCGAAAAGATATGGGCAAAGGTTGCGGATTTAGGGATCCAAGACCATTTGAAGTTATTCTTTTTGTTCCTGTGCGTGTTTCATTCGTTTTTAGAGGAATATTATTGGCGCACATTTTTATTTTCTGAACTAGAAAAGCGTCTGGGGTTTCCTTGGGCCTCTTTGGTGGCGTCCTTGGCTTTTACTTTGCATCATTTTTTACTTTGCTACTTCTATTTTGGTCTGCTTTGGGGGGTGCTTTCTGCGGTTGGAGTTATGGTGGCCGGACTTTTTTGGTGTTACCTCCTTTATCGAAGTAATAGCATTGTTTCGCCTTGGATTTCTCATTTTTTTGCAGATGCGGCGATTGTTTACGTGGCCTACCAATATTTCCTCTAGGATCTGATTTTTGTCAGGTTTTCTTCTTTGACAAAAAAAGGAACTCTCTTTAGCCTGCGTTCTCTTTATGGATAAATCATCACCTAGGCAGGTTGAAATTGTTAAGTATTTAAAGTCTCTCAGGGACACAATATGCAAACGATTTGAGGGAATGGAACAATCTGGTGAGAGGTTTCAGAGAGAAGACTGGCTCTATGCAAAGGGAAGTGGGGGCGGAGAAATGTCTGTTCTTCGTGCGAAAACTTTTGAAAAAGCTGCGGTTAATTGGTCTGGCATTAGTGGCGATCAGTTTCCTATGAAAGATGGCCAAGGTGCTTTTTTTGCCTCCGGTGTTAGCTTGATTACTCATATGTCTAACCCTAAAGCGCCGACGGTCCATTTTAACATTCGCTATATTGAAACCGAAGAGAGTTGCTGGTTTGGGGGCGGTTATGACCTTACGCCCATGGGGTTCGAGTTTGAAGAAGATACGAAGCATTTTCATGCTGTTGCAAAGGCGACTTTAGATTGCCATGGAGCTGAGCTCTATCCAAAGTTTAGTCAACAAGCTAAAGAATACTTTTTCATAAAACATTACAATAAGGAACGAGGTGTTGGTGGAATATTTTTCGATCATTTTCACTCGGGTGACTTCGAGAAAGATTTTTCGATGTGGAAGTCTGTTGGGGATAGTTTTTTAGATACGATTCTTCCTATTTATGAAAAGCGCATTGACTTGCCTTTTTCTGAGGAAGATCGAAAGTTACAATTGGCGAGACGAGCTCATTATGTGGAGTTTAATCTACTTTACGATAGGGGAACTAAGTTCGGTTTTGAGTCGGGCGGAAACCCAAAGGCTATTCTTTGTTCTATGCCGCCATTGGCGGCTTGGTGAAACAACTCGCTTAGAAATCGATTAGACTCTTTTTTTTGTTTGGTTTTATTCACTGCCTTGTCATAATGCTAGACAAGTGATCAGAAACACTAAAATACCAAGGTCAGTTGATATTGTAGTTCTCTCAGATGTGCATTTAGGAACCTATGGTTGCCATGCCCAAGAATTAGCTGAATATTTGGAGTCGATTGATCCAGAGCTGCTCATATTGAATGGAGACATTGTAGATATGTGGCAGTTTAGTAAGCGCTATTGGCCAGTTGCTCATACTAGGGTTTTAGAGCTTCTACTTAAAAAAGCAACGGGTGGAACTAAGGTTTATTACCTGACAGGCAATCATGATGATCCTCTTCGAACTTATAGCCCCTTTTGCATGGGTGATTTTTCTATTCGAGATAAGCTTGTCTTGGAAATTGATGGAATGAAGGCCTGGTTCTTTCATGGGGACGTTTTAGATTCTGTTGTTTTAAAGGCAAAGTGGTTGGCTCGGATGGGCGGACTTGGTTATGATTTGTTGATTCTCATTAACCGTTTTGCTAACTGTTTTCTTGTTCGACTTGGGCGACCTAGGTTGAGTCTTTCAAAAAGGGTAAAGGCTGGTGTTAAGCGAGCAATGGATCATGTGAATAAGTTTGAGGACACAATTGCTGAGTTGGCGCGGGAAGAGGGGTTTGATTGGGTTTTTTGTGGGCACATTCACGAGCCTCAAATTAAATCCATCGGATCCTCCAAACAAGGTGGGTGTATCACCTATTTCAATTCCGGAGATTGGGTAGAGAATTTAACTTCGTTAGAATACTCGAATAAAGAGTGGTCCATTTATAAACATGATTTAGACGCGGATCAAAGCAGTTTCACGGGACTGTATAAAACGGCCGGACTCTAATCAATTTTTCAGATTCCCGACCACCTCATTACAGCGAGTGGCTGAAGTGGATATTACCTGTTCTCCTATTAGATCAATTTTAGCAATCGAGTTATCTGATGAATTTAAAAAAGGCTGAAGTTTTAGATCACGAATAAAAGTGGCCGATGTTAAAAGCCGATCGTTGGCAATTTCTTTGCTCTTTTCCAATGCTTTATGAGTGAGTTGAATATTTCTATCAATGATATCAATTGCTCTTTTAAGTCGATTGGTTTCGCTAGCCGTGAAGCTTGTTTTTTGAGTGAGATGGGCCATCTTTAAAAGTGGGTCCGATCCTTGAGTTAGCTTCTCTAGTTTCTTCTTTAGTGCAACAAGGACTTGTTGATATTCCTTTTGCTCTTGTGCGCTCAGGTGAGTTGATTGAGATTGAATCGATGCAATCAATTCTTTGTATAGTTCCTCCACAAGTTCTCGTTTTTTGGTAAGGCTGTCTGTCATTTGAGTTCTCTCAGCGCTTGTTGGGTTTCGTGACTCCGATTCGAGAATTTTTGCGAACTCTGAAGGGCTAAAAAACCTATCTTGCTCAATTCGATACAGTTGTGACTGTAAACTTTTTAAGTCTTGAATTCTCTTTGTGATCGCTTCGATGGGTTGGTCAAGGCTCACAAAGCGTTCAATGTTGTAAACTCTAGCTAGAAGCACTTGGGCTTCGATGGCATTGGCCGCTTTTTTTAAATCGCTATCATGATCACTTAGTTCTTTTAGTAGTTTCTTGTATTCAGCTTTTTCTACTTTTGAGCTGCGACTAAGTTGCTTTTTAGTTTCTTCGCTAATCTCGTTGGATAGCTTTGCGAGAGTTTTCTTCAGTTCTTTTAGAAGAAAGAGTTTTCTTGAAATCCTTACATCGATAAAATTTCTATTAGGGGCGTTGAGAAGATATGAGTAACGATTATTAAAGTTCTCAATAAGAGCAGGGTGCTCTTTGATGTAGGACCAGAGTTCGCGAACATAGTTGCCTTGATCGAGTTGGCTCATGAAAGAGTTTTCCAGCCACTCTGATCCATTGGAATCTTGGCGCACGAGTTCTTCTAGTTCACCAGTGGAGATGCTTGGGTGCTTGGTTAACATTCGTGTTTGGGTGACGCTTAGCCAGGCTTCATGGTTAGTTGGAACACTGCCCCTTAAGTCGCTTTCTATTAGGGAAATGACATGGCCTCGTTCGCTCATGGATAGAATTTTTTTCCTTATCTTTTTGACTTCGATATAGTCATCGGTCCCTAACATCTTGACCAATTTAGCTTCTTCGATCGCCATGCCTAAGGCGATTTGAGCGGCGGCTACGACTGGCTCGAATGGTGTTGCCAAGATAGTAAGGCCGAGCGGTCCCAAGCCCAAAGCGGTGAGAATGGGTGGAAGAACGAGTGTGCTAAGAACGTTGGTGGCGACAAAGGTTTTTTGAGCCGGTCGCGTGAACTCGGCCAATAACCTCATTCCAATTCCCATTTGTTTACAGCGAAAAATAGCTCTTTTAACGGCCTTGTCCCAAGCTGTGATGCTAATTCCGCTGAGTTCGGCTTCGTGCTGAAGGTAGAGTGCATGTGCCTGGTTTTGTATGTCTTCGTAAAAGGCATCTAACTCTGCGGAGGAGGGGACGGACTCGTATTGAGGGGTACCTCTTTCCAATTCCAAATCTAGAGCATCTTTCTCTTGAGCCACCGAAGTTAGAATATAGGAAAGGGAAAAGAGTAATGTGGCTATTTGAGTAACTCTTATGAAGAGTTTGTGGTGCCGTAAATGGCTCATATATAGAAATGTATGCAATCATGCCAAGTTTTTGAGATCCAATGAATACCGACTGTTAACAACTAGCAATGTGTTCAAGTTTCAGTCAGTCTGCTTAAGGATGAGCGCTATTGAATGCCTGCCAACGGTTGAAGGAAAAGCCTGTTGGGAGTAGACAGGGCTTAAATTGATATGTGGAAGTTAGAACAGCGAGTAGTCTCTGAAAATGAACCTGAACTAGGCTTGGGCTGGATTGCTCAAATGGAAGACCGCACGGTCGATGTTTACTTTCCCAAAGCTCAATCGACCCGTCGCTATGCCGCGGCCAATGCTCCCATTAGGCGCTTTGTTTTTGAGCGTGGGAGAAAGTTTTCTGTTGAAGGGCGCTCTGGGTTAGTTATTGAAGAAATTCGAGAGCTTGATGGTTTTTTCCTGCTTCAAGCAGAGGGGGTGGAGTATTCTGAAGCCCAGATCTTAGGGGCTCAAGAAGGGCAGGGCGCTTTAGACCTCTTTGCCACCGGTTTTGTCACCAGCTTTGAGGCTTACCAGCTCCGACAAGACTTACAGGAGCTCGACTTTGACTATTCTACAAGTGATTTAAAGGGTCTGTTGGGCTCTCGAGTTCAGCTTTTAAACCATCAGTTAAGCATTGCGAAGGGGCTCTCTGGGAACACGCCCGTGCGCGCCATTCTCGCCGACGAAGTTGGCTTAGGTAAAACCATCGAAGCGGGTTTGGTTTTTACGCGAATGAAAAAACTAGGACTCGCAGAGCGAGCTTTGATTGTGATCCCTGAATCTCTGCAAACGCAGTGGATGTCAGAGTTCTACCGAAAGTTTTTTGAGATTTTTACTTGGACTGATTTGGAGAGGTGGGAGCAAGACCAAATATCTCAGCAGAAATCAACTTTTGCAGTGAGCGACCGTGTGTTGATCTCTGTTGAAACCTTAAGAGATCATCCTCATATGCTGGAAGACCTGTTGAATCATCAATGGGATTTAGTTATTTTTGATGAGGCACACAAATTATGTGAAGAAGATTTTCAAAATTCTAGTTTCTGGAAAATGGCCAAGGGAATTTCGCAGTCCTCAAAAGGGGTTTTGCTTTTGAGTGCAACTCCTGAGAGGGCCGGCTCCAATACCTTTGAAGGCCTTGAGGCTCTTTTGGATTCTCCATCAATGGTGGCTTACAGAAACAGAAGAAAGAATTTTCCAGGCTTTCCCGAAAGGCGGGCTCTTCGTTATGAGTTTAAAGGAAATCAGGTTTCCTGGCTGCTTGAGTTCCTGAGAGATTTTCCTGCGACAGAGAAACTTTTGATCATCACCGAATCTAGTCGCGCAGCGGCTCGGATTCATAAAGAATTGGTGGCAAAGCACCACGCTCGAGTAGCTCTTTTCACAAGAGAACAAGATTTTATTACACGAGATAAGCAAGCTGCATGGTTTGCTTCCACCGAGAGAGAAAGTGCTCAAATATTGGTTTCAAGCTCCTTGGGCGGAGAAGGCCGAAACTTTCAATGCACTAGCCATCTTCTTCTTTGGGATATGCCACAAAGTTCAGACACTCTTGAGCAGCGTATTGGGCGCATAGATCGAATTGGCCAAGGGCCTCTGATTAATATTCATGTGCCAGTGGAAAAAGGGTCGAACGATGAGATCTATTTTGACTTTTTTGCTGAAGGCACAAAGTCTTTTAAGGAGTTTTGTCCCTTTGCCTATGAAATCGAAAAAGAAATTTCAGTTGAGAGCTTTACCGACTCAAAGACACTTTTAGCAAAAACAAAGAAACTCTATGCTAAAGCGTTGAGCGTCTATGAAAAGTCGCTTCAGCTTGATAGTCGTTTTGTAAGCTCTCCCTTGGATGAAGAAATCAGAGAAAACCTGTTGGCTTGGGAAAGGCAGAATACAGTTAAGCATTGTTTGCTTGGAGTCCTGGACTGCTTTGACGTTGACTATAAAGTGAGCTCTAAGAAGGACTCGTTTCATATTCAGGCTGATGCAATGATGTTTCTTGAGAGTTTTCCAGGGCTTTCAGATAATGAGGGAAAAAGTATTACTTTTGATCGTCAAGTTGCGCTTGAAAGAGAAGACTTTGAATACATCAGCGTAGAGCATCCGTTCTTTGAGGGGGCTCACGACGTCTTCTATCAGAACCATCAGGGCAAAGTTGGCTTGGCTGCATGGAAGAACCCGACTTGGCGATGTCGCTTTCTTTTGAGTGGTTTTTTCGTTTCAGAGGACGGAAGTAGCGTTGAGTTGTTCGTGGATGAAAAGGGCAAGGAAGTTGATTTTGATTCCTTGGGCTTTGATACTTCTGCAATCGAGGCGGTGCCTAAGTCGATGGCTGAAATGGCCGCAAAGCGAGCTGCTGGCGAGGTCTCAAAACCTCTAGCGTCGCTCCAAAGTCTTGCTGAAACTAAGTATCCAAAAGAAGACTATTCCCTCGATTCCTTCTTCTTGTATCTTCCAACAAGGGGGGGGTCATGAAGGACATTATTTTTGAAAAGAGAAATAGATTTGTTTGGGGTCTATTAGCGTTTCAGGGTGGCTTTGTGAATATCGGTGGATTTTTAAGTGTTCACGTTTTTGTTTCTCATTTGACGGGCTTCCCGGGACATTTCAGTGTTGAGCTTCTCAACCAGAACTATGTTCATGCACTTTATTTTTTGTTCGTCCCTGTCTTTTTCTTGTTTGGATCCTTTTTTACCGGTGTTTTTACCGAGGTTAAGAGAGAAAGAGGGCGAGCTCCCGTCTATGTAAATGTGTTGTTGTTGCAGTGCTTGCTCTATTTAACGGTCGCTCTGCTGGGCTATTTTGATTTCCTCGGTGACTTTGGCCGGGAGATGTCTAATTTTAAAAATTTTATATTATTAATTATCTTGGCATTCTCATGTGGGTCACAGAACTCACTTTTTACAAAGTATTCAAATTCTATTTTAAGAACGACTCATATAACAGGGCTTGTTACGGATTTAGGTATTGGCTTGTCAAAAGTCTATGTTGCGGGTGACCAATCAGAAAAGGAGATGAACTCAATACGCTCCTTTTTGATTTTATTCTTTGGGTTGGGAAGCTTTATTGGCCTTCTTGTCTTTAATCAATTTCAATTTTTAGGGTTTCTTGTGCCGGTTGTGGTTTCTTTGTTTGTTGGGGTCCGTCTGTATTTGTGCAGGGTTAGGTCTAGCTAGGGTTGTTTTTGTTGTTTCTTCTAGAGTTCGTTTCAGTTTTAGGAGTGCTAGCGCCCATGTCGAACTTTCGGGTTCCGTCTATAAGAGGTCCAAGCCCTACCAAAAGATTTATCGGGGGTGTTGAGGATTTGGCAGATAGCCATTGGTGCTCCGCTTTGTTTACAAGTTTAGGCTTAGTTAAGTTTTGATTCTGGGAAAATGCACGTTGAATACATGTGACATTATCGCTTTCTGTTGCAACATTCGCCTCGAAAGAAACCTCGACCTCTGCGTGATGGCAGTTAAGCGCGCAGAGGTCGAGGTAGGAGTCGCCAGGTAGAAAGGCGATTGCATTGAGAAAAAGTAGGCACGGAAGGGGCGGCTCCAAACACTAGGTTTGAGTCCTAATCAAGGTAAGCGATAGGCTCTAATGTTGTTCTTGGTCATTTGAGGCACGACTAGAATCGATTTTTCTCCAGACACAAGGGCAATGTCCGCGCTGCCTTGTGGAAGCTTTATGCTCCATCCGTCTCGTTTGCCGTTTATTACGCTGAAGATTTCTCCAGTCACCCAGTCGCTTAAGTAAAAGCGTTTAGCGTTTTTTGGATCAGCCTCTAGGCCATCTAAGTTTCCAAGAGACTTTGAGCTGAGGTTGGTTCTTTTGAGTGTTTTTAGGTTAATCGCGTAAAGCTTTCCGCTAGTTTTATTGTTGAAGTCTTTGGTTAGGCCCCAGGCAGCTACGATCAGCTCTTCGCCTTGAACAAGAAGGCCGTTTGGAGACTCCCATTCTTCACCGCTTACAAAAATCTTTGCAGTATCATTTTTGATTATATGGATTGAAGAAGTTAGCGTGTCTGAAACATAGACCGCACCAGAGGCATCTATAGCAACGTCATTCAAGAACTTTGCCCCTTTGATTGGGATTCTTTTCAAAATTTTTCCTTGTTTAGCATCGATCTTAACAACGTGATCAATGTCAGAAACATAAAGTAGGTTGCCTTGGGAGCGCATTCCTTTGGGGGCATTCAATCCTGTAATCCATTGGGCCTCGGTAACTTTTCCATCTAAGGAAACTTTAGATATCCAGCCCTGTCCGTCTTGGGCAGTTCCTTCACCGTGAATAGAAGAAACGAAAAGCAAATTGGTGGCAGGATCATAATAAACAGATTCAGGTGCAGAAAAGCTTTCGGAAGCTATCCAGCTTTGTTTGGCTTCGGCAAAGGCAAGGGTGGTTGATAGTAGTAAAGCAATCTTAAAAATTCGTTTCATAAAAGCCTCCGTGTCTTAATTTGTAGCTATTGGTTTTACACTAGGAATCGACTCAGTAAATGGATTAGTGGTCGGCGATGCAGGATTCGAACCTGCGACCCTCTGCTCCCAAAGCAGATGCGCTACCAGGCTGCGCTAATCGCCGACTTATTTCGAAAGGCAAGAAATAGCACTAGCCAGCTTAAGAGTCTACGCCAGATCGAAACAGTTTTTTTCGTTCTCAGAATAGAGACCCTTAAAGATTTCAGCACGTTGGCTGGATAGATCCACTAGAATTCCTCCGCACGTCGAGGCTGCGTGTGGGCTGCTGGGGTTTTCTGGGATGCAAAGGGTCTTGGAGGGCTCTTCAAGGAGGATCTTGCTGTTGAGCTCTTCAAAGCTCCAGCTGTTCCATTTGTCGCCTGAGAATAGCTCTTCTAGGGTTTTGTAGCGGGCCTTGGTGGTTTTGCTTTGGCGTTCTAAATTCTCAGCATCTTTTAAACTTCCAACATAATGATTGGTGTGAAAAACATAGCCTTTGTCTTGAACTGACTTGGTTACTTCAAGACGCTTGCCAGTGGTTTCAATGTTGAGTCCAGAGTTGATGTCTGAAATTAAATAATTGTGCCCAGAGCTGGGTAAGTTTTTCTCCAACGTGTCTTTGGCGCTTAGGCAGTTATCTTCTTCGAGCATAAGTCTCACGGCTGCCGGCCACATCAATCCATCGGGATTGCTTTCTAGGCAATGCATATTGTTGATGAGGGAGACTTGTCCCTTTGAGCTAACGCCTGCAAGAGCTAGGCAGCCTGTAACGGTGACAATATTGAGTTTCAGTCCGTTGGGTCTTTCGACTTCAAGATGCAACACATAGGGGGTGGCGCTTGCATGCATATCCCAGGTTTGACCGGTGAAAGTGCCTTTTGAGTTTTTAACATAGAAGACTGAGCAGCCCTCTTCTTGAGCATTGGTGCTCGAATAGTCGCGCATATCTGTGTAGTTGTTTACGATCATGAGCTCTTGCGGAGTTAATGAAGAGGCCTGTGCCAATGCCACAAACTCTTCGTAAAGGTTTGTGCACCTTTCTAAGGCCGTAAGCTGTCTGTTTAAGAAAGCTTCTTGTTGAGGTCTATCTAGGCTCTTCCAAAAACCATCGAGTAGGTGGCGGCGGATTTCGTAAAGTTCCTTAATGTCTTTTCGAAATTCTTCTCCATGAGCTTTGCCAATTTCGATTGGGGTTCCTTTGAGTTTTATGTGTTTCATATGTTTTTATTTCCACAACCAGTTTTCAATTCGATTTCTCAGGATGTGAAGCCCCGTTTCATCTCCGTCCCAGGTGCTTATCATCGCCAGTGGTTGATTGTTGAAGAATTCTTTTCGCGTGGCTACAGCGGCCAGATGAGGGGCTGCCCAAAAGTAACTAATGTCGGCGTTAAATTTGTCGGCAACAATAAATTGTTTCGAGTCGAAGGCCCCAAAGCAGGAGCCCGTTTCGTGAAACACCACGGGGATGGAGTGAGTTTTAAACAGCTTTACGAGCGCTCTAATTTTTTTGTCGTCTTTCTTTTTGATCTCGATGTTTGTTTTGGGCTCCATAAAAAAGCCAAGAATCTGTTTGGATTCATGGAATGAAAGATATTCTTCAATTTGAGATAGTGGCGTGTTTATATCAAAGGCCGGCCAGTCAAAGAAACTATTTGTTCCATCTCCACCAAGGCTTCTGGAGGCGGCGGTGGTGTTGCCGAAATCGTCACCATTAATGCTCAGGCAAATATTCGCCTCCGGTCTTTGACCTTTTAATAGCTTAACAATCTTGTCAGTGGCTTCCGCTTTTCCAGAGGCCAGATAAATGTGTTGAAATGGTTTGGGTAAAACCTGTTTTAGTGTTTGGGTATTTCTAATGTAGGACGGGCTTACAAAGTTGGCCAATGAGCCTTTGTTTTGAAGGGCACCTAGTCTTTCATCGCCAATTCGAATACTTTGATTCTTCTTTGGCAAAGTTAGGCTTTGATACTTAGCGGGCGACGACTTCGGGCCATAGGCGTTAGCAAGTTCCGAAATAATTATGCTTCCTAAACGCTGATTGAGTTGAATCATCCCACTCGATTGCGGAAAACGATTTCTGCTCCGCAAAGCGACGGCACCACTGCACCACGAACTAATGATTTGTTCGCACTTAAGTCTATAGCCTAAGCCTTGGCCTTGCGCATTGGGGTTTACAGTTAGGTCAGCTGAGTAAAGATGTTTTGGATTCCTTTGGTTTGGATCGGTGTCTATTAACCCGACGTCTCCAAATAACTTTAATGGAGCTAATACGCTTATGGCAAGTAGTTGGTTGTTTGACTGTTTGTCCAGGCAAACGTGTAGAATGCTTTCGCTTTCTTTGGAATAACTAATAAGATCTTCCATGGTGGCTCTGCGGGCGGGTTCATAGACAAGTTCTTCGAGTGCAGTGATTTGGCTGGAAAGTTCTTTGAGCTGCTTGGTTTCTATCTGAGAAATGTAAGGTCCGCACATTCTTGAGGACTGCCATAAGAAATCAACAAAACTAAAGTCGATATTCTTTAAATAATGAGACCATAAAGTTTCTAAACTTTCTTTGTGCAGTTTTTCTAGTGAATAAGTGCAGTTATGTTTGCTGTATAGAAGTTGGGGAATGTTTTTGGAAAGAGTTCTGAATATCTTAATCCAATCTTTTGTGGATAGATTTTTAACTTCTTCAAAGTCGCAGGGGATTTTTGCTTTTGCAAAAGGGGTTTTATAGGAAATTGTGTTTTGGTTCAGGTGTTCTTGTTGTTCTTTAAGAACCTCGTTCCACTCAGCAAGAGATTTTCCTTCTTTAACCATTCCTGATTTTTCGAGTTCGATGAAGCATTTTCTTATCCCAGTAAATAGTTCGGCATAGTCATGGTCGTTTGCGCCAAGGAGCATGCGGAATCGTAGGGTGAAGTCTCCAGCAGGGTAAAACAACAGTCCGTTTCGAAAACGTGCTGCCACGAGAGCTTTTGCAACGTCGGCATTTTTCACATCAAAAGCAAAGGCAAGTCCCTTTGCTCTTGGGTAGAGGATTTCACCTTTTGCAACATGTTGTCCCAGAAGTTTTAAAAACCTATGGGATTTTCTTTCAGTCACGCTGATGTCAGAACGTAAGACTTCCTGACCCTGAAGATAACCGCGATACAGACTAGCTAGGGAGGAGTCGATTTTGTGGTCTTTAATTTCAAAATTACTTAAGCATGCGGCCGCTTGAGCTTTTTTGGCAAGACAAACACAGTCGGGTTGGTCAGGTTTTCCTTCAGGTGTTTCAAATTTGAAAATTTTGTGCCAAAAGAATTCGCTCCCAAGTCCAAAGCCAGTTTGAACTTCATCCATAATGAGAGCCGTATCATAGGAGCGAGTAAGAACCCTTAAAGCTCTAAAAAATCGATTTGATCCATAGCGGTCACCACCTTCGCAAAGCATGGGCTCTGAGATAAGTGCGAGTGTAGATTTACTCTTGAGCTCATTTCGAATTTCAAGAAGTGCTTGAATCTCTGATTCGATCACCTCGTCCGAGTCAGTGTTGATTCGAGCAAGATCTTCTTCAAACGACTTTTCTTCAGTGAGGCTCCAAAGCTTCAGCCAGTTCTCGGGTTCAATTCGCTCTTGATCGGGCTGTTTATCTTCAGGGAATTCTACAAATTTCACAAGGTCTGGAAAGATCTCGAAAGGAATGCGCTTGGCTGGGTTGTAGGTGCAGTGCAAAGATAAAAGTGTGCGGCCATGAAAGCTTCCTTTGAAGGCGATCACTTTTGATCGGTTTGGATATTCGAGTTGGCAGGCTTTGAGTGCCGTTTCTACGGCCTCGGCGCCACTGTTGACGACATAACAATGCTTTAGGGAGCTTTGGGTTTTTAATAGATGGCAAAAGCCCTCGTAGATGTCGTTGCCTTCAAATTTTTGTGGAAATTCCAAGAGTTCAGGCTTTAAGTAGAGGGAATTCTTTTTTGAATCATTGTAACCCAAGGCCAGTGAGGCAATCTGTGCTGCACCATCAAAGAAACTCATCGGCTCGGGATCAATAGAAATCATTCGAGCGCCTTTAGATTTGTTGAGATCGATGACGAAGGATTTTTTTTCTGCCACAACAAAGTCTTCTTCGTATAGTGAGGAGAGAGAGTCCTTACTGAGAGATGGATTTGTTTCATCAAATCCCTTTGCGCAAAATTCAGTAGCTTGTCCCCAAATCTTTTTTGAAAAAATATTTTCTTTGCACAAGAGTGAGCAGCAATTTTCGAGAACGAGTCGAAGTTGTTTTTGTGCTTTTGCTGGTGTGCTCTTGGGGATGTGAATTGCTTGATCTTGAATTTTTACATTCGGTATCTTTTGCAGCTTCGTTGAGAAGAGTTTTGAGATATCTTTGCTTTGTTTCCAAAAGAGTTCTGATTCTTCCGACAAAGGAATGATTAAGTTTGAGCCGTCCCAACTGGGTTTAATGCCGATTGGCTCCAATAGCTCGAGGATTGAATTGCAAAATACATGAAATGTTGAAAATTTATCCACAGAGCAAACATACTATACGAGAGTAAGGGAAAAAAATGTGGTACCCGGAAAAGGATTTGAACCTTCACACCTTGCGGCACCAGATCCTAAGTCTGGCGTGTCTACCAATTCCACCATCCGGGCAACTGCAGATTTATCTAGCTAATTATTCCTTCAAAAACAAGTTCGGGTTGGCCTTTTAGAAGGTAATTAGAGCCAACGTGTCTTACTTGAAGGGTTCCGCCTGGGAAGTTGAAGCTTTTTTCCTTTTTACAGCCCAAAGCCAGGTAGGTTGCTAGTGCTGCGCTCCCGCAGCCGAGTGTTTCCGTGTCCACGCCGCGCTCAAAGGTGATTAGTTCTGAATTTCGATTCGAATACCAGCTCACATTGGCACCTTTGGGGCCTAAAAGAGGGTGGCTTCTTAGGTCCATATTCAGCGTAATTCGGTCTTGGATGGACCATTCGTCGTGATTGCCGAGCACAAGATGGGGAACGCCTGCATCTATTAAGGCTAGATGGCTCAGTCCTCGGTCGTTAAGTTCGTAAAGCTCTTCTTTCAATGTTGGGTCAATGGGGCGCTCTTTGACTTTCGAGGCCGGAAACAGCACTTGATAGCTGTCTTCAGAGTCGCTTTGAACCTCGATTTCGCCAATTTGGCTCTGCCATGCGAGCTTTTTTTCAGAAAAGACGTCTTTTAAGAGCTTAGCCATACATAATGATGCGTTGCCGCAGAACTCTCCTGTCGAGCCGTCGGAGTTACAGTATTGCCACGTCCAGCCTTTGGCGTCTTGCCAAAAGTAGACAAGGCCATCGGCTCCAATGCCCAAATGGCGTTCGCATAGCTTGCGAACAAATCGAGTTGAGTTCTCTCCTGCCCTTGGCTTTGAGTTGACGAAAACAAAGTCGTTCCCGGTGGCTTGAAGCTTCCAGAATTTCAATTTGAGTCTTCCTCGCCATCTTCGCTTTCAGCGTTTCGTAGATAACCCAATGGGCCGCTCTGCTCATGCTGTGCCTTTGGTGGTAACTTAACGCCGCATTGAGTTAATAATATCGTCATTACAATGATGACAATCAATGGCCGGAGTATGGTAGATCGAGAGTGTTGCATGATAAAGTTATTTTTAACATATCGGAATGTGGGGTAGAGGTCGATCATGGCTGAGCAAGAAAATCAACTAACCGAATTGATTGAATATGTAGTTAAAGCGCTGGTGGATGTGCCAGATCAAGTTCGCGTTTCAGCGGTGCGTGGTGAACAAACCACTGTTATCGAGCTTCACGTTGCAAAAGAAGACTTAGGAAAAGTGATTGGTAAGCAGGGGCGAACAGCTCAGTCTTTAAGAACTCTTCTTAATGCCGCTTCTACTAAGATCAAGATTCGTTCCGTTCTCGAAATCATTGAGTAACAACTTTCTTATTTCTTTTTAAAAAGTGCTTCGGCTGCGCTCAAATGCGTTTGGCTTTGTTCAGCTTGATGCCTTTCTTTTCCAGAAAGTCTAAAATAGTCGCAAAAGTTTGACTTCTCTTTTTCCATTACCTGTTCGCTAATGTGCTCTTTACACTCCCATTGGGAGCTAGGGTCGTAGAACTCACATAGGATACAAACTCTAAGGTCTTGGGTGCATTGAGAGCATTGATCTCTTCTGCCTAGCTTTGCGCCGGCTTCGAAGGGAATTTCTGTTTGGCATTTCGGACATTTCACTTGGAGGGACTCTTTTCCTTTAAGTTGTAATAGTGCCAGCCTTCAAAGCCCAGCACGGCTACTTTGTATGAGGCTGGGTTGGAGGGGTCTAAGTCGGCAATCTTCTCTCTTGAGAAAATGGCCTCCGTGTTAGAGCAAGGTTCTCCATTGGCGATAAAAATAAAGCGCGGAACAATATAGGTGGTGTCCTGCTCAATGGAGATGTCGATTTGTTTTTTGTTGAAACAGTCTAAGGGAGTTCTGCCTGTGGCGAAAACCTCAATATAGGGGACGTTGTAGACCATCTCGACACTTTGTAGGTGAGGGGGGCGCTCCAAGCGTTCGGCAGGACTCATTTGAGCCAAACTAAAGAATGAGAAGAAAAGGGTGGTGATCAGGAATATTGAGCTTTGCACTTTGATCATTGTAACAAAAAAAACCCCGGTTCATAACTGAACCGGGGTCGCCCCTACCCTCCCCCACCCGTAAAAACGGAGTGGGTGTCATCGATTTCTACCCCTAGAACCGATGACTCTTCGGAAAATACGGCTCTAACGAGCGTCGCACAACTTAAATGGACTTAACCGTCGAGCACAACGCAGTGCGTTTAACTGCTTGCTTTTCATGCCTTTAGTTTTAATCGAGCGCTCTCCAACTGGCACTAGGAGCGGGTGCTGACTATACTCGCCCATCATGATGGAAACCGATCCGAATAGACAGTGGTTTGTATACGATAGGGAGCGCGAGCAGGGTCCCTACAGCGAGCTTGAATTAAAACTAAAAATTGAATCAGGTGAATTTAGTTCTGAAGCCTATGTTTACACAGAGGGAATGCCTGACTGGGCGCTTATTTCCGATACAGAAGTCTTACAAGAGAAAGAGCTTAAGGAGTCTAAAGAGCAAGCTTTTGTTCCCTCTCAAAGCGTTACTGGGCATTCTGATGTTGAGCGATTGGGGGCTGAAGGGCCAAGCCCATCGGAATCCTCGGGTCATGCAGCTGAAAAAACTTTGATTCAAAAAGCTCCCGAAGATGTGAAGCTGAAAAAAGCTTCGTCTTCTAAAAAGACAACTATGTCTAAACTTACAAAGGCGGCCATTGTTTTATTAACTATAGGTTGCTTAGGAATTGTTTCCTATTTTTACTCTCCGGCGATTGGTCTCTACGTGCAAAAGGCTAAAACTTTAGTGCTGGGATCACTTCAACAAGATGTTTCAGGAGAGAGTTCTGAAGTGCAGCAAGATAGATCAAAGTCTGCATGGTCTCACTTTGAAAGCTTTCGATCGGAATCTAATAGAAATTCACCTGCCTTTATGGTGGAGGTAAGCAAAGTTGATCGAAGTTATCCATTGGTTAGAGGGGCTATTTCTTCTCTTTTAAAAATAACCGAAGTGGATGTGGCCATCTTTCCAGACTCAGAAAAGAATTTGATGGCTGTTCCTGCTCTTTGGCGAGTGAAGGTTCCTGTGTTTGAAGGTTATTTTGTTATAGGACCTTTAAAATTGAATAAGTCTGAAGAGCTTCCTCCCGGTCGTTGGGTTGTGATGGCGGCGAATGCAGGTGTTTTCTTGGGAGAGGCTACTTTTGAGGTAGGTGATTGGCCCTCTCAGCCTGAGTTGGTTCTTTATCGCGAAAAAATTTCCGCAGAGACTCAAGGCTTAGCTGCAAAAGAGATTGAGATTCTTCAGGCCAAGGTTAAAGAATTTGAAGCGGCCGCTAGCCAACTGAGGCAGAATACAAAGCACGCAGAGGCGGGCAAGAAAAATAGGAATGCTTGGTTGGTCTTTTACGATAAGTGGCGCACTAAGATTGAGCTTGCGGTTGAAGATCAAAAGAAAGTTTTGGCGGGACCTATGTTTTATGCTCAAAACCAGACTCAGCTTTACAATGCTCTCAATGATCTCTCTAAAGTTGGAGCTAATCTTGAGCTACTTTCTGTTGGGGGCCCCCGTAAGCTACAGTCTGAGTCGCTTATATCGGTAAAAGAAATTTGGCCTAGTTTTAGTCGCTCTGAGAGAGAGCTCTATGCTACAGTTGAGAAGTTGAAAGTGAGTCCTCAGGTGGCACCGCTTTCTATTGATCGAGAAATTGTAAGATTGCAGCTTTTGGAGAAATAGTGGCAAAAAAAATAGAAATTCATAACTTTGAAACCGTCGTTGTTGGCTCGGGTCCATCTGGACTTATTGAATTGTCTAAGATTGAAAACTTAGACAACGTTTGTGTTCTGGAGTCGGAAGATCGTCCCTTGGGGCGTCTTGCCCAGGGCTCTTTGCATCTGTTGAAGAACCCGAAAACAATTGCTCCGGATCTTTCTTCTTCGCTCATTAAGTGGGAGCGAGAGTGGGTGCCGGCTTCTGGGTTTAAATTCGATGCGAGATTGTGGGCTCAAAGTGTGCCTCAATGGCAACATTATATCGGCGAGAGTTTTTCATTTGTTTCAGAACCGCCCGTGGATGAATTTCAATTAGAAAAAATTCGTTTCTCGTCTCCCGTTAGTGAAGTGCAAGTAGCTGAAGATGGGTGGACTCTTCAGTCTCTGGATGCTGTCTATAATTGCAAAAAATTAATCTGGGCTGCGGGCTTAGAGTCTTTTCAAAATGCCTATGGAAAAGAGGCTGCTCGAGACTTCCAGGTTCCAAACCCAAATTACAATGCAGATGCCCGGGAAACTATGGGTGGAATTGCACTTAATTGGAGCTTTGCTGAAAAGGCCCCAGAGTTAAACGCAGATCTTCCTGTTGGAAATCTTATGCTTCTACCGGTGAAGCATAATAAGCTTTATTATCTAGCTGTAGTTACGGTGGAACGTGCAAAGGCTTTGCACGTTAAATCTTTAACTTATTTGCCGGATGATATGCTCAAGCAGCCGAAAGAAATTCTTTCTTATCAAAAGTCACTTCGCCGAGTTCTTAAAAGTCTTTTTGTGGAATCTGGTGATTTAAAGCATAGAGAAGTGATGATTCAATCTTCGAAGCTTTGTGGACATGGTTTAGGAATGCCTTGGGTTCTTGCTGACGAAAAAGAGGGAATTCGTTTCGTCGGGGATGAAGCTTTGTCGGCGGTGAGTTCCTCTCAGACCGGGATTTCTTCATTTGGTGAAGTTGATAGCAGTGATGAAGTGGATAAAGCTCAAACACTTTGTAACAATGAACCGCTAAGCTTATAAACTTCTTCTCTTTGTTTGCGAATACTTTACCAACGGGTAAAGTTTTAGTGGAGGGAGAATTGTTGAATGAAAATATTTGTAGCTATTCTTTTCACTGTTTCGTTTTCGACTCTATCAGTTTTTGCTTTTGAATCCGTAGAGGTTCGTGGCTATGGTTTTGCACGTTCTACTGGAGAGTCAATCGCATGTGGTCAGGCGGAAGACTTAGCTGAGTTAGATTTGCGCAGAGAGTGTGAAACAAAGGGGACGGGCGCTCGCTTGACTAGCTATCAGGTTGATCCATGTCTATGTGTGCGTTCAGATGTTGGAAGTTTGATGTTTGATTGTGAATCTTGGTCTGAAGGCCTTTGTTCTGTTGAGTAAGTTTCTAGTTTGATCATAGGGTCATTAGTCTTTCATTACTTCGCTGTGGCCCTAAGTTAATGTTTTTTCAGCTCGCTGAGTGTCAATGCATTGACCGACGCACTGGTTCTTCGACTTTGTGAAGATTTGTTTAAGTCTAATGTGCTCTCTTCCGAAGAGAAGACATAAGGAGATACTTATGTCTGATAAGGATAATCTGATTAAATTTTCGGAGCGGGTAAAGCAGAAGCAGTCGGATCTTCGTCGCGAATATGAGCGATTTTTGTTTAATAAGATTCTAGGTTGTTACACCGTCATCGAGAAGCTTGGTATTAAGCCAATCGAAATCAATGATATCTCTAAGTCAGGCAGTAGCTTTAGCATGAACACTCAGCAAGGCTCCTTTGAGGTTGGGGAAAAGTTAGATCTTCGTTTCTATTTTTCGAACAAAAGCTTTCTTTCTTGCCATGTGAAAATCACTCGTGCTGCAAAGGTGGAGACTAATTTTGGTCCGGTCTGGCAATACGGTTGCACATTCGACAAGAAGGTTCAGTCTTATGATGCCATTAAGAAGTTTGTCGACTTCATCGAAGCTTTTTCGGAGCACGCAAAAGAAGACAAGGGCGATAGCCCCGTCCTATATTTCTAGATTACAAAGTTTTGTCGAAAAGAAATAGGCGCTCTCTGCCTCCTGGTATGAGCGAAGTCTCAAGCAGTTTAGAGGAATAGCTACGAAAAAAGTCTGTTAGGCTTTCATCATTAAATCGGCTGGGCATATTTCCAGTGCCAGGGTCCGTGAGTTTTGAAGAGATTTTCTTTAGAAGTGGGTTCTTCGTTTGGGCCAAGTTCCTAATTGGCTCAGCAATCAGAACATATCTATTAGAACACATAAACATTTTTTCAACGATGGCTTCGTGGTGCGGAATAAATTGGTAGAGCCCAGCTTGCATCACAACCATGTCGAAATCCTCTTTTGGGAGTTCATCCTGGAGAAGGTTAAAGAGCCTTACATCTAATCCTCTTCTTTTTCCTTTCTCAATGAATTGAGGGCTGATGTCTAGGCCGGTGTAGTGCCCTTGTTCTAGATAGTTTTTGAGCCTTGCAGGGCCACAACAGAGCTCAAGGGTTCTAGAGTTGCTGGGAATCTTATGAGCCAAACTCTTAAAGCGAGAGAAATAAGTGCTGGGCCCATAAAGGAGTATCATGATCGCATCGTAAATTAAGGGGTGTTTGTAGATTACACTTTGTTTTTTGCTCACGATTTTGAAAACCTACTTTTAGCGATGGGCTCCATCAAGTGCATAGCTGGGGGGCTCAGCCGTGTGTGGAGCTGTCCTTTGGGGGTATTTAAGTGTTTGTTTTTATGACCGGATGTGGACATCTCGAACTTAGATGTTGACGCATCGCATTAGCTTTGCTATCTTCTTTTCATCCTTGTAGAGGTTGTGTTGTGCAAGAAAAGCGGAGTTGAACTTGAATGATGGATAATAAAATTGTCTCCTTTGAAACCCTCAAAAAACGTCAGCAAGAGCGCAAGCTCTATACCCGTTGGCTAGATTATTACGGCCAACAAAAACACGAAGATTTATTAGAAGCACTCGTCTTTGAGCATGAAAATGGTTTTCCCATGCGCTCAAGTTCCGATGCTATTGATCAGCTTAGACATAAGGCCCTTGTGGAAGTTCTCAACGATAGAGCGCAAACAGAGTTTTTGCGAAGCTTCCTAAAAGGGATTTTGTAACTCGGCCTGGCTTAGCCTTGAGCTAACAGGTCGAGGATTCTATTCAGTTGCCTTCTCCCGAATTTAGAAAATAGTTTCTGAACTGGGGAGAGGGCGATAACAATTTTTTTAGGAGCCTAGAATGGTGAATAAATTTTTCGTTTTCATAGCCGCAGGTTCGGCTCTTTCTTTCAACCCATCAGCATTGTCTGCTGAAGCTGCACCAAAATGGACGCCTGCTACCTCTATTCAGCGTTTGGCTGTGAGTGAGATCACACAAGAGCATAGTGAAAATGACTGTGCTGACTTTGGCCTGTCCGAGGATTCGACGATGACCATTGTAAATTTAGACACCATGATTTTGTTACGCATCGATGGAACTCCCACTACGTGGAGGTATTCCGAGGTGAAGAGTAAAAAAGGTCTCTATCACTTTGGCCACGGCAGCACCTTAGGTGATAGCGATTATTATAGTTACGCTCTAGATTTAGAAAAATCTGAGCTGAGTTTACACCAAACTGTTTCTATCATGCGTGGACTCAATGATCGCGACATCAAAGCTTCAACATGCACAGTGAGATTCTCAAATCTTGAAAAGCGAAACAGGCTCTCTTCAGGATCGCGAATCACCAGATGATTTGCTTTACCTTCGGTCAAAAATCTCTTTTGAGATAATCAACCGTTGAATTTGGCTAGTGCCTTCGTAGATTTGGAAAATCTTAGAATCACGATATAGCTTCTCAACTGGATACTCAGTGCTGTAGCCGTAGCCGCCGTGGACTTGAACGGCGTCGGTGCAAACTTTGTTGCACATGTCGGCAGCAAATGCCTTGGCCATGGCGGCATACATGGTGTTTCTACGGCCCTGGTCGATTTCAAAAGCAGACTTCCAAACCATTAGTCGAGCGGCTTCAATGTTCATGGCCATTTCGGCAATCATAAAACTTACAGCTTGGTGTTTGGCGATGGGCACTCCAAAAGTTTTTCTTTCGGTCGAATATTTTACAGACTCTTGATAAGCCGCACGCGCAACACCTACAGCTCCGGCAGCAACAGGAGGGCGAGTGTGATCAAAGGCGGTCATTGCAATTTTAAAGCCTTGGCCTTCTTCGCCAAGACGATATTTTTCAGGAACCTTTACGTTTGTGAAGCTAATGCCTCGAGTGTCCGAGCAGCGTTGGCCTAAATTGATTTCCTTTTTTCCAACTTCAAGGCCTTCCGAGTTGGCTGGAACGATAAATCCAGTCATTCCTTTTACGCCTTTTGATTTGTCGGTGTAGGCCAATACAAAAAACCAGTTTGCAACGGAGGCATTGGTGATCCACATCTTTGCGCCATTAATAATGTAGTCGTTACCCTTTTTCTCAGCGGTAGTCTTAATTCCTTGAACATCGGAGCCAGCAGCGGGTTCTGTAACACCGTAGGCCGCCAGCAAGGGCTCTTGGGTCATGGGCTCGAGGAATTCTTTCTTTTGTTCGTCATTTCCGGCAACAATCAAAGGAGCTTGGGCTAAGCCATTGGCTTCAAGTGCAGTATACATTCCGCTGCAAAAGCTAGAGAGTTCTTCGGCAATAATACAGCCATCGAGAACGCCTAGACCTAAGCCGCCAAACTTTTCTTCAATGTGAGTGTTCATAAGGCCCACTTCGTGAGCTTTTTTGATGATGTCCATGGGGTATTCCATGGTTTCGTCGTGATGCTTAACTTTGGGAGCCATTTCGTTTTGACCGAATTGTTTAGCAAGATCTTGAAGGGCCTTTTGTTCGTCAGAAAGTTCTAAGTTAATCATGTCGCTATTGAAGCACTAAATAAGGAGGCTTTCAAAGAGTCCAGCTAGAGAAAAAGCAGCTAATGAGTTTCAGCTCTCTGCGCCAAAGGTGAGGGTAAACCTTGTTGGCTCCATCGATTCCGGCTTGATTCTCATAGATCGAAATGGCTTCTCGCAGCGAGCTGATGGCCATTTCTTTTTTGCCTTCTTTAAAGCTACGGATAGCTTGGTTGCGAAGCTTATGGCTTTGGAGAATGTATGCGTATTGATCGCATTTGCTCAGTCTTCCAAGAGGTTTCAATTCTATGGCCTTCCAAGCCTGGCTTCCGCCTCCCGCGTCAGTGTGCATAAGGCATTCTTGACTAATAGCCGAGCTGGCTGGAGCTCGGAGGTTTTCTTCTGGCGAATCTACTACATAATCCTTCAAGCCTAAAAATGCGTGTCCTAGCTCATGGGCCAGTAAATACTCTCCAATAAATCTCGATTTTTGATTCGAGTTAAAGTGACTGTATTCAGTTGCTAATCGATGGAGAGAAATAATGACAAGAGAAGGGTCTCCAAGTCCGGAAATGAGTTTGTTGTCGCCAAGATGCGAGGTCTCCAATACTTTCTCGCTATCGGGGGTTGCCCTAATGGGACGGTTTGTAATGACCACATTCAAATTGGAGTAGGGTGCTTTAATCCAGTCTGGGAAAAAGTATTCTCTAACTGCGGTCGCCCAGAAGAGGCCCTGCTGTGAAAGGCCCGGGTTGTCTGATACTAATTTTTCAAAAGAATCGGGCAAGGTTTTTTGATGAATCGTCCAGTTTTCAATCTCAATTCCGAAATGGTCTTTGTAGGCTTGGACTCCGATGGGGATGGCAGCCATTACCTCGAAAGGTGCTATCTGAGGATAATTAGGGTCTTGCTGAATAAAAAAACTTAGATTTCTTTTTTCCTTTATTTGTTGAAGCATTCCGCGTCGATGAAGTTCGAAACTGGAGCTTAGAATCAGGATTCCAAATAAGAACACAAGAAAGCTGGCGATGGAAAAGTGAATCAAACGTCGTCTTCTATTCAACTCAATGAATCGACTTTCCATTGTTAAATAGCTGGTTGTGGGAGGAACCTCAGAAAAGATGATTCCGCATGCAGGACAATAGCTTAGTGTTTCGTCGGGCATGAGGGTTGCGCAGCGTCCGCATCGCAAACTTTCCTCGTCCATTAGGCTTTGAATTGAGTGTTTCCCCACGAATTCTGATCGGCAAATTTACCTAAAGCCTTGATATTTCTTCGCGCTTTGTAGAGCGCCCTGACTTGACGCATTAAGCGCAGGGATTTATGAGTCTTTGACGTAGTGAATATTGGCCTATTTTGCCCAGGCTCAGTTATAGTGACTCAAGTTTTGGCTCTCAGAAAAGTGAAGCTGAGGGCGCCGGAAGGAAAGACAATTGATGTCAGGACAGGAGACCATAAATATTATGTCTAACAATCAAGCAGGAAGCACTGTTGTTAAAGGATTTAACGATTACAAAGTAGCGGATGTTTCTTTGGCCGAATACGGCCGTAAAGAGATTCGAATCGCCGAAAAAGAAATGCCAGGGCTTATGTCCTTGCGCGAAGAGTTTAAAGGAAAATTTCCTTTAAAGGGCGCTCGCATTGCTGGTTGTTTGCATATGACTATTCAGACTGCTGTTTTAATGGAAACTTTGGTTGAGCTTGGAGCTGAGATTCGATGGAGCTCATGCAACATTTTCTCCACTCAAGATCACGCAGCGGCGGCCATGGCGGCAGTTGGCATTCCTGTTTTTGCTTGGAAGGGCGAAACTGAAGAAGAGTTTAACTGGTGCATTGAGAAAACTATTTTTTGGCCTGACGGAAAGCCGTTTAACATGATTCTTGATGACGGTGGAGATTTGACCGTTATGGCTCACGACAAGTTCCCTGAGACCCTAAAGGGCTGCCATGGTCTTTCTGAAGAAACCACCACAGGGGTTCATCGCTTGTATCAAATGGTAAAAGAGGGCCGGTTGAAGGTTCCTGCTATCAATGTGAATGACTCTTGCACGAAGAGTAAGTTCGATAACCTTTACGGTTGTCGTGAATCTTTCGTGGATGCTGTTAAGCGTGCTACTGACGTGATGTTTGCAGGTAAGACTGTGATTGTTTGTGGCTATGGTGATGTGGGCAAAGGTTGTGCTCAAGCTGCTATTGGTCTTGGTGCTCGTGTGGAAGTTACTGAGATTGATCCAATCAACGCTCTTCAAGCCACCATGGAAGGCTTTAAAGTTGTAACTATGGACGATGCGGCCAGTTATGGCGACATCTTTGTTACAACCACCGGCAACGTGGATGTGATTACCCGCAAGCACATGGATGAAATGCGGGATCAAGCGATTGTTTGTAACATTGGTCACTTTGATTCTGAGATTCAAGTGGCAAGTATCTTTAACGATTCCAAACTTGAAAGAGTTCAGATTAAGCCTCAAGTGGACCAGGTTTTTTGGCCTGATGGAAAGAGTGTAATCATTTTGGCCGAAGGTCGCCTTGTGAATCTTGGTTGTGCAACAGGACACCCAAGCTATGTAATGAGTGCTTCTTTCACCAATCAAGTGATGGCTCAATTGGAGCTTTGGAATGAGAAGGGGACTGGTAAATACAAGAATGAAGTTTATGTGTTGCCAAAAATCTTGGATGAAAAAGTTGCAAGATTGCACCTTGAAAAGCTTGGCGCGAAGTTAACTCAGTTAACTCCAAAACAGGCCGAATATCTTGGAATCGATGTAAAAGGCCCCTTCAAGCCTGAACATTACCGCTACTAAATAACAAAACGCCCTTAGTTAAAGTAGAAATACTTTAGCTAAGGGCGTTTTGCTTTAAGATCGTTCTTTTTTCTCTACGATTTCAACAGACTGAAGAATGCGCTCTACGTATTGGTGGAGCTCGCCCATGTCCATGAAGGGGCGAAGGTTTAATTTTTCCAATATAGGCTGGAGTGTTCTAATTTCAGGTTCGCCGTGTTCTAAGATGGTGGAAACGAGTTCAAATTGGTGTCTCATTTCTTCAACATTCGTTCTGAGTTCTTTTAAGACTTCTTCACCCTCTTCAAACTGAACAGCAATGCCGGCTGTGTTTTCGGGGTTGGGGCTCGGGGCAACTACTCGTTTGATAACCCCTTCCATAGTTATGGGGTCAGTGTCAGCACGCACGCTGAAGACACACTGGCATTTGTCGTTCTGTTTAAAGGCAGAGACATCCAGTAGGTTGATGAATGCACCACCAGAGGAAACGTTTACACAGGTTCCGGCAAAGACACCGTCCGCTTTTCCAACGACAAACTTTCTGTTTAGAGGAAGTCTATAATATTGCCTATTCTCAAACATTCTACAGTAAGTTAGATGTCAGCTCGGCGAGTGACGATCTTTCTCCTTTAACAAGTGAAACGTGGCCAACAATGTCTTCGCCCTTCATGCGCTCAACCACATAAGCAAGACCATTGCTGGAGCTATCAACATAAGGGTTGTCAATTTGGTAGCAATCCCCTGTGAGAACAACTTTGGTGTTGTCTCCGGCACGAGTCAAAATGGTTTTAATCTCGTGTGGAGTTAAGTTTTGGGCTTCATCGACAATCATGTATTGATTGGGGATAGAGCGTCCTCGAATATAAGTGAGTGGCTCAATGTGGAGCATTCCTTGGTTGATTAATTCATGCATACCGCGAGTAACACCGCCTCTTCGGCGAGTGTTGTCGGTGCCACCCATCAAAAATTCTAAGTTATCAAAAATAGGTTGCATCCATGGGTTGAGCTTTTGTTCAATGTCGCCTGGTAGGTAGCCAACGTCTTTGCCCATGGGGAAAATTGGTCGCGAGCACAAAAGTCTTTGAAAGCGACCTTCGTCTAGAGTCTTTTGAAGTCCAGCAGCTAGAGCAAGAAGAGTTTTTCCTGTTCCAGCTTTTCCGACGAGTGTTACCAATTGAATGTCATCATTGAGTAAAACATCCATGGCAAAACTTTGCTCAACGTTCTTAGGGTGAAGGCCCCAAATTCCTTCAGGACTTTTGATCAAAGGCACTACAGCTCCTTGGCGAACATCATATCGTCCAACAGCAGAGTGGCTTGGGTTTGCTTGGTCCCTTAAAATAACAAATTCGTTCGGATGCAGATCTTGGCTATCGATTTCTAGTTTCTTATCGCTATAAAACGATTCAATTGATTGGGAGTTCACTTCGAAAATCCCAATGCCTGAATAGAGTTCTTCGATAGAGACGCTGGAAGCTTCGTAATCACTTGCGGGAATTCCGAGAGCATCGGATTTAATTCTCAGGTTTGTGTCCTTAGTGATCATGGTTACATTTTCGGCACCCACTTTTTTAACGGCCGCAAAGGCTGCTGCGAGAATACGGTTGTCTGCTTTGTCGTCAAAAAGTTCTTTGGGTAAATCTCCAATGTCTTGGAGTAAGTCCACCCGAACAACGCTCTTGTTGTCGAGTGTGACACCTGCGGCGAGAGAGCCTTTTGCGCGGAGGTCGTCCATCATTCGACTAAACTGGCGAGCGTTTTTGCCGTTCTCGTTTAAATCTTTTTTAAAACGATCAAGCTCTTCAATGACCGTAATCGGAATAACGATGTCATTGTCGCCAAACTTATAAATGGCTTGAGAGTCAAAAAGCAGCACGTTTGTATCGAGAACAAAAGTTTTTCGCATTTCATTAAATAGATTATCAGTTGCCTGAAAAAGGCGCTAGTTTTCCAAGAGGTTGAAAGCTTTTTAGTTAAATGGAGTGAAAGGCCATTTAAGGCCGATTAGTTCGATTCTTTGTTTGGGATTCCTAATTGAGAGCAAATCCAGTTCCATTGCTTGGCAATGTGTCGGTTGTTTTCAATGTCGGTTTCAACCTTTTTAAGGCAATGACTGATGGAAGAGGGATCTTTTTCTAAATAGTGTGAAATGGTCGCATTCGTAAGGCCAAGTTGCTTTGAGAGAGATAGGCAGACAAATCGTCTCGCTAAAGTTACCTGAGCGCGTCTGCCGTTTCCAATAATGGCTGCGCTACTCACGCCGCAAAGCTCGGCCACTTTTGAGATGTAGTCAGCAGGGTTCAGCGAAGGGTCAATGCTGGTGTTGGCAGTGCTGCTGTGCGTGAGTTCTAGTGAGCGCAGATCTTCCGTGCTGAGCCCGCGTTTAACTGAAACGCGGGCAACGGCATTAATGAGAAGAGTGTTCGCCTTTCTTGCGCTTTCAACTTCGACTCCAAGAAGTTTTTCTTGGAGCATCATATCCAGCTCAAAGTCTTTCAGGCCGTGTTGTTCAAGCAGGTATCTCCACAGAGATTCCTTGAAGCCCCGGTCGGGCTTGGGCATTTCAATAGTAGTCCCTGAAAAGAGGCGACTATACAGCATGGGGTCAAGTTGATCCTTAAGCTCGGTTGGGGGGGGGCTGCTGGATACTGCTATATAGGCGCCTCTTGCCATCAGAGAATCTATTGTGAATAGAATTTCTTTTTGGGTTCCAACCTTCCCGACTAAGTCGTGAAGGTCTTCCAAGATAAGCACGTCTGTTTCTCTTCGATATTTGTTTTTAAAGGAAATATCTTTGGTGTCGAGGGACTGTCTCCATTCGCTAAGAAAGCCTAAAACAGTCGTTCTTTTTAGGTTCTTGGCCAATGGGATAAGACCGCTCAGTTGTTTGAGCAAGTGGGTCTTTCCTGAGCCTGGATTGCCGTGAACCCAGACCACTCGATCTCCTGAGCCGATGTCTACGCCATTGGCCCAGCGGCTTAGGAGTGCGTGAGACAGCTCATAGGCCGGACTGGAGATAAACTGGGGGGCAGAGAACCTTCTTTGCCGCTCTATTTCTTCGATGTTTCTCTTGGGGTTTTGGGGGGCAAGTGGCAACGATACTTGTTGTTGGGCCGGTGCGGACGTAGAAGGTTCTCTGCGTGGACGTGGTGATCTTAAGACCTCGATGTCGAGGATTTTAGTGTTTCCGATGTTTTCGAGCTCAGTTTTCCATCGGGTTAATCGGTTGCGGTGGATGTGCGTAGGCACTTGAAACACGACCCCATCAGAGAGGTATTTTATGCGAGCCTGGCTTAGGTATCTGTCCACAACCTGTTTAAGGTCCGGACGATCCTCGAGTGCTGCGCCAGCGAATAAATCACGGGCGAGACAAGTCTCGTCTAATTTTTTAAGGCCTATATCCTTACTCAATTGTCTAGTTCCCCAACCGAAAGGAAACACTTTTAGTCCCAATGAGGAATCTTTGCTTGTTGTTAGAATCGATGGCCAATTGCACTAACTAGAGGGCGTCAGAGATTCTTATCAACAAGTTATCCACACTGTTTCGGTTGGGTGTCAAAAAAACGCCAGCACAGAGAAATCCACAAAGTTATCCACTGCCATGCGTGGATAACTTTGTGTTTAGGTAGCTCCTATTTTTAGCTTAATTTGGCTTGTTTTAGCTGTTTTTGAAATAATGCAAACTGTTTCCTTATTGAAACTGAGAAAGTTTTACCCAACTCTCTTGACCTGTGGTGGATAACATGTGGAATCGAAAATTAGCTACTTAATGCGCTTTGTTTAGGTGTTTTAACGCAGGGCGCAGCACATTCTTTAGTTCTCTTTAGAGAAAATTTCGTATTCTTCGAGGTGAAGGCTTTGGTCAATTTTGATGGCTAGCCTTTTTTTGCTGCTCTTTTCGAGTTCCTCGACGGCTCCACGCTCTTCTTCGGTCAAAAACTGAGAAATAGTTGGATGGCAGTAAACTTGTAGTGTCTGGCCGTGGCTTTCGTTTTGAGCCTCTTTTTCACATTCTCGCAAGATTTCATAGGCAATAGTAGACACGGATTTAACGTAGCCTTTGCCATCGCAGTATTGGCAGGCGGCCGTGAGTTTTTTGCGCAAACTCTCTTGAGTTCGCTTTCTTGTCATTTCAATAAGACCAAATTCACTGACTGGGAGCACGTTCGTTCTAACGGGGTCTTTGCTCAATTCTTCCAGAAGAGAAGTGTATATGCGATCTTTGTTCATGCTCTTTTCCATATCGATGAAATCGAGAACGATGATTCCCCCTAGGTTGCGAAGTCGGATTTGGTAGGCGATCTCTTTGACCGCCTCCATGTTGGTTTGGAAAATGGTGTCCTCTAAGTTGCGTTTGCCAACGAAGCGTCCCGTGTTCACGTCAATAGCTGTGAGGGCTTCGGTTTCATCGACCACGATGTAACCGCCCGATTTAAGCCAAACCTTTCGAGAGATCGACCTGTTGATGTCGGATTCAATTCCAAAGTGTTCAAAAAGACTAATGGGCTCCTTGTAGAGCTCTATTCGCTTTTTGAAGCGAGGAAGAAAAGATTGAACAAACTTATTCATTTTTCTGTAGAGCTGAAGGTCGTCTACGATAATGCGGTCGACATCCTCTGAGACCCGATCTCGCAAAATTCTTAAAGCTAAGTCAAAGTCTGCGTGAATTAAGCCTGGCTTGGAGTGTTTTTCGTGATTCTTCTTCACAGAGCCCCAAAGCTTAATGAGGTATTCCATGTCGCCTTTGAGAGCTTTTTCACTTGCCCCTTCGGCAACGGTTCTGACAATGATGCCGCCACTCTTAGGTTGGTTCTTCTCAACAATCTTCTTTAAACGCGATCTTTCCTCTGTGTTTTCAATTCGTCGAGAAATTCCAAGCGTATTGGAGTTTGGAAGGTAAACCAGGTAGCGCCCTGGAATACTTACATATCCAGAAAGACGTGCTCCTTTGGAGCCCATGGGGTCTTTAATGACCTGAACAAGGAGGCTTTCGCCCTCTCTTACTAAGCTGGAAATGCTTTGAATCTCGATGTGCTTTTCAGGCGCGTCATCAATGTCTTCTTCTACGTCTTCAAACTCTTCGTCGTGGTAGCCCGCAGTTCGTGCTTCGATTTTGTTTGGGTCGAGGACTTTGTTCACATACAGAAAGCCCGTTCTATTGAGGCCAATGTCGACAAAGGCTGCCTGCATTCCGGGTAAAACCCGAGTGGCCTTGCCTTTGTAGATGTTCCCAACAATTCCGCGAGAGCTGCCGTGCTCGATGTGAAGCTCGACCAGGTGTCCATTCTCAAGGCGAGCAACTCGGGTTTCTCTTAAACCGCTATTGATCAGAATCTCCGCTGCCATTGCGCCCTCTTATAGCACGAAAGGAATCAGAAGGTGTCAGCACCTTTTGTACGACCGAATGCGTTAAGTTCGGCTCACTTGTTTGTAGGAAAGGTGCAGGAGCCTATAAGTGTGTTTTGAGTTAAGGAGGAAGAGAAAAGCGCCTTATTGTCTATAACTTAGCCGGATTGCCCAACCCAAGCTTAACTTGAACTCAACGGTCCGAAGCTTTAAATTTTAAGGTATGGGCTACGCTCGGCTTTGTTCAGTGCTTTTAGCGGGATCTGTGGGAGTCGTGCAGGCTGAAAGCCCAGTTTCGTTGAACAACAAGAGACTCTTGCAGATGACAATGTCAGAGTCTCTTAAAAATCTGAAGCTCGTCCTAGAGGAAGTGCGCTCTCCCAATGGTGATTTGGCTAAGTTGCTTCAAGCGCCTCAGTTTTCAGATATCGAAACAGATGACCGAAGGTTTTTGTTATCGTCACTTTTGCAGTTTGGAATGTCCGAAGCTTCCGTGCAGGGGGCGACAGTCATTGCCCATGACAGATACTTTGGTGACTTGGTCCTTGATTTCTCGCGACTTGGTGAATCTTTGGTTTTGGTCAACAGGGAAGAGTTTAAGGTTCCACTTGAACTTTCGTTGAAGGAAATAGAAGAGGAAATTGTGTTACCAGAACTGCGAAAGAGACTTGTAACAAATACTTCATTTTTGAACTTTTGGGATTGGGTGATTCCATCGGCTAAAGCTCTTTTGAGCTCTTGTTCAGAGGAGCAAAAAGAAAGTGCTTTGAATACGGCGAAGACCTCCTTCTCTTTGGCTAGAAGTGGCTTGGGGGTAGCTGGTTGTTTTGTTCCCCAGGTAAGGCTTGCGATGACAGCTCTTACCTGTGTTGGAGTCGCTTGTAGAACGGTTTCTAAGTGCCGACAGGGTGAATCGTTTTCTCACGCCTTAAAAATTGCCGTTAGGGAGGAGTTTAAGGTGGATGAAACAAATAAGATGATTGACGAAAAGTTAGGGCGGTCATCAAGCCATTGAGTGCTCATAAGCCTTTAATTTATTTGAGTGATTATTACTCTAAAGCTAAGGGCTTTTTAGGTCGATAAAGAGAATATGGGAGCGTCTGTAGCCGATTTACTTAAAACCTTGGTGAAGCAACGAGGTTCGGACTTACATGTGAGCACGGGGAGTGTTCCTATGATGCGTTTGCATGGCGAGTTGGTAAAAGCAGATATGCCTGTCTTAACGGCTCAAGATATGGAGATTGCTCTCAACTCCATAATGAGTAAAAGTCAAAAGCAGGATTTGTTAAAAAACAAAAGCGTAGATTTTTCGGTTCCTTTCAAGGGCGTGGGGGTCTTTCGTGTGAATGTTTTCTTTCAACGCAAGGGTCTTACTGCGGTCTTTAGAGCTTTGAGTGAAAAAGCTCCTTCGTTAGAGTCTCTATCATTGCCTCCTATCTGTAAGGTCGCTTGTAGTTATGCAAATGGTTTGGTTTTAGTAACTGGGCCGACTGGTTCAGGTAAATCAACAACTCTCGCAGCTATGATTGATTATATAAACACCAATCAGAGAAGACATATCTTAACGTTAGAAGACCCTGTCGAGTTCTACCACGACACCAAGAGAAGCATGGTGAATCAAAGACAGCTTGGTCAACATTTTGTTAGCTTTGCTTCTGCTCTAAAAGCAGCTCTTCGAGAAGATCCAGATGTGATTTTGGTTGGAGAGATGCGAGATCCAGAAACGATTGCTTTAGCAATTACGGCAGCCGAAACTGGCCATTTGGTTTTTGCTACACTTCACACGAATTCTGCCTCTAAGTCTGTAGATCGTATTTTAGATTCTTTCCCAGGAGAGCAGCAAGGGCAAATTCGTTCGATGATGTCTGAGAGTTTACGTGTGATTTTGTCTCAGAAATTAATTCCAACAGCAGATCAAAAAAATCGAATTTGTGTGCACGATATTTTAGTGAACAATAGTGCTATTTCAAACTTGATTAGAGAAGGTAAAACCTACCAACTCCCTTCTGTCATGCAGACATCGCGAAAAGATGGAATGCAGCTTATGGATCAGTCTATTTTAGAGGCCGTAAACGCCGGAGTGATTACAGGAGAAGTGGGTTGGGAGTATGCCAATGATAAGTCGAAGTTGATTAAGTATGCTCCCAAAGAACAAGTTACTGCCACTCAGCTAAGTCGAGTGGGCGCGACTCAAGCGGGCAAAAAGAGCGCTTAGTTTTTATTTTTCTTTTAAACTAGAAAGTTGATCAGGCAGAGTTACTGACTTCACGTCGCCTCGAAATCCAGGAGACTGATACCATTTATTATTCCATTTGATTTCCACGGCGCCGGCGTTGCTCAAAGAAAGAACAATTTTGTCTTTGACCGAGTAACGATTGCTTTTGCCTTTGTCTAACTGGAAGCCTTCGGGGTCTTTACTGTCGACTCGAATTTTAACCCAGCTGGCGTCAAGCCCGCGAATCTCGAGGGTTGCGGTTGGGGCTACGGAGGGCTCAGGTTTCTTTTCTTCTTTCTTTGCCGCGACCACAGGAGTGGGTTTTGGTTCTACAGCTTTCGGTTCTACAGCTTTCGGCTCGGGAGCTTTTTCAACTTTAGCTGCGGCCTCAGCTTGTTTAGCTTTTTCTTGGTTGGCTTCTTCGGCCAAGGTGTCTATTTCTTCTAGTGTTGTCTCATCGAGCAGCTGCTCTGATTCAGGTGCTGGTTTTGGGCCAATGTCTACATTTTCTGTGTCGCTTCGCTGGCCTAATGAAACCAAGAGACTCAGGGTAATTATGAGAAATAAAACGACTAGCGCGGATACAATATGTTTCTTTTTAAAGGGAAGTTCTTTGGGCTTGTCTGGACCTCTTGAGCCTGGAGATCTCTTTAGTTGTGGAGCTTGCACAACTCTAACCTTGGGTTGAGTTGTGGGCACGGCGCCTCTTCTTTTCATGACGGTGTGTAAAGAAGGGTCGATGTCCCTTTGTCTTCTAAATTGTTCGAGAACTTCGTCTTCATCAAGACCGATGTGTCTAGAATAGTTGACCAAAAATCCGCGCACAAAAGCCAAAGAGGGCAGATTATCTAGTTTGTCTTCTTCGATGTTTTGGAGCTGGACGATATGAATTTTTGTAACGGCGGCAATCTCTTCAAGGCTGACGTTCTTTGCGTTTCTTTGAGCTTTTAGCCATTCGCCAAATTTTTGTTCAGGAACGGAATCCTCTATCAGAGAAGAAGATGAGTCTGTGCCCTCATTGCCTTCTTTGTTGCTTGGGTTTTCCGAATTCGGATCGTTTTTTTCTTTATCTGACATTATTTTATAAGTTCTTCGAGTATAGGCACAATAGCTTGAGGGGCTCTAGCGTGGCGAGCTTGTTCTGACCGCCCTTTAACGCGGCGCACATTTAGGTGCTTTGTTTTGCCTCTTAATGAACAAATTTCTGTCCATATGCGTTGTGGAGCGCCTGCTATACTCCCTGAGAAGGCTTTGTATTTAGTGAAAAGATTTTTTTTTATTTTTTTATGCGTTTCGATTGCTGGGGGTAGCTCTTTTGCTGAGGAACGAGGCTTTCAGGGAGACCTTCAACTCTTTTATCAACTTCTCAAAGAATACAGCCAATACAACGAGTTTAGCTCCAAGCTGAGCCCCGATGAGCGGAAAAAATATGATGAGATTACGCTTCGTCACTTAAAGGGCCTTGATGCTAAGTCGCTACAGGCCCGGTTTGAAAAGTATAACGTCGACTATTCTATCTACAGAAAGCTCTTGCTTAAAGCTGAGCGAGAGCTTCAGAAGATTTCAAAGCGTCTGGATCAAATTCCTATAACAAATAAGAATCGAAGGCGCGAGGAATACGCCTTAGCTGCCCAGCAAAATAGAGTGGGGCGAATACAGCGCTATCTTTTCTATTCCTCGGTTAATGCAAATAATTCAATCTTAGAGTCCTTGGATACCTTTAATGTGGCCGACAAAGTAAAAGCAGAAAAAAGGGTCGAAGCAGAAATTGCTGCGGTCCCAGACTTACCTGGAGTGGAGGGACCGTCTCGTCAGGAACGTTTGCGAAAAAAAGAGGGTGAAAGAATCAATTTAATGCCCGTCGATGATGACTTCTATCAAACCGAGCTTGGTAAAAAGTTGAATGGAGACTTGGGTGGAAGGGCTGATTTTTGGAGTTATGATTTTGAACGGGATGAACTTTATGTTCAAGTCGGAGACAAAGTTGGCAAGCTGCTTGTTCGAGAAGACGGTCCTGGGGTGCGCTTTGTTCAAACCAAGGTTGGGGAAGGCTTTAATGAGCCTGTAGGTTCAGCGATGAAAGTGGATTTGTTTCAGTCAAAAGGACGCTTTTTGACCGGAGATCGCAATGAAGAAACTCTTTTTGGGCCTTATCCCGACAAAAAAGAAAAATTACTTGAGGAAAACAAACCTCAACCAGCCTCAGATCACCCTTAGGTTTTAATTAAGCTTTCCTAGATTGGCCCTTTAGGTGGACTCCATAATCGGCTAAACTACTTCAGCTTTGCTAAAGAACAATAAGATACAAATTAAAGGTGCTCGTCAGCATAATCTCAAGGGAATTGATGTCGACATCCCCAAGGGTATTGTTAGCGTCGTTACGGGGCCTTCTGGTAGTGGTAAATCTTCGCTTGCTTTCAATACGTTGTTTGCTGAAGGGCAAAGACGTTACATGGAATCCCTGAGCACCTATGCTCGCCAATTTATGGCCAAGCATGAAAAGCCCGAAGTGGATGAAATCATAGGAATTTGCCCAACCATTGCGCTGGAGCAGAAAAACCACACGAAAAACTCTAGATCGACCGTTGGCACGGCGACAGAGATTTATGACTATTTGCGAATTCTTTATTCAAAGCTCGGCCAGATGTTTGATCCGCTGACGGGAGACCGTGTGGAAAAAGATGTTGTTTCTACAGCCGTTGAAGAAAGCATTAGCAAAAATGATTCCCGAAAAGGGATGATGTTTTTCCCACTTGAAATGTCGGCAAGCTCAAAGATTAGTGATCGAAAGCGATTGCTAGAAAGTTTACAAGAGCGTGGTTTTACGAAGGCTACGATTGATAAGTATTTCGTAGAGAAAAAATTCATTGAAGTTTTTGATATTCAAGAAGAAGCCAACAAGAAAAAAAGTCCCCTGATTGGAGTCGATACCAAGGCTAATTTTATTTGGGTAATGATTGATCGCTACAACATCAATAACGAAAACAGATCAAGAATTGCAGACGCTATGACCAATGCTTATTCTGAAGGTTTTGGCCGGGCTCGAGAAGCTGTTGTCGATGATGACAAGAAAATTCTAACTTTGAATCGCTACACCGAGTATCCTTCGGTGGGCGATGGTTTAAGGCGTTTTCCGGATATGGCTCCTCAGTTGTTTTCCTTTAACTCTCCGATTGGAGCCTGTCCTGCTTGTAAGGGATTTGGAAACACGCTTGAGATTGATATAAATTTAGTGGTGCCAAACCCCGGTTTAACGCTGTCCCAAGGTGCGGTTGAGCCTTTGACAAAGCCTTCGGGGAAAACTTGGTTGAGAGAACTTCTCATCTTTTGTCAGAAGGAAGGAATTTCTCTTAATCTGCCTTGGAAAGAGCTTAAGAAAAAGGACATTAAGAAGATCTGGGAAGGCACAGACAAATTCATTGGGATTTCTGGAATGTTTGCTGAGCTTGAAGAAAAAAAATACAAAGTTCAGACGAGAGTTTTTTTGTCCCGCTATCGTTCTCCTAGGCCTTGTAATGCTTGTAACGGTGAGCGTTTGTGTCCCGAGGCGCGTGGTGTAATTTTTCATGGGAAAAACATCGGGCAACTTTCAGCAATGACCATTGAGGAGCTTAAGGCTTGGTTTGAAAAGCAGAAGTTAACTGAAGTAGAAAAAGAAGTTTCTAAGGATGTGCTTCCTCAGGTCCTTTCTCGGTTGGAGTTTTTGCTTCGAGTTGGTTTGGGATATTTATCGCTGGGCCGCTTGGCTAAGACACTTTCGGGTGGAGAATCTCAACGAATTGCTCTAGCCAATCAGTTAGGGTCTCGGTTGACCCAAACTTGTTATGTGTTGGATGAGCCAAGTATTGGTTTGCATCCTCATGATACAGAGCGATTAATCGGAATTTTGAAGGAGTTAGCTCTTTTGAAAAATACGGTTGTCGTGGTGGAGCATGACCCAGATATCATTAAGAGTGCTGACTATTTGATTGATATTGGACCGAACGCTGGTGAAAATGGCGGAGAGCTGCTTTATCAAGGCCCTTTTAAAGACTTTACGAAGCAAGATGTGAGTTCAAGTAGCACTTGGGCTTTTTTAACTCAAAAAGAAGGAATTCCTATTCCTCAAAGAAGGCGTGTCGAGCGTCTCAAGGATCAAGGCCGAAGAGTGAAGTGGCTCACTCTTAGTGGATGCACAGAGCACAATCTTGAAAATGTAGAAGTTAAAGTTCCTTTGGGGAGTTTAACGGTAGTTACCGGAGTGTCTGGCTCGGGAAAATCTACGGCAATTCGAAAGACTTTGTATCCCGCGTTGGCTCGTATTTTTAATGGTCAGATTATGGAAATTGGGCATTTTGATGCTTTGAGTTCTTTTGAGTCTTTGCGAGATGTGTTGATGATCGACCAATCGCCAATTGGTCGAAGTTCTAGGTCTAATCCTGTGACCTTCATGAAAGCTTTTGATGAAGTTAGAATGCTTTTTGCTTCGACGTTAGAGGCGAGAAAGAAAAATCTTCATACGGGGCACTTTTCTTTTAACGTTCCTGGGGGACGTTGTGATCATTGTGAGGGTGAAGGTTATCAGCGTGTAGAAATGCTTTTCATGGAAGACATGTTTGTTCGCTGTGAACATTGCGACGCCAAGCGTTTTAAAAAGGAAATTTTAGAGGTGCGTATGCACGGCAAGAACATTGACGATGTTCTTAATATGACTGTTTCTCAGGCAAGAAAGTTTTTTGTCTCCTACCCAAAAATCAATAAAAAGCTCAAAACTTTAGAAAGAGTAGGTCTGGGGTATTTGCGTTTAGGGCAGCCTTCTCCAACCTTGTCAGGTGGTGAATCGCAGCGATTGAAGATTGCTCGTGAACTTGCCCGAGTGGATAATAACGGGGTTTTCTATGTGCTAGATGAACCAACGACAGGGCTCCACTTCCGAGATGTGAAAGTGCTTATTCAAGTTCTTAATGAACTAGTCGAAGCTGGAAACACGGTGCTTGTGATTGAGCATAATCTTGAGGTAATGAAATGCGCCGACCATATTATTGATTTTGGTCCTGGGGGTGGTAAGCATGGCGGTAAGGTTGTGGATGCAGGCACTCCCGAGCAAATCGTCAAGCGCTCCAAAGGGCCCACTGCGACTCATCTAAAGCCAGTGTTAGAGTCGTCTGAAGTTATTTCTGTGGATGATTATTTGAAGTAATTTTGAAAACAAAGAAGGCCACTCTGCATTCAGTCGCAGAGTGGCCTTCTTTGTTTTGTGTCTTTATCGAGTTTTGAATCGGCCTCTAAAGCTAGGGGCTTCATCTGGAAGAGGTCCAATTGTGTCAGGCTCTCCGTTGAGGATGGCTTCTCTCCATTGTCTTAGAACAGTGAGGAGTTCACGATGCCGTCTATCAAGGTCGCTTAGGTCTTCTTCAAGAACCACGATTCGTTCTCTTAAGATTTGAATTTCTTGAGGGTCCACTCCTGGGTCTCCTTTTGGACCTTGTGGTCCAGTTAAGCCAATCGGGCCTTCTGGGCCGGCTGGGCCGGCTGGGCCAACTTCTCCCACTTCTCCTATAGGTCCTTGCTCGCCCTGAGGTCCCGCTTCACCCTGTGGCCCGGTTTCGCCTTTATCTCCCTTATCACCTTTGGCGCCAACTTCTCCTTTTTCACCTTGAGCTCCTTGAGGTCCAGGGAGTCCAGTCGCTCCAATATCGCCCTTGTCACCCTTAGCGCCTTGAGCACCAGTCTCTCCTTTTTCACCCTTGGCTCCTTGGGGTCCAGGTAAACCTGTTGCTCCGATGTCGCCTTTGTCGCCCTTCGCTCCTTGTGCGCCAGTTTCTCCTCTGTCACCTTTTGCGCCAGCAACACCTCTTTCC
>Ga0100403_1000105_pt1 | contig 74993 bp, 105 predicted proteins | sample CryGeymet201501t_FD_83663 | JGI IMG/M metagenome (GOLD analysis project Ga0100403, IMG submission 83663) | Groundwater microbial communities from Crystal Geyser aquifers in Utah, USA - Crystal Geyser metaG 2015-01t | ecosystem: Environmental > Aquatic > Deep subsurface > Groundwater | place...
GCTCCCGCTGTTGATCCCGAGGGCGTCGTCGACGAACTCGCCCATTCCGTTGATCGCGGCCCACACCGGGGCGGTCACGTCGTTGACGGTCAGGTCGTTCTGGAAGACCCGGATCACGACGTCGCCGTTCTCGTTGACGGTCAGGTCGATGCGGAGGTGCAGCCACGTGTTGTTGGCGAAGCTCGCGGTGCTCGAGCGGAGCACGTCGCCGGCCTCGTCGCTCGGGACGCCGTCGGCGAGCCGCCCCTTGCGCAGGATGATCTTGTGGGGGTCGTCGTCCTCGAGGCCGAGCAGGTAGCCGTTGTCGAGGACGCTCGGACCCTGGGCGGCCAGGAAGAGGAACGGCGACCACCCGGTCGGACCACCGCTCGGGCCGCGCTTCACGCACCCCTTCACCGAGGCCCCGAACCCGTTGGGCGCGAAGTTGACGTCGCTGACGAAGAGGCCCGCGGCGCCGGCGCCGGCGGCCAGCGAGTTGAAGCCGTAGATGAAGGAGCCGCCCCCGTTGGGCGCACCACCAGCCACGGCGCCGGCGTCGATCACGCCACGGCGCAGGGTGTTCGCGTCGAGCGCGTCGTTCAGCTCGGTCCAGTCAGCCAGGGCCATCGTCGTCTCCTCCTACAGCGTGGCCAGCGCGGGCCACGACGGGTCCTCGAAGGACTCAGCGGCCGGCGTCGTCGGGTCGCCGAAGACCTTGATCAGAGCGCCAGCCTCGGTGTCGAAGTTGCGCCCGTAGGTCGCGATCGTCCAGTCCTCCGGCCCCGGCGCCCATGCTGCCAGCGGGACGGCGTCGAAGTCCCGCTCGTAGGGCGCGTCGTTGTTCCAGCCGTCCTCGAAGTCCTCATACCCCTCGCCGTCGAAGATCGCCTGCTCGGCGAAGCCATCGGTCAGCTCGCGCTGGTAGAGGTCGTTGTTCCAGCCACCCTCGAAGTCCTCCCAGGGGACGGGCACGAGGTCGAACAGGGCATCTTCCCACAGCAGGGGGTCGTCGAGCAGCAGATCCGTCTCGGTCGCCCAGGAGAAGCTCTCGAAGCCGACGGGCGGATCGTTGAAGGCGGCCACCTCCTCGACGGACGTGAATGCCGAGATCGTCCACCCGTCGGGCACGCCCGGCCGGGCACCGGGGTCTTCGAAGGAGCCGTTCACGATCGGCATCAGACCACCTGCCCGGTCGAGGCATCGACCACCGTGACGTCGCCGAGCGTCGGGAACTCACGGACCAGCAGCGCCTCGTCCTCGGCGCTGCCGTTGAGGGTCAGCCCGGATGCGTTGATCTTCTGCACGCTGGCGAGGTCGCGGATCACGTTGAAGACGTCCGACCACGCCACCTCCTGCCCGGGCATGTTGAGCCCGAAGTCCACGGCGGGGTTGGGGGTGCCGTCGCTCAGCGAGACGGCGAAGTACGCTGCGAGCGCCGCGCGGATCTCTTCGCGCGCGGCGGTCTGCGACACGCCGGCGGCGAAGGTGACCTTCACCCACACGTCGATCGGCCGGTAGATCGCGGCCAGAACCTCGACGAGGAAGGTGATCGTGTGCGGCCGGGTCACCGTGACCATCTCGAGCACCGCGTCGAGCAGGGTCTGCGTCGGCGCCCCACCGCCCTCGGGCACGACGTAGATGACCCCGGCGTTCTCATCCACCGCGGCGTCCTCGTTGGAGGTGACCATCGCGGCCCGGGCCACGCCGGCGACGCGCTGCGCGTTGATCTCGAAGTCCTCCCGGGTCACCGAGCGGTCGGTCGTGCGGATCGAAGCGGGGATCGCGGCGCGCGCGGCCTCGATGCTCTCCCGCGCCGCGCCACCGGACGCCGCTGCGGCGTTGCTCGCGGAGAGCTGCACGGCCCGACCCTCGGCGTCGGTGTAGCTCCCCTGCACCACCGCGATCGCCGCTGCCTCGACGTTGCCCTGGGTCCCCCCCCCGGTCTTGTAGTTGATCGTGACCAGCCCGCTGGGCTTCACGCCTCGGACGCCATCGCCGAACCGGATCATCGCCCGGTCCTGGGCGTCCACGAAGATCCGGAAGTGCCGGTCGTTCGGCCCGCTCGAGAGGAAGGTGGACACCTCCGTCCACGCGCCGGCCGGGCTGGTGATGGCGGCGGAGCTGTCGAGGAACGGGGTGCGGTCGAGGAAGATCTCCTCGCCGGCGACGCCGGCCGCGGTGAAGGTCTGGACGTGCCACTCCGACTGCTCGACGTCCACGGTGACGCTCTGCTGCCCGGCCAGGATGGTCGCCGGCGACAGGAGCTGGAACCGGATCGGGTCGACCACCGCCTTGGTGCGCACGATGGTGCCGGCCGGCAGGTCGATGTCGGCCAGGGCGACCGAGGCCGCGCTGATCACCACCTCGGCGGTCGCGGCAGTCGCGCCGCTCAGCCGGTAGCCGAAGTGCTGCCCCAGGTCGATCATCGACTGCCGGAGCTGGGCGGTCTGCGTGAACCGCTCGCGGGCCTTCCAGTCGAGGTAGGCGCTCAGCCGGTCGCCCACGAACGCCTCCATCTCGAGCAGCAGCATCGTGAAGGTGGCGCTCTCGGTGTCGGCGTTCGGGAACACCGACAGGAGCAGCTCGATGAGGCGCAGGCGCAGCGAGTCGAAGTCGCGGTCGGTGTAGTCGGAATCGGGGGTCAGCAGCGCCACGTTGGTCCTCCTCCTACAGCCTACTCAGCCAGGGCCACGGAGGCGACCCGCTCTTCGCCGTCCTCGACGTAGATGACCCGGATCGCGAGCGTGGTGTCCTCCCGGTCGACGGTGACCGAGGTGACGCGAACGGACGGAGCCCAGGCCGCCAGCGCCTCGATCGCCCGCACCCTGGCCTGCTCGGCGAGCAGGGCGTCGTTGGTGCGGAACCGGAGCCTCGGGATGCCGGCGCCGAACGAGGTGCGCCAAGGCAGCTCCCCCATCGCGGTCCCGAGCACCTGCTTGATCTTCGAGACCGACAAGAGGGCGCCGGAGCCCACCGCGAAGTCGGTGGCGCCGTCTCGCTGCATGGGGGTCAGGAGCCCGATCAGTGCTTCGGCCGGCATCGCCCCCTCCTTATTCCGGCAGCGGGATCAGATCCCGCACGCCCTGCAGCGCCTCGATCAGCGCGTCGATGGGCTCGATGATCAGGTCGAGCGGAGCCCCGGCGATCTCCTCGAAGTCGGGGACCTCGACGGGGACCCCGGCGAGGTCCAGCAGGAAGATCACCATCCCGATGAGCCGCCCGAGGACGATCAGCCCCTTCATCTCGTCGGAGAGCGTGTCGCTCAGCCGGTCGGTCGCGCAGATGGCCAGCGTATTGAGGTAGTCGTCGCCAAGCTCAGCGGCGCGCGCCAGGGTCCGGCCGATCCGCTCGAGCTGGGCCTGCAGCGCAAGCAGCACCGACCGGAGCTTGAGCAGGATGCCGAGCACGCAGTCGATGAGGTCCACCGCCATCCTCGGGATGCTGTACTGCGGCAGGAGCGCGAGCAGTTTGTCGATGAGCCGGGCCATCCCGGGGATGCAGTCGATGATCCCGCTCGGGTCCAGCTCGGTGATCGCGTCGGGGACCGCCTCGAGGCACTTCTTGATGGCGACCAGCGCCTCCATGATCGTGAACAGCGGGGCGAGCGGGGCGAGCGCCGGCTGCATCATGTCGAGCACGTTGGGCGCGGCCATCTCGAACCCGCCGGGCATCAGGATCGCGCAGATGTCCGGCAGCTCGAACCGAGCGCAGAGGAAGTCGTCCAGCTCGGGCAGCTCGAAGGGCGGCGCCGGCTCGAAGGGCGGATCGGCTGCCATCAGATCGGCTCCTCGAGGCCGACCTTCACCGGCCGGCCCCCGATCGTGATCATCGGCGCATCCAGATCGATCTCGCCCTCGGCGCGGAGCTGCAGGCTCGTCGTCGCCTGGATGAGGATCGAGTTGCGCTCCTGATCGAGCGTGATGTTGTCCCCCGTCTTCTGGTTCGTGATCCGCAGCTTCCGCTGGTCCGGCGTCGCGTCGATCTCGATGCGCCAGCCGGGGACCGCAATCACCCGGTTGTCCGGCTCGGGGCTGTCGCCCGCGCCGTCGGGGAACGCCTCGGAGGGGACCTCGCTCTGCCCCTCGGGCAGCCCCCAATGGGCCGGCTGGTAGTAGGGCTCGTCGGGGTCGCCCTGGTTGAACCAGAGCGCCACCTCGGCTCCAACCTCGGGCACGAAGAAGAGGCCCGTGTTGCGGGTCCCGCCGCCGACGGTGAGGGGCTTCGCCCAGGCGGTGCCCTCGTCGAACCACCCGGGGACCTTCACCCGGATGCGACCCAGCTTGAGGGGGTCGGCGCGGTCGATCACCACCCCCACCAGCATCCCGTGGATGCGCGTGTCCCTCGGATCGCTATCGTCGAACGAGCCGCTCATCGTCCTCCTCGCGGCAGGCTGATGTTGGCCTCCGGGTCCTCGGAGCCGACCACCTGACCGCTACGACGGTACTCGATCCGGCTCTCCAGCGTCTCGGGGTCAACCACCTCGTGCGCGGTCACCTCCCCCGGGGCCTTGCCCGGCTGCCGGTTTCGGTCGCCCTTCTGCTGCTGGGTGGCGGTCTGCTGGGCGAGCTTCCCCTTCGCGTCTCGGATGATCTTGACGTCGCAGTGGTAGCCGCCGGAGCCGTCGATCTGGTGGCTGGCCTCGCGGACGTAGTAGAGGCCGTCGAACATCGCGGTGAGCCCCTGGACCTCCACGATCGTCTTGGCGCGGATCGTCGGGTCGCCGAGCACCCGCATCCTGATCTCGACGGTGGCTCGCTCCGCCTTGCGGAACCGGGCCTCCGCCTCCCGGGTCGCCCGCTTCTGAGTCGAGGCCGCCGTCGGCCGAAGCACGTCGGTGGCGTTGAGCCGCTCGAGCTGGCTCTCGAGCGTCTCGGGGTCGACCACCTCTCGGACCTCGCCGAGCGTGTCCCGGTCGACCGTCTCGTTGGTCGCCGTCGCCTCGATGTCCTTCTTCGCCAACGGGTCCCGGCCCTTCACCCGGACGCGACCGACCCGCCGGGTCAGGTTGCTCTCGATGTTGAAGCTCTCGATCGTGCCCTCGTTGCCACCGCGCCACTCGAGCACGTGAGACGGGGCGAGGTCGAAGCGCCGGCGGTGCCAGTGCAGCCCGGTGTCGTCGATGAAGAAGACGAAGCCCTCGCGGGCCGCCAGCCGAGTCATGAAGGCGGCGTCGGTCTCGTTGTTCTGCGTGATGACCTCGAACTGCTCCTCGGTCTCTTCGACCTCGACGTAGGCCCCTCGGTAGCCGTGCTCCTCAGCGATCTGGTTGACCACCTGGGCGCGGCTCATCCCGAGGAACTCCCGGCTCATCGTCTCGCGGTCGAGCTGGACCGACTCGGCCAGGGCCTCGACGTTGAGGGTCTCGCCCCCGGTGATCTTCTTGACGAGCAGCTTCCGCGGCAGCGCGAAGCTCCCGGGGTACCCCCAGGAGACCTCGAGCATGGTGCCGCCGAGCACGTCGTCGCCAACCTCGAAGAGCGCGAGGTCCCGGTTGTCGAGGGTGAGCGTCGCCCGGTCTGCCTTCAGGTCGTTGTCCTGAAAGGAGAAGGACAGCACGCGGTCGCTGAGCAGCTCGGACGCGCGGCTGACGATCTGGCCGTCGCCGTCGAGCACGGCGATGGTGATCCCGGGGCGAGAGCGATCAGCCATGCTCCCTCCGCCGGCGCTCGCCGAGGATCACGGTGGTGAGCACGCGGGTCGACGGGATGATCACCCGGGTCCCGGGCTGGATCTGCAGCGTCGGATCGACCACCGGGCTCGGCTGGAAGTCGGCGATCGCCCACCAGAAGCCAGAGGCCCTGGGGAGCCCGGCGAAGTACTCGCCGGCGAGGCTGTCCCACGTGTCGCCGGCCTTCGCGATGCGGACACGGTTGTCGGCGAGGTCGCGGTATCGGAACGGCACCCGCTCGGAGAGGAAGGTCCCGCCGGGCTCGACGATGCCGGACGTGAAGATGTAGCGCGAGCTGGAGCCGGGCGGCATCAGTGGACCCCCCTTCGGTAGAGGCCGGCGGTCCGACGAGTCGGCACCCACTCCTCGACGGAGACGGTCGCGGTGTAGCCGGTCACGCCGCCCTCGTCGCCGAACCGCTCGTGGGTCACCGAGAGGTTGGTGATCACCCCGGTGAAGGTGATCACCCCGGGCCAGACGAAGGTGATCCGGGCCGGGCCGCCGGCGCCATCCTCTTCGACCGTCGCGGCCATGAGGAAGTGCCGGAGCTGCATGATGTCCTCGTCCTCGCCGGCGAAGTGCTGGTCGACGTTGAAGGCGATGCTGGGCAGCTTGCGGTTGCCGGTGTTGACGTACTGCAGCGGCTGGTGGGTCAGCCCGATGATCTGGCCACGGCTGTAGCCGACCTCGACCTGCTCGGTCAGCGCGTCGGGGCGGATCGGGACCTCGAACAGCTCGTCCGTCTCGAGGTTGAGCAGCGTGATCTTCGGCCCCTTGATGGTGTCGGCGCGCATCGATCCCCCCTCAGTAGACCGGGATGGGCGAGAAGCCCCGGTCCGCGGCGCCCTGGGCGGAGCGCTGGTTGGCCTCTGCGATCTTCTCGCCGTCGATCGAGACGACGATCGCCTTCTTCTGCGCCTCGGCGACGACCCTCATCAGCTCGACCTGCTTCTGCATGAGATCGCGGAGCCCGGCCCCCTGGACCTCGGCCTCGGCCGCACGGATCTTCTCCTGCTCGGCCGCCGGCAGCGCCGAGACGAACGAGCTGAACTGCTGGGCGTTGCGAGCGCGGTCGGCCTCCTCCTGCGTGGTGTCCAGGGCGGCGAACCGATCCATGCCCTCGGTCCGCAGCCAGCTCGGGATCTTCCGGGCCATCTCGATCATCGAGTCGCGGAGCTTGAGCAGCCCGCTCATGATCTTCTGGCGCACCCGGTCGAAGAACTCGACCACCGGGCGGAAGAACCCCTTGATCGCCTCGACCGCGCCGGAGAAGGCGAGCTTCACGCTCTGCACCGTCTCGAATGCCCAATCGCCGATCGCCTCCCCCAGCGAGGTGAGGCTCCGGTACATCCACTTGAAGCCCTGGGAGAGCTCCTTGAGCCCCCAGGCGATGGCGCCGAAGAACCGGACGAAGACCTCGAAGACGAACGCGACCACCCTGGCGATCGATCCGAAGACCGCCCCCACCACCGCGCCGAAGGTGTGGAAGTTGTCGGAGCTGGTCGTGGCGAAGCTGCGGAGGCCGTTCTGCGCAGGGCCAGCGATCTCGTCGACGAGCCCGGAGATCTCGTCGACGAGGAACTTGAAGGCGCTGGAGATGCCATCGATCGCCGGCCCGAGTGTCTCGTTGAAGGCGCCGGCGAGGCCCTCGACGAACCTCTTGAGCCGGTAGAAGATGCCGAAGATCGACTTCGCGAAGCCCTTGACTCCGGCGTTCTCGACCTTGTTCAGCTCCTCGAGCACCGCGCCCGAGAAGGCGCCGTCTCGGATGAGCTGGCTGACCGCCTCCCAGGCGAGCTTGGTGCGCTTCCACATGCGCTGGAAGGCGTCGCCGATCCCTCCCAGGTTGTCCTGGATCGCCCAGCGCAGCGCGAGCACCGCACCGACCACGAGCCCGATCACGAGGATCACGGGCCACGCGGCGGCGAGCAGCGCCATGAAGGCGGCGATGGCTGCCTTGACCGCGACCACCACGAAGCCGAACACCATCTTGAGGACCATCCCGCCGGCGACGGCGGCTAGGATGCCGGCGACCGCCACGAAGAGGCCGGCGGCGAACCGCTTGATCGGACCCGGGATGGCGCGGATCAGCTTGATCAGCCCGTTGATGATGGTGACGAGCCCGGAGACGATCGGCTTGAGGACCTGGGCCAGCGGCTGCCCGATGGTGATGGCGAGCGTCTGCATCGACCCCTTGAGCAGCGTCTTCTGCCCCTCGAAGTTGTTGAGCAGCTTGTCGCGGAACTCGCCGGCGGCCCCGCCCGCGTTGGCCATCGACTTCCGCAGGAAGTCCACCGCGGCGGCGCCCTGAAGCAGTTCGCCCTTGGCGTTGCGGACGCCCTTGGCGAGCTGCCCGGCGATCGCGTTCTGGGCGGTCAGGCCGAAGCGACCGAACAGCTCGGTCATCTTCGCCACGCGCTTGGTGTCGGTCAGCCCGGCGAGCGCCGCATCGGTCTCGAGGACGATGTCCATGAAGGGGCGGAACTTGCCGTTCGCGTCGGCGACGTTGACGCCCACCTGCTTGAACTTGTCGGCGTTCTTGGCCATGAACAGCAGCGCGCTCGAGACGCTGCTCGCGGCCACGGAGGCGTCGACGCCGGTGTTCTTCACGAGGCCGACGGCCGGCAGCATCTCGTCGATGCTCTGCTTCGCGGCGCCGGCGCCGCGGGCCACGGTGCCCAGGGCCAGCGAGAGGTCCTTGGCCTGCAGGGCGGTGACGTTCGAGATCCGCAGGAGCTTGTCGGTGGTGATGCCCGCCTGATCCACCTCGAGGCCGAAGATCTTGAGCGCGGCGGCGGTCGATGCCGTCGCCTCCGCGACGCTGATCTGCCCGCCGGCGGCGAGGTCCAGCGAGGGGATCAGCGCGGCCATCGACTCCTGGGCGTTGTACCCCTGGGCTGCGAGGTTGCCGAGCCCCTCGGCCGCCTCCTTCGGGCTGAACTGCGTGGCGAGGCCGGCGTCGAGCGCGGCTGTCTCCAGCAGCCCGAGGTCGGCGGCAGACGCACGGCTGATCGCACCGACCTTGGCGATCTCCTGATCGAACTTCCCAGCCGGGTTGGCGATGGCGAAGGCGGCGCCCAGGGCGGCGGCGCCCACGACGAAGGCGCCGAAGGCGACCTTCAGCTTGCCCAGGTTGGCCTTGATGGAGGCGGTGCCAGCGGAGACCCGCTGGTCCAGGGCGCCGAAGCTGCTCGACACGCGACCGAACTTCGCGCTCGCCGCGTCGCGCGCGGTGAAGATGAAGCCCAGCCCCATGTTGTTGAGCGCCATGCGCGACCTCCGGGTCGGTTCGAGCCGACCCCCATCCTACCGCTACCGGCCGGACTTCGCTGCGGCCTTGATCGCCTTCGCCTCCTCGTGGCGCCTCCGGTCCACCGCCTCGTAGAGCCAGTTGGCGTCGGCGGCGTCCAGCTCGAGCACGTCCTGCCAGGAAAGCCCGAGGCCGGAGCCACCATGCGCTGTCCAGCATAGCTCGAAGGCGCGGTTGCGCCAGCTCTCGATGTCCAGGCCGACGAAGACACCGCCGTCGATCTCGGCGGTGTTGAGGGCTCCGGCCAGGGCGTAGAGGTCGACCCGGTGCTCGCCGAGGAAGCCAGCTACCGGCCCTGCGTCGACCGACGCTTCTTCGGCAGCCAGAACCCCTCGTCGAAAGGGATGTCCAGTTCCTGCTCGGCCCCGCAGTCCTGGCACTCCACCCCAATCGTGGTCTCGACGCCGCAGTCGCGCCGCTCCATCTCCTCGATGATCGCGAGTACGTCGGCCATGCCGAGGTCCTCGATCCAGGGCATCCGGTCCTTCGGCTTGAGCGGCTCGCCGTCGACCACCACGTCCACGATCCGGGTCATGAGGGCGCCGGAGATCGGGGCGTCCTTGAACCGGCGGGCGTTCTGCGCCATCGCCTGTTCGTCGGCGCCGACGGCCACCTTGAAGACGACCACCCCGCCTGCCACCTCGAACTCGAAGCGGTTGGTCGTGATGAAGACCTCGAGGTCGGCCGGGTCGAGCACGCGGCGAGGCAGGTCCTCGAGGATGTGGACCCGCCAGTCGTTGCGCTCGCGGCAGGCGTCGCAGTGCCAGCGGAAGTCGTAGTGCGGGCCGTAGGTCGCCGCGCGGATCGCGAGCGCGGCGGCGAAGCGGTCGCCCTGGCAGACCTTCGGCCACGGCAGCGAGCCGTCGGCGTTGAGGGTGTAGGGGCCGGCGTCCACGACGCCTTCGGTGCAGTCCTCCACGAGCTTCCCGATCGTACCACCGCGCTTCGCGAGGCGACGATCGGAGAAGATGCGCTGCTCGCGCACCTTCATGCCGCGGAGGTCCAAGACCAGACCAGTGGGGAGCGTGGTCTGCATGGGTCCTCCTGGGTGTGCGGCGCCGGGCCGGCGCCTTGGATCATCCGATCTCGAAGTAGTCGTAGGCCAGCTCGACGCTCTCGATCAGCGGGTCGTCGCTGTCGGCGTCCCAATCGCCCGCGACGAAGCGGACGGGGAAGCAGCCGTAGAGCGTCCACCGCCGGCGCTCGGAGCCGTCGCGGTCCCGCTGGACCACGTCGATGGTCCGCTTGTAGTTGTTCTCGTTCAGGCCGGTCCCGGTGGACGCCTTCGAGACCTGCTCCATCCAGTCGTAGATGTCGCGGTCGTCGGTCGCCCCCCGGCCCAGCGTGACGTTGGGGTAGTTCTTCTTGACGGGGCGCTTGTGCGGGATGGCCCGGCCGCCCTCCATGAGAGAGGCGACGGTCACCTCGACTGCCAGCTCCGACATGGTCAGGAAGCCGGCGCGCTGGATGCCGTCGATCTCCACGAGGTACTCGTGGCGCGTGTAGAAGTCGAGGGGCTCACCGGCCATCTGTCGTCCTCCTGCAGCGGGGCCTTACAGCGCCCGGGTGTCCTGGGTGATCTCGATGATCACGTACTCGGTCGGCTTGGCGGTGGCCAGCAGCGCCTTGGCGTTCAGCCGCCCGGCGAACTCGTCGGCGGTCGAGTTGTTGGTCGTGTCGCAGACCACCTGAAAGGCGTCCTCGGGCTCTTCGGAGCGGAAGGCACCCCGCTGCATCTGCGTCACGAGGAAGCTGATCATGGTCCGGCGCACCGAGGCGCGCAGCGATTCGCCGTTGCGCTTGAAGCGCGCGAAGTCGAGGCCCCGGCGCAGCGACCGCTTGATGAAGTTGACGCCGCGCCGCTCGTTGATGTTGGGGAAGTTGCCGTCCCCCTTGAGCGTCCGGCTGCCGTCCACGTAGTAGGACCGGCCCGGGGCGGTCGTGATCGGGTTGATCCGCTTCGGGTAGACGAGGTCCCTGGTCGCCTCCTCGAGCACCGCCTCGTCCTCGACACCGAGCACGCTCAGCAGCACGCCGGGGCCGTCGGAGCCGGCCGGGGGGTCGTAGACGCCGCCGGGCCGGGCGCCGTCGCCCTTCGCCATCCGACCGCAGATCAGCCCGCTCGGCGCGATGGTGATCGTGTCCTCGTTGCCGAAGATCGACTTCGACGGGTTGAGCACCTTGCACCAGGGCCAGTAGACCGCGCCCTGCTCGCTCGCGCCAATGAGCGCGGCGGTGGTCTCCACCCACGTGATGACCTCGGTGCGGTCCTGCGCCTGGGGCACGTCGATGACCGCGAAGACCTCGCCGTCGCGCGTGTTGTCGCAGTAGGCCAGCATCCCACTGGCCACCGCGGCGCTCGCCCGGCCGGGGATCGCGATCACGGTCAGGTCGAGGGTCAGGTCGAGGGCGCGCAGCCCGGTCCGGCCGGCGTCGCTCGAGCCGCCGAGGAAGTCGTTGTCGTCGAGGTCGACCAGCCCGTCGTTGCCGCCGGCGAGCACGATGCTCTGGTTGTCCGGCCGCGGGTTGCCGACCACGTCGAGGTCGGTCAGGCGGATCAGGTCCGACCCGGCGTTGACGATGTCCACCGCGTAGCGGTCGTCGGTCGGGTCCGGGCTCAGGTTGACGAAGGTCTCCTTCACCACGCCGTCGATGGTGACGGTCGTGTTGAAGCGCGCGGCCTCCCCCGAGGTCGCGGCGGCCACCGCCACCGCGGCGCCGTCGGCGTAGGTCCCGTGGGTCTTGCCCTCGACGGTGTAGACGTCGACCGAGCTGCTGTCGGCCCCGGTCTGCACCACGTCCTCGACGAAGCCGAAGGCATCCGCGGTCGCCCCCTTCACCTCGAGGGTGGCGGCCAGCCCGGTGTCGCCGGTCGAGATGCGGAGCAGCCCGCCCGACTCGTCCACGACGACCTCGCCCGGCAGCGCGGCGGCCTCCACCAGCGTCTTCACCTCGTCGGCGGTGACGGCGGCGAGGTTGGCGACGCTGCCGGCGCCGGCCACGCTCTCGGCGAAGGCGAAGGCGGCGGCGGCGGTGCCACCGTCCACGGAGACCGAGCTGTCGGTGCCCTCGATCTCCGACTCGATGAAGATGTCGGCGCCGTCGTTCCAGACCTTCGCGTCGTTGATCTGCTGCGCGATGACCGCGGTGGCCTCCCCCAACGTGACCGCGCCGATGACGGCGATCAGCGGGTCGGCGGCGGCGAAGGTGACCGTCTGCTGCGCGCCGCCGTCCATCGTGATCAGCAGGGTCTGGCCGTCGGCCAGGGCCAGGGGGAAGACGCCGGCGCTCTGGACCTGCTCTGCGGTGCCGTTGAAGGTCGCGGTGTCGTCGGGGCCGCCGTCCACCGAGAAGACGAGGGTGTCGCCGTCGACCATGGCGAAGGGGGCCGCGCCGCCGGAGATCCGCGCCGGAGTCGCCGCGCCGGGGGTGACGAGGTTCTTCGTCGACCGGACCGCCGTCAGGGTCGTCGGGTCCAGCACGTCGGTGTAGTGCGCGGTGCGCACCACCCAAAGCTGCCCGGAGCCCTCGGCGAAGAAGGCCCGGACCGCCTGCGCGAGGTGCGCGGTGGCGATGTTCAGGTAGCCGCCGAAGTGCTTGGTGTACTCGGCGAAGCTGGTGACGAGGACCGGGGTGCCGATGGGGCCGCGCTCGGCGACGCCCACCATCCCGAAGACCGCGGTCGCGGCCCCCTGGATCTGACGGACCGCCGGCGGGGTCTCGATGACGGCGACCTTGGAAGCAAGCTCGGTGGCGGCCATGCGCGTTCTCCCTACAGGGCTTCGTCTTCGACGACCACGTCGTCGACGACTCGGCTTCGGTTCAGCGGGCGTCCCGAGTCGATCTGGACCCCCAGGATGGTGACCTCCCAAACGGCCACGTTCGGCCGCTGGTCCGTGCTCATGGTCGTTCGCACCTGCCCCGCGACCATCGGCCACCGCAGTGTACCAGAGTCTGGGTCTCCATCGACCTTGAGCATAGAGAGCCGCCGGTTGGCGTTCAAGAAGCGTCCGACGGCGGCGATCATGTTGTGGAGCTGGCGCTTCGCTCCGGCCTCGGTCACGAGGTTGAGCGCGAACTCGAGGTGGTACGCCAGCCCCTGGCTTCGCGTCTCGAGCACGTCCGCTGGGCCGACGGGGACATCCTCCTCGCGCAGATCCCGCTGTCGCCAGAGGAGGGCGGGCGTCATCTTCGGCCCGGCCAAGATGATCGCCGGGGTCTCGGCGACCTCGACCACGCGAAGTCCGTCGCCGGTGTCCGGGTCGAAGTCGACCGCGACGCCGGGGGTGACCCGCGCGACCACCTCTCGGCGAAGCAGGAGGATGAGGCGCCCGATCAGCCGGCTCAGCTCGCTCGGCTGGGTCGTCGGCGTCCTCGTCATGGTGAAGGCGTCGGCCGAGACGTCCACCTCGCCAACGACCGGCAGGCCGCCGGCGTCGAGGTTCTGGATCGAGACATCGACCAGACCAGGGCCAGCGGTGTTCGGATCGTCGGCCGGATCGGGCTCGAACTTCGGCACCCGCACCAGGGCCACGCGGTCAGGCCCCTCGTCGATCACCCCGAGCACATCGGCGACCGCCTCGCCGAAGCGCACCTCGACGCTGTCGGCGAAGTCGACGCCGGTGATGTAGGCCAGCTCGGTCCCGTCGGCGACGGCCGCGTTCGGCGTGATCAGCGTGATGGAGGGCACCGCCATTCAGGTCCACCCCATATCCTTCGCGATCTCGGCGAGCATCCTGCGCTGCGGGTTGCTCCTCTTCCAGCGGTCGAAGGCGGTCCGAAGGAAGGGACGGGCGGGGATCTGGATCACGACGACGCCTGCAGGCCCGGACGACCCGCGGCGGCGCTTGCGCCGGCCTCGCTCGCGCGAGAAGAGCGCCCCCAGGAACTTCCGCATCTTCGGGGTGATCGGGATCACGAACGGCTGGGTGCCGTACTCGTGGATCTCGGCGATGCGGACCAGCTTGTCGCCGGCCTTCCGCGGGACGCCGACGAAGGCCCGGTCGCCGCGGGCCACCACCGAGATCGAGTTGCGCAGCTCGCCGCTGCGGATCAGGGGCTTGCCACCTCGAAAACCGCTTAGCCGGCGTGCGGCCCGCGTGAGGGGCGACAGCGGCTCGAACTCCTTGGACCCCTTTCGAAGCCCAACGACGATCTCTCGGCGCAGACGCTGCGCCTCCCGGCGCACAGCGAGGTTGATCGCCCGGTGCATGCGCGGCCCACCGCCGGCGCGGAGAACGCGACGAGCCCGGTCCCACTGGCCTACGCGGCGCACAGCCATCAGGTCGTCCCCCGGGCGCGCTAACCCTGCGGTCGCGGCGCCAGCTTGAGGCACAGCAGGTTGCGGTGCGGGTTGGCCAGGGCCAGGGCGAACCCCTCGGGGCGCGCCTCGGTGACGTAGACGGGCTCGCGCGGCGTCATAACCACGGTGCCGTCCTCTCGAGAGATCGAGACGAGCCGGTCGCCGGCGCGGATCGCGGCCATGCCATCGGCGCCCACCAGCCCCTGGGCCTCGAGGTCGGCGAAGTGCAGGGTCAGCTCGATGTCCGAGTCGGGCACGTTGCCCGCCTCCACCATCGCCAGCCCCTCGAACGCCTTATCGTCGATCTGCGCCGGCAGCCGGATGTTCGGGTCCAGCTCTCGCCGGATCGGGACGCCGGCGTCGGCGGCCCCCTCGAGGGCGGGCTCGTCGTAGAGGGTGTCGTACCCCTTGGTCGCCGGCCCGGGCGGATCGACCGCCTCGATGCCGGCCGGGTCCAGACGGGCCAGTTCCACCACGAAGGGGCAGATCAGGAAGCCTCGAAACACGTCACACGCTCGCGATGCCGGATCGGCGGTAGCGCTTGATGATCAGGTCCACCTCGGCGTTGCCGGTGAACGGCGCGTCGCTCGCGGGGCGCTGCGCCCAGGCCGCGCTCTGCGTCTTGGTGCGGATCGAGATGAGCTGCCCGGCGCCACCTCCACCACCGCCACCGCCGGCGAGCGCGGTCGCGATCGGGGTGCGCCGGCCAGCCACCAGCATGATGCAGGCACGCTTGATCGGGAGCGGGACTCGCCCGAAGGCAGATCCGTCGGCCTCGGTGTAGCCGAAGACCCCGGTCACCACGATGTTCTGCTCGCCCTTCGGCCAGCGCTGGGCGTCGGTCGCCTCCGGGTCCCATCGGAACCCAGGCGCGTCCTCGAAGCGCGTCCCCTCCATCGGGCCGCCCTCGACGAGGATCATGTCGGCCGGGTCGTAGGTCGTGTCGCCCACCGAGATCGAGTCGATGCGGAGAGGGGGGGCCGGGGTGTAGAGCCGGAGGGTGCCGGTGCCGTCCAGCCGGAGCGTGCGCATCCGGGGCTCGAACCACCACCGGCAGTAGCTGTCGAGGTCGCGGCTGGCCTCCTCGATCATCTCGCGCAGGCGGGCGTCGCTGACCATCGCCACGGTGAGCCACTCCGCCCGGCAGTCCTCGACGGTGCAGTAGCCGCGCAGCCGGTCTGCGCGGGCGGCCACCGCATCGCCCACCGAGAAATCCTCGGTGAAGGAGGACTCGGGGTCGCCATCCTCGGCGACGAAGAACCAGCGGATCTCGTGCGGGCCGAGGGCCTCGTCGTCGGGCACCAGCCAGTCGGCGACGTAGTGGCCGACCTCGAGGGCGTCTGCGTCGAGGTCGACCGCGGCCCGGCCGGCGACCGGGTAGGTCTGCACGTCGGGGCCGCCGTCGGGCGTGCTCCAGATCTCGAACTCGAGGGTGAAGGGGGCGAAGGGGATGCCGGAGCGCTCGAGGTAGACATCGAGGGTCGGATTCTCGAACGAGCTGGACTCCCCCCTGTTGATCTGGACCACGAGGCACCTCGCTCGGTTGGCGCGGACTCAGGATAGCAGAGCCCGGCGAGGTGTGGGATCAGGAGGTGGGGCTGGCCTTCTTCGTCGAGCGCCGGCGGCTGCGACCGCTGCTCTTCGGCTTCGCCGGGGCCGGGGCCGGGGCCGGGGCCGGGGCCTCGACCGGGGCCGCCTTCGCCGCGCGGGTCGCCCGGGGCCGGGGCGGGACCGGCTTCGGCTTGTCGTCGATCACCTCGATTTCGAACATGCGCGGGCCGCGGGTCACCGGCTGTCGCTTCTCGCGGAGGATCGCGGCCAGATCGGCGGAGACCTCGCGCGACTGCCCCTGCGTGAAGGGGTGGGCCTTGCGGCGCGACCGGGGCTTCGCGCCATCGGGCCTGGGCTCGAAGACGGTGATCGTCTGCGTCGGGTAGTCCTTCGCCGGACCCTCGACCATCGTGGCGATGTACTTGGGCATGGAGCTGCTCCAGGGCTGGGTGGTCTGCCCCCGGGGAATCCCCCGGGGGTCACACAGCATCGTCGCTCAGAACGGACGCCGGATCAAGCGTCCGGCGAATCAGGATCAGGCGAAGCCCTGGTTGAGGACGTTGTCGCCCACGACCACCGCGTTGGGGTCGGAGAACTTCACGTCCATCCGGCAGGTGATCACGATGCTGATGTAGCCGGCCCGGACGTTGCGGTCGACCTCGAAGCGGATGTTCCGCCAGAAGCCCACCACGATGTTCTTCGGCACGGTCAGCAGCACCTTGGTCTCGTCCTCGCCCACCCCCAGGTCCTCGGGCCAGAGGCCGATCGGGGTGATGAGGGTGCCGTGGTGCTTGATCGAGGTCGCGTCCGACTGCTGCTTGTCGGCGGCGTCGGTCTCGCGGTCCTCGAACAGCAGGCGGAAGTCCTCCTCGGCGTTGTCCGAGGTGAGGAACTCCATCTTGCTCTTGAGCCGGCGGTAGGGCTTGGGGATCGCCCGGTGCATCAGGGTGAGGTTCTGCCGGTTCACCCGGTCGCCGCCGAAGTCGACCACGTGGAGCGTCGCCTGCTTGAGGATGCCGTCCAGCGTGGCGAGGTAGTCGTCGGCCGAGTCGACGTCGCCGTTGATGACCAGCTCCTCGAGATCCGCCGACACCCGCTCGCGGGCCATCGCCGTCACCAGGGCGGGGAAGGTGCCGCGCTGGATGTTGTCCTCGACGATCTCGTCGGGGATGCGGATCTCGCCCTTCAGGAGCTGCGCGTCCAACTCCACGAAGCCGAAGTCCGGGTTGGACCGATCGGCCTCGTTGTTCAGGGCGGTCGCCGAGGTGCCGCGTCGCATGATCCGGCTGTTCAGCCCGATGCGGGGGATGCGCTGCTTGGGCGCGTCCATCGGGGTGACGGTGACCTTCTTCATCAGGTCACTCGACTGGATCATCTCCTTGATGAACTGCTTGGCCTTCGCCGGCTCGAGCAGCCCGCCACCGTCGCGGATCTCGTCGAGGGCGAGGTCGGCCTTCTGGATGAGCTGCCGATTCGACATCGCTCTGTACCTCTCCTGCTGTGAGCCGACCGCTGCCGGCCGTTGTAGCCTACTACGCCACCGAGGTCTTCACCAGCGCTTGCTGGATCAGCCCTTCTCGGGCGCGTTCAGATCCGAGGGCCAGTCCACGTCGACCCCCTTGCGAGCGTTCGCGCGGGCGCCCCCACCGGAGCCCCCGGTCGACGGCGCGACCGGCACCGCCTCCATCTTCGTCACGCGGGCCTGCAGCTCGCCGAGGGCTTTGCCCACCGCGTCCTTGGCCTGGGTCTCGAGCAGCCGGTCGAGCTTCTCGTCGAGCGCGCCGAGCTTCTCGAGCACCATCGCCCAGCGGTCACCCTCGGTGCCCGCGGGCGCCTCTTCGCCGCCCTCGCCCTCGGGCGCACCGGGATCGCCGCCCATGCCGGGCTCGTCATCGGGGGCCTTGCGCGCCTCGGCGATCAGCTCGGCCTGCTTGGTCAGGATCGAGCGCTCGATGGGCGCGAACGGGTCGGAGCCGCCCGCCGACTTCATCAGCCGGACCACCCCCGCCGACTCGCGCATGCTGTAGATCAGCGTCCAGACGGAGTCGAGGTGGTCCATCGCGGCCTTGAAGTCGACGTCCTCACCGTCGATGGACGCGAGCACCTTGTCGACGGTGGCCTTGAGCGCGGCGGCCTGCTCGTTGAGCAGCGCCATGTGCGCCGGCGCAGCCTTGTCGGCCTCGGCCCCATCCTCGCCGGCGTCGCCCTGCTCCTCGTCTTCGGGCGAGGCGGGCTCATCGGCCCCACCGCCACCGGCCGGAGGCTCGGCCTTCTCGCCCTCGGCCTGGGCCTGCTCGCCGTCCTTCGGGGGCTCGGCGCTGGCCTTCTCGCCTTCGGCCTGGGCCTGCTCGCCGTCCTTGGTGTCCTCGGCGGCCTTCTCGCCGTCGGCCTGCTGCTCGTCGCGCTTGGTGATCACGAACTTCTCTCCGTTGGCGGCGCGGTCGACCGCGCTGACCTCGTCGATTTCGAACTCGTCCAGGCGGTGCTGCGGGTCAGGCATCGGGGGCCTCCTTCACCGGGGTCTTCCGGGCCGTGCCGCCGATGGAGAAGCCGGTCCACTTCCCAGCCTTGATCTCCTGCCAGAGCTTCTCGCTCTTGACGAGCCAGCCCATCAGCCACGTCCCCTTCTTGATCTCGCGCCCGCCGACGGTGAAGTCCACCGGGGCGAGGTAGCTCTCGACGAGGACGACCTGCTCGTGGAGGCGCATCTTGTGCTGGAGGCCGAGCCGCCCGCTCCCGTTCGAGAAGCTGGCCATGTAGCCGAAGGCGGCCTTTCGGATCGCGTCCTCGTCGTAGATGTCGCCCTGGGTGTCGGTCTCCTCCGGCTTGAGCACGATGCCGAGAACGTACTGCTCGTCCGCGGCCTTGGCACAGGGTAGCACGACCCCGTCGGCGCCGTTGACGATGGTGTCGATCTTGATCTCGACCCGGTCGCGCTTCGCCGCCGGCGCCGAGAGGCTGTAGACGGTCCGGCCCTCGGAGGTCCAGACCTCGATCGTCTTGACCACCGAGGTGCCAGACGGCACCGCCCCATCCCACTCGGACCCGGCCTCGATGTACTGGATCGTCGCGTGCGGGGTGAAGCCGTCCTTGTGGGTCTCGGCCTCGATGCCCTCCGACTGCAGCTCCAGCTCGATCGCCCGGCGCAGGGCCTGGACGCCGTCGCCGGCGACCTTGGCGTAGGCGACGCTGTGCTCGTCGCCGTGGAAGTGCCCCAGCCCGCCGATCTGCACCTCGAACTGCTGGACATTGGCGGCGGCCCGCTCGATGGCGGCCTTGATCTTCGGGACCTCGGCGGCCTTCGGATCGCTCTGGAACAGCACGGTGACGTGCGGAGGCATGCGATCGCCGGGCGCGACGTCGGGCTCGTTGGACCTGGGGAACTGCCCCTTGAGCGCGCCGCGGATCGGGATGATCGCGCAGACGGACCCGGCCTCCACCTTGTCGAGATCCGCGTCGGTCTTCTCGGTCCAGACGCCGACCTCGTACCCCTCCGAGCGGAAGATCTCGTCGACCGCGGCGGCGGCCTTGAAGGTCGCGTCGAAGTTGGTCACCACCAGGGTCGGCAGCACCTTCGGCCCGGCCACGCCTCGCATCGTTCGGATGCTGCGGGGCGGGGTGATCGTGCGGACGCTGAAGCCCTCGTGTCCCTTCACCATCGCGGGGAGCTTGCCCCGGATGCCGTAGGTCAGCACGAACTTCCCCTTGAGCGCCTTGAGGCGCGCGAAGAAGCGCTCCTCGTCGAACTCGCTCTCGTGGACCGCGGCGTTGTAGCCGGCGTAGGGCGGGTCGAGGAAATGGAAGGTCTCGCGGCTGTCCGCGTCGACCATCACCCGCTCGTAGTCACCCTGGTAGAGATGGGCGTTGGCCAGCCGGGGAGCGAAGCGCTCGGCGCGCTCGGCCATCTTCCCGGTCTTCCCCTCCGATCCAGGGTCGAAGGACCGCTTCCGCATCGAGCCGTAGCTGAAGCGCGCGACGTAGAGGAAGCGGTGCAGCTTGGCCAGGGCCGTCGTCGGCCGGCTGTCGTAGACCTTGTGGAAGGTCGTCTTGCGGCCGGTCCAGTCCATCGCCTTGAGACGGGCGAAGTCGCTCGGGCGCATGCCCTTGAGGATCTTGAGCGCCTCGGCGATGTCGGTCGCGTAGTCGTTGAGCCACGCCTCGGGCGTGACGTCGCGGCCCTCGCAGAAGGTCCAGAAGACCGAGCCGGCCCCGAAGAACGGCTCGCAGTACTTGGTGACGCCCTCGGGGATCATCGCAACGAGGCGCTTCGCCAGACGAGCCTTGCCCGCCGGGGAACCCCAAATCGCCACCTTGGCGATCTGCACCTCGTGAGCCGCCTCGAGGGCGAGGTCTTCGATGAGCCCCGGCCCGAACATCAGTCGTTGATGTCGAGCGGCCAGGGCATGGTCGCCGCCTTGGAGGTCTTCGACTTCTCGCCGTCCATGCCCTCCTCGTCCTCGGGCTTCTCGCCGTCGGCGCCGGCCGCGCCACCGCCCGCACCGCCGGTGGCCTTCTCCTCGGCCTCCTCACCCTTGGCGCCGGCGTCGGCCGGATCGCCCTTCTCGGGCTCGGCCTTCTCGGGCACCAGCGCCTTCGCCGCGTCGGCGAGCTGCGTCGCGAGGTCCGTCTTGGCGGCCTCGTCCATCTGCTTGGCGGCGTCGACGATGCCGTCGATCACGTGCTTGAAGCTCATCTCGTAGACCTCCTCGCGGTGAGGGTAGCAGATTGGGGCGTCTGCGACGCCACCATCTTGTCGTCTCTCGCCTCAGACTACAACACGGGAACGGTCGTCGTCCTGCACAGCCCGTGGTATGGCGGCAGTCCGATCCCGAGCGAGCCAAGGTCGGGGGCTGATCGCAGCCCCTTGAACTTGCCGATCTCATCTGCGCGCCCGACGGCGGAGTCTACCACCGTCCCGACCGAGATGCGCTCCGCGCCGCGCTTCACCCACATCTCGGTCGTGCCGTCTTCGTTCTTCGACTCGCGCACCCAGGGCGCCGCGTCCTTGATCTCCTCCGGCGCGGTCAGTCGCTCGGCGTCGGCGAACGCCTGGAGCCCCGCTCCGACGGAGAACTCGGTGCCGTGGATCGACCGGCAGAAGTTGGTCGTCACCTCGTCGAGCACCGCCTCGATGCGGTACTTCTCGACGCCGGCCTCGGCGTAGCCGGAGACCTGGGCGAACGACCTGCCGCGGGTCGTGAAGGCCGCAGCGACCACCTCCCAATAGAAGCCTGAGCGGGCCGCCAGATCCTTGGTCGCCGCAGCCTGCAGCCGGCCAGCGATGTCGGCCCGGCCGAGGCCCAGCTCGACCCCGTCGGCGACGATCCCGCGCGCGGAGGCGCCGAAGGCGTCGATCCGGCGCCCGTACTCGTCGGTCACGTAGAGGACGTGGCTGTCGCGGAGGTGCTCGACGATCCGCTCGTCGACGCTGTTGAAGTCGGCCCCGATGGTCAGGCCGGCCCGGCGCACGTCGGCGCGCCCAGCTTCGACCACATCTCGAGCCCGAGGAACGACGACCTCCTCGTGTCGGACGGGGATCACGGCCGTCGCGCGCCCGGCTGCCACGAGCGCGTCGTTGACCAGGGCGCTCCGCTGGGCAGCCGTCGTCGCCTGCCAGTCCACGTCGAGCACCTTGAGCGCCTCGGCCACCGCGTCGCGCTCCGGCTCGGCGGCGCGCCGGCGCAGGGCGCTGGCGAAGCTGGCCACGGCGCGATCGAAGCCTGCCTTCGAGCCGAGGTTGATCGCCTTGGCGACTGCGTGGACGCCACAGCACCCGGCCAGGATCTCGCCGGCTGCGTCGGCCCCGGCGCTGACCACGTCGAAGCGGATCACGACGCAGCCCCTGGGATCTCGACGCCGCGGACGCTGATGTCGCTCCCGCACCGAACGCACCCGGCGTTGATGGTCGCCTTGCCGCCCTCCTCCTTGGCCTTCCTGGCCATGTTCCTCCAGCCGCACTTCGGGCAGCGAAGGAAGTAGGCGACCAGCGGCATCGCCGCCGGCCGGGGAGATCGCATGCCCTCCCCCGGCTCGAGGCACTCGATGCAGTCGTGGCCGACCAGCTTCACTCGCCCGCCCCCTCCCCCGTCGGCTTGAACCACGATCGGAACTCGCCGGCGGGGACCTGCAGGGTGATCTCGTCGAGGTCGCCGCCGAGCTGCTGCTGGCGCGCGAGCGCCATCCGGCGGTCGGCGAGCTGGGCCTTCGCCCGGTCCAGGCGGGACTTCACCTCGAGCATCCGGCGCGCCTCCTGATCGACGTCCACCTCGTCTGAGTCGCCGGCGCCCGGCGCCATGTCGTTCTGAATGCCGGCCAGGGTGAGCGCGATCGGCTGGTCCATCCAGGGGCGGTTGATCGGCGGCAGCCGGCGGTTGAATGCGTCCTCAATGATCGCCCGGCCATCGCGCGGGGTGATCGTCCCGGCCACGACCTGCTCCTTGACCACCTTCGAGAGCCGCTCGGGGTCGCGGGTCACCGGGGTCAGCGACCGGAAGATGTAGAAGGAGCAGCCGATCGACGGCATGACCCGGCGGTTGATGTAGAAGTCGAAGTCGTCGCGCTCGGGCGCGAAGACCTGATCCTCGCTCAGCCGGATCGCCGCGTCGGCGGTCGCCCGGTTGAAGTCTCGGGTGTCGCCTCGCATCAGTCGTGGAAGCCGGAACTGCCCGCCGGCCTTGTCGGTGCCGCGCTCGTCGTAGTTGAGGAAGAGGGCGTCCTTCTGGATCGCGTCGGTCAGCGGCTTCAGTTCGACCCGCATCGCGGTGCCGCTCTTGCCGTCCGACTCGGCCTCGATCACGAGAATCTTGTGGAAGTTGTCGACCCCCTTGATGTTCTCTTCGATGTGCTTCTTGATCCGCTCCTCGCCGCCGTCGGCCAGGGTGCCGCCCGAGACGAGCAGTGCCATCGGGGGGATGCTCTTGTTGTCGAAGAAGAGCAGGTTGACCTTCGCGGCCTTGTAGAGCCCCATCACGTCGGGCAGGGCGCCGATCCACCGCGGGACGCCGTAGGGCGTGTCGGGGGCCTCGATCTTGAAATGGACGTACTCGTTGGCGGGCTGGACGCCCTCCTCATCGCGGGCCAGATCCTCGGGGCTGAAGTAGTAGCGCCCGGTCCTCGGCGACATTACCCGCGGGTCGCCGAACTCCTTGAGGTAGACCTCCTCGGTCGTCCCATCCTCGATGTAGACGACGCGCCGGCAGCGCTTCGGCAGCGAGGTCTTCGTGACGTGGATCTGGCTGGTCCGCTCCCAATCGTCGACCATCGTGAAGTCGTCGTCGAGCGGCATGAGCTGGCAGAGGTGGGGCGGGACCAGCTTGAAGCGCGAGGGCTCGCCGCGCCGGTTGCGCAGCACCTCCCAGAAGGCGTTGCCGGTCCCCTCGAGATGCCGGCGAGTCTCGCGACGCAGCCCGGCGAAGCTCTGCCCGGGCTCGTAGGCGCAGTTGGCGAAGAACGCCTCGGCGCGCGCCTTCTCGATCCGGGCCTTGCGCCGGATCGCCTCGACCTCCGCATCCAAGGCATCGCCCTCGGGGAAGGCGGGCTCGATGCCGGAGGTCAGCAGCAGGTTGGCGAAGACCGCCTCGGCGACTTCGTCCTTCGCGCCCTCGGCCCGCAGGTCGATCGCCGGCTCGAGCCGGTGCCCGAAGCCGTCGATGTTGTTCGCGTAGGCGTCGATGTTCGGGCGGAGCGTGTGGCTGTCCTCGACCCAGCGGAAGAGGACGGCCATGTCGTAGGGCGGCGGGATGGAACCGACGTTGGCGAACGGCCCCTGGCTCTCGCCACCGCCGACGGTCTTCGGCTTGCTCAGACCGATCGACCGGACCTTGACGACGGCGGTCTTCGTGCCGTCTGCCTCGTTGATGACCTCCGCGGCGCTCAACGGCCGACCTCCACGTAGACGATCAGCCCGCGCGCGCCATGCGAGATGCTTCGGATGGCGGCCCCGCCCCTCTCCAGCCGAGCCCGGGCGGCGGCGCGCAGGTCGTCCTGCGTGCGACCCTCGACCTCGAAGGTCCGCTCGGACTTCCGGGCCTGCTTCGTGCGCTTGCTGACCATGAAGATTTCGACGGTCGCCTTCATCCGAACACCCTGACCCGCACGCGCCCTCGGCTCGGCGGCGCGGGCTCCTCCTGGCAGGCGAGGGCCACCGACCAGAACATATCGGCGTGGCCACCCTCGGTTCTACCGGCATCGTACCGCACATTGCCGGATGCCGTGACCTGCTTGCGCACGGCGTGGATCTGCGCGGCCAGCCGGCGGCGGCGCGGCAGGAGCACTCGGCGCTCCTGCATGAGCGTCTTGAGGCGGATGGCCCAGCGCTCCTTGCTCGCCAGGGTGAAGGTCTCGGGCCGAACGATCAACGGGAACTCCTCCACCAGTTCCTCGGAGAGTTGGAGGCCCATGCCCGTGCTGTCGATGGAGAGGCGAGCGAGCGGCAGCGTTTTCAGCAGCCGGCGGAGGTACTCGCGCTGCTTGCGGAAGGCCGTGCGAGCCATCTCAACCTGCAGGCGTGTGAAGTAGTGCCCGCCGATGCTCTCCATGACCGTGACCGAGGTGAGGTCGCGCTTCCGGCCGATGTCGACCCCGGCGACCAGCCGGCCGATCGGCTTGGGCACCATCTCGGGCTCCTCGGCCACGAGGATGTGCTCCCGAGTCAGCGGCTCGCCGGGCTCGGGCTCGTCGAGCATGCAGGAGAGGATCAGGTCGTAGGGCAGGAAGGCGGTGCTCTCGTCGATGAAGACGCACTCGAACTCCTGCTGGAACGCCTCGACCCCGAGGGCCTCGAGCTGGTCTTGGATCGCCTCCGTGCCGAACCGGGCCACACGCTCGTGGGTCGGCATCCGGTTGACCTCGAGGCTCGCCCGCAGGATGTCGTGGCAGAACTGCTCGCAGAGCCACCAGGGGTAGCTGAACCGGCTGAACTTCCGATGACGCCCGCCCTCTCGCGACGAGATCTCCCAGAACTTCCCCCGCTTGCCGAGCGGCGTGCTGCAGATCGTGAGCTGCCCGCCGGACCGCGCGATCAGCGCCGTCGCGCCGCGGTAGATCTCCTCGTCGTTCGGGCAGTGCGCGAACTCGTCGAGGTAGCAGTCGCCGTCCTTGCCGCGCGGGGCCTTCGCCGGCAGCGAGATCATCCGGCTCTGGTGCCGGCGCCCGCCGGTCCTCGGCTCGAACGCCAGCTCGGTCTTCGTGTCCACCGCGAGCCGCTTCTGGTAGGCCAGCGGCAGATCCTCGTGGACCGCGCGCGCCTCGTGGATGATCTCCTTGGCGTCGGCGAGGTTGTAGGAGACGTAGACCGCCTTGTGGCGCTCGCGGAGGTGGCATCGGGCCAGCCCCTCGAGCGAGCACATGAAGCTGAAGCCGATCCGCCGGCTCTTGTTGGCGTGGCGGAACCGGGGCCGCCGGCCGTCGCCCTTGGTGAAGTCGAGGAACTCGCGCTGGAACGCCTCGAGCTGCAGCTCGTCGTCGGCGTACCGGCCGAACGCCTCGAGGAAGCCCGCCTCGGTCGCGATCCAGTCGTTGAACTCCTGCTCGTCACGCCGGACGATGATCTGAGGCGAAGCGTGGCTCATGCCGCTATCATCGCGATCTGGACCGCCTGTTGCAAGACGGGCCGGCCGGTATGGAGGGGACCCCCATGTACGAGCACCTCACCCCCGGCGTTAGCATCGCCGCCCGGACCCTCATGGTCACCCGCGAGATCCAGGCGCGCGGCTACTCGATCCGCGGTGGCACCCACCCCACCCGGTCGATGACGAACCCGATCACCAGGGTGATCACCCTCCGGGCCGGGATGCTCGAGCCGGGCTCGAGCAGCGACGTGGATCTGCTCGCGCTGCTCGCGCACGAGGGCCACCACGTGGAACAGCAGGCCGGCCGGCTCGTCAAGCGGATGTGGTGGGGGACCCGCTACCTCGTCTTCGGCGTCCTCGGCGCGCTGATGATGCTCGCCGGCGCCCCCCTGGCCTTCGCCTCCCCCTGGATGCTCCTGCTGCTGCCGGCCGGACTCGGGCTCGCGCTCTGGTCCAACAGCTTCCGCCTCGCGGTCGAGATCGAGGCCGAGGCGATGGAGCTGGCCACCCGTCGAGCGGCCGGCCAGACCAGAGCCAAGCCCAGCCACAAGCTCGGCGGCTTCCGGCTGCCCTACCTCATCCTTCGGAACCCGAAGCGCATCGACGCCGAGATCGAGGCCGGCGCCGACGAGCTGATCAGCATGGCAGGTCGCTGACCCCAGCCTCGAGGTCCTCGGCGGTGGGGTGGGTGTAGCGCTGGGTCGACCTGATGTCGGCGTGCCGGGCGAACATCTGGACCAGCAGGATGTCGCGGTGCCGGCGCCAGAGGTTGGTGCAGGCGGTGTGCCGGAGGTTGTGAAAGGTCAGCGGCCGATCGATCTCCGCCCGCTGCTGCCAGATCCCGAAGTTGTGCCGGATGGCTCGCTCCGAGATCCGCTTGCGGCGGTTGGAGCAGAAGACCGGGTCGTCCGGCCCGGTCTCGAACCCCTCCGACTCCATCCTCTCCCGGTGCGCGACCAGCTTCTCGCGGACGCGGTCGTTGAGCGTGATGACCTGCTGCTCGGCGCGCGTGTTCGAGGTCTTGAAGACCCGGAGCCGGACCCGCTTGCGAGGAAGGCGCTGCCCGGGCTTGAAGAGGTCGCCGAAGTTGAGGGCTGCGATCTCGAACTCGCGCAGCCCTGTCGCCAGGGCGATCGAGATGATGACGTGGTCCCGGGCGCCCCGAACGTGGTCGGCGGTCACCTTCAGCAGTCGGGCCACCTCGGCGCGCGTGAAGGTCTGGACTCGGTCGCTGGCGTCTTGCCGCATCTGGCTCTCCTCCCCTGCCCCGGCCTCCAGGGCACATGGACACCGTACCGGATGGCGCGTCCGGCATCAAGAGGAAGTCGGCAATTCTTAGAGGTGGTCCCGAAGGACCCGGATCGGGACGCGACCGGGCTTCCGCCCATGCTGCCCGGGCTCCTCCCAGGCTTCGCCGAAGACGATGCGCTCGGCGTCGATGCGCCCGGTGACCGTGAACCCGATCCAGGCGAACTTCGACGCCTTCTCGCCGGCCCGGCGTTCCACCGCGCCTCGTCGCTCGATCGTCGTGTAGTTGAGCTGGGCGAGGGGGTCGGAGGCTCTGGCCTCCATCAGCAGGGCCAGGGCGCCGGCCGGCGGGTTGCGCGGCTCGGCCATCGAGACGCGCCGGCTCCGGCTGGCCTTCGTCCATCCGGGGCGCTCTGCGGCGATGCGCTCGTCGAGGTAGGCGGCCCGGTGCTCGAACCCCTCGGCGACGCAGGTCTTCAGCCGATCGGAGCCGTGCTCCATGATCCAGTCGACCCGGGCCTTCTCGGCGATCTGCTCGCGGAGCAGGGTGATCTCGCCGTCGACGAGTCGCTCGAGCTGGTTGGACGGGCCGGCGGCGGCCAGAGACTCGCGCATCGCCGTCGCGTCTCCGCCGATGCGCTCGATCTCGGCGATGCCAGACTCGATGCCTTCGCGAAGGCGGTCGGCCCGCTCGCGCCGAGCCGCCTCCGTCTTCAGCCGGCGGGCCTCCTCGGCTCGGGCTCGGACCTCGGCTGCGCGCGCCTCGTAGTCGGACACCGCATCGCGGCGGCGGCGCTCGTCCTCGAGCATCGCGCAGAGGTCCGGGCTGTGGGTGTCGAAGAGCGTCACCCGCTCGACGAGGGCGGCCCCATCCACCACCGGAACCGGCGCGGCCCCATCCTCCGTCCAGTCGCGATGGCCGACCTCGACACGAGCCTTCCCATCGGGCGAGAAGGTCGCGAGGTCCACCGCGAGCCCCCATGCCTCGGCCCCCTCATCCACCGGGCAGACCACACGCTGAGTCGGGTCGAGCCCGCGCTTCATCTTCTCCCGCTGCCCGGCCTCCGAGAGCAGGAAGATCACGTCGATCGCCTTCATGGCGTCCTCCTTCATGGCTAAGGCCGGCCCGGAGGCCGGCCTCTGTTCGGAGCCCCCTGGGCTCAGCCGTTGGTCTCGACCTTGTCGGCGTCGAACCAGCCGGCGAGGGCCGCGGGGATGCCGTTGCCGGTGTAGCTCAGGGTGAAGGCGACCGCGTGGCGCAGGAAGTCCATCCGGCTCTTGAAGCCCAGGGCCTCCCAGGCGGCGTCGAGGGTCGGGACGTCATCCCGGGCGACCCGGAAGGGGAGGGCCATCTGGTCGCTCGAGCTGGTCGTCTTCCGCTCGATGGCGCCGACCGTGATGTTGCCCTTCAGGGCCTCGCGGATCTTCCAGACGAGGTAGCCGCGGTCCGTGGAGCCCGTGGTGCGCCCGACCGCGATCTCGTAGGCGCGGCGGAGCTGCTCGACGTTGAGGTGGCGCGGCTTCAGGTTGTCGTCGCCGGCGGCGTAGCGCTGGGCGATCTCCTCGTCGGTCAGGCCGTCGGTGGGGTCGGCGGTCGCCGCCCGGGTCTTCTGCCGGTCCTCGAAGGCCGCGTCCTCGGCCATCTGCTTCTCGGTCTCGGCGGCCTTCGCCTCGGCCTCGATGGCGGCCTCGATGGCGTCGGCGATCCGGCGGGCCAGGAAGGTCTTGTTGGGGCTCCGGTTCGGCTCGCAGCCGGCGGCCTCGTAGATTTCGCGGACGTTGCCCAAGCTCGCGGCCTTGAGGGTCTCGATCAGGTTCTCGCGGTCGGTGGTCTCGAGGGTCGCGCGGGCTCCGGCGAGGGTGATGGCGGTGGCGGTCATGGCTGGCTCCTTGGTCTGTCCGGGCGCCTCGCCCGGGGTTGGTAGGGGGTCCGTCCCCCTTTGTGTCTACCAATATGCCGGAAACCGCGTCCGGTATCCACCCCCTATTCGAGAAAGATGCCCACAATCGACATTCTAGCGGGATTACGCGGACTTACGCTCTGTCGCGCGCGGCCTCGGACGGACGGACATGATCAGCTCGGCCACCGGGCCTCGCCCCTGGCCGTTGCGGCTGATGTTGCGGCGCGCCTCCACCGTCTCGAGCGCCACCCCGTCGAGCCCGAACCAGATCTCGCGGGTCAGCGGGACGTCGGAGTTGTGCGCCACCGCGGTCACGTCGCGCCGAGCGCCGAGGCGCTGGACGAGCGCGCCGACCCGGCGCTGGTCCGGCTCGAGGAAGCGCGTGCCGTCGTAGCACGTGAAGCTCGACGTCTCGCTGCGCGGGACGTAGGGCGGGTCGAGGTAGACGAAGGCGCCCGAGCCAACATGCTCCTCGACCACCTCCTCGAAGTCGCCGGCGATGATCCGGCAGTCCTGCAGCACGCGGGCGCAGCGCAGGATGTTCTCGGCGTCGACCGTCCGGGGATTCTTGTACCGCCCGAAGGCGACGTTGAACTTCCCGCTCGAGTTGAGGCGGTAGAGGCCGTTGAAGCACGTCCGGTTGAGCCAGAGCAGCCGGGCCGCGCGTTCCACCGGCCCCTCGGGGTCGAGCTTGTCGAGGACGTGGTAGTAGGTCTCCTCGTCGTAGCTCCACCGCTCGGCCAGCCGGATCACCGCGTGCGGCGCGTCGCGGACCATCTGCCACGCCTCCGCGAGCGCGTCGTGCGGTCGGCCAGGATCACCTCGCCGGTCAGCCGGCCGGCGGCGGCCAGGGCAAAGAAGATCGCCCCGCCACCGATGAAGGGCTCGATGTAGATCGGCACCTCCGGCGGCGCGATCTGGAGGATGCGCTCTGCCATCCGGCGCTTGCCGCCGGCCCACTTCAGGAAGGGCCGGGCCTTGGTCTTCTCGATCATCTCGGTCTGCTCCTGTAGGCGCCCGCGCGGACTCGCTCCACCCGACCCTGGCGCACGAGACGGTGGACCGCCTCCTTCACCCTGATCCGATCCTCGCCAAGAGCGCGGGCCACCTCGGCGATGCTCATCGTGTCTGCTGCAAGCGCCCGGACGATCCGGTCTCGCAGCGGCGCAGCGACGTCAGCATCGGCGTCGGGCAGCGCGTAGACCCCGCGCCCGACCCGGTCGACGATCCCGATCTCCACCGCTGCCTTCAGCCGGGCGAACCCGGTCGTCTTCCCCACCCCCATCGCGCTGATCAGCTTGCAGGCCGGGGCCGGGCCGTCGGCCAGGGCCTGCAGTGCGCCGGCGCACGCCTCCTCCACCCTGCGGTCTCGCTCCGCGCGCATCTCCGTCTCGCGGATCGACGCCCGGCGGTCTTCGATGAGGTCGCGGAACACGGGGGGCTCCAGCTCGGGCCGGCGCGGAGGGTCCACCGCCGGAGGCTCGTACTCGGGCTCGGGCTCGGGGCCGGGCAGCCGGAGGGTTGGCCAGCCCATGATGGTGTCGCGCGCGATCCTCCAGGCGAGCCGCATCAGGGGGCTGCGGCCACGCTGCAGTCCTCGCCGGCGAAGCTCGGCATCCAGTTCGGCGACGAACTCCTCCGGCAGATCGAGCTGGACCTGCAGATGCCGCCGGCGCCATTCGAGCACGCCCCTCGGCTGGACCACCCTGCCCTCGTCGCGCCAGACCCTCTCGAAGTGCCGCCGGCGAGAGCGCGCGGCCTCTCGCCGGCGCTGCCTGTTCGCGGCGGCCCGGATCACGTCGTTCCGGCGGTCTCCGACCCGGCTGGCGGTCACGAAGATCCCCAGCTCGGCGGCCCGCTTCCGGCCGTGCTCCGTGAGGCTGTAGACCCGGTGGTCGCCGCGCCGCAGCTTCGGACGGTGCTTCGCCCGGGCTGTTCCGGCGACCGAGTCGTAGATCTGCTGGGGGGAGAGGTCCGGCAGCGCCTTGATGATGTCGGAGGTGTGCATCGCGCCGCCGGCCCGGGCGATCGTCTCGATCACCCGGTCAAGGACCTCCGATCGAGGCACCGGCTCAGTAGCCGCGCCCGCTCGGCGCCTCGAGCTTCGGAACGCCACGCACCACCAGCCAGCCGTCGCCGAGCGTCTCGCGGAGGTGGGCCACCTGATCGTTCAGGAGCTGGTGCATCACCTCGGTGAGGTTCTTCGGCGAGATGGCGAAGCGGACGCCGGCGCCCTGCAGGTCGGCCTCGACGCGGACCTCGAGGCGGTATGTCTTCTCCCAGCCGACGAGCAGCGGGATCTCGACCTCGAAGCTGCGGTCCAGCTCGACGATGCCGCTCTCGGTCTTCTGCCCCCGCTCGACGCGGGTCTTGAGCACGATCGCCTCGCCCTTGTTGAGGTCGGACGAGTACTCGACGCTCTGGTCGACCGCGAAGCCCTTGACCGCGGCCACCATGCTCTTGGTGACGACGTCGGCCTTGTGGTCCTCGAGGAAGTTGCGGAAGGCCACGTGGGTGAAGACGCCCTTGCGGAACGCCCCCTTCCAGTCCTCGAAGGCGGTCGAGGGCTCGGGCACGAGGTCGATCCAGTCGCGGTCGACGCCGCCGTCCTCGGTGGTGCGGTCGTCGATCACCGCGATGAACCGCTCGGCGGTGCAGAAGACGGTGGTCTGCCCGGGCACCCCGTGGCGGTTGAGGTAGTCGCAGAGGCTGACGACGTCACCCACGGTGTGGACCTTCCGCGGCGGGCGCAGGTCGACGGTGGCGGGCTGGTAGCCGTCGCGCTTCAGGAAGACGCTGAGCGCGCCGGGCTTGATCGGCTCGCTCGGCGGGCCGGCGGCCTTCGCCAGCTCGGTGATGTGCCCCAGCAGAGCCTTGATGATCTGCATCGGTCTCTCGCTCCTTCTCGTTGGTCAGCGAGGTGCGCCCGGCGGCGCTCCTCAGTCCTTGCCCCGGCGGATCGGGGTCACGCGCTCGATGCCCGGCATCTCCTCCTGACGGGGGTCGACGCCGTACTCCTTGGTGCCGAAGCTCGCCTCGTCCGACTCGGTGTTCTGCACCCAGCCGGTGCCGACGTCGGTGGTCACCGGCAGCTTGAGCTGGCAGCTCGTCTCCACCTTGACGAACTCGTCGTCGTCGGGGGTCATCTTGATCGTCAGGGTGATGGTGCGGGTCTTCCCGACCAACTCCTTGTCGCCCATCGTTGCGGCGACCGTCTTCAGGGCGCCCTGGAAGCGCCGCTCGAGCGCCCCCTTGTTGACGGTCAGCAGGTTCAGGTCCACATCGGCCATCGGTCACCTCTGGGTTTCGGCCTTCGCTCACGTTGCCGGACGCAGCGGCCGGCGTCAAGTCACTTCGGACGCGGCCACAGCGAGCCGATCCAACAGCGCCCCCGACTGTTCGAGGGCGCGCTCCATCATGCGCCGGGCCAGCGAGAGCTGGATCAGCGCGGCGGCGATCTCCTCCGGGCCGGACCCGTCTCCGACCAGCTCCGCAGCGCGCGCGAGCGCGTCGCCCTGGTCGGCGAGGTCGCCGGCGATCGTCTCAAGGTCGTCTCGGATCAACGCACCACCTCCTCAAACAGCGCCCGGGCCGGCGCAGGGATGTCGGCGCCGAACTTCTGCAGGCAGAAGGCGACGTAGCTCGGCTGATCCACGAGCCGCGAACCCGAATGCTTCCCGAAGCCGAGCCGCAGCCGATCGATCTGGGCCTCGGGCGGGAAGCTCGTCCAGGCGTCCCGGTCGAGATAGAGGTAGTGCGCCCACTCGGCATGCTCGAAGGCGAGGCAGCGCTCGAATCCGCGCTGGCGCTCGAGCAGCTCGTCGACGCTGTCGGGCAGCACGCCGCGGTCGATCAGCGTCAGGAGCAGCCGGAGGGTGGCGGCGGCGTCGGCGTCGGCCGAATGCGCCCGGCTCAGGTCGATCCCGAAGTGCCAGCAGACGTCGCCGAGCCGGCGGCTGCGCTTCCCATTCGGCCCAGGATAGCCGGCACGCTGGAACCACCTGATCCAGATGATCGGGTCGATGACCATCGCCGGGTCGATGAGCGGCCCCTGCCCGATGCGCTCCTGCTCGGCGTTGATGAACGGCGCGTCGAAGTGAACGGCGTTGTAGCCGACGAGGACCGGCCGGCCCTCGTGCCAGGGGTCAACGCTCTCGAGGTAGTGCCCGGCGAGGTGGTGGATCAGGCGTTGGGCGACCGCGCGCCACGTCGGCGCCCCCTCCACGTCCTTGTCGCCGATGCCGTGGATCTCAGTCGCCTCCGGCGGGATGGGGACCTCCGGGTCGACGAGCGTCCTGAATGTCGGGCCGGGCTCGCCGGCCACCGAGTAGGCGGCGCCCAGCTCGACCACCCGGTCCTGGCCGATCTCGACCCCGGTCGTCTCGAGGTCGAAGCAGAAGAGGGTCGCGTCGGAGAGCTTCATCGTGGCGCTCGCGAGGGTTGCTTCAGCGCCAACCTTACCGGACTCCGCGCCCGGCATTCAACCCCTATGGAGGGGAAATCTGACCTGGGGGGGCCGAGATGGGGCCTCGACCAGCCCGAGAGGCGTCGGCCATCCGAACCGCGTACACGCGACGCCCACCGTCGATGCTCGCCCCCTCGATCCGAGAGGCAGGCATCGGGTCGATGCTCTGCCCGGGGCCGATCAGCGCCACGGTCCACGTCTCGGTGTCGCCCGGGTCGTCTGCGAGCACGTCGAGGACGAAGTTGGGTCGCTCGAGCCGAAGGCCCAGCACCTCGGCCCCGACCGGCATCTCAACATCGAACGGCGCTCCAAAGAGGCGCCCGAGGATGACCTTGGTGACGCTGGCCATCTCAGACCTCCACGAAGGCGTGAACCGTCAGGGTCGCCCGCACCTGCAGCGACTCCCCGGCCGGGCCGAAGATGTTGTACTCGAGGGTCAGGTCGACGGTCGTCGTGTCGTCGGACACGAAGACCATCTCGCCGTTGCTGTACTCCGCCGGCAGCGCATCGCCGAAAAGGAACATCGGCTCGACGCTGCGGGGCGTGGCCTCGACGCTGACTTGGAAGAAGAAGTTACCGGAGAGCGCTCCGGCGTAGTCGCCGGCAATCTTGGTCAGATCGATCTTGGTCAGCACCCAGCGCTTGAACGGTACGTTGACGCTGATCGAACTGCTGGTGAATCCGCTGACGTCAGGGCACTCGTCGAAGTCGCCCTCGAAGGTCATCTCGACGAAGCCGACCGGCTTCGGCGGGTCCACGAGGATGATGCTGCCGTCCGGGTCGGCCACGACGATGGCGAAGAGCGCCTCGCCGTCGTCGTTGATGAGTGTCTCGATGTAGGTCTTGGTGGCCTCGCCCACCACGACGGACTTGCCGCCGGCGGTCCACTTGTAGACCTCGTAGCCGAAGGTGGTCGGCCCGCGGCCAGCGATGAGGGTCGCGCTGTAGGTCGCCACGGGCCGGCCTCCTCAGATCAGGCGAAGGTGACCTTGGTCATCAGCGGCTTGCCGGGCTGCGAGATCTGGGTGGACTTGAGCCAGACGTCGCCGGCCAGGAGCGCGGACTTGTCGATGATGTCGAGGACGATCGAGCCCGCGTCGGCCTGCATGAGCAGGGAGCCGTTGGACCCGGGCACGTCGTCGCTGAGCGCGGTGCCGGTCACCACGTCCAGCGCCTGCCCGGCCACCGGGTCGGCGGCCACGCAGCCCCCGGTCAGCAGCTCGCAGAGCACGTCGCCGGCGGCCTCGCTGACCATCAGGGTCGCGCGGATGACGTTGCCGGCCTCGGCACCGAGCGCGGCGGCGATGGTCATGTGGGCGACCGCGTCGTCTTCGGTCAGGATCGCCTTCCAGGCCCCGCCGAGGCGCAGATAGAAGACGTTGGTGTCGGTCTGGTAGACGATCGTGCCGTCGTCCACCGCCCCGAGGGCGGTCTTCGCGGCGTCGTCGGCCACCGCCGGGATGGCCAGGGCGCCGGCGGCGAACGCGGCCTCGGTCGCGATCACATGCCACGCGCCGTTGAGCCGGATCTGATACTCGTCGGTGTCGAGCTGGTAGACGATCGTGCCGTCGTCCACCGCCCCGAGGGCGGCGAGCCCGGCGGCGTCGGCGACGGTCGGGACCGCGAAGGTGCCGGCGGCGGCGTCGAGCGCGGTGCGCAGCGCCACCCAGGCGCCGCTGTGCCGCAGGTAGAGCACGTCGGTGTCGAGCTGGTAGACGAGGTCGCCGTCGTGGACGCCGGTGAGCGCCGCGAGCGCGGCGGCGTCGGCGACCCGGGGGACCTGCAGCGGCAGCGGGTTGCTGTCGTCGGGGGTGCTCTCGAGCAGCTTGCGGGTCTGCTCGCGCTCGGTCGGGCTCAGCCGCGTGCTGTCGGCGTAGTCCGGCGTCTCGATGGTCGCGGCGCCGTCCTCGACGGCGTAGCTGAACCACCCGGCGCGGTTGGCCAGGAGGTAGGTCTTGGCGTCGTCGCCGATGACCTGGGAGGCGCCGACCTGGGGCCACGACCACTCCTTGTAGGCGAAGCGATCGACTCCGGCGGCGGCGAGCAGGGTGGCGCGGTGCGTGGCCATGTTGGACTCCTCGTCGATGTTCCGGGCGCATCATAGCGCATCAGGGATCGAGCGCGAGTACCTCTTGCGCTCCGCCGGCGTCCAGCTCGCGCCCGTCGAGGACGACGCGCCAGCCGGCGAGCACCAGCATAGCAGCGGCCCACACCCGATGGCACGCCCCTCGTGCAGCGGAAGCTCTCCCGCACGCGCATGTCAAGGTGTCTCAGTCCTCGACGAGCATCGGAGGCCCGCTCCCCCAGGGCTGATAGGCGAGCCGGCCGGGCTCGAGCCGCCCGGTGCCCGCCGCAAGAAGCGGTCCAGTGTACGCCTCGCGGTACTCGTCGATCCCGAGCCAGCCCGCCTTCGCGTCGTCGACCATCTCCGCCGGCGGGGTCAGCGCCTCGACCCGGCCGATGCCGTCCTCCCCGTACTGCGCCCGAGGCTTCGCCATGATGGTGATCTGCGACCGCGGGCCGACACAGGCGCGGGTCTCGTCGGTCGCCCGGCCTCGCCGGACCTGCACGACCGATCCGGCGTTGGTGAGGTAGATCGTCGGGGTCACGCCATCCACGGGATGCGCCTCGCGATCCGAAGCGCCAGCGGCGCGCGCTCGCCCGTTCGGGTGAGGTCGTAGAACATCGCCAGCCACGCCCGGCGAGCCCGAGCCGCGCGCCAGGGCCGAAGCCGGCGCTCGAGCCCATCGACGCCATCGCCCTCGCCGAGGTGCGGGCCGAACCCACGAAGGTCGCGCTGCTCGGTCCGCAGCAGGATCAGGTCGGCGCGCTTCACCGGCGGCGCCCGAAGCTCGGAGAACTGGAGGCCGAAGCGCTCGGCGACCGCCCGATCGACGCGCGCCTCCACCTCCTTGATCGCCGGCTTCAGCAGCGCCTTCGCCGGACCGATGATGTCGCCGATCCCGAGCCCCTCGTGGGCATCGTGAAGCAGCCCGGCGAGTTGCAGCGGCCGGGGGAGAAGCCGAGCCACCTCCACCGAATGCTGGGCCACGCTGTAGTGGCTCGGGACGTGCCCTCCGTAGCGGCAGATCATCGCGAGGGCGTGCGCGATCATCTCCGGGCTGATCGCCTCCGGGTCCGGGGCCGCGAGGTCGAACTCGCGGCCGTTGACCTGCCTGAACCTGCTCATGGGCCTCCTCTCAGCAGCCGGTCAGCTTGACCGCGCTCATGTGGATGCGGGCGCCGGCGCGGGCGGCGAGCTGGACCGCGGCGCGCTTCGCCGCGACCTTGGTGCCGCGGAAGGTGGTGAAGCGGCCGGTCTTCCCGCAGTCGATGTCGAGGTTCCAGTCGTAGACCGCCGGGGCGGTGGTCAGGCCGAAGCGGCGGTCGGCGGTGATCTGGCGGTGGGCGTGGGCGGTGGCGGTGGCGGTCATCTTCGTTCTCCCCTTCGTTCTGTCACCACATTACCAGACGCCCCGTCCGGCATCCACCTCTTTCTGCCCGGTTGATGCAGAAAGTTGGTGGCGTCAGGCGACCCGGTAGATCCCCCGGCCGGCCCGCTCGATCGCGCCCTTGCCGAGCAGCCGGTTCATCGCACCCCAGGCGGCGTTGCGGGTCAGCCCGGTCGCGATGGCGACATCCTTGGTGCGCTGCGCGCCGGCGCGGATCGCCTCGAGGCAGGCCGCCTCGCTGTCGCCGGCCGGCGCCTCATCTCCTCGGCGGGCTCGGGCTGGGCCTCGGGCTCGGGCTGGGCCTCGAGAAGGAGACGGGGCTGCGGCTGCGCATCGACGAGGACGAGCGGCGCATCGGGTCAGCGCGCGCGGCTTCCACCGCCAGCCCTGGCCCGAGATCATCGAGATCGAGATCGAGGAGTAGCGCTACCCGAAGAGCGCGGCCTCGGTGACGAGGTCGCGCTCGGCGGTCGCCGGCAGACCCGCATCGCGCTGGAATGCGAGCAGGGCCTGCTTCGACGCCGACCCCCAATCCCCATCCACCCCGTCGCCGGCCAGCCCCCAGGTCCCGAGGTCGTAGCCGCGATCGACGAGCGCACGCTGCCAGTCGGAGGCCGATCGGTCGGCGCGCACGGCGTCGCCAGCGGTCTCGCGCATGAGCAGCAGGAGCTGCTCGGTGTCCTCGCCCGGGCAGGCAGCCTTGCCGAAGGCGGCGTGCGGCCAGACGTCTCCGGTCGAGAGGTGGCCGACCGCGCCGAACAGCTCGGCCGGGATGTCGTCGCAGCGCACGGCCCCGGTGAGGTGGCCGATGAGGACCTGCAGGCTCAGGAACTGCTGGAAGGTCGGACGCTGCTCGGTCCGGTTCCAGCGGCTGCGGAAGGACCCACCCAGCACGATCGCGAGGTAGGTGCTGTTCGCGCGGCCCAGGCCGTCGTCCCGATCCACATCGCCGTCGCCGTCGGCGTCGGGCACGGTCTTGCCGCCCTGGCTCCACGTCTGCTGATCGAGATCCCAGGCCCACCAGATCGACCCGTCCTTGGGCAGGAAGAAGGTGTAGGCGAGGCCGGGCATGCCGTCGTCGGACGTGTGGCTCTTGCCCACGTGGTACTCGGCGGTGCGCCGCGGGTCGTCGCCGCCGGCGGTGTGGTGGATCGCGAAGCCGAGCAGGCGCTCGACCGCTCGCCGGCGCCAGCTCTTGCTCGGGTTGTTCGGCAGGGCCTCGGGGGTGCCGGGCCGGGCGTCGTGGAAGTCGATCATGGGGAGCCTCCGCTGTGGGTGCGGAGGCGATCTTACCCGATCAGGCGTTCGCCGCGACCTTCGCCTGCCAGCGGGCCTTGTCCATCCAGCGGGGCCGGCGCCCGTCGTAGAGGCCGTAGGCCGTGTTCCGGTAGACGCAGCCGAAGGCGTCGCCGGGGTTGATGGGCTCGCCCTCGGGCGCGCCGGCCTTGATCGCGGCCTCGCGGCCCTCGGCGATCATCTCGTAGGTCCGGGCGAGGACCTCGCGCGCCTGCTCGACCGTCAGCTCGACCTCGCCCTGGAAGGGCTCGAGCGTCTCGGTCCGCATGTTGAAGCGCACCGTGGCGTCGCCGGCGACCGTGGTCATGTAGACCTCGTGGACCTCGCGGAACTCGCCGTCGATCAGCCGGCGGTCGTTGTAGCTGACCTTGCCGATCCCGTGCGCGATCGCGTGGAAGGTGTGCGGGCGGGCGCGGCGGCTGCGGGTCTTCGTGGAGCGGGTCATCGGGGCCTCCCCGGTTGGTGTGGCTGGGGGCCATCCCCAACCTTCTGTGACCACTTTACCGCCTACCGCGTCAGGCATCCAGAACATTTGACCATGAATCGGCGGAATCTTTCGCACAGAATCACGTCGATTCGACTGGATGCCTGACGGCGCGTCCGGTAATGTGGTGTCAGAAGGTTGGGGAACGCACCCAACCAGGGGCGATGCGCCCCGAGCCACCAAGGAGCCGAACATGACCGCCACCTTCACCAACGAGATGATCGCCGGGCTGGCCCAGGCCCTCACCTTCGAGATCGAGCTGAGCGCCCGGAGCTGCGGCTGGCTCGACGCCCGGATCGGCGCCCCCGAGGGGACCTGCTACGCCGCCATCAGCACCAGCGAGCTTTGGGAGATCCACCCGGCCTGGGGCGGGACCACCCACAAGCCGGTCAGCGGGGCCTACGACGAGGCCGGCGCCCAGCAGGCCGGCGACCTCGCCCGCTCCTTCCCCAGCACCGAGATCCCGGCCTGGAGCGCCGCGAGCGCCGCCTGGATTCGGGAGCGCGCCCTGCGCTTCGCCACCGCCGGCGAGCTGCCCGGCAGCGAGCGGGCCACCCTCGAGGCCCTCGACGCCGGCGCCGCGACGGCCGGGCAGATCACCCAGGCCGCCGGGCTCACCCGCGACGCCGCCTGGGGCGCGATCAACCGCCTGCTGCGCAAGGGCCTCGCCCGGCGCATCGCCCGCGGGACCTACGCCTCCTGCGCCACCGCGGCGCAGGCCGCCTGAAGGGAGGCGACCATGCCGCGCGGCATCGACCTGACCCCCAGCGCCCGCATGACCAAGCGCGAGCGCGAGCGGTTCGCGATCCGAGACCGGAGGCCGCGCGCCTTCGTGATGAACGGCGGGACCGAGACCGCCACCTACGACCTCCGGCTGCTCTTCGCCCGAGTCGCCGAGCTGGCCACCTTCCAGGCCGCCCTCCGCGCCAAGGGCGCCAAGTACCAGCCCTGGCTCGACCGGGTCAGCCGGTCGAAGGCGAAACCCGCCCATTGGTACGCGACCGGCGGAGAGAGCACCGGCCGGGTCGTCATCCGGGTCCTCGGGGTCCGGGTCGACCTGCCCACCACCCTGATGCTGCTCCTCCACGAGATCGCACACGCCTGCGCGAAGCCGGGCACCCAGCACAAGCAGCCCTGGCGCGACCTCTACCTCGAGGCGACGGCCGAGCTGCTCCCAGGCATCGAGGTCATGGCGCCCGAGGTCGAGGGCCGCTACACCGACAGCACCAAGTACCCCCTCGACTGCGCCGTCCGAGAGGGGATCATCGACTGGCTCAAGGACGCCCGGGCTCGGGCCGCATTCGACGACTGCCTGCAGCCGGCGGCGCCGGCGAAGAAGACCGCGCCGGCGAAGCGGCTCGACAACGGGCTGACCTACCAGCCCCAGCCCTTCGACGGCAGCCTGCGCCTCCGGGCCGGCGGCGCAGCCGGACGCGACCTGCTCGACAGCCTCGTCGCGCGCGCCGAAGACCCCGGGCTGGCCTTCGCCACCCGGAACGCCAAGGTCCGCAAGATCGAGGTGGTCATCGACGTGCCCAACGACGAAGACGCCCTCGACGAGCTGATCCGCATCCTCGAGACGCTGATCAACTACACCTGGGACGGACACGCCGAGCGCGCCTACCGCCGGCTCCGCAGCCGGGTCATCGACCGGCTCTGCGAGATCAGGGCTGGGGTCGCCGCTGCGGCCGGCGGCTGCTGACCGGGGTCAGCCCGCCGCGCGCGCCTGGACCAGAGCTTGCAACGCAGCGAGGGCCGCCGGCGCCGGCGGCCAGAGCCCCAGCGCCCCCTTGTGCGGGATCGGATCGGCCAGCTCGAGGGCCTCGTCGAAGACGATCCCCCAGCCACCCATCCACCACACCGAGTCGAGGTGCGGCCGGACGAGCTTCTCGTCGCCGGCGACGACGGTCCGGCCGGCCCCGATCACACCGATCACGCGCGCCGCGCCGACGATCCCCAGCGGGGTCTCGTCGAGGGCCTCGCCGGTCTCCGCCTCGATGGAGGCGGCGCCCGATCCGTCCCAGGTCTGCCCGGCGTGGATGCCGAGCCACTGGCCGACCAGCCACGCGCCCGGCGCGTGCTTCCAGTTGCGGTTCTCGACGTCCTTGCCCAGCCGGACGATCGCGCGCGCCCAGGGTCGGTGCAGCGAGAGGCATCGCTCGACGGTGCCCAGCGACCGGCCCGTCTTCGGGTAGCGGCCCGTCGACCGGAGCCACGCCCAGGTCTGGTCCGCGGTCCACCCGGCCGAGATCAACCGCCCGTGGCAGTCGATGACGCGCCGGCGCCCATGACCGGCCGGCTCGTGGGTGCAGCCGTAGCGCTCAAGGACCTGGGTCAGCGGCAGGCCCATCACGGCTCCGGCCCCCACACCATGATCAGCGCGTCGTCGCCGCCGGCGTAGGTGCCCTCGACGTGCCACGCCGTCAGCGGGTCGATCGGCCGGCCGCTCGCCTCGAGCACCGAGATCGCCCGGTCGGTCTCGACGAGCAGGTCGAGGCGATCGACCGAGAGCGCGACGTGCGGGCGCGGGATCACGCAGCCGTCGTCGCCGTCCATCGATCCACCGACCTTCGAGACGCCGTCGCCAGAGTCGGTCGGCGTGAAGCCGGCGTCCCACAGCAGCCGGACCAGATCGACGATCCCAGGGTCGAGATCGTCCCAGGGCGGCGGTCGCCCGATGCCGGCCAGCCGACGGGCATCGGGCAGGTAGCGCTGCCCCTTGGCGAGCAGGTCGGTCAGCCCCGAGATCACCTCGGCGTAGGTCATCGTTCGGCCGGCCTCCTCGAACCCGTGAGCCGGGTCGTCCCAACTCGCCTCGCCGGCTCGGATCTCGCTGGTCAGGTTGCGGATCGCTCCGCGAACGTCGGTACGCATCACGCGACCTCCGGGTAGGCGCGCACATCCAGCTCGGGCCGGAGGTGCTCGAGGTCGTCGTGGGCGACCAGATCGACGCCGCCCTCCAGCTTCATGGTGATCGCGCCGCGCTGCTTCACGAAGCAGGCGACCCCCTCGGCGGCGCACGCCTCGACGATGTCGATGGCGTGGCGCTCGTAGAAGGGACGCACCTTCTCGCGCGCGCCGCTCTCACCGCCGACGATCACCCAGCCGATGCCGTCGCGCAGCACCGCGCGCAGCTCGGTCTGGTCGACCGCGCCGATCAGCGGCTCCATCGAGAGGAACCGGACCTTCGCAGGCACCTTGTTGAGCGAGGCCGCGCGCCGGAGCCAGTTGCCGTCCTCGACGCTGACCCCCAGCCAGACGTTGTCCCAGCCGTCGCCCCAGCCGTCGGGCAGGTTCGCCGCGATCCGACCGTGGCGCTTGGTGAGGATCTGGAAGGTCAGCCCGGGGCAGGCCCGGATCACCTCGTAGGCGTCGGCCCGGAAGGGATCGGCGGCCCGGTGGAACCAGTCGCTCAGCGAGCAGGTGAAGACGAGCCGGCGCTCGCCGGGCTCGAGGTCTCGGTGCCAGCGCATCGGCGCCCGGAAGGTGCGCTGCGAGGTGCGCGTCACCGACTCCGGGTCCCGGCCCGCGGGCGCGGCCCCTACCAGGGGGCCTCGCCCTCGAAGCGCCGAGCGCCGCAGTGAGGGCAGCGCCCCTCCAGCCTGCGAACGCTCTCGATCCGGTCGGCTGCGATCTGGAAGGCGATCCCGCTCTCGAGCCGGACCAGCACGGCCTCGCCGCTCATCTCGATCACGGTCTGCAGGCGCACGTCGGCGGTGCCCGGAAACCCACCCCCTCCAGCCTCGCAGCCCCAGGTCACCCTGACCTCGCGGCCGGCGTGCGCCATCAGCTCGTCTCGGGTCACCGATCGGCCCCTGTCGCCACCTCGAGCTTCGACCAGTCGTCGGTGGCGCGCCCGGCGGGGAGCCGGGCCAGCCAGGAGCGGGCGGGCTCGAGGCCCTCGATCACCGCGCGCGCCATCGCGAGGACAACCACCGCGGTCCGCTCGCGCACGTCCATCTTCTCGCGCACGTAGTCGATCGCGTGCCACGCCTCACCATCGTGCCCGGTGCCACCCCGGGGCAGCACCACCGAGCGCGGCGGCCCGTGGTTGAGCAGGGCCAGCAGCGTCCGGCCGTCGGGGATCGACACGACGACCACCTCGTAGCGGGTCGCGTCGCCGGGCTCCCAGGTCACCAGCACCGTCGGGTAGATCGCCTGGGTCGGCGGGCGGTCGCCGATCGCCCCGAGGGGGCCGGCCGGCTCGTCGGCCAGCATCTCCTCGAGGTCGCAGAGCAGGTTGCGCTCGAAGGTCGACATCTCCTCGCCCTCGGCGTCGATGCTGCGAAGGCTCTCGAGCCACCCCAGCGCTCGCAGGCGCCATCCGTCCACGGTCTTCATCGTCTCGCTCCTCCGGGGCCGGCGGCCCCGCTCGTCAGCGCGCCTCGGTGTAGGCGCAGATCGTCCCGTCGTAGAAGCCGCTGCCGATCGCCGTCAGCCCGGCGTAGCGCCGGCTCGCCGCGATCGCGTGCGCGACCGCCTGCGCCGACTCCTCGTCCAGCTCGCGCTTCAGGTAGCTCGCCCGGCTGGCCACCGCGCGGGCGGCGCGCTGGGCCGCGTCCTCCTCGAGCCCGGCGTGGCTGTAGAACTCGTCGGCCATCGTGTCGGTGATGCGGCTCATGCTCGGCTCCCTTCGTTCTGAGACCACATTAGCAGACGAAGCGTCCGGCATCCAGTCGATTCGCACGATCCACCGCAGAAAGATTGTTCGCGAGATGCGTCGATTGTCGTGGATGCCGGGCGCGGTGTCCGGTAATGTCATCTCAGAACGAACGGAGAGCACCATGACCCACGACGCGAACAACGAAGCCCTCGACCTCGCCAGCTACCTCCTCAACGAGCTGGGCACCGGCGGCGGGACGATGGATTGCTTCGACGACGAGACGATCAGCGAGGCCCTCACGGCGGCGCGCGAGGCCGGCTGGATCTTCGGCGGCGACTGGAGCGGCTACCGGATCACCGCGAAGGGCACCGAGCACACCGGGGTCGAGGCGGGCACCATCATCAAGGAGACCCGGCCGCACATCCGCGACGCCTGGGCCGAGGCGGTCTTCCGGGGGATCTGAGCGAAGGGGCCTGGAGGGGGCCGGGCCTCCCTGTACAAGAGCCCGGCCCCCTCCGGCTTCCCAGCAGGGCGCTGGGATCGGGGAGGGCGATTGCGGCGCCGGCCGGCGCCCGCGTCAGGCCGCGGGTCTGGTCGGCGCCCGCACCTCCCCGGCGGGCGTCGCGGGGTGGATGGGGTCGCCGCGCAGCGTCAGGCGGTCGGGCTCGTTCAGGCGATCCGGGTCGGGCGCAGGCGGGCTCGACTGATCGGGGCTCGGCACCTCCACGCCGTCGGGCTCGATGAGCACCAGCCCCTGGGCCAGCTCGCAGGCGGGCTCCACCTCAAGCCGCGCCACCGCGTCCTCGTGGACCTGCACCGCCACCGAGATCAGGTCGTGCACGCCGGCGTCCAGCTCGAGCACCGCGCTGGCGACCTCGGGGGCCTCGAGCGCGGCGGTCGCGATGGGCACCTTCTCGGGGGCCGCGGGCTGGTGGATCTCCATCGGGTCGGGGGGCTCGGCCTGGGCCGAGGGCGCGAGCGCCAGGGCGGCGAGCGCGAGGAGGGCGAGTCGTCTCATCGGCAGGGTCCTCCTGTGGTTCCGCTCCGGCCTCCGCGGCCGGCATGTTCAGCTTGGGGCCTCCTCGCCCCGAGCGCAAGTCAGTCTTCGGGGTCGACCACCCACTCCGCCTCCTTCACCTCCGCCTTCAGCTCGGCGAGGATCTCGTCGGCGGCGTGGTGCGGCGGAAGCTCGCCGGCGGCGGCCCGCTCGGCGACGAGGTGCTGGACGTCGCAGTGCCGGCGGATGCCGGAGAGCGCCTCGTGGATGTGCCGGCCGGCCCGGTCCATCGCGCGCAGCGCGCGGCGCAGGTCGTAGGTCTCGATCGCGAGCACCTTGAGCGCCTGGATCAGTGCGCGCGTCGTCGCCGCGTCCAGCGGCCCCTCGGCATGCCGGGCGATGCACTCGCGCTCGAACGCCTCGATCAGCTCGGGCCGCTCGGTCTGCAGCCCGGCCTGCAGGAGCAGCAGCGGGTTGGTCGCCATCTCACCGTCCATCGGTCACCTCCTCGAGGCCCAGCCGGGCCTGGGTCATCAGGCGCGCCGGCGGCGCGCTCGTCGTCAACCACTCGCTCGTCGGCCCGAAGCTCCGGGCCTGCCACGCTCCGCCGTCGGGCACATCGGCGTGGTGCCAGCCCCGCCAGGGGATCGGCTCGCCCTCGCTGATCCCGACCAGCACGCCGGCGACCACCAGCCGGTCGGCGAGCGAGCGCAGGTCGCGGCGGCCCAGCACCGCCGGGCGGTAGCCGGTCGTCCCCTTGTAGGGCGGGTCGATGTAGGCGCCGGCGCCGGCGCCCAGGTCCAGCTCGGCCTGCTGCAGCGGCCCGCCGATCACCTCGAGCGGCGGCCAGGGCAAGCTGGCGACGCGAAGCACCTCCGGCGCGATCCGCCAGGGCCGAAGGCGCTCGCCGAAGCTCCCCTTCTCGCGGGCGGTCCGGCTCAGATGGGCGTACCCCTGCCGGCGCCACCGGCCGTCGATGATCACCACCGGCCGGCCCATCGCGTTGCCATGCTGCAGGGCGAGGAAGACCGCGCAGAAGGCGACCGGGTCTTCGGGCACCGGCTCGTCGCCGATCGCCTTGAAGAGCGCCGCGCCCTGCTTCTCCGGCCGGCGCCCCAGGGCGCGCAGCGCATCGGCGATCTCGGCGGCGCGGCCGTCGACGATCGCCGTCTGCCAGAAGGTCGCCCAGGGGCCGGCGTCGGCCATGATGATCCGGTCGGGCATCCGGCCCCGCAGCCGGAGCAGGTCGAGGATCGCGGGCGCGAACCTCCGCTTCCCCCCCATGTAGGGGGCCGGCGGGCGCGCGGCCGGCCCGCCGATCAGGCGCAGGGTCACCGCACCCGATCCGCAGCAGAGGTCCACGAAGATCACGTCGCCCCCGGGTCGGCCCGGCGCGCGCGGTGCCGCGCCAGCGCCAGCCAGTAGAGCCCTCGGTCGTCGGCGGTCAGCCCAGCGGCGCGCGCCTCGTCGTAGGTGCGCTCGATCGCCTCGAGCACCGCGGCGGCCCGCCGGCGCTCGATGTCCTTCGCCGCGCACACCCCGCGGAAGCGGTCGACCGCCCGGGCGAGGCGTCGATCGAGCAGCCGGAGCAGCTCGCGCATCCCGCGGTCGCGCTCGAAGCCCTCGGCGGCCTGGGGCCGGGCGCGAAGCTCCGCCTCGATCTGCCGGCTGATCACCGCCGATCCGCGCTGGTAGGCCGCGTGCCCCATCAGCCCTCCGCCTCCTCGGCCCAGGCCCGCTCGAGCGCCGGCTGGCACATGGCGACGAGCTGGGCGAGCCCGGGCGCGCCGGCGGCGTCGAGCAGCTCGGCGCAGGTCGCGCAGTCGTGCTTCTGCAGCGCGTGCTCGGCGGCGCCCACCAGCTCGCCGGGCGACTTCATCTGCCCCTGCGCGATCGCCACCGCCCAGGCGACGCGGTCGGGGGTCTTCGCGCGGCGCGCCTCGATGAGGTAGAGCGCGCGGCGCGCGTGCTCGCGCAGCTTCGCCGGGTCGAAGGCGGTCGCCTTCGCCATGTCCAGCGCCTCGACGATGCTCGCCAGCGACGGCACCTCGAGCTTGATCCTCTTCACCATCGGTCAGTCCTCCTCCCAGGGGTCGACGTCCTCGGGCTCGACCTCGGCGATCCGCAGGTCGGCCAGCACCGGGGTGCCGCAGCTCTCGGTCGCGCGGGCGGTGATCACCCCCAGCTCGACGAGCCGCTCGATCCGGTCGTAGTTCAGGCGGGCGGCGCCGGCGCGCCAGACCTCGTCCAGCTCGCCGGCGTCGATCGCCAGCAGCAGGTCCGCGTCCTCTCGGCTGATCGGATGCTCGGCCTCGATCGCGTCGGGGTCCTTGCCGGTGCGCTTGATGATCGCCCCGATGATCGCGTCAGCCATCGGCCCGCTCCGGCCTGCGGCGCACCGTGATCTGCGGGCAGGCCCCGCCACCGAGCACCACCTCGTCGCCGGGCTCGAGCGCGCGCACCGCGTCGCAGGTCTCGGGGTCGTCCTCGTTGACGCTCAGGAAGCTCTCGATCGAGCTGCCCCATTCGACGCGCCCGGCCTCGTCGATGCCGATCAGCTCGTAGCTCTGCCGGATCTCTCGGGTCATCCCATCCTCACGATCTTGGTGGCCAGGGTGGTCATGCCGGCGCAGGCGGCGCGCGCGAAGCGCCGGGCCTCGGGGTCGAGGCGCCGGTTCTCGGCGTCGCCGTCCTCGGCGTTGGCGATGTCGTTGAAGAGGCGCCAGAGCGCCTCGCGGTCGTCGGCGCCGTCGGGCACCGCCAGCCGGCCGTCGCTGTAGCAGCGGGCGGCGAGCTGGTAGGCGGCGGTCTCCTCGGCGTCGAGCCCGTGGCCGTCGGGGTCGGCGGCCAGCTCGGCGATGCGCGTCTCGAAGACCCCCCGGGCGTGTCCCCGGACCAGCAGGCGGGCGCTCATCGGGCGGCCTTCTTCGCGGCCAGCGCCTTCTGGTGGCGGGCGCTGCGCTCGTGCTTCGCGATGTTCATCAGGTGGACCCGAGCCCCGCAGCAGGAGCAGGTGGTGTGGGTGGCGGCGCGGCTGGCGTTGCGGTTCGTGCGGCTCATCGTGTTCCCCTTCGTTCTGATCACACATTACCGGACGCGCCGTCCTGCATCCAGTCGTTTCGCGGGTTATTCGACCATCGCGCGTCGAATCTCGAGGGCGCGCAGGCCCTTGGCGAGTCGGAAGGGGAGGGCGGTCAGCGGCTTCGGGGTGGTCATCGTCGGCTCCTTCGTCGTGGGGCGCGCCTCGCGCCCTTCTACTGCCGCAGCCCGCTCGAGGCGGGCGTCGGCGCGGCGGGCGGCCTGGGCTCAGGCGGCGCCGTGAAGCTCGAGGGCCTCGTCGCCGAGGATGGCGTCGATCAGCCCGAAGGCTTCGTCGGCGCTCATCGGCATCCGGCGGCGGGCGGCGCCGGCCCGGAGGCAGGTGGCGAGGTCGCGATGGCTGTGCTCGCCGGTGGCGGCCAGAGCGCGGATGCTGCGGCAGAGGGTCTCGTTGGCGATAATGCGGTCGGCGTTGGCGGCGGTGATGGTCATCTCGGTCTCCCTGGTTGCTTGGGGCGCCTCGCCCCCGGGCGGGGTCCGTTCCCCGTCCTTCTGTAACCACTATGCCGGAATGCCCGTCCGGCATCCAGTCGATTCGACCACTTTCTGAACTTTGTTGGTCGATGATCTAGCCGCCCAGCACCGCCCCCCGGCCCGCGCAGCGAGCGCAGACCACGTCGCCGTCCCCACCGCACGCCTCGCAAGCCGGGTCGCCGACCAGCTCCGCGACGTCCTCGTAGGTCTCCGGCAGGCACGAGCACGGCACCCGAGACTGCCCCGAGCAGGCCGGGCAGACGATCGGCCCGCCGCGCGCGGCGGCCTCGGAGTCAACGATATTCGACCCAGGGGTGTTGATCGCCAGCGTCTCTCGGTCCCAGCTCACCAGCTTGAAGCCGGCGTCGGGCACCGGCCCCGCGTCCGGCCCGATCTTGAGCCGCACCTCGGTGTCGCCGATGAACGAGGTCAGGCGCGCTCGCCGCGTCTCGCCCTCCCATGGTCACCGGCGCCGGGTCGAGCGTCGCGTCGGCGTGCCACCAGGGCTTGCGCCCCAGGCTGCGCTCGATCGACGTCGCCGCGCTGTGGTTGCGCGCGGTCACCGCGAGGCGCAGCGCGGGCTCTGCGTCGATGAGGAACTGCGCCATGCGCCCCGCATCGCGCCGAATGAAGGCGAAGTCGTCGGGGCCGAAGCCGACCCGGCCCTCGATGGCGCCGACGAGGATCTGGTTGGCGGCCATCCCGCGGATGCGACGCGACTGCGTGATCGTCGCCTCCCAATAGAGCTGCATCAGGGCCAGCACCGGGCCGACCTTCTCGGGGAAGGCGTGGTAGGCGCTCCGGCTGTACTCGAGCACCCAGGCGATCGCCTGCTGGTCAGGTCGCAGGGCCATCGGCCACCTCCTCGATCTCGCCGATGGCGTGCAGCGCGCCGGCCAGGGTCCGGTGCCAGCCGGGCGCCAGCTCGCCGTCATCGATCGGCTTCTCGTCGAGCTGCAGCTCCACGCTGCCCATGTCCTCGCCGAAGAACCGCTCGGCGACCCGCGCCCCGCACCAGCCGTCGGCGATCGTCACCAGATCGCCCACCGCCGGCAGCAGTGCGCCAGGCTCGAGCCGCAGCGCGCGCCACGCGCTCACACTCAGGTCCGGGCCGACCTTGCGGCCCTTCAACAACACGATCATGTCCAGCTCCTTCAGGGCAGCGCCGACAGCGCCCACCCGATCAGGCCGGCGAGCGCGAGGCCCACCAGCAGCCCGGCGGCGAAGCTCTCGCGCGCCACCTCCGTCTCGTCCTCGGGGTGCATCCCGTAGATGTGCTTCCCCCGCAACACCCGGGTCCAGGGCTCCTTCAACATCGCCCGGTCGCCTCCAGCAGCGCCTCGGCCTCGGCGAGCTGCTCGGCGAGGTCGGCCGGGTCCTTGTCGGCGTGCGGGGGCACCTCGGCGAGGATGCGGGCGGCCAGCTTGTTCGCCTGCGACACCCGCGCCGCGAACGCGGCCAGGGCCTCGGGCATGACGCTCGCCGATCCGCCCGGCGGCGCCGTCCCGATCTGCAGCAGCCCGTAGACCGCGTTGAAGGCACGTCGGCTGATCCTCATCGCCCCGACCTCGCTTCGACCGTCGCGCGCTCGATCCACGCATCGCGCGCAGCCACCGCGGCGGCCCGCGCCGCCGACCGCCTCGGGGTCGCGCCGCCATCGCCGTGGATCTCGCCGGCGTCCACCACCACCCTGTCGCGGCTGTCGAAGCCGGCGAAGCGACCGAGCACCCGAACCTGCCAGCCCCAGCCGGCGCCCCGGCGCTCGGTGTAGATCTCGAAGATCGGCGCGTTCACGGCTTCGGCTCCCCCGCGGCTGCGTGCCGCGCATCGATGTCGGCGATCCAGGCCAGGGCCTGCTCGGCGTCGAGCCCGCGCGGCATCGCCTTCGGCCCGCGCTCCCAGCACCGACCGCTCCCCAGGATCAGGAGGCCGGCGCCCTCTCGCGCCGCGCGGATCACGACGCCACCCGCACGAACAGCGCCGAGCCGTCGCCGTGGTCGTAGACCTTCCGCGCGTACCCCTTTGCCACGAGCCGCTCGGCCACCCGGGCGTCGCGCCCGGAGAGCAGCCGGCTCGCCTGCTCGAGCAGCGCGTCGAAGACCTCGCGCTGCCGCTTCGTCATCCGGTCCCGGTCAGCCATCGTCGTCGTCCTCCTCGTCCGGCGGCCCGAAGCCGCCCGTCGTCTCCACCATCGCGTGCTCGCCGAGCATCCACTCGACCACCCCGCGCAACACCGGCCAGGGCAGCCGACGGCCCGTCGCATCGAGCACCCCGTCCAGGGTCACCGGCCCATGCGCCAGCCGGGCCTCGATCTGCTCGCGCGCCTCGATGCAGTCGCCGCAGGTGTAGGCGGCCATCGGGTCGACCGCGCGGCCCGTGTCGAAGTCGCGCTCGCAGACCACGCAGGTCGCGATCGTCGGGCCGGGCGTCATCGCCCACCACCCACCGGCCGCTCGTGCCGGCCCCGGCCACCGCCACGAGGCCGAGACGTTCGCCCGTTCGCCCCGCAGACCTCACAGCGCCAGCGCACCTTGCGGTCCTCGCCGCGCACCAGCATGCCCTGGATCTGCTCGTAGCCGACCGGCCCGTCGCAGGGTGACCGCCACAGCGTCGGCGGCAGCACCCAGGCGAACCGGAGGCCGATCGCGTCGCGCCGATCGAGCAGCACCAGCACCCGGCGCGCCCGGGCGTCGAAGATCATCGCCCCCTGGACCGTCCGGCCGTGCGTCCCGATCTCGGCGATCTCCGTGCGCATCGCCTCGAGGAACCCCGAGGGCGTCCCCCGAAGGCAATCGGCCTCCGGCTGCAACCAGACCACCCGGCCCGGCTCGCCGCGCCAGTGGACCACCGCGCCCACCGCCAGCTCGTCGATCTTCACCGCGCCCTCCGATCCGCCTTCGCGACGTGCTCGTCGATCGCCCTCACCACCGCGTCGCGCCCGCCGGCCTGGGCCGCCTCGATCAGCCAGGGCAGCGACCGCACCGAGCCCCGACCGTCGTCGTCGATCTGGTCGTCCAGCTCCGTGGCATCGCCCGCGGCCCGGCGCACAACCCGGTCGACCAGCCCAAGCCCGTCCGGCGGCTCCCCCGACACCGGCTCGAAGCTGCTGTGCCAGGGCCGCGTGCAGGGTCCGCAGGGGAAGGCATAGCCGCGCTCGCGCCCGTCCTTCGCCCACCGGCAGTCGGCACAGGCCCCGCGCGGCTCCACCGGCTTTGGCTCGAGGCCGGCCAGGGCGAACAGCGCGTCGATCTGCTCGGCCGTCGCCTGCCCCAGCCCCGCGCTGACGAAGTGCCAGCGGCCGTCGCGCCCCAGCCCCGAGATCCCACCGCCCTGCTTCGGGCTGAACCATCGGCTCAGGATCTCGCGCAGCGCATCGACCCCGGGGTGCCGGACCAGCGCCACCGCCTCGGGGTGGTGTTCGACCGCGCCAAGCAGCGCCTCGAGCCCGCGGCCCAGCGCCCGGCGCCCGCCGGCCTCCGCCACCCGGCGCGCCCCCTCGTCGATGGCGCGCTCAACCCGAGCGTCGAACGCCTCCTGGCTCTCGATCCCGGCGACACCCGGCGCCTCCAGCAGCAGCGCGTCCATCTCGCGCTCGTGATCCGGGTCGCCCGCAGGCCACCCGCTCTCAACCTCGGCGACCCCGTCAGCCAAGGCCGCGACCGCCTGGGCCAGATCGCCCTCGGCGTCGGTCGGGTCCACCCCATCGAGGCAGCCAACCACCGCCCCGGCCTCGGCCAGCAGGCGGTCCCGCGCCCGCTCGGCCAGCATCTGCTCGCGCGTCTTCACGACAACACCTCCGTCCAGAGCAGGTCCAGCCGGACCGAGCCCGGCTTCGCGCCGGCCAGCGTCAACCCCGCTGTGTCGAGCGCGCGCGGTAGACCGATCGCCGCCTTCCGCAACGCGGCCGTCGCCGTCCTCGCACGCACCGTCCATCCGATCGCGTGGACACCGGCCTCGTCCTTCCACTCGATGTTCCACCGCCAGATCTGCATCTTCGTCCTCCTCGCCGGGGCACCTCGCCAGGGGCTTCTACGACCTCAGCCCCGCCGAAGCAGGGCTCGGGGCCGGACGTACAGTGGGCAGTCAGACGTAGATCCACTCGCCGTTCGGCAGTTTGATCTCCAGGGTCTTGCCGGAGCCGCGGGTCGAGAGCCCGCCCCACTCGATCTTCGCCTTGTCATCTTCGCCCATGACGACGACGCCGGCCGTGACCGTCGCGCCACCGCGCGCCACCCCGCCCCGGAAGTCGCGATCGAAGGCCACCACGACCGTGCCGACGATGACGCTGACCGTCTGCTTGCAGAGCCGCGCGCTGGCGAGGCCACCGCGCCCCTCCCATGAACCCCGCACGTCCTGGCCCTCGGCTGCCCACCGGAACATGGAGTCGCCCGGCTCGAGGATGCGCCGGTTCTCCTCGGTGCCGTTGCACCGGGCGTTCCAGTCGCGCTTGCGGGCCAGGATGCGCACCCGCGCGGGCTCCGCTTCGGCGGGCTCGACCCTCGCCTTCGCCGCGATGGCCTCGATGTCGCGGGCCATCGTCCGTGTCGCCGTGCCGGCCAAGAGCGTCCCCGCCCCCACCAGCCGGTCCAAGTACTCCGCGATCGCGTCGACCACCTTCTCGTTCGTGGGCTCGATCTCGATGCTCATGTCGATCTCCTGTTGCTCCGCCCCGGGCCACCCGGAGCTCCTACGACCCCAGCCCGCCGGAGCGGGCTCTGGTCGATCCTCTTCGTCCTCGTTGGCTCAGAAGGGGATGTCCTCCGAGTCGGCCAGATCCGCGGCCTCGCGATCGATCCGCGCGGCATCCTCCGCCTCCCAGCGCGCGATCTCCGCCTGACACTCCGGGCTCGCCGCCCAGCGCTCGGCCTCGGCATCCATCTCCGCCTGCGCGATCAGCGCCTCGAGGCGAAGGTCGGCGGCGGTGGCTGCCCAGCGCTCCGCGTGATCGTCGAGGCGGGCGTTGAACTCGATCTCCAACTCGTGAGTCGCGGCGGCGTAGGTCATTTCTGGCTCCTTCATGGTCGGCGGGGCGCCTCGCCCCTGGCTGGGCGTCTCCCCCAACCTTCTAGGATCACCTTACCAGCCCGTCCGTCCGGCATCCAGTCGAAATCGGCATCTATTCGCTCGCCGATGTCGATTTACCGGACGCCTGCATCGCGACCCCAGCACGCATCCCAGGCAGAGAAGAACGCCGCATCGCCGAAGCCACACTCGCCGCCAGCCAGCAGATCGCCCCACTCTTCGTGGGCGTTGTCGATGCCGGTCGGGCCGCCCGGCCCGAACAACCCCGCCTGCATGCCGGGCGCCCGGCCGACTGCGGCGATCTGCGCGGCATACCACCTGCCCATCGCCGCAACCCTCACCGCCATCGTCCTCCCGGTCCTCACCTCCGCGCGCGCGGCCATGTCCCACGCCATCGAGTCGACACTCGCCACGCGAGGGTTCGCCGCCACCTGCGACATCGCGTCCGACTTGACGCCGAAGAGGTGCAAACGGACCTGGGCCGGCAGCACGCGGTCGAGCGCGTCGACCACCGCAAGCACGCCTTCCGGTCCTCCGGCCGATCGACGACAGACGGAGCCCACGCCCACGATCTGCGCGTCGCCGAGGTCGATCTGGCTCGCGTGCCACACGTAGTCCGCAGGCGTTCGACCCTGGAGCACAGGCATGGGCATCGACATCCCCGCGCGTCGAGCCCCGGCGCGGCATTCCGCGAGCAGCCGGATCGTCTCGGCCTGACGCAGTCGGACCGTTCCACGCCTCGGCGCGATCTCCTCCTCGCAGCAGGCGTCCATCTGCGCCCACCACGTCCATCGCCTCGACGCCGCGAGCTGCACGTAGTCCTCGATCCGCCAGGGGAATCCTCCGTAGTGCGCCCAGGCGACGAAGCCCGCCGAGTCGAGCGCCACGTCCATGCCGTCGAGATCAGGGGCGCGGCGAAATCCGGCGAAATCGCGCCACCCCCCACGGCTGAGCAGGCTTCTGCTGCCGGGCTCCGCGACGCGCCGGTAGCGCGCCAGCGCGTTCGCGCTCACCAGCACAGGCGCGCCCAAGATCCGGGCGCCGGCAGGCAACGCGCCGCCCACCAGAGGCAGACCGATACGGACCATCATCGAGGCCACCACGCGCGGTTCGCCACGAGGCGCCCGTCGCCGCGGACGTGGATCCGCATCAACACGTCGCGCAGGATCTCGCCAATCTCGTCGCCAACCCGGCGCGCCATCAGGTCGGCGAAGACGTCGTCGGCATCCAGACATCCGCCGTGGTGCCAGCCCACCTCCGGGCGGCCGGGGATCTGGTAGAGCAGGCGAACGGTCGCGCCACGGAGCGGTCGCCCGCACCACGCGCACAGCGGTAGCCGGCGGCTCATCTCGCGCCATCCGCCATCTCGCGCAGCAGCGCAACGGCGCACGACCGCAAGATGCCCTCCATCGCTTCAGCGCCCACGCGCCCCGCGAAGTCGGGCATCTCGTCGATCGCCTCGGCCGCATCGAGCAAAGCCCGACGGCGCGCGTCGTCGCGATTCGCAGCCAACCGCGCCAACAGGTCCTCGATCTGGTCCTCGACCGTGCCGCACACGTCGAGGCCGATCGGCACGAGCATCGCAAGACGCTCACGCGCCACCACGAGGTCGTTGACCTGCCCCGAGAGCCGGACCAGATCTGCGATCGCCAGATCCGCGGCCTGCTGCATCGGAAAACCCGGCTGGGCGATCGCCGCCAAAGCACGCAGGGCGTGCAGCGCCTTCTTCGTCTCGCCATCCATCACGCATCCTCCCATTCCGGCGGGATCTCCGCCCACGCCTCGCGCGCCTCCAGCAGCCGTTCGGGCGACGCGTCCTCGATGCACAACCCGACCATCCCCCGGTGCAGACGGCCGGCCTTTCGCCGCGCGTCGCGCAGGGCATCCAGATCGCGGCGCGGCAACATCGCCCACTCGATCACCAGCGCCAGAGCCTCGCAGGTCTGACACTCGCCCAGGCGAGGCGACCGATCATCCGGCGACAGCCGCGCAAGGGCACAGACCTCGAGATGGCGAAGCCGGAGGTCATTCTCTCGGTCCCGAAGGTTGCGCGGGATCATCATCGATCGTGCCGGCAGGACCAGCAGTCGGAATCCTTCTCGTACTCCTCGACACTCCCGCAGGAGCATCCCGTTCGCGTCCCGCGCCGGCGCCCACCGCCATTCCGGCCCGCCGAAGGCGAACTGCTAGACCCACCCACGCTCTCGGTCGCGCAGACCGAGACCCCGCTCCCGACCCAAATCACCTTGCTCACCATCGCCTCCCAGCTCTTGCCGCTGGCCGTGGTGATCGTGACGATGTCGCCCTCGCAGACGTCGCCCTGGACCTTGGCGCCCCAGGCGCCGCTGCGGAGCTTGGTGGGGTCGCGCTCTTGCCGGCCATGTCGGCCTCCTTGGTTGGGGAGGGCGCCTCGCCCTCGATCTGTCTAACGCCTTACCGGACGACGAGGCCGGCATCAAGACGTTTTCTCTGGATCGGCGCGGATATGAAAGGGGGGGGGAGAGGGGCGAGAGGGGGGCGGGGGGCCTCGAACCCCCGACCCCCCCCCGGGGGTGGCCACTGTGGTGTCCATCAGGCCGCCCACCGAGGGGGGTGGGGGGCCGCTCTGCGCGGCTCCGCGCCAGCGCCCGCGCCGGCGGGGCCGGGGCCGGGCACCTCCCCGGCTGTCAGGGCCGCGGTCGGGCAAGTCGGCAACTCCGACCCCGCGTTTCGGGGCCTCGCGGCCTCGTAACCCCGCGGAATCACGTAGCCTTGCGCCGGGGTGTTGCCGCTTTTACCCGAAAGCGGCAACTCCGGGCCGGGTCGGCGGGCGCGCGCCGCGGTCACGATCGCCGGGGCCGCTCCAGACCATGCCCGGCCCCCTCAAGCTCGGCTCGGCGGCCCGCGATCGAGGCCCCCCGGGGGGCCGTTCGGGGCGAGGGCGCCCGTGTGCGGGGGCGGAGGGGGAGCCCTCTTTTTCCCCTCCCCTCCCCCACCATCGTCAACCCGGCGGCCCGGCGTGGCACACCCTGGCACGTCGCGTCTCGCATGTAGATCACGCGCGCGCGCACTTCATCTCCGCGTCCGGTGCGCCTCGACCCGATCGACGGGGTCTCGCCGGCGGCGTAGCATGGGCCAGACCAAGGAGGCCCACGATGTCCACATGGAACGCCCAGCTCACCGTCGGCGCCTCGGAGGGCGCCATCCAGTCCTACACGCTCGGTCAGGTCCGGTTCGTCGCCGGCGGCGATGTGCATCTCGTCGGCGACACCGACAAGGCCCGGCTCGCGGAGGTGGCCCACCCCGACGGTGCGGCGGCCTTCACCTTCACCATGGTGTCCTCGACGGACGGCGTGGTGCCGCTCGACTACGAGGGGCCGGGGCTCGGCGAGGCCGACTCGAACCCGATGGTGGTGGACGTGCGCGGGCCTGCCCACGCATCTTCGACTCGAAGCTGGTGCTCCGAGCGGACGAGCCGCTCTACTGGCAGAACGAGATCACCGCGGGCGGTCAGGTGCTGCTGCAGGCGGCGCGGTCCTCGGTCTTCCTGCGGGTCTCGGCGGCAGGCGACAAGGTCCACCGCCGGACGAGGCGCCGGCTGATCTACCAGCCCTTGCGGTCGATGCTGCATGTGCTGACGGCGGTGCCTCGCGGCCTGGACGACAACGTCCGGTGGCGCATGGGGTACTTCGACCCCAACGACGGGATCATCCTCGAGGGCCAGGGCGAGGATCTGCGGTGGGTGGAGCGCAGCAGCACGAGCGGGGTGCCGGTGGATCTGCCGGTGGACCGAGACGACTGGAACGTGGACCGCTTCGACGGCAGCGGCCCCAGCGGAATCAGGCTCACCCCGCAGACTTCGGTGCTCGGCTGGATCGACCTGCAGTGGCTGTCGATCGGGACGGTGCGGGTCGGGCTCGACATCAACGGCCACCAGACCAGCACGAGGCCCACCGCTTCCACCACTCCAACATCACCGACGTCGCCTACATGGCGAACCCCAACCTCCACCTCGCCTACGAGCTGGAGGCGCTCGGGGTGCCGGCGGCGCCCTTCGACTTCGAGGTCATCTGCGCGGCGGCGGCGTCGGAGGGTGGCGACGACCCGGTCGGGCTGTCCAGCCCGGTCAGCCGCTACCGCAGCTCTGTGCAAGTGACGGACGCCTACGCCGAGATCCTCGCCGTGCGGGTCAAGGACGCGGTCAAGGACCGGGTCATCTTCTCGCCGAAGAAGCTCGACATCCTCTCCTCGACGAAGGACGACGTCCTCTGGCTGGTGGTGCTCAACCCCACCGGGATGGCGGCGGGCGCCTGGGCCGACGTCGGCGGCGGGTCCTCGTTGGAGGTCAACAAGACGCGCGGGGCCTGGGGCGGCCCGGGCAACGAAGATCACATCATGGAGGCCGGCTACTTCTCCGACGACACCGACGCCCAGCTCTCGCAGATCGCCAGCCGGGTCCGGCCCGGGGTGAAGGCTGACGGCTCCGCGGACGTGATGGCGGTGATGGCGGTGAACGTCTCGGCGGCGAATGCCGAGCTGATCTTCGCCACCCTCCACTGCGACGAGTTCTTCTAGAGGTTCCCGCGCAGGTCCTTGAGCAGCGGGTCGGCCGGGTCGGCGACGTCGGCGGCGGAGAGGTCGGCGGCGGCGCCGCGCAGCAGCCCGACGGCGCCCTGCTGGATGATGTGGACGGCGCGGTTGAGGTTGCGCTCGGCAGCCTGGGCCTCGAGCTTCTTGACGCGGGCGGCGTGGCGGGCGGCGGCCTTCTTGTCCTGCTCCTCATCGCCGGTGGGCTCGGGGGCCGAGACGTTGATGGGGGCCTCGTCCACGGTGACGCCGGCGCCGGCGGTGAAGATGGGCCGGCCGTCGAGGAAGACGGTCATCGAGAGGTTGCGGTCGGTCATCGGACGCTCCTGGCTTCGGGGGGCTGGCTGGGCCGGCCCTTCGGTGGCTGTGTTGCCCTGACCGTCTCGGCGAGCGAGCGGTGCAGGATGATGAGGGCTGAGAGTAGCGCGCCGAGGAACAGCGCGAGGATGAGAGATCCCCAGGCGACGACGGGCGGCGCGTCGAGCGCGACGAGGGTGCGCAGGCACTCGAGGCCCACGACGGTGCTGCCGGCGAGCGCGAGCGTCGGGGCCGAGCGCCAGGAGCCGAGGCGCGCCGACTGGATCAGCCAGCCGGCGGTGATGAGCAGCCCGAGGCTGGTGTGCAGCGCCATGCCGATGCCGTCGGCCCAGCGGCTCGCCTCCTCCACCCCCAGCACGTAGCCGGAGAGCGCGACGCCCGAGGTGGCGACGATGATCGCGCCGATCCACCCGCGGACACGAGGACCCCTCTGCAGGAGGGCGCAGGCGGCGAGCAGCACGCAGGCGGCGGTGTTGATCGCCATGCGGCCGGGCTCGGGTCCTTGGTCGGCGGCGAAGAAGGTGCGGTCGATGCTGAGATCGACGCCGGAGAGGTACTGCAGCAGCGTGGCTCCCGAGGCGAAGGCGGCGACCCAGGCGGCGCCGCGCCACCAGCGCATCGCCACGCCCAGGGCCACGAAGCTGATCGCCGTCCACGGCTGCATCGCGGGCCAGCGATCGGAGAGGGTGGCTGCCAGGGGCCAGTCGAAGGTCCAGGCGGTGAGCACCAAGGCCCCGAGCGCCACCAGCACGGTGGCGGCGTGTTGCATCTCAGCCTTCCCCCTTCAGCCGCGCCAGCTCTGCCCGGAGCTTCGCCAGCTCTTCGGCCTCGCGCTTGTGCCGGTCCTCTTCGAGTTCACCGATGCGCTTGTCGTGGCCGTCGAGCCGGGCGTTGATCATGGTCAGGGTCGTTCCGATGGTCTTGCCTACGCTGCCCACCCGCCACAGCGCCGCGATGACCGTGCCCGCCAAGCCGACGAGCGATATGACGATGCCCAGCTCTGCGCTCACTTCAACCTCCAGAGGGCGACAAAGCCTGCGACGGCGACCAGAGCGAGGCCGACGAGCAGGATGGTCTCCGGGGTGGAGGATAGCCTGTCGTCCCCCACCACGACGACCCCGCAAGCGATGAGCGCTGTGAGCACCCAGGGCCAACGGGGTCCCCTTCCCTTTGTGTCACAGCCGGCCATCGCGGGTCACCTCCTACATCAGACTCGGCACTCGCACTCGCCGTCGCCCCACACGATCCGGCGGGCGCAATGGCTGGTGTGCCCGGCGGCCTCCAGCCCGGCGATGCGCTCGCCGTCGCCGCGCAGCGCGACCTGGGCGCGCCGGAAGTCGTGGGGCCAGACCTGGGCGGCCCCCTGGTTGAAGCTGATCAGGGCGCCGGCGCCGCGGTCGAGGATCGCCGGACCGCCAGGGCGGCTCGCCGCGTCGGTGGCGTCGGCGTAGGCGGCGAAGGGCTCGAGCGCAGCACGCAGCTCCTCGTGCTGCTCGACGAAGACCCGCTTCGCCTCGGCCTCGGCGTCCAGGCAGGCGGCGATCGCCGTCGGCAGCTCGTGGTCCTCGAGCCCGTGCTTCGGCCCGAGGCCCACCCGGTCGTCGAGGGTGCTGAAGGCGGCGACCAGATCGCGCAGGTCCTTGATCTCGTCGAGCAGGGCGAGCGCCGGGATCTCCTCCAGATCTCCCCCCTCGCGCAGCCAGTGGCTCAGCTCGTCGAGCGGGACCGGCGGAGGCTTCCCCTCCCCGTCCTCGAGGGTCTCGTCGATGGCGGCGAACCAGTCGGCGACGGGGTCAGCGACGAAGCCGGCCACGCGGTCGCCGGGCACCACCGGGACGCCCGACGGACAGCCCGGCGAGCTGCCCGCCGGCGACGAGCTTCCAGGCTTCCGGGTCGTCGACCCGCATGCGGATGTGCATCCGACCATCGACCGTGGTCGTCTCGAGGATCTCGCCGATGCGCTCGCCGTCGAGGCGAACGGCGGTGCCGGGCTCGGGCTCGGGGCCGGCGCAGTCGGCGGTCAGGATCTTGGGCTCGCTCATGGGTCCGTCCTCTTTCGGCAGCACCCTCGGATGGTGCCGGTCGTCTCGATGGGCACGCCCGCCACCTCGATCGGCCGGTGGCAGCGGGCGCAGGTGTGCGTCGGCAGGGTCACGAGGCCGTCGGCCTCGGTCGCCTCCCGAGCCAGGAAGACGTGGCTGTAGTCGCAGGCGGGGCAGAACAGCCGCCAGCCGGCGAGCGCACGGTGCGGGGCGCGCGGGATGCGGATCAGGTCATCGCCCGTCGCGTTCACCGCTCCCCCAGCTCCAGCACCAGCCCGAGGGCGGCGCCGGCGAAGGCGTAGACCACGACGGCCGGGGCGACCTGGGTGATCCCCCAGGTGACCCAGCCCGCGTGGAAGCCGGTGCAGTAGGAGCAGGCGAAGAGCGAGCCGAGCCACCGCCAGCCCGTCAGCCGGAGCAGGGCCGGGCCGGCGATCTCGCGCAGCCCGTAGAGCACCCCGACGATCGCGAGTAGGTGGACGACGATCACCCCGCCTCCTTCCCGCAGCGGACGCAGCGCTCGGCGAGGCGCTCGTCGTCCTTCGGGGTCCGGCCCGCCGGCTGCTGGACCAGCGCGCCGTCGAGCTTCTCGATCCGCCAGTGGAAGTCGCAGAGCCCTCCGCGGCGGCAGGGCTCGAGAGGGTGCATCGGCATCATCGGCACCCCTCCTCCCACTCCCCGTCGCAGTCGTTGTCGAGCCCGTCGTCGCAGATCTCCGGGGTGGGCCTCGGAGGGTCCGGGGCGTCGCAGACGAGCTGCCCGCGCTCGTTGCAGTAGTCCCAGCCCTGGCGCTGGCAGCCGCCGGTCCCCCGGAAGCAGAGCGTCCCGCCGGTGTCCTCGTCGATCTCCCCGTCGCAGTCGTCGTCGATGCCGTTGCAGCGCTCGCGCCGCGGGCGGCAGTCGGGGCCGGGCTCCGCGTCCGGCTCGGCGTCGGGCGGCTCCGCGTCCGGCCAGTCCTCCCATTCGACGTCGGGGGCCGCGTCCAGCTCGGGCGCCGGGGCCGCATCGATCTCGAGCGGGGCCGCGTCGGGCTCGGCGGCGTCGGGCTCCAGCCATGGCTCGGCGTCGGGCGGCGGCCCGAGGTCCTCGGGCGGCGCGGCGTCGGGGGGCTGGGCGTCGGGCTCGGCGCCGGGGCCGTCGGCCTTCGGCGTCGGTGCCCAGGGGTCGCCGTCGATCTCCCCGGCCCTCGAGTCGTCGCAGTCGTTGTCGCAGGCGGGGGTCGGCGGCGGGGCCGCGGGCGCCAGGGTGTCCTCGGCGCAGCCGGCCAGGATCAGGAGCAGCAGGGTCAAGCGGTGCATGGGTCCTCCTTCGGTCCTCTCCATGAGCCATCGCCTCGCCGGCGATAGCCAGCCTGTCTCAGATGACGATCACCCCTCGTCGATCTCGACCTCGTAGAGCACCCGGGCCTGGGTGACGTCGGGCGCCAGCCGGGTCTCCATCTCCACCCCCTCGGGCAGCACGATGATCGGGGCGCGCTGCCCGGGGCCGTCGAGGAAGTCGCGCACCACCTTCTCCAGCTCCGGGGCCAGCTCGGCGCCGGCCCTGACCGTGACCATCGGCGGCAGGCAGGCCCGGACCGCGCAGTCCTTCATCTCGAGCACGAGCAGCCAGAAGGCGTCGTCGGCGACGTGCTTGCGGTCGAGGATGCGCTCGGCGTCCCCCACCTTCCCCATCGCGAAGGTGAGCTGCTGCTCGTCGAGCACCCGGCCGTCGGCGGCGAGGTCTTGGAGGTGGTCGAAGATCCTCTCGAGGATCATCCTGGGGTGATCGTCGGAGAGGGCGGCCACGCAGATGGGCTCGCTGATCTCGCGCAACGGCGGCGGCAGGTGCTCGAAGGCGAAGTAGCGGTGGATGGTCGAGTCGCTCACAGGTCATCGCTCCAGGGGTCGTCGTCCTCGTCGCCGTCTTCGACGACGCCCAGGCGGCGCAGGGCGACCTGGGGATCGACGGGCCGGCCGGCGGCGAGGCTCTCGGTGGTTGCGCCAACCGGGATCGGCTCGCGCTCGTCGGTGGGGGTGACGTCGATCACCCCGCTGTCGTCCTCCTCCACCAGCCCGATGGCGGCGGCGGCGGTCACGCGCCGGCGGGCGGCCACCTTCTTGTGGCGCTCGCGCAGGCCCTCGATGGTCAGGGTCAGCTTCACCTCGTCCCGGCCGCCGTCCCCGTTGGCGGCGGCCCCGAGCTTCTGCGCCAGCTCCACCCCCTGCTTCACGTCGTTGATCGAGTCGACCCGGATGTGGTTCGGCGCGGTGCGCGGGGCCATGAGCCCTTCGAGGTAGCGGTCGGCGAGCAGGTGCGCGATGCGGTCGACCTTCTCGTGGAGGGCGGCCCGGTCGGCGGCCCGCTCGTGGATGACGTGCTGCGCCACGATGGCGTCCTCCTCCTGCTTCACCTCGGCGCGCCGGCGCTCGATGTCGTGCTTCTTGACGTACTGCTGGACGGTGCTCTTGGCGCAGCCGTAGCGCCGGGCGATCTCCTTGACGCCGGGGTAGCGGAACCGGCGGGCGCCGGCCTCGTCCACGTACTCCTCGCCGTAGACCAGCAGGTCGTGGACCTCGGTCCACGGGATCACCGGGTCGCTCTTGCGCGGGCGGCCCGGGCCTCGCTTCCGCGGGTCCTCCGGCGCGGCCTGCGCGCTCTCGATGATGTCGCGCGGGGTCAGCCCGGGCGGCAGGTCCTCGGGGTTGATCTTCATCTCGGTGCAGGCGGCCAGGAAGATCTCGCGCTCGCGGTCGTCGAGCGGCGCGTCCGGGTCGACCTTCACCGCCGGCGGGGTCCGGCGGGTCGTCCGCTCGAACAGCCGGCGCGCCGTCTGGACCTGCAGGGTGCTCGGCGGCGGCGGCGGGTCCTCGCTGGGCAGCTCGTCGAGCAGCTCGTCGGCGAGGTCGGCCAGCCCCTCGTCCCCCCGGCGCACCCGGATGATGTCGAGCTGACCCTGGTTGGCGAAGTTGCAGCCGCCGGTCACCACGAAGGTCTCGCGCTCGCCGCGGACCACGAGGATCTTGGCGTGGCTCGGGCTCCACCGCAGGTGCGTCGGGATCAACCCCATCGCCGCGTGGTAGCCGTCGGCGTTCGAGGCCCGCCGGCCGAAGAGGCTGGGCAGCGCCACGTCCAGCCGGGTCACCCGGCCGTCGACCAGGGCGGCCCCGAGCACATGCACGTCTCCCCGGCCGAGCCTCCACGTCGAGGCGCGGACCGTGCAGACGCCGGCCAGATCGAGCAGCCCGTCGAGCAGCTCGCCCACCCCGGCCCGCTCGACGATCACGATCTGGTCGGGGTCCATGCTGGCGAGCTGGTGGACCGGCATCGCCCGGCTCGGCCGGTAGACCACCAGCCCCGGTCGCTCGAGCTGGTCGAGCGCCTCGCCGAGCCCCTGGTAGGCGGCGGCCCCATGGGGGTTGGCGCAGCCCGGTGGCACCCGATCGAAGACCGCGCCGAACACCTCCTCGAGGATCGGCCCGAGGTCGTCGGTGGTCTCGTACTGCTCGGGCCGGTTGTTCCGGTTGAGGTTGGCCGAGGTCACGAAGGCGTGCTCACCATCGGCGCCGGCGATCCGGCCGGCCTTCGCGTGGACCCGGATGCAGCGCACGGCCTCGGCGCCGACCGCGTCCTCGATGTCATGGGCGTTCGACCGCTGCCCGTCCTTCGCGCGGCTCCTGATCTTCAGCGTGCCGGCGTCAAGGATCAGGCGCAGCTCGCCGATCACCCCGGTGCGCTTCGCCTCGGCCAGCCGGCGCACGTCCTTGACGCCGGCGGCGGTCACCATCAGGTCCACGTCGGCCGGCGCGCCCACCTCGTCGATGCGCTGCAGGATGTAGTCGGCGAGGTCGAGGTCCCCGCTCGTGATCCAGAGCCGCTCGTCAGCCACGGCTCACCTCCTTCCCGATCGGGCGGAGGCTTCGAAGCGGCGCACCGGGCTCGGCCTCCCCCGCGTTGGCTCCCCACGGGGCGCCGGACCCGGGCGCCGTCGGCATCGTAGCAGGGCGGTGCTCAGGCCGCATCGATCTCGCCCTCCGCCTCGTCCTGCTCGACCTTCGTCAGCGTCGCGCGGGTCAGCACCGTCTTCTTGCAGCCCTTGTACTCGTCGAGCTTCTTGATGGTGCCGACCACCTCGACCCGGTCGCCCATCTCGATCTCGTGCTCGCCGCTGGCGAACCAGCTCAGGCGGGCGCCGTCGTCGCGGGCCATCTTGATCATCGTGGTCATCCCGAAGTCGCCGTCCCAGGTGCGGACCGCGATCACCGTCGCCTCGAAGCCGGGCAGCAGGCTCGCGCCCTTCTTCTTCGCCGAGGCGGTCAGCTTCTTGCGCCCGATCTGGTCGCCGGGCTGGCCGATCCAGACCGAGGTCTTGGCGAGGCGCTCGCGCTCGCGCCGGGCGATCTCCTTCTCGATCACCCGGGCGTGCGCCGCGATGACGCTCGCCGCGATCCCCAGGGTCCGGGGCGTCGCGTAGCTCAGCGTGCAGGCGACCCGCAGGTTGCTCAGGTACTCGCTGGGGGCGTCGGCCGGGATCTCCCGCGCCCAGGCGATCGCCGCGCGCGCCGTCTCGAGGTCGGCCTCGGGCACCCCGCTCTTGAGCGCCTCGTAGACCTCGGGGTACTCGCGGCGCAGGGCCTCGTGCGTCTTGGGATTCCATGCGAACATGATCGCCTGCAGGATGTCGGCGGTCGCCGGCGGCCCACCGTCGCCGTACTCGTAGTCGCGGCGCGCCTGGGTCCGGCTCGTCCAGCCGACCGTCCGCACCGCCGTCGCCGTCGCGCCGACCATCTGCTCGAGGTCCCAGGCGACCTCGCGCCGGCCCCCTCCCCAGCTCTCCGGCTCCTCCTCGAGGTCGCTCAGGTCGAGCGCGCCCATCTTCCATCTCAGGCTGGCCAGCCGGTCGCAGCCGAGGAAGTCGGTGATGCAGGTGCTGCCGACCTGCAGGATGCCGCCGTCCTCGTGCCGGACGAGGTAGGTGTCGTTGCGCTGCCGGATCGTGTTGCAGTGGTCGCAGCGGGTCGCGCCGGTCTGCCGGAAGTCGATCAGCTCGCCGGGCTCGAGCTTCGCGCCGGGCACCGTCCGCAGGATGTTGCCGGCCTCGGTGTGCTGGATGGTCCCGAGGAAGTCCCAGCCGGGCAGCTTGACCACCGGCTCGGTGACCTCGATGACCAGCCAGCGGTCGCGGACCAAGGTGCCGTCGATCAGCTTCGCCGGGCGCCGGGTCCCGTACTCGTCGGTCACGTAGACCTGCCGCAGCTCCTCGCTCACCAGCTCGTAGGTCGGGGGCTCGAGCCCGAAGCCCTGGGCCTTCCGCCCGAGCTTCTCGATCCGCGTGTCCAGCTCCTCCTGGCGCTCGGCCGGGATGATGTAGGTGCGGATCTGCGGGGCGGGCTCGGCCAGGGCGAAGGCGCCCGGGCTCGTCTCGATCAGCCGGCCGGCGGCGACCAGCTCGGCGAGCGCGGTGGCGGCCCGGTCCTCGTCGGCCTGGGCCGGCCGGCCGAAGCCGTCGACCTCGGCGCCGAGCGCGTGGACCGCGAGGCCCGTCGCGGTGCGGGCTGCGTCGGCGATCTCGTCGCGCGCGGCCTGCTCGAGGTAGTTGGTGATCCGCTTGCGGTCGGTGAGGTTGATCTCGGTGGCCATCGTCTTGCTCCTCGGGGCGCCTCGCCCGGCGGGGGTCATCCCCGCCCTTCTGAGCACCACGTTACCGGACGCTGCGCCCGGCATCCAGTTGTTTCGACCACCATTCGGAACTTTGTTTGCTCCTGATGCTACTGGCCGAGCGAGCGCTGCAGCACCGACCGCATGGCGTTGTCGTTGAGCCCGGCGGCGAGCGTCCTCACCCCATCCCCCAGCCGGGTCCAGAACCGGCCGGCCCCCTTCGAGTACTCGAATCCGGCGACGGTGATCGCCGTCGCCGTCGCCAGCGGCGCTTCGCCGGCCCCCTCGATCACCAGCATGTCCCGCCCGGGGTCGAACCCCACCAGCCGGCCCCGGACCTCTCCGCCCGGAAGCATCGCCGTCGCCTCCATCACCGCATCCTCCTGTGCGTCGCGAGCCGAACACCGAACCGCACCCATGCGGCCTCGAGCGCGGCCTCGTCCATCTCGAACACGTCCGCGGGCGCGTCCTCGTAGATCACCACGATCATCGCGCGCCGGCAGATCACCCCGTAGGTCTCCGCGAGGCCCACCCGGTAGGCGGCGGCCTGCAGCTCGTAGTCTCCGATCCACTCGCGGAGCTTCCGGCTCGCCGCGGTCTTCCAGTCGACCAGGGCCAGCCCGTCGTCGTCCAGCCGGGCCAGCAGGTCGAGGGTGCCGGCGAAGCCGTGCTCGCGGCTGAAGACCGAAGCCTCGATGAGCATCGGCTCGGCGACGCGCTGCAGGAACGGCACCGCGCTGTGCCACCAGCCGTCCTCGCCGGCGACGTCGCCCACACGCGCCGGGTCCCACCAGGGGTCCTCGAGGGCCGCCTCGATCCGCTCGTGGACGTCTGTGCCCCTGTCCGCGGCCCGTGTGCGGAGGCGTCCCGCCGCGCCGCGGAGGGTCCGATCACCACGCCCACGAGCCCAGGCCCGGCCCCGCGACGCCATCGCAGCGCGCATGCGCTCGGTGGCCTTCGCCGGCCGGGTCCGGTCGAGGATCGTCGTGACGCTCGGCAGCTCGCCGGCGGGCGTCAGGTAGCTGCGCCCCGTCGTCCGGTCTCGCCGCTCGAGCTTCAGCGCCTTCACGAGATCCCCAGGGTCGCCTTGATGTGTGGGGCGCGCCGAGCCACCTCGAGGTCGTCCGGGTCGAGCTGCCTGTGCCAGGGCTGCCCGCCCGCGATGAGCATCCGGTAGGACTGGCCCACCCCATCGCCGGTGACCGGCTCCATCCAGCAGTGCTCGCCGGCGGGGTCGTGGGTGTTGCCGAGCCGCTTCGCCGGCCGGGCAAGGTGGACGCCGTAGACCTCCGCGCCGCTCGCGCAGGCGATCAGGCCGTAGCGCCGGGCGAAGGCCCGCAGCTTCTCCTCGGCCCGAGCCCGCACCTCCTTCGCCTCCTGCCAGCGCGAGACCTCCCGAGGCGCCCCAGCGACCTCGTCGTGGAAGGCCCGGAGCGCCTCGGCCCAGGCTTCGGGATCGTCGGCGAGCTGCTCGGGCTCGTCATCCCAGGGGTCCCCGTCGGCGTCGTCAGCCCAGGGGTCGTCGGCGTCGGGTAGATCTTCCCCCTCCGCCCAGGGGTCGTAGTCGCCCTGGTCGCTCATCGAGCGCATCCTCCTCGGGTTGGTTCAGCCGGCTCAGCCGGCAGCAGCGACCTCGGCCTCGACGCCGGCGGCGACCTCGGCCGCCTTCTCCTCCCGCGCCCAGCGCCGGAGCAGGTCCATGCAGTAGTCCTCGATGGCGATCCGCCAGACCTGGGAGAGGTGCATCGAGGCGCGGTCCGCATCGACCAGGGCGTCGAGCCCGGAGGTCCAGTCGTGGGGGTACTTGACCCACACCTTCCGGGTCTCGCCGGCGGCCTCGAGCAGCGCCTCGGCGCCGAGCTTCGACGCCATGTCGTCCCGGGTCTCGGAGAGCTTGATCCCAGCCCGCTCGGCGGCCCGGCGGATCGCGCGGCGCGCGACACCGTCGAGGGCCAGCGGCCCGACCTTCCCCTCGCGCTTGCCGAGCCCGATCGCGACCTGCGTCATCGGAACCGCCAGATCGGGGTCCATCCGAATCCCGTAGTCCTTGAACTGATCCCGCTTCCTACCGGCCATCGAATCCTCCTGGGGCTTTCCAGACCAGCATCCACAATGCCGGACGCGCCGTCAAGTAGAACCGATCCTGGCGTCGAGATCGGGAGAGGCCCCGGATCGTGTATATAGGTAGGCCAATGCGGTAGTTGCGCGAAACTACTGGATAACTTCGTGCAAGAGTTGCCGACTTCCCCATCCGAACTGCCGGATCGTGCTCGATCGGCGGAAATGCGCGGAACCTTTCGGCTAACTCGTGATCCGGCTCCCTCGGACCGAATTGCCGACTTCCGCAACCCCGCGTCTTCACAAGGGATTCTTTGGGCGAGGTCGGGCTGCTTGATCGGGATCGATCCGGCGCCGGATCGCGGCCCGGATCGGGATGCCGGCCACGGCGTCAGACGCCCTCGGCGATCGGGGGAGGGGCCGGGGTCTCGGCGGGCTTCACGGCCGGGGCCACCCGGTCGACGCCGGGGGAGGCGGGGTGGAAGCTCTCGAACCAATGCCGCGCGCCGTCGTTGGTCGGCGCCCACATGTAGGTCCGAACCGACCCCCCGGTCTCGAGCGGGATCTGGAACGTGTGCCTCGGCCAGCGACGCATCGATGCGACCTTCTTGATCTGCCGGCCGAGGGCCTGGGCCGAGACGGAGTCGAGGTCGAAGTCCTCCCAGGCGGTCCCCACCCGGTTGAGCCCGCGCACGACCTCCGTGCCGAGCACCCCCTCGACGTGCGCGACGAACAGCACCAGCTCGTGGAGGCGGCGGGTCTTCTCGTGGATCGCCGCGCCCTCCTTCAGCGTCTGGCGATCCCATCGGACGCCCGGCAGGAACGGCTCGCGCCGGCCGGCGAAGATGAGCACCGCCCTGTCGTCGTCGCCGCGCCGGATGTGGCGCGCCCGGGCGATCGCCTGCCGGCAGGTCGCGGCGGTCCGCGCCGAGCTGATCTCGCCAGGGTCGAGCCCGAGCAGCATGGCGTCCTGCTCGATGTCTCCGAAGTTGCCGACGGGGTCGCCGATGACGATCAGCCCGTCCACCCGGCGGTAGGCATTGGTCCCGCGGTCGTGCCGGCCGAACCAGCCGATGGTCGGATCGCCGTGCTCGTTCTTGAACTCGAACCCGCGCTCCTCGAGCCGGCGCACCAGCTCGTGCGCGCGTTGCCCGGGCGGCGTCTGCAGCGTCCCCAGCAGCGCGTCGGCGATCGGCTTGTGGGTCAGCACCCCCAGCCGGGTCGGCGGCGACCCGGCGAACCTGGGGTGGTGCCGTCGCGTCCTCTCGGCGAGCGCCTCGAGCACCTTCTCGATCTTCGGCACCGCGTCCAGCCGGATGCCTCCGTCCGCACCGATGAGCCCGCGCCGGCTGAAGCTCGGGCTCTCCATGTGGACGGCGGTCGCCGGCCCGGAGCCCTGGACCTCGAGCGTGCGGATCACCACCTTGCGGTCGGGGTAGGCGGCCTTCCACTCGGCCAGCGTCTGGCTGCCCGTCGCGTCGAGGATGACGACCGGGCAGTTGGGCAGGCGCTGCACCCGGCGCACCTCGAGAGCCCAGGTCCCGTCGACGCCGAGGTGGATGCCGACCAGCGGCTTCGGCGGCGGGCGCACCGGCCTGCCGTCCGGCCCGATCACGACCAGCGCGTCGTCGTCCGCGGCGGCGTGCTCGCCTCGAATGCGGAGGTAGTAGTCCAGCAGATAGGTCATCGCGTTGAAGGCCGACATCGACGGCATGTACTTCTGCGCGTGCATCCCGCTGCGGATCTCGTCGGGGAACGGCACGGGCGGCTTCGCCGCGCCCTTCGCGAAGCCGTGCCGCATCAGCGGCAGGAGGTTCGGGTCCTGCTCGAGCGTCTGCGCCAGCTCCTCGCCGGTGATCCGCCGGCTGTAAGCGTCGATCGACCCGCTGGTGACCTGGGCCGCGTGCTGGTGCGCGATCGGCGAGATCAGCTTCGCGAGCGCCTGGGCCGCGTCGCCGGCGTCGGGGTTGTTGTGCCGGCGCCACTTCACCACGCGCGGGATCGACTTCGACGCGAAGAGGGTCCGCACCTCGGTGTCGATCACGGCCTCGGTCGAGATCACCCCGGGCGACTCGTCGATGACGACGAGGTCGGCCTTCATCTTCCCGACCAGCGCGTGCGCGACGAACGTCACCTCACCGCGGTAGGCGCGTGGCTCATCGGATCCGGGGCAGGCGTGGTAGTGCGGGCAGTCGTTCTCCTTCTTCGGGTCCCCGCAGACCCCGCGCCGACCGACGTGGGGGAAGGCGTCCTCGACGTTGGAGTTGTACTGGCAGTAGTGGAGCAGCCCGTAGATGTGCCGGACCCGGGCGCCGGGCGCGACGCGCTCCAGCTCCTCCATCTTCTCGTCGGCCTCCGCGTGGTTGCTCGCCGCGAAGACGACGGACCGCTCCGCCGGCGGCCACTTCGACTCGGGGTAGCCGCGCGGGCGCCGGCCGTTGACCGGGATGAAGCTCTGGCCGGTGACGATCTTGGCGGCCTCCTCGAGAGCGTTGCGGGTCTTCCCCACCCCCATCTCGACTTGGTAGACGACGAGCGTCTTCTTCCCGTCGACCGCCTTCTGCGTCGCCTCCATCACCGCTCGTCGGAACCGCGCGCTCATCTCCCCCTGGCATCGGTCGAGGTGGACAGGGGCAGTGTACAGCACCGGGGCCGTGCGCAAGAGCGCGAGGGTCTGGCGCGTGCCGGCCTCGCGGAGCTTGTGCGCGAGGTCCATCTTGGCGGCCTCGCTCTCGCGCGGCAGCTTCAGGAGGTGGACGCCGGCGCGCCCACGGAGCAGGGCGGCGGCGGCGGCGAAGGCGTCGAGCCCCGGGTTGTAGCTCTCGCCCGTCGCCGTGTTCTCCCGGGCGCGGTCGAGGTCGGGCACGAAGACCACGCGCTCGGCGATCAGGTTCCGCCGGTTCAGCTCGTCGAGCAGGCGCTCGACCATGCGCTTCGCGGTCTGAGCGCTGAAGGCCCCGAGCACCACGCCGGGCTCCCCGCCGGCGAGCAGGAGCCCCGAGGCCGCGAGGTAGTCCGGCGCGCCCTCGACGATGTAGATCGTCTCGCCGCAATCGACCGCCTCGATGGCAGCCGGCAGCGAGCCGTAGATCATCGTCGAGCCCCAGGTCTCGCTGCCTCCGGTCAGCCGGCTCGAGAGCGCCATCTTCGTGCGCTTGCCCTCGGGCGGCGCCTCGGGGCCGAGCCATATGCGCATGGCCGAGCGAACGATCCCCTGGTGGCACCGGATCGGGACCAGCAGGCGAAGGGCCTCGCGCTCGGCGTGCCGGGCGATCGTCTGCCCAGCCCGACCGCCCTGCTCCTCCCAGGGCATCGGGCAGATCACGTCGTCGAGGTAGCTGACCGCTCGCGCGACCTCCTCGGGCCAGCCCCGGGTCTCGCGCGCCCAGTGGTAGATGCGAGCCGCGCTGTCCTCGGTCGAGGACTCGAGCAGCTCCTGCCACCCTCGGCGCACCGTCGCCTTCTCGGTGGGCTTGGGCTTCGGCGGCGGCTTCGGCCGCGCCTCGAACTTCCGGTGGGTCTCGAGGTCCAGCTCGCCGTAGTGGGCGGCGAGGGTCCTGGCGTTGCCGGTCGCCCCGCAGCTCGCCCGCCAGCATTTCCAGGGCTGGTTCTCCTCGTGGAGCGCGGCGTCTGCCGTCCGGCCCTTCCGCCGGCGGTCGCGATCGTCGTCGCCGCAGAACGGGCAGAAGAACCGGAGCCGATGCGCGAAGCGACGGGGCTTCAGCCCGTGCCGCTCGGCGATCGAGCGGATGTCGATGTCGTGGTAGCTGGGCTCCCCTACGCCAAACCACGCCATCGGCTACGCCTCGAGCGCGGTTGACACGGGGGCCAAGGTCTGCAACATCGGGATCGGTCCTCGCTCGCTCCGCTGGGTCCACAGCGCCCTGCCGGCAGGCCGGCCGGGCGCACCTTTCCGTCCTACCCATCTGCCCCGCGACGCTCAAGCCTTCCGTCTCGCAGCCTCCAGTAGACGTGCATGGTGCCCGCTCGGCGCAGGCGCTTCGTCCGGCCCACCTCGTCGTAGCGGCTGGGCCACAGGCGCATCGCCCGACTCCAGCTCGCGCAGAACCAGAACACGTCGGGCTCGAGCCAGGGCGGCGGGTCGAGCAGCCGGAGCCGGGCGCGCAGCGCGATCATGTAGTGCATCGGTCGCATCCGAGCCCGCGGGCAGCCGCTGGCGAACTGCCCCGGCTGTGTGACCACCCCCGAGAGGGTCGGCCGGAACCCGGGCGCGTCGGCCCGGTTGACCACGACGGCGGCGACCGCCTCGGCGTCGGGCCAGTTGTGGCTGGACTCGGCGCACAGCGTGTCGGCAACGACCGCAACCTCTCGAGCGTCAGGCAGGAGCGCCAGCAGCAGCAGAACGGTGACCATTCGCGAACCTCCGGTGGAAGGCGAGCCGGGCCTCGATGTAGGCAACCCAGGCGCTCGCGCGTGCCATTGAGAGTCTGTTGATCTCGGCGAAAGACATGGGCATCGAACCGATCTGATCCCGGTGCCATGCCAGCAGCTTCTTGATGTACGCCTTCTGCTTCTCGGAGGCGCGGATCTTCGAGAGCCCGTTGTCGGGCTTGAGGTAGCTCGGCTCGCCGTTCTCGAGGGCGTAGATCTCCGCCTCCTCGAGCGCGACGGTCTCGACCTCGTCTCGGCAGATGAACTCGACGCCAGACCGGAGCCCGGCGCAGACGACGGTGAAGCGTCCGTCGCGGTCGAAGATGACGACGGACCGCCCGGCCCCGAGCCCTGCGACCCGGGCGCCGTTGACCTGCTGCCAGTGGATGGAGCAGGAGAAGACGTCGAAGCTGTAGCTGCAGAACCCGGTCACCCGAACGGTCGAGGGCTCCTCGGGGAACTCCAGCTCGGGCGGCCCCTCGTCCGGGTCCGCGTCCGACTGCTCCTTCTCGTCCTTCTCGTCGTCGTTGGTGAGGTCTGCGACGGACGCGAGGCCCAGGCTGGTCGCCCCTGTGCAGTCGATGACGAGGCAGTCGCTCTTGCCGTTCGCCACGGACGATTCGATGCGAAGGTCCTCGGCGTCCTCGAGCGGAGGCCCGAGCAGCCGGGTCCCGCGACCGACCATCTGGATCAGGAGGCCCTTCGACTTCGTCGGCCGCACCAGCAGGATGCAGCTCACCTCCGGCTCGTCCCAGCCCTCGGTCAGCACCCCGACGTTGACCAGCACCCGGATCTCCTTCCGGGCCAGCGAGTCGAGCACCGCCTTGCGCTTCTTGTCGGGGAAGATGGACTTGTCGCCGCAGATCCACCCGGCGGCCACGCCGGCGGCGTTGAAGCTCTCGCAGAGGTGCTTCGCCGAAGCCACGGTCGGGCAGAAGGCAGCGGTCAGCCTGCCTTCGGCGCCGGCCCCCTCCGCGCCCGGGCCGGCGTGCTTGCGCCACGCCTCGACCACCTGCTCGCGGGCCTCTTCGGTGTCCATGACCTTGCCGAGGTCCTCGTCGACGAAGTCGCCGCTCGACTTCGAGACGCGCACCCCGGAGAGGTCCACCTCCAGCTCGACGCGCACGCCTCGGAGCGGGACGAGGTACCCCATCTCGATCCCGCGCTTGATCGAGATCGTGTGGACGCTCCGGTCGAACAGCCAGCCGAGCCCGCGCCGGTCCGTTCGGAACGGGGTGGCGGTCACCCCGAGCAGCCGGCAGGCGGGGTTGACATCGCGCACCGCGTCGACGATCCGCGTGTACAGAGACTCGCGGAACACATGGTGGACCTCGTCGATGACGATCAGATCGATCTCAGCCAGGGGCAGATCGTGGATTCGGCCGCGCCGGTGCAGGTACTCCTCGCCCCCCTCACCGTTGCAAGACACGCAGTCCGGTGTTGGCTTCGGGCGTCGCCGCTGGCACTTCGAGCAGCCCGGCTCAGCCTCCAGGCCGTCGCCGTCGCATCGGTCGCAGAAGGGGTCGGGCTCCGGCATCGGCTGGCAGGCCGGGCACGCATGGCGCCGGTAGACGTCGGGGTAGCAGCTCTGCACCGAGCCGCAGATGACGTTCGCCCAGGTCTCGCGCTTCTGCGCTTGGTAGATCCCGAGCAGCTCGCCGGGGTCGACCTTCAGCCACTTGTCCTTCGCCTGCTGGATCAGCTCGGTCCGGTGCGCGAGCACGAGGATGCGCCGGCAGACGCCCTGCTCGCGGAGCTGCCGTCCGATGTAGCTGAACTCGAACGTCTTACCCAGGCCGGTCGCCCACACGATCAGGGCGTTCAGGCGCTGCTCGTCGAGCACCTGGGTCTGCCCGTCGACCACGCGCAGGGCCTGATCCCACTCGGCGAACACGAGCTGGGCGGCCTCCTCCTGATACGCGCGCGGCTTCAACGGACCCACACCCCTCCGGTGGCCGGGCGCCACCCTGCAGCTCGAGCAGCGGCCTCGAGCACCTCAACAAGCTCAGGCGGCGCCGCGCCGAAGAACGGCTGCGGCTCCGGCGCATCCTCAAGGTTGCTGGCATCGGCCAGCACCTCGATCACGGTCGCCTCGACGCGAGGCAGGCGCCGAGTATACCCACGGCGGATCACGAGCAGGTTTCGGATGTGGTCGAAGCTATCGTCGGCGAGCGCCCCCGACCCGGCCTTCAGCATGCCGTCGTTGATGACCTTGGAGACGTTGTCGGGGTCCTTCCGCTGCCTTGAACGAGGCCGGTCCTCGGACTCGCTGACCCTCGACGGTCGCAGCCAGACCTCGAGCACGACGTCGCACTGGCCGTTCCCGATCAGGAGCCCGGCCTCCATCGCTGCGCCCCCGACGAGCCCCTCGTACTCCGAGGTTTCGTCGGGGGTGTAGTGGTGACCGCCGGCGGCCTTGCCGGAGGCGCCGAGCTTCGGCCGGCCTTTCGTCCGCGGTATCCCCTCGATCGTGAACTTCCAACGTCGCATGATGCTCCTCGCGCCGTCGCGCGCACCCCGGAACTTACCGGACGCCGCACCCGGGGGGCAAACCTTTTTTGCTTGACGGAGCGTCCGTCAATCCGTACCGTCGGCGGTACAACCTGAGTCAGCGGGTGAGCCGCTGGGGAGCGAACCGAGATGTCCAAGCCTGTCTTCGACGGGGCTCTGCCGAGCCAGATCGAGGTGCTCAACGCACCCATCGCGCACGAGGCGTGCGCGGTCCACCCCTTCCACAAATGGGTGTACGTCTCCGGCGCCATCGTGCGCATGCACCTCAACAGGATTCTCGGCTTCGACGGCTGGTCCCACGAGATCACCGACTTCCGCTACATCGCCCCCGACATGGGCAACCCGGTCACGAAGTTCAAGAACAACGACGGCAAGGAGATGTACCGGGCGATCGCGCAGTGCCGCGTGCGCCTGACCATCCACTGGCCGGGCGGGCGGGTCACCCACAAGGACGGCATCGGCACCTCGGCGGTGCCCCAGCCGAACCCCGCGGACGCCTGCGACATGAACGCCCAGGCCGCCGAGACCTACGCCCTGCGCGACGCGGCCATGAACCTGGGCAGCCAGTTTGGCCTCGAGGTCATGCGGCTCAAGGTCAAGGACGACCGGGGCCGGCAGATCCCCTGGCAGAACTTCACCGGCGGCGAGCCGCGCTGGCCGGACTTCGTCGCGGAGTCGGGGGGGCAGGGCGGCGGCAGCACCCGGCCGGTCCAGTACGACGCGCACGCCGGTCAGGATGAGTCGGGCGACGGCGTCGGCGAGAGCATGCCGGCGGCCCAGCAGGAGCGCCCCGCGCAGCAGGAGCGCCCGGCCCAGCAGGAGCGCCCGGCCCAGCAGGAGCGCCCCGCGCAGCAGGAGCGCCCCGCGCAGCAGGAGCGCCCCGCGCAGCAGGAGCGCCCCGCGCAGCAGGAGCGCCCGGCCCAGCAGGAGCGCCCCGCGCAGCAGGAGCGCCCGGCCCAGCAGGAGCGCCCGGCCCAGCAGGAGCGCCCCGCGCAGCAGGAGCGCCCGGCCCAGCAGGAGCGCCCGGCCCAGCAGGAGCGCCCGGCCCA